>DSTMR04002__coassemble_12500_pt1 | contig 2283 bp, 3 predicted proteins | sample DSTMR04002__metabat2_high_PE_039 | metagenome-assembled genome bin DSTMR04002 | reverse complement strand
GTTGGTTTCGGGAGTTTTGGTCAATGGCATCCTTCCTTTCTCAGCGTTCAGGGGTATTGCGGTTCTTGCTGTCCCGGCCGGGGGCAAGATTGGGCTCGCGGACGATGACAGCACCATGTTCGTCAATAGCGACCACGTTCTGGGTGGGATTGTCCACCACTTGCCCCGGAAGAATGCTGCCGCTGCCAGACACCACAACCTTGCCCGCCAGGTCGCCCATGACCACGCAGTGCCCGGCCACTACCGGCGCAATATGGGTCACGGTATTTTCGTGGACGCGGGCGTTGCCGCAGACGAGCGCACCGTTGCAGATGCGCCCACCTGTAACGATCGCATTGTCACAGGCAATGGCGTTGCCGTACATGATGACACTGCCACGGGCCAATGCCAAGTCCTGCGCCATCGCCTGCTCATACAGCCGCGCATCATCGCAAACGCAAGCCTCATCCCGGCTGACGGAATCATCATAGAGCCAGGCGTCGTCGTTGCCCTGCGACAGGTTGGCTTCGCTCTGCACAAAGCCGCCGAGCGTACCAGCCGGCACATCCTCCCTCACCTGCCGCAGGGCGCGGATGCGGTGAAGTTCCGGGTAGACGGGGTGGGCAATGTCGGTGATCTCGTACTTCTTTGTGGAAGGAGAAGGCTTGGTTTGCTGCGGTGTATTCACTGCCCCCGGTTCCAACTGGGGTTCGTTCACAACCTGTTCCACCGTGAAGGCAAAGTGATCCTCCTGCCAGAAGTGGACGTTGAGGATACCATCTTTCACCTGGATGTCTCTCTGCTCGAAGCCTTCTCCCCAGCCATCCGAATACTGGCCGGTAATGTAGTCCTGCAGGTCATTCCAGCCGCGTTCGGTCAGGTCCTCGTCCACGATCACGGTGGCACAGCCGCACAGTTCACCATCCCGTTCCTCGACCGAAAGCCGGATGCTCTTGACATGGGCTGCCAGGTAGGGGTTGTCTTCCGCATCCATGTACTGCTCAATGTTGGTGCCTTCCTCCGCGATCTGCGCCGCAATCGATCCTGCATAGTCGGTCATTTCATACCCCTGCAGTTCGATGGGGGCATTGCCCAGCCAGATCTCATTCTCATCTGACAGAAGTTCTGCGGTCAGCGGAGAATATAGTTTAAAAGTTAATTCATTCAAGTGACATCACCTCACGTTATTTTTTGAATCGGGTTCGAAGATGGCAAGCAAATATATTCCATATATGGTTGTTATTTGCTGGTCACTATGGTATACTGTAGGTAAGAAAGGGGGCCGCACAGATGGCTATGGATATTCGACCCGCGTCGGCACTGCGGACAGAATACAATGAGCTGGCCGCTCGTTCCCGCACGACCGGCCAGCCCATCTATATCACCCGCAATGGCGAGGGCGACACCGTCCTGATGGACCTGAACGCTTTTACGCGCCGGGAGGAAGAGCTGGACCGGCGCGAAGCCGTACTTGACCACCGCGCGTTGGTGCTGGAGGCAGAGCTGGGCCGCCTGTCCGGTGAGCCGACCTATACCTCCGAACAGGTGCGGGACGCGGTCCGGCAGCACCTGCTGAACCGGCGGAGGGAGAAACATGGCTAAAACGCCGCTCATCTACACCAAAGAAGCGCTGCAAGACCTGCTGGATATTGCGGACTACCACTTCGAGAAGGTCGGGGAAGAATCGGCACTGCGGGCTGTGGGCGATTTGCAGGACCACATCGAAAAGCTGTCCGACTTTCCCCGCATGGGAGAGGAACACCCGGACGCCTATCTGAACGCGCTGGGGTTCCGCAAACTCGTACACGGCAACCACATCGTGATTTATCGGATCGACGGTGCGCAGGTCGTGATCGAACGCATCGTCTGGGCGTCCAGCAACTACCCCGAATTGTTTCACTGACGCAGCAGCAAAGAAAAACAGGCGTCTGCCAAGTCAATCGTTGCACGGTTGGCATAAGGCGGGCGCCTGTTCGCTGTGTGGTTCGGGTTCTTTACCTTGTGGGGAAATTGTTCTGACTCTGGCGTATTGCACAGCTTTTGGCCTTGGCTTTTGTACGATATTCCATCGCTGCCTGCGCCAAATCACCATAGTCGAAGCCCTCGATCGGCGGCAGACGCACGGCCACCTGATACCGCTCACCGTAGAGCCGGGCCAACGCTGCAGCGGCGGCGCGGCCGGGCGGGTCGTTGTCGAGGCAGAACTCGATGCGGTCCACCCGCGGGTGCTGCGCCAAAAATTCTTCCAACGCGGCGGGCGGGTGGATGTCGCGGCCTTCCTCCGGCGCATAGATGCCGCCGAGA
>DSTMR04002__coassemble_3852_pt1 | contig 5985 bp, 5 predicted proteins | sample DSTMR04002__metabat2_high_PE_039 | metagenome-assembled genome bin DSTMR04002 | reverse complement strand
GTCTGCTGCGTGAGTTCAAGGTCGAAGCCAACGTCGGCGCCCCGCAGGTCGCCTACCGCGAGACCATCCGCAAGGAAGCCAACCAGGAAACCAAGTACGCCCGCCAGTCCGGCGGTAAGGGCCAGTACGGTCATGTCAAGATCAAGCTGGAGCCCAACCCCGGCAAGGGTTACGAGTTCGTCAACGGCATCGTTGGCGGCGCGATCCCGAAGGAGTATATCCCGGCGGTCGATCAGGGTATCCAGGGCGCGATGAAGGCCGGCGTTCTGGCCGGTTATCCGGTCGTGGACTGCAAGGTCACCCTGTGGGACGGCTCTTACCACGAAGTCGACTCTTCCGAAATGGCGTTCTCGATCGCCGGCTCCATGGCTTTCAAGGAAGCCATGAAGAAGTGCGACCCGATCATCATGGAACCCATCATGAAGGTCGACGTCATCGTCCCGGACGAGTATATGGGCAACGTCATCGGCGACCTGAACAGCCGCCGCGGCCAGATCCAGAACCAGGAGTCCCAGGACGGCACCGCCCGCGTCACCGCGCAGGTCCCGCTGAGCGAAATGTTCGGTTATGCGACCGACCTGCGCAGCAAGACCCAGGGCCGCGGCCAGTATTCCATGGAGCCTGCCGATTACCAGCAGGTGCCCAAGAATATCGCGGACAAGATCATGACCGAGCGCGCGAAGGGCTGATTTTCGCAAAACTTGTCCACTGGCGGAAGGATATCACGCAATTATGCTTGATTTTTTCCGCGCAATCTAGTATGATAGCCTTATAACAGGCATCTATATGTCTTATACAAAGGAGGATACTTCCAATGGCTGAAAAGGAAAAATTTGACCGCTCTTTGGAGCATGTCAACATTGGTACCATCGGTCACGTTGACCACGGCAAGACCACTCTGACGGCTGCCATCACCAAGGTCCTGGCCCTCAAGGGCGATGCGGACTTCATGGATTACTCCAGCATCGACAAGGCCCCCGAAGAGAAGGCTCGTGGCATCACGATCAACACCGCTCACGTCGAGTACCACACCGAGAAGCGTCACTACGCTCACGTTGACTGCCCGGGCCACGCCGACTATATCAAGAACATGATCACCGGCGCTGCTCAGATGGACGGCGCGATCCTGGTCGTGGCCGCCACCGACGGCCCGATGCCCCAGACCCGTGAGCACATCCTGCTCGCCCGTCAGGTCGGCGTGCCCAAGATCGTTGTCTTCATGAACAAGTGCGACATGGTCGACGACGACGAGCTGCTCGACCTGGTCGAGATGGAGATTCGTGAGCTGCTGAGCAGCCAGGACTTCGACGGCGACAACGCCCCGATCATCCGTGGCTCCGCCCTGAAGGCTCTGGAGAGCACCTCCACCGATCCCAACGCCCCCGAGTATGCCTGCATCTGGGAGCTGATGAACGCTGTCGACGAGTATATCCCCACTCCCGACCGTGCGGCTGACAAGCCCTTCCTGATGCCCGTTGAGGACGTCATGACCATCTCCGGCCGCGGCACCGTCGCTACCGGCCGTGTCGAGCGCGGCACCGCCCATGTCGGCGACCAGATGGAAATCGTCGGCCTGAAGGAAGAGAAGCTGACCACCACCATCACCGGCCTCGAAATGTTCCGCAAGAGCCTGGAGTTCGCTCAGGCCGGCGACAACATCGGCGCCCTGCTGCGTGGTATCGACCGCGACCAGATCGAGCGCGGCCAGGTCATCGCTGTTCCCGGCTCCGTTCATCCCCACACCACCTTCGACGGCCATGTCTATGTCCTGAAGAAGGAAGAGGGCGGCCGTCACACCCCGTTCTTCAACAACTATCGTCCTCAGTTCTACTTCCGCACCACCGACGTTACCGGCATCATCACCCTGCCCGAGGGCACCGAGATGTGCATGCCCGGCGACAACGTCGATATGCATGTTGAGCTGATCACCCCGGTTGCCATGGAAGAAGGCATGCGCTTCGCTATCCGCGAAGGCGGCCACACCGTCGGCTCCGGCGTTGTCTCCAAGATCGAGAAGTAATTCTCTTTCCTGAGAAGGACAAGCTTTCCGGCCCCTGCCGTATGGCAGGGGCCTTTTTGTATGCTTATATCTGTAATGTTTTAAATAAATAGTACAAAACGGAGAAAACTGTGCTTGCATCGCCCATACCGTCGGCCAAAATTTGCGCGCCAGACCGGCGGCGAACCGCCCCGGACTGGTTGAGATTCTGCCCGCAGCATGGTATAATAACCATGTAAAAAAACAAAAGTTTGCACAATTTGAGAAAAAAGGAGCGCTCCATGCAGCAGGAAACCGTCATCGTTCTCGACTTCGGCGGCCAGTATAACCAGCTGATCGCCCGCCGCGTGCGCGAATGCAACGTCTATTGCGAAATTTATTCCTACAAGACCGACCTTGCCAAGATCAAGGCCAAAAACCCCAAGGGCATCATCTTCACGGGCGGCCCCAACAGCGCCTATCTGCCCGATTCGCCCACCATCGACCCGGCCATCTACACCTGGGGCGTGCCGGTGCTGGGCATCTGCTACGGCAGCCAGCTCATGATGCACATGCTGGGCGGCGTGGTCTGCAAAGCGCCGGAGCGGGAATACGGCAAAACGCTTGTCGACCTCGACACCGCCAGCCCGCTGTTTGACGGCCTGCCCGCGCGCAACGTCTGCTGGATGAGCCACAACGATTACATTGAACAGCAGGCCCCCGGCTTCCAGATCGTGGCGCACACGCCCAACTGCCCGGTGGCGGCCGCGCAGGACACGGCCCGCGGGCTGTACTGCGTGCAGTTCCACCCCGAAGTGCTGCACACCGAAAACGGCACCCGCATCCTGCACAATTTTGTCTATAAGGTCTGCGGCTGCAGCGGCAGCTGGAAGATGGACTCCTTTGTCGAAAATTCTGTCCGCAGCCTGCGTGAGCGTATCGGCGGCGGCAAGGTTTTGTGCGCGCTGTCCGGCGGCGTCGATTCCAGCGTCTGCGCGGCCATGCTGGCCAAGGCGGTCGGCAAGCAGCTGACCTGCGTGTTCGTGGACCACGGCCTGCTGCGCAAGAACGAGCGCGAGGACGTCTGCCGCGTCTTTGGCGAGGGCGGCGGCTTTGATATCAACTTCGTCTGCGTGGACGCCCGCCGCCGCTTCTATGACAAGCTGGCCGGTGTGACCGAACCGGAGCGCAAGCGCAAGATCATTGGCGAAGAGTTCATCCGCGTCTTTGAGGAGGAAGCCAAAAAGATCGGCGCGGTCGACTTCCTGGCCCAGGGCACCATCTACCCCGACGTGGTCGAAAGCGGCCTCGGCGGCGAGTCCGCCACCATCAAGAGCCACCACAACGTCGGCGGCCTGCCCGACTATGTCGACTTCAAGGAGATTGTCGAGCCGCTGCGCGACCTGTTCAAGGACGAAGTCCGCCAGGCTGGCCGCGAGCTGGGCCTGCCGGAGTATCTGGTGGCCCGCCAGCCGTTCCCCGGCCCCGGCCTCGCCGTGCGCATCATCGGCGATATCACGCCGGAGAAGGTCGCCATCGTGCAGGACGCCGACGCCATCTGGCGCGAGGAGGTCGACAAGCTGCCCGCCGCCCAGCACCCGAGCCAGTATTTTGCGGCGCTGACCAACATGCAGAGCGTCGGCGTTATGGGCGACGAGCGCACCTACGACTACGCCATCGCGCTGCGCGCCGTCACCACCTCCGACTTCATGACCGCCGAAGTCACGCTCCTGCCCACCGAGACCATCACCACCGCCGCCAACCGCATCGTCAACGAGGTCAAGCACGTCAACCGCGTCCTCTTTGACTACACCACCAAGCCCCCGGCCACCATCGAGTTTGAATGATTTCAAGGTCTTGAAAAACCGCATAGTTAAGCGGTTTCTTGGCTTTTGAAATGCATCGTGGCAACGATTTGGCAACACTTTTTCATTATTCATAAAAAGAGAGCTAACTGATTTTGATTCGTCAGTTAGCTCTCTTTTTTATTATAGTTACTGATTGTCGTAAAAATTATGCTTTGAATTATAAAGATAGTTTTCAATGATTCGACAGGCATCTCTAAAAGGAATTTTAAAAAATTCGCGATCTGCTCGTATACGATAATTTTCTAATAGCTGATGCACATCCTTCTCTACTTGCCGACAATTCTTTACTTTATACACTTTACGAGCAGAGTACGGATATAAAACTCCGGTAGCAGAATTTATCTCATTAACTCTTTTTTGGATATTACGAGTTGTCATTCCAATTTTGAGAATATCGGGTTCTTCTTTGCGAGATAGAATGTACAAATATTCTTCAGAATGCCCCTCAGAAGCGTTGTAATTCAAGTAATTTTCACAGTACAATAAAAAATTGGCCTTTTGCAATTGAAGCAAGCTTTGATTTTCAAGATCAATATCAGAAAAAATGACAGCTTTTCTTAGAGTTGATAGTGCAGAAACAATAATGACAGTATCTTTCTCTGTAGGATAATCAAAATACATGTTGATAGTAAACCAATCCCACTGGTTCTGTTTAATGATCCGGGAGAAAAGGCCCTTTACAACACTAATAGCTTCTGCAATCTCCTTACCAGATAACGAAGAACGCTCACTAAATAAGCCTTTAACCTGCTCTATACAAGTTCGGTTCTTCAATTCAGTCTGCGGCTTTAAGGGAGCCATTCCGAATCCCCATTTAATTGCACGAGACTTGGTCGCCATATTTTTCCCTATTCCCACAATATACTCCTTATTGTTTGGCTCTAAATTCTTTAGCTAGTATACTTCCTAATTCCTGAGATAAGGCTTTTGTATGCGTTGATGTGGCATCAAAATCTGGATAGTGGTACCGCCACTTGTCGTAATCCTCTTTGGAGATCTCGCCAGCTTCAAGCTTGGCAGCCTGCTCTCGCCAGCTGCATAACATCTCATGCAGCCGCGCAGCGTCTTTGTTCTTCCGCACATCAACCGTCAAGCAGACTTCGCCATCTATCTCACGGACCTTGAACCCGTAGTTATCCTCCAAGGCAAACAAGGTGTGCATGAGGCCAACGTAGGAGTCTATATCCGGAACAGAAAGCGCGTGGGGTGAGACATCCAGTACCTGTGCCAAGGCAGCAGTTAGATCTGCTTTGGGGGTTCTTGATCCTGTTTCGTACTGGGCTAGACGCACATCTGCGGACTTTTCCGGGAAACCCAGCGCCATACCGAGATATTTCTGTGTCATCCCTCGAAGGAGACGAAAAAAGTGGATTCGTTCACCGATGGCCATACGTCCAGCTCCCATCTATTGTTTGTTCTATCAGGAACATAGCATATTTGCTTAGAAAAGTCAAGAGAATATTAAACAATTTTATTTAATTTATTTTGCGCCTTCCAATTGACATAAGCTATTATGCTTAGTATAATGAAAATAGACTAAGCGGATTGGCTTAGTGTCGATAAATAAAAAGCAACCGCCACAGTTCCGGATTCTGAATTCGGCAAGGTGACGGCAAAAGTAGGGAGGCATTTATGAGATATAAGATTTTTCCGCAGAACATAACAGCAAGGAAAGGAAGGTATTTTCAATGCAGGCACAAAACTTTATGCGCGTGGAAGAAGTGGCCCAGGAATTGGGGATTTCCAAGTCTCATGCCTATAAGGTAATTCACAGGCTTATCCTCTCTGCGGCAAAACAGAAAAATACCTTTAAGGAAATGCGGCCAAATTGCGGCGCGGCGGTCCGGGGCGGGCGGCCGCGCCGTTTTCAGTAAAGTTTGACAAGTTCTGTCCCCTCCCGGCGGCCTTTGGAAACCGAAAAAATGAGCCCAAAAAGAATTAAACGGACATTACATCTGTGAATGAGATGGGTGAAAACGAACAATTACTGCTCGGAGCAAAAATAAATACTTGAACGTGAAAAACAAAATATACGATAGTTAAAGAATAAATATACACTGAACAAGAAACAAAAGTCTATCAAAAGAAGCGTAAATACATGAAAGCGATGCCGCTTTTCCGCGTTTGAATTACCTGCGC
>DSTMR04002__coassemble_1931_pt1 | contig 11204 bp, 6 predicted proteins | sample DSTMR04002__metabat2_high_PE_039 | metagenome-assembled genome bin DSTMR04002 | reverse complement strand
AGATCCGTGCCTGGAGCTACGGCGAGGTCAAAAAACCCGAAACCATCAACTACCGCACCCTGAAACCGGAGCGCGACGGCCTGTTCTGCGAGCGCATTTTTGGACCCACCAAGGACTGGGAATGCCACTGCGGCAAATACAAGCGCATCCGTTACAAGGGCAAGATCTGCGACAAATGCGGCGTTGAAGTCACCCGCGCCAAAGTCCGGCGCGAGCGCATGGGCCACATTGAACTGGCCGCCCCGGTTTCCCACATCTGGTACTTCAAAGGCATCCCGAGCCGCATCGGCCTGATGCTGGACATCGGCCCCCGCCAGCTGGACAAGGTCCTCTATTTCGCCAACTACATTGTCACCGACCCCGGTTTCACCCCGCTTGAGAAAAAGCAGCTGCTGACCGAGCGCGAGTACAAAGAAATGCGCGAAAAGTACGAGGATACCTTTGAAGCCGGCATGGGCGCCGAAGCAATCCAGAAACTGCTGGCCGAAATCGACCTCGACCAGCTCTCCAACGAGCTGCACGAGGAGCTTGAAAAGGCCAACGGCCAAAAACGCGTCCGGCTGCTCAAGCGGCTGGAATGTGTCGATGCGTTCCGCCTGTCCGGCCAGCGGCCGGAGTGGATGATCCTGACCGTTGTGCCGGTCATCCCGCCGGATATTCGCCCGATGGTTCAGCTTGACGGCGGCCGCTTTGCCACCTCTGATCTGAACGACCTGTACCGCCGCGTCATCAACCGCAACAACCGCCTCAAGCGGCTGCTCGAACTTGGCGCGCCGGATATCATCGTCCGCAACGAAAAGCGGATGCTGCAGGAAGCCGTTGACGCCCTGATCGACAACGGCCGCCGCGGCCGCCCGGTCACCGGCCCGAACAACCGCGCGCTCAAGAGCCTGTCCGACATGCTGAAGGGCAAGCAGGGCCGTTTCCGCCAGAACCTGCTCGGCAAGCGCGTTGACTACTCCGGCCGTTCGGTTATCGTTGTCGGGCCGGAACTTAAAATGTACCAGTGCGGCCTGCCCAAGGAGATGGCGCTCGAACTGTTCAAGCCCTTTATCATGAAGGACCTTGTCGAAAAGGGCGTTGCCTCCAATATCAAGGCTGCTCGCAAAAAGGTCGAGCGCGCTTCGCCCGAAGTGTGGGACTCGCTCGAGACCGTTATCAAGGGCCACCCGGTGCTGCTCAACCGCGCCCCGACGCTGCACCGCCTGGGCATCCAGGCTTTTGAACCGGTGCTGGTTGAAGGCCGTGCCATCAAGCTGCATCCGTTGGTCTGCACCCCCTTCAACGCCGACTTTGACGGCGACCAGATGGCTGTCCATCTGCCGCTTTCCACCGAAGCCCGCCGTGAAGCCAAGATGCTGATGCTTGCTTCCGGCAACCTGCTCAAACCTTCGGACGGCGAGCCTGTCACGGTGCCGACCCAGGATATGATCCTTGGCTCCTACTATCTGACGATGGTCAACCCCGACGACCCCGGCCACGACAAGGTCTTCCGCGACGAAGCCGAAGCCCTCATGGCTTATGCTGAGCACATCGTCACGCTGCAGGCGCCCGTCAAAGTGCGCCGCACCATGGTCTTTGACGGCGTGGAAGAAAGCGCTATCGTCAACACCACCGTCGGCAAGATCATCTTCAACACCCCAATTCCGCAGGATCTTGGCTATGTGGACCGCACCGACCCGATCCATAAGTTTGATTACGAGATCGATTTCCAGGTCACCAAGAAAAAGCTGCCCGATATTATCAGCCGCTGCCTGACCAAGCATGGCACCAAGCGCTGCGCGGTCATGCTCGACGCGATCAAGGCCCAGGGCTACAAATACTCGACTTTGTCCGCCATTACGGTTGCCGTGCCTGACGCGATCATCCCGGAAGAGAAGGCCGACATCCTGGCCGCCGCCGACAAGAAGGTTGAAAAGGTCATGAAGAACTTCAACCGCGGCCTGATTTCGGATGAAGAGCGCTACAAGAAGACGGTTGAAATCTGGCAGCAGGCCACCGAGGAAGTCTCGGACGCGCTGTCCACCAACCTGCGCACCAACCACCAGCGCAACCCCATCTATATGATGTCGGACTCCGGCGCCCGTGGTTCTATGGACCAGATCAAGCAGCTGGCCGGCATGCGCGGCCTGCTGGCCAACACCGCCGGCAAAACGCTGGAAATGCCGATTCGCGCCAACTACCGCGAAGGCCTGAACATCCTTGAATATTTCATTTCGTCCAGAGGCGCCCGCAAGGGTTTGACCGATACCGCGCTGCGCACCGCCGACTCGGGTTACCTGACCCGCCGTCTCGTCGATGTCAGCCAGGAAGTCATCATCCGCGAAGAAGACTGCCACGCCACCGAAGGCATCATGGTCCGTGAAATCAGCGAGGGCAATGCTTCGATCGAAAGCTTTGCCGAACGCCTGATCGGCCGTTATCCGCTGCATGATGTGCTTGACCCGAACACCGGCGACCTGCTTGTTTCCAAAGACAAGATGATGGACATGTTTGACGCCGAAAAGATCGAAAAAGCCGGCATTACCGAGCTTGAGATCCGCAGCGTCATGACCTGCCGCGCCCATGTCGGCGTCTGCGCCCGGTGCTATGGTTCCAACATGTCCAACGGCCAGTGCGTCAAGGTCGGCGAAAGCGTCGGCATCATCGCGGCCCAGTCCATCGGTGAGCCGGGCACCCAGCTGACCATGCGTACTTTCCACACCGGCGGTATCGCGTCGGCCGAAGATATCACCCAGGGTCTTCCGCGCGTGGAAGAACTGTTTGAGAGCCGCCGCCCCAAGGCGATGGCCATCATGTCTGAAATTGCCGGTACCGTTCACATCGACGATACCAAGAAGACCCGCCATGTCGAAGTGCTTGGTGTGGATGACAACGGCGCCCCGGTCACCAAGAGCTACATCATTCCCTTCGGTCAGCGCCTGAAGGTGATGGAAGGCGATGTGATCGCCAAGGGTGCGCTGCTTACCGAAGGCCATGCCTACCCGCAGGATATCCTCGCGGTCAAGGGCCGCGTCGCCACCCAGGATTACCTGATCAGCGAAGTGCAGAAGGTTTACCGTCTGCAAGGCGTGGAAATCAACGATAAGCACATCGAAGTCATCGTCCGCCAGATGATGCGCAAGGTTCGCATTGAGGACGCCGGCTCCAGCGAGTTTATCGTGGGCAGCGTTGTGAACCGCCGCGACGTCATGATCGAGAACGAGGCGATCCAGGCCCGCATCGATGCCGGCGAGACCGACCTCAAGCTCGTCCAGGCCAGCCAGGTGCTGCTCGGCATCACCAAGTCGAGCTTGGCAACGGATAGCTTCCTGTCCGCCGCTTCCTTCCAGGAGACCACCCGTGTCCTGACCGAGGCCGCCATCAAGGGCAAGACCGACCCGCTGGCCGGCCTCAAGGAGAACGTCATTATTGGCAAGCTGATCCCGGCCGGCACCGGCCTGCCGGAGGTCGAAGAAGAGCTGGTCCACGCGGAAGAAGAGCGTGACGCCGAAGGCGCCGCCTACGACCACGCGGAGTAAGCGCTGTATATAGAGAAGAAGCCTTCATCCTATGTGGATGAGGGCTTTTTCTGTTTGTCAAAAATATATGCCGAATTTTGTAAAGATGGCCATATCCATGGGAAGGGGAATATGATATAGTAAATAAAAGTCGATTCTTGCGACAAATGTCCCGAAGAGAATGCGCAAATTTTGCAAGTTCTGTTATGCGCAAAAGTAGCGCAGAAAGAAGGAGAAAATTATGAGCAAGATAAAATCAAGAATGTCCAAATCCAAAGTGCCGTCCCAAAAGAGCGTACTGATTGCTGCGGGAGGTATAGCTGTGGGAGGAATCCTGGCAGTGCTGCTGATTCCAGCCGCGACGTCGGTGGGTAAAACCAAGGCTGGCGGAACAACAACGATCGTATCCACGCTGGAGAACATTATCAATGTTAGTGATCTATCAACGTATACAGCTGTTTATAATGGGATTGCAGAGGTAAAGGAATCAGACGATCCAGATGAAGTGGCATATTACGTTGCCTATGAGGCAGAAGTGGACGCGGGAATTGATTTTCAGAAGGTGGCGATTACGGCGGATGATGAAGCAAAAGAAATCTGCATTACATTGCCGGAAGTAGAGATCACCGATATAGTTGTGGACATAGCCTCTCTGGATTACATTTTTTTGGATGATAAGGCAAATACCTCGACAGTAAGCCAAGAAGCGTACAGGGCGTGCGAATTAGATGTAGAAAAGGAAAGCAAAGAACAAAAAGCGATTTGTGAATTGGCAGCGGAAAACGCCAAAAACGTGATTAAGGCGCTGTCGGAGCCTATTGTCGAACAACTGTACCCGGAATATCAGATAAGCATGGAGTGAGAATATGATGAAAAAAGTAACTGCCGCAGCGCTGGCCACTGCGATGATGTTTGGATGTGTTGCCTGCGGACAGCAGGAGCCACCGCAGACGGAGCCGCAGCTTTCCCAAATGAAGGCGATATGTGAGCTGGCTGTTATGGATTGCTATTACCATAATGTCGCAAAATATAGAGAAGATGATGCGGAAGGTGTCTTTTTATGGAAGAAGGACAAGAAATTTTGGATTGAATACAGCGGTGTGGTACAGCTGGGCATCGATGTCTCACAAGTTGATATGAGTGTTGAAGGAGACGTTGTGACAATTACGATACCGCCGGCAACCGTGCAAAGCTGTCGGGTAGACTCGAATTCGTTGAATGAGGATTCGTTTATAGTCGATAAAAATTCGGCGGCCATTGATGCGGATGATGAGACGAAAGCTTTTGGGGACGCGCAGAGACTGATGGAAGAAGATGCGAAGAACGATCAGGCGCTTCTGGCGAAGGCGCAGCAGCGCGCACAGTCTCTGCTTGAGGAATATATAAAGAATATTGGCCAAGCGATGGGAACCACATATTCTATCGAGTGGAACTATCTGGATACCACATCAAGCGAGAGTACAGAGCCGGCGAAAGCGGAACAAACTGTCGGCGAAGAAGAGGTGAAGGAAAAACAAAAGACAGAAACGACTGAAGGGACGTAAAGAAACGTACCGCTCTTCTATGACCTGAGTTGGGAACATGGCGGAGCGGTGCGTTTTTTAGAAAGGAAATCTTTGTCTAAATACAGCCCAAACGGTTCCGGCGATTGCGATACGATATGGTTTGTGAGTGGGGCGGGATGCCTTTATCCTGCGGTGCCACCATCAGAGCCTCTCACAACTAGTAGGTCCATGGGCGATATCTGACCATTTGTAGGGGACGATGCTTGCATCGGTCTGGGGCACCGGAGGAAAGACAAATTTTTCTGGGCATCGAGGACACCGCCCCCTACGAATAACAAGGAACAGGGCGGCGACCCGGCAAATTGGGAACAAACGCAGAATTCATGCGCAGTGGGGATTCACCCCCTCGGGAAACCTGGCGGCGCGGCAAACATCCGCGGGCGAGCATTGCTCGCCCCTACAGCAATACCCGCCCCTGCGCGGGAAAATCTCTCTACCTCCAAAAATCTAAACTCTTTATGAACGCATTTGTCTAAACCTATCCCCGGGTGTATAATACTATCGTATAGACTTTTTCGCGCCCGGTGGGCGCTTGTTACAAGGAGACGCTTATGCCTGAAACTGTGAAGGAACGTTCTGAACTTGACCCGCAATTCACCTGGGATTTAAGCCGGCTGTTTGCCGACGATGCGGCCTGGGAGAAAACCCTCGCCACCCTTGAGGAAAAGGCCGCTGCGGTAACGGCCTGGGCTGGCAAGCTTAAAGACGCCGCATCGATCCACGGCTACTTTGAAGCTGCAACCGCGCTGTCCCGCACATTGTCCGACCTTTTCTGCTATGCTTCCATGCGCCACAGCGAGGATACCCGCGCCGAAGCAGCCCAAAGTATGTATGCCCGCATCTCGGCCCAATATGCCCGGGTTGCGGCCGCCCTCTCCTTCGCAGAGCCGGAAATCCTTGCCCTGCCCGAAGACACGCTGCAGGCCGTGGCGGCTGACCCGCAAATGGGGGATTACCGCTTCGCCTTTGAGGACCTGCTGCGCCAGAAACCGCACACCCTGAGCGCGGCTGAAGAAAAACTGCTCGCCTCTTTCAGTGAAGTGCTCGGCGCGCCTTCCGAAATTGCGGACAGCCTGCAGGATGCCGACCTTGTTTTTGACCCGGCGGAGGACAGCCAGGGCCAGCAGCATGAGGTTACCGGCGCAAATTACATTTTGTTGCAAACTTCGCCGGACCGCACGCTGCGCAAAAACTCCTTCCACAGCTTTTACAAAAGCTACCGCCAGCACATCAATACCTTTGCGGGCACCTACGGCGCGGCTGTCAAGGCGGCCACGGCGGAAGCTGCCGCGCGGCATTACCCGTCCTCCCGCGCAATGTCAATGGCGGGGGAGAACATTCCCGAACAGGTATACGACAACCTTGTCGCCACGGTTCGGGCCCATCTGCCGGCCATGTACCGCTATGTTGCGCTGCGCAAACGGCTGCTTGGGCTGGACGAACTGCATTATTATGATGTCTACGCCCCGCTGACCGGTGAAAGCACCGCCCGCTATACCTACGAGCAGGCCCGGCAGATGGTGCTGGAGGCGGTGGCCCCGCTTGGCGAAGCGTACGGCGCCGAAGTCCGCCGCGGCTTTGCCGAGCGCTGGATTGACGTTTATCCCAACAAAGGCAAAAGTGGCGGCGCTTATTCCACCGGTACCTACGATTCCGAGCCCTATATCCTGACCAACTTCACCGGCACACTGGACAGCGTTTCGACCATCGCGCATGAAATGGGCCACAGCATGCACAGTCTGCTGGCCAACCGTGCCCAGCCGCCGCAGTACGCCGGCTACACGCTGTTTGTGGCGGAAGTTGCCTCCACCGTCAACGAAAACCTCATGATCGAGCAGCTGCTCAAAAAAGAGCAGGACCCCGCGGCCCGGCTCGTGCTGCTCAACCAGTATCTTGAAAACTTTAAGGGCACCGTTTACCGCCAGACAATGTTTGCCGAGTTTGAACGCGAGGCCCACGCGATGCGGGAACGCGGCGAAGCACTGAGTCCGGCTGCCCTCGGCGCGCTGTACGGCAAGCTTGTGCAGGATTACTTCGGCCCCGATCTTGTCATGGATGAGGAGGTCGGGCTGGAATGGGCGCGCATCCCGCATTTTTACCGCCCGTTCTATGTCTATAAGTACGCGACCGGTTACTCAACGGCGGTCGCCCTCAGCGAAGCGATCCTGCGCGAAGGGCAGCCGGCTGTCAAGAGGTATCTCGAATTCCTCTCAATGGGGGGCAGCGCTTACCCGCTTGACGAACTGCGCCACGCCGGCGTGGACCTGATGACGCCGGCCCCGATCGATGCGGCACTGGACAAGTTTGACCGCCTGCTCGCCGATGCGGAGGCCTGCGCCGACAAGCTCGGCCGCTAAACCCAGCGTGTCGCCGTCGTCGGCGCATGTCCGCCGGCGGCGACGATTTTAGCTTTCTGTCTGTGGCAGATGAAAAGGCCCAAAAGCGGGGGGCTGCGATTTTTCGTATAATTTCTGTAAATAGGCTTGACAACTGCCCTGCTTTGCTTTAAAATAATCGTTGCGTGGCTCCCAGGGGTTCGTGCGGCCATTTGGCCCCGCACCCCGGGCGCTATACGCAAAAATCTTGTAAGAAAGGAGAAAAGAAATGCCTACTTTTAACCAGCTCGTGCGCAAAGGCCGTGAGGTCCTGGTCCACAAGAGCACCGCGCCCGCTCTTCAGAGAAGCTACAACTCCCAGAAGAAGCAGTACACCACTCTGAACAGCCCGCAGAAGCGCGGCGTCTGCACTGCTGTGCGTACCATGACCCCCAAGAAGCCGAACTCTGCTCTGCGTAAAGTTGCCCGTGTCCGCCTCACGAATGGTATCGAGGTCACCTCGTACATTCCTGGTATCGGCCATAACCTGCAAGAGCACAGCGTCGTTCTGATCCGCGGCGGCCGTGTCAGGGACCTGCCCGGTGTGCGTTACCACATCATCCGCGGTACCCTGGATACCCAGGGCGTTGCGAACCGTAACCAGGCTCGCAGCAAGTACGGCGCGAAGCGCCCCAAGGCCGGTGCCAAGAAGTAAGGAAACATCTTTTCGCCATAAAAAGGTCGGCTGACCCTTTTGTGGCATGACGGGAGTTTCTTAAACTTTCGAGTACCGATGATATCATGTATGTGAAGGAGGGAAGAAAGATGCCCAGAAGAGGTAATGTCGCTAAGCGCGAAGTTCTGGCTGATCCTATCTACAATTCCAAGATCGTCACCCGCCTGGTCAACTCGATCATGCTGGATGGCAAGAAGGGCGTTGCCCAGAAGATCGTCTACGACGCTTTTGACATCGTCAAGGAAAAGACCGGCAACGATCCCCTTGAAATGTTCGAAAAGGCGATGGAGAACATCATGCCCAGCCTCGAAGTCAAGGCCCGCCGTGTCGGCGGCTCGACCTACCAGGTCCCCCTGGAAGTCAGCCCCGCCCGCCGCGAGACCCTCGGCCTGCGCTGGCTGACCCTTTACAGCCGCAACCGCGGTGAGAAGACGATGTCCCAGCGCCTGGCGGCCGAGATCATCGACGCCACCAACAACGTCGGCGGCGCGGTCAAGAAGCGTGAAGACACGCACAAGATGGCCGAGGCCAACAAGGCTTTCGCCCACTACCGTTATTGATCCCGTTTCCGTAACCTAGGAGGTTAAAGCCATGGCAACGCCGAGAGACGTTTCTCTGCAAATGACCAGAAATATCGGTATCATGGCGCACATCGACGCAGGCAAGACCACCACCACCGAGCGTATCCTGTACTACACCGGCATCAACCACAAGATCGGCGAAGTGCATGACGGCGCTGCTACGATGGACTGGATGGAGCAGGAGCAGGAGCGTGGTATCACCATCACCTCCGCCGCTACCACCTGCTACTGGAGCCATACCGAGACCCAGAAAGATCCTGTGGCGTTCAAAAAGAACCGCCACCGCATCAACATCATCGACACCCCGGGCCACGTCGACTTCACCGTTGAAGTTCAGCGTTCCCTGCGCGTGCTGGACGGTTCTGTCACCGTTCTGGCCGCCAAGGGCGGTGTCGAACCCCAGAGCGAGACTGTCTGGCGTCAGGCCAACGAGTACAAGGTCCCCCGCATGGTCTACGTCAACAAGATGGACACCATGGGCGCCGACTTCTTCCGCTGCGTGCAGATGCTGCACGACCGCCTGCATGCCAACGGCGTGCCCATCCAGCTGCCCATCGGTCAGGAGGATACCTTCAAGGGTATCGTCGACCTGATCGACATGAAGGCTGACGTCTACTATGACGACATGGGCAACGACGTCCGCGTCGAGGAAATCCCCGAGGACCTGAAGGCCCAGGCGCAGGAATACCACGACAAGCTGATCGAAGCTGTCGCGGAGACCGACGAAGAGCTCATGATGAAGTACCTGGAAGGCGAAGAGCTGACCAAGGAAGAGATCAAGGCGGGCTTGCGCAAGGCCACCATCTCCAACGAGATCGTGCCCGTCGTCTGCGGTTCCTCCTACAAGAACCGCGGCGTGCAGAAGCTGCTGGACGCCATCGTCGACTATATGCCCGCCCCGACCGACATCGAGGCCATCAAGGGCACCAACCCCGAGACCGGCGAGGAAGAGGCGCGTATCTCTTCCGACGAAGAGCCGTTCTCCGCGCTGGCGTTCAAGATCATGACCGACCCCTATGTCGGCAAGCTGTGCTTCTTCCGTGTCTACTCCGGCACGCTGGACGCCGGCACCACCGTCTACAACTCGGTCAAGGATCAGAACGAGCGTATCGGCCGCATCCTGCAGATGCACGCCAACAACCGTAAGGATATCGAGACCGTCTATGCGGGCGATATCGCTGCGGCTGTCGGCCTGAAGAACACCACCACCGGCGATACCCTGTGCGATGAAAAGCACCCGATCATTCTCGAGAGCATGAACTTCCCCGACCCGGTCATCCGCGTGGCCATCGAGCCCAAGACCAAGGCCGGTTCCGAGAAGATGGGCATCGCGCTGGCCAAGCTGGCGGAAGAGGACCCGACTTTCAAGACCTGGACCGACGAAGAGACCGGCCAGACCATCATCGCCGGCATGGGCGAGCTCCATCTGGAGATCATCGTCGACCGTCTGCTGCGTGAGTTCAAGGTCGAAGCCAACGTCGGCGCCCCGCAGGTCGCCTATCGTGAGACCATCCGCAAGGAGGCCAACCAGGAGACCAAGTACGCGCGTCAGTCCGGCGGTAAGGGCCAGTATGGTCATGTCAAGATCAAGCTCGAGCCCAACCCGGGCAAGGGGTATGAGTTCGTCAACGGTATTGTTGGCGGCGCGATCCCGAAGGAATATATCCCCGCTGTCGATCAGGGCATTCAGGGCGCGATGAAGGCCGGCGTGCTGGCCGGTTATCCCGTCGTGGACTGCAAGGTCACGCTGTGGGATGGTTCTTACCATGAAGTCGACTCCTCTGAAATGGCGTTCTCGATCGCCGGTTCCATGGCTTTCAAAGAAGCTATGAAGAAGTGCGATCCCGTCATCATGGAGCCGATCATGAAGGTTGACGTCATCGTTCCGGATGAGTATATGGGCAATGTCATCGGCGACCTGAACAGCCGCCGTGGCCAGATCCAGAACCAGGAATCCCAGGACGGCACCGCCCGCGTGACGGCGGAAGTCCCGCTGAGCGAAATGTTCGGCTACGCCACCGACCTGCGCAGCAAGACCCAGGGCCGTGGCCAGTATTCCATGGAACCTGCCGAGTATCAGCAGGTCCCGAAGGGCGTTGCGGACAAGATCATGTCCGAGCGCGCTAAGAACTAAGCCAAGTTCTCAAAAAAATCACGCAATTTTGCGGGAAATCTTCTGCGATTGTGCTTGATTTTTCCCGCAGAATCTAGTATGATAGCCTTATACCAGGCATCATTATGTCTTATACAAAGGAGGATACTTCCAATGGCTGAAAAGGAAAAGTTTGACCGCTCGCTTGAGCACGTAAACATTGGCACCATTGGTCACGTTGACCATGGCAAGACCACCCTGACCGCTGCCATCCCCAAGTATCTGGCTCTGCAGGGCAAGGCTGAGTATACCGACTACTCCTCCATCGACAAGGCTCCCGAGGAGCGCGAGCGCGGCATCACCATCAACACTGCCCACGTGGAGTATGAGACCGACAAGCGTCACTATGCCCACG
>DSTMR04002__coassemble_1896_pt1 | contig 11400 bp, 8 predicted proteins | sample DSTMR04002__metabat2_high_PE_039 | metagenome-assembled genome bin DSTMR04002 | reverse complement strand
ATGCTATAGTTTCTTTTTCATTTTTATAATGAAGAATTAAAAAAGCAATCATTCCGTTTATCCCGCTTTATGTTGTATGTGTAAAAACAGTTCGTGGTAATCTTTCGCAATAACGCGATAGTCATATGCTTGAATCATCATCTGCCGACGATAATCTAACTCTTGTTCTGTTGGTGGATTTGAAAGGCAATTCTCAATCGCTTTTGCCAGCGCGTTTGGATCTTGCAAGGGCATATAATATCTACAAAGGTTTTGTGTGACTTCTCGGTTTGTTGGAATATCTGATAGCAGGGTAGGTACTTTCAGCATAAGCGCCTCGACCGCAGTCATCCCAAACCCCTCGTTGAGAGACGGGTTCACATACAACCGGCTTTGGCAAAGGATCTTTTGCACCTGCTCATCCGGTAAAAAGCCAGTAAATTCAATTATATCTTCAAGATGATGTTCTTCTACATACGTTTTCAGATACTCGACCCTTTCCGGTACGCTCCCCATCAGTATTAGTTTACAGTCCGTCTTTCCCCTCAGCAATTCAAACGCCCTGATCAGTGTAATGATGTTCTTGTGGTGAAACTGAAGATTCAATGCACAAACATACGCCTTTTGTTCTGATTTCCGGCCATTTACTTCCGGCGTAATAATTGGATTGTAAATTCTGACAACTTTATCTTTATACCGATTAAAATAATGGCATATTTCTCCTCTGTCTGTGTCGCTGATTGCAATAATATAGTCCGCCAAAGCAAAATCCACCGCATACAAAACGCGGTAGATGAGATATTTATACCAGGGGATTTTCACACTGCCCAAAACCCTGTGCGATATTGCCTTTATATCATGCGGAATCTCAACGCTAATGCAAGGCATCTTGCAAAATCCATTATTGCAACTCAAATGATACACGACATCGCAATGATATCGTGTAAGAATTTGCGGAATCCGAAGCGTATTATCCAGTAAAAGATTCAGCAATCGTCCTAACTCGCTTCCCTTCGCGTGGGACGGTAATACAACATACTCTGCGTCAGGAGCCAACTTTTGCAAGGTCTGCAGCGAATAATCGTAGCAAATCACCAGATATTGCTCCGCTACATGTATATCCTGCAATCCTTTTAATAAATTCAACCCAACCTGATCCTTCCCCCCTGCATGGCTTCGACTCAAATAGATATAATTTAGCGCTATCTTACCCATTTCAGTCTCCTATCCGTTTCAAAAAACTTCCGTATTGGAAGCCTACTGTTCTATAATCGTAAAATTCAACCGTTTTGTTTCCGCTTGTTACCAGTTCTGCGCGCATATCCCTGTTTTCCAGTACCCTCTCAATCGCCCCCGCCAGTTCCTCCACATTTCCCGGCTCCACAAGCAATCCGTTTTCCCCGTTGTGGATTAAATCCGGGATTCCGCCGGAGCGGCTTGCTACAATGGGCAATCCGCTGGCCATTGCTTCAAGGAAAACCAAGCCAAACCCCTCTACGCCGCCATCCTTGGCTCGTACCGACGGAGCTGCAAACACATCAGCCGAAGCATAGATTTCCGCCAGCTGGTCATGCGTCTTTGCTCCCAGAAACTGCACTTTATCCCCCAGCAGCTTTGCCTGTTCTTCCAGCTGCTCGCGCAGGGGCCCGTCGCCAACAATGACCAACATCGCATCCACCTGCTTCATTGCCTCGATCAGATAGGTAACACCCTTCACCTCCGCCAAGCGCCCCACAAACAAAACCACTGGTTTTCCATTTTGCCCAAAGTAATTTTCTTTACGGTACTCCGGCGAAAATTCTTTTGTATCACACCCCATCGGCATAATTTCAATCTGTTTGTCCGGACAGATCTCATTCAAAATGTCTTTAAGCGGCTGCGACACCGTCGTCACCGCCCCCGCCCGCTGCAGGCACCGGCGTTTGAGCACCTTGAGAACCCCTTGGTTCAGGCTGGTCACATCGCCGCCGTGCCCGGTCACAAGATACGGCATCTTGAAAAAGCTTTGCACAATCCCTTGCGGAATCAACCAGTGTGCGTGCACCACATCAAACTGTTTGCGCCGCTTGAAAATATTCCACCACAACGCCGCAAACAGAAACGGAACCAGCAGCGCGCGCTGCTTTTTTTCTTTAATACGCGGCACAATCGCCCCCGGGTAACACAGCGTTTCCCACCGACGGACAGGGAAATAGTGGTACCGCTCCACATGCAGCCCGCCCATTTCCTCATGATCCTGTGCGCCAGGCGCCGCCGGCACCAACACCGTAATATCAAACTGATCGAGCATGGCGCGCGACAAATCATAGACAAAGCGCGGCTCGGTGTCTCCTTCCCACCGCGGGAAAGTGGAAGCCGTCACCAGCAATTTCTTCTTTTCCATCCGATTCTTCCCTCTCTTCTCAGTCGCCATAGGCGCGTCCTTGTTTCCTTACGCCGTTTTCTCCACCCACACCCCCGTGCAGGTCACCTGCGCCGGGGTGTCTACATGCAGCCGGAATTCCACCTCCGGCAAGGTATCCTCCACTGTAAACCGCAGCCGCATCTCGGTCGGGCCGGCGGCGGTTTCAGCGGCAAGGGTTTGCTGGTTGCCGGCCACCGCTTCCAGGGTCAGCTGCGCATCCGGCGCTGTTTCCAGCGCAAAGCAGACTTCATATTCCCCCGGCAACAAGGTACAGTACGGGCCATAGAGCAGATGCCCTTCAGCGCCCGTACCTACAATGCCGCGCCCTTCCTGGTAGGTTGAAATCTCCGGCGTCGTAAAAAACCTGGTCAGCTCGATCGGCTGCGGCTCCTCCAGCGAGCGGAGCGTCACCTCGTACTGGTTGCAGGTATAAACCCTGTCTTCAGCGGAATCCGGCACCTCGCCGTAGGTTTCGCGCAGCATCCTGCCGCCCACCTCCCCCTCCGCCAGCAGGGTCGCGTCCAGCTCCAGCAGTTTGAGGTCGCGCTCGCTGCCAAGATAGTGGAGCGACCCGTTTTCCTGCAGATAGCGCACAAGCGCCGCCGGGTCATCCTCCAGCAGGCGGACATTTTTGTGGTACACCACCTTAAAAACCGAAGCCGTCTCGGTGTTGGTGGTCAGGTACAGCGTATCGTCGTCCAGCGTTTGGGCCACTGCCGCGTAGGTGTCCTCTATACCGGCCCACATCGGGGTCAGCAGGAACCCGCGGCACTGAAAAAGCATATACGCTGCGACAATGCCGGCGCAGGCCCGCTGCGTCCAGCGGCAGGCGCCGCCCATTTTGCAGCCCACACGCCGCAGCAGCCGGGGCAGTTCGGCAATTCCATGGGCTGCCAGCGCAAGTATGAACGGAATGGCCGCGGTCACCCACCGCCGGGACGCCCAGACATGGTCGGCCGAGATGCTCGGCCGCCACAAATAGACAAACAGATTCGACCCGCCGATAAAGAAAAACGGCAGCCATGCCTCCCGCGCTGCGCCCTGCCGCACAAAGGTCCGGTAGAGCCCGTACAGCGCAAGCGGGATCGCAAGCAGGGAGGTATACATACAGAATTCAAACGCCGCGCGGTGGTTAAAATCCTCCGGGTTCAGCAACGGCCGAACCCCGTATGCAAACACGAACAGCACGCAGAGCGCCGCGCAAAACACACGCATCCCGCGCGGGCTGTCGGCAATGTTCTGGTAGACGTTCGGCAGCACGGCGCGGGGAAACGCCCGCTGCACCGCCCACACCGCCAGGCAGAGCGCCAGCAAAACCAGATTGCAGACCACCACCTGCGCCAGTACGCCGGCCTGCCAGTGTTCGAAGAAATACGGATAGGAGAACACCCACCCATATGCCAGCGACCCTGCCGTGAACGCTGCGTAGACCGCTGCCGTCCGCGCCAGATACCCGGCATGCGGGCGCCGGCAGGCCAGTTCGTACAGCACAAACACCAAAAAGCCCGCCCCCAACAGGTAGGTGTCGATCCGCACAAAGGTGCCGTAGCCAAGTAAAACGCCCGCCAGCCAGGCGTCAGCCGGCCGTTTGGCCCGCCAGCCTTCCCAAAGTACCCGGAGCGCCGCAAACAAAAGCAGCTGGCAAAGCAACTCGGTCTGGGTGATCCGCGCCCCCCAGAGCTGGGCCGGGTTCACCAGCAAAAACGCGGTGAACAGGGTGGCCGCCTTGCCGCCATAGAGCGGTTTCACCAGCGCATAGGCCGCCGCCAGGCAAAGCAGCCCGGTGACGCCGTTAACCCGCACCGCCGCGCCGATCCCGCCCAGGTCATACCCCACGGCGAGCGTGGCAGGCAGTACCGGCAGGAACTGCGGCACCACCTGGCCGACATCGTTTGTCAGCCCGTATTCATACGCAGAGTAAAGGGCCGGGTAATCCAGCCTCGCAACGCCGGACAGCGCGGCATAGTGCTGCACTATATACGGGTCGGATGCATACTGGAAGGAGCCGGTTTCGGCAATATGGATGGCATTGATCAGGTAAAGCCCCGGGTCCCGCCCACCGGACAAATAGGTCGTCGGGAAGCAAAAATACAATACCGCTGCCACGCCGAGCAGGACAAGCAGCCCGACGGGAAGCGGTACCGAAAGCAGCGCACGGAACTTGGCCCCGACGCCGGTATGACGATGATGAAACGGCAGGCAGAGCGCCAGCTCCCCCGCCAGAAGAATGGTCAGTGCAGGCAGGCTGTATACCCCCAGGCAAGCCAGTATCGTCGCATTGGCCCCCATCCAGAGATAGCTGCACACCACCGCCAGGAAAACCGGCCGCCATGTCAGGCGCCGGTTCTCCGATGCAGATGCGGCAAACCAGATTCCGTTGCAGACCGTTGCCAGCGCGACCGCCGCCCACAGGATGGCCATAGGATCTCCTTTCCTTCCAGACACAGCCCGCAGCCTTGGGGGCAGCCGGGCACAGCCCGGCTGCGGGAAGCAACCTCAATCGCGGGCATAGAGATCGCGGGTATAGACCTTGTCCTGCACATCAGACAGTTCCGCACTGAACCGGTTGGCCACAATCACATCACAGGCTTCCTTGAAATACCCAAGGTCATGGGTGACCGGCGAATGGAAGAAGGTTTCCTCTTCGAGAGTCGGCTCATATACAAGCACCTCGACCCCCTTTGCCTTGATCCGCTTCATGATCCCCTGGATGCTCGACTGGCGGAAATTGTCCGAATTTGCTTTCATGGTCAGCCGGTAAATACCAACCCGCTGCGGGTTGGCCGCCAGGATGCGCTCGGCAATATAATCCTTGCGGGTGCGGTTGGACTCCACCACGGCGCGGATCAGCGTTTCCGGCACATCGGCATAGTTGGCCAGCAGCTGCTTGGTATCTTTGGGCAGGCAGTATCCGCCGTAACCAAAGCTCGGGTTGTTGTAAAAGTTGCCGATGCGCGGGTCCAGGCAGACACCCTCAATAATATCGCGGGTGCGCAGGCCGTGCATCTCGGCATAGGTATCCAGTTCGTTGAAATAGCTGACCCGCAGCGCCAGGTAGGTGTTGGCAAACAGCTTGATCGCCTCCGCCTCGGTCAGGCCGGGGAAAAGGGTCGGCACGTTCTCGTCCAGCGCGCCTTCGGCCAGCAGGCCGGCGAATTCCCGGGCCCGGCGCAGCATTTCAGGGTCGCTGCCATCACAGCCGACAACAATGCGGCTCGGATGCAGGTTGTCATACAATGCATGCCCTTCGCGCAAAAATTCCGGGCTGAACAGGATGTTCCTGTGCCCCGCACGCTCCTGCAGCGACCGGGTATAGCCAACCGGTACCGTCGATTTGATCACGATGGTCGCGTCCGGCGCATACTGCAGCGCCATGCCCAGCGCCGCTTCCACGCTTGAAGTATCGAAGTAGTTCAATTTCGGGTCATAGTTGGTCGGCGTTGAAATCACAATGATGTCCGCGCCGGTATAAGCCGCCTTCTGATCCGTCGTGGCATGCAGCTGCAGCGGCTTGTTTGCAAGATAATCTTCCATCTCCGCATCCACGATCGGAGACTTTTTCTCGTTGATGCACGCCACCTTTTCCGGCACAATATCGAGCGCCGTCACCGTATGGTGCTGCGCAAGCAGCACCGCAATCGACAGACCGACATAGCCGGTTCCTGCAACCGTAATCTTCATACCAACGCTTTCTCCCTTTGCTCATCTTCCGCCCGGCCGGCCGCCGCGCCTTTGCTGTCCGTGTCCCGCAGCAGGTCCGGCGCGTCCGGCCGCTCGCAGTCCGCCTTGCGCACACGGTACTGGATATCTTCCAGCAGTTTCCGGTTTTGGGCAATCATATCCGCCTGCAGGCCCATAAAAATCGTCTGAGCCCCGATAATCATCAGCGCCACGGCCAACAGCAGGCTCTGAATCCGCCCGCTGCCGTCCCCGCCGAGATAGAATACCACAAACCGCAGCCCAATCAGCACTCCGATCAGGAAGAAGATCGCGCCGATGGTGCAGAAGAAACGCAGGGGCTTGTACATCATGAAGCTGCGGATAATCACCGTTGCGCTGCGTTTCATGTACGCCCACATGCTTTTGAAGAGCCGGCTCTTCCGCAGTTCGGGGTTGGTGCGGATCGGCACGCTTGTCATGGCGATCTTGTTTTGCCCCGCCTGGATAATCGTTTCCAGCGTATAGGTATATTCATTGGTTACATTCAGGCGCAGCGCCGCTTCCCGGCTGTAGGCGCGGAACCCGCTCGGCGCGTCGGGGATATCACTGTTGGATGCCTGGCGCACCACCCAGCTGCCAAAATGCTGGAATTTCTTTTTCTTCCAGCTGAAATGTTCCGTCGCATCAATCGGGCGCTCACCAATCACAATGTCGGTTTTCCCTTCAAGGATCGGGCGGACAAGCTTGGCGATGTCCGGGCCGTAATACTGGTCGTCCGCGTCGGTGTTGACGATGATGTCCGCCCCAAGATGCAGGCAGGCGTCCAGCCCGGCCATAAAGCCGCGTGCCAGCCCCTTGTTGCGCTTGAAGCTGACAATGTGGTTCACCCCAAGGCGCCGCGCCTCCGCCACGGTGCCGTCGCTGCTGCCGTCGTTGATGATCAGGGTTTCAATCTCATCAATGCCGTCAATCTGCCTGGGCAGGTGTTCCAGCGCCACATGGAGCGTTTTTTCCTCATTATAGCAGGGAATCTGGATAATCAATTTCATATACACGAACCTCTTTCGCGGGGGTAGGGGCAATCTTGCTCCCATTCGGGCTGGCGGCTGCCCCTGCGCATTTGCCGGGGGTAAGAAACCGCACACTCCTAAGGCGTATCTGATACATCAAACGTGCCGGAAAATTTGCGAAAAGGCAGCGGATGCAGAGCGCGGAGCCACAGGAATACTGCAGTATTCCCAGGTTGGGCAACACAGCAGGCACTGCCTCCTTACAGGATTAGACGACGCCGGGGATTTTTCAGATACACCCTAATAATAGAGAGAATATTTTCAGTATAACACGGGGTATATCGTTCGTCAATTGCCACCCTTATCAAAACAAAGGCCCCTGCACGCGGAAAATTTAGGAATTTCTCCGCGCAGGGGTCTCTGCCTTGTTTCCGGCCAAACCGGCGGCGCGGATTTGACAAGCATTTCCAGAAAGAATATACTGAGACAAGCGGGTTATACCCCTGGTAAATTCAAGCGGTTTACTCCCTGTTGTATACCCCGCCGCCGAATCCGAAACAATCGATTGGAGGTTCACCGATGCGCGTCCAAGCCAAAATTGACAGCCAGGCACTCTTGGCCCAGTGGGATCGGGAGATCGCCGCCAACGGCTATACCTGCGAGCTCACCAGCTTCAGCGACATCCCGCTGCCGCAGAACGAAAACGCCATCCCGGTGGAGGCCTTTTCCCGCGATGTCCTTGAAGAACAGCTTGCCTGCCTGCAGATGGGCGAGGAGATCCAAGCTTTCCGCCCGCTGCCCAACCACGGCCTCAAACTGCTGGTCAAGCGGGTACTGCGCAAACTCATGAAATTTTACATCGAGCCGATTACCCGGGATATCACCGATTTTCACCGTTCCTGCGTCCTTGCAATGTCCCAGCTTCGCAACGCAGCCGTGGACCAGCGCTACCAGGCCGAAGAGCAGGCCAAGCGGATTGAAGATCTTGAACAGACTGTCGCCGCGCTCAAAGCCCAGCTCCAGGCGCTGCAGCAAGCGAAGGAGGCGCAGAAATGAGGATAGTACAGCTTCTTCCTTCGGCCGCGTTCGGTGACGCCGTGGGCAACAACGCCCTGGCGATTCAAACAATTCTGCGCGAAAGCGGGTATGAAACCGGCCTCTACGCCCTGGATATTGACAAGCGGCTGCCCAAAGGCGCCGTGCTGCCGCTTAAAAAGATGGGCCACCTTGGCAAAGAGGATATCCTTCTTTACCACATGGCAATCGGCTCTGAACTCAATGACCGGCTGCCCAGCTTCGGCGGGCGGCTTGTGGTTCAATACCACAACATCACGCCGGCCAAATTTTTCCTGCCGTATGACTTCAATTCCTACTCGATCTGCGCCTGGGGCCGCCGCCAGCTGCGCGCCATGGCGGGCCAGCCCGCGCTCTGCATCGCAGTATCGGATTACAACAAACAGGACCTGCGCGAAGCCGGCTTCACCTGCCCGATTGAAGTTTGTCCCATCCTGATCCCGTTTGAAGATTACGACAAGGCCCCCAACCAGGCCGTGCTGGACCGCTACCGCGATGATTGGGTTAACCTGATTTTTGTCGGGCGGGTTGCGCCGCACAAACACCAGGAGGATATCATCCGCGCCTTTGCCTGGTACAAAAAGCACCTGAACCCCAAAAGCCGGCTGTTCCTTGTGGGCAGCGGCAACACCGAGCGCTACAACCAGCGGCTTTCCGCCTATGTTGAAGCGCTCGGCGTACAGGATGTCATCTTCCCCGGGCACATCAAGTTCGATGAAATCCTCGCCTATTACCACCTGGCCGATGTCTTTGTCTGCATGAGCGAGCACGAAGGTTTCTGCGTACCGCTTGCCGAAGCCATGCATTTCCAGGTGCCCATTGTGGCGCGGGCCACCTCGGCCATTCCCGGCACGCTGGACGGCTCCGGCGTGCTCCTGCCGGATAACGACCCGGTGCGCGCCGCCCTCGCAATCCACCACCTTGTGCAGGACAAAGCGCTGCGCGCCCAGGTGATCGAAAGCCAGAACTGTCGCCTGCAAGACTTCCAGTACGAGGCCGTCAAGGCCCGCCTGCTCAAAATCCTGCAAACCTTCGCCAGCCAGTCCTAACAACCGGCAAGGGCGTGTTGCAAAACAACTCCAGGACGTATCTGATAAATCCAAAGTGCTGGAAAATTCGCGAAAAGATACCGAATGCAAGGCGCGAAACCGCAGGAATACTTTAAATATTGCGTATTCCAAGGTTAAGCAACGCAGCAGGCGCTGCTCAGATTGTCGAAAAAGTATAAAATCCGTCGCCGTCGGCGGACATGCGCCGACGACGGCGACACCACCAGGGAAATTTTACGGCAAATTGTGTGCGAGGAACGAAGTGACGAGTGCGCGATTTGCCGTAAAATTTTGTCGAAGGGCTGCGGAGCCGAGCGCCGCCTGCGGCGGATGCAGCGAGGCGAAGCAGGGGCAGCGGTCGCAGAATGCAAGCGCCGTCCAAGGCGCGCCGCATGATGCGGGCACCGCAACCCGGACATACACAAGGGGAATTAGCCGCGTTAGGCAAAGCCGGTCTCCGGCCTAAGAGCCGGGCCTGCGGCCCGGTTGGCCTCCGACACGCCGCTGCGGCGGCAGTGCGCGGCTGTTGCCCCTTGTGCAGCGTGTCGAGTTTCTCGACACGCTGCACAGCAGACGCTGCTTTTTAGTAGAATTGAACAGCGCTGGGGATTTTTCAGATACGCCCTGAGCCAAGAGCCAAAAAGACAGGCAGCACATCCCGAAAAGGGGTTGCGCTGCCTGCCTTTTTGCTTTTCTCTCTGCCTCAACGTATTTGTTCACAGCAAAACGGCGCGCTGCAGATCTCTGTTCTGCAACGCGCTTCATCACCATCGCCGGATGAAATCAACAAAAAAAGACGAGTGTTCTTGCAGCGTTTCAAATGCTATAAGAACACTCGTCTTGGTGCAGCGGAACATTCGGTATCCGAACTTTTGCATTCACCCTCAAATACATATTGTGCTTGCCGTTCAGATTTTCTGACTAACACCAGTGCTGTATTTTGCATATCAATATAGGTGCAACATAAATGCATCGCATTTGACTACGTTTCGCACCACTTAGGTTTAATTACTTCAACTTTCTGAAACCCATCAATCGTCACAAGCAGTTGTGTTCGAATTGTGCGCCAGACAAACGGAAAGTTCTATGCTTCAATACAGCCAATGAATACCGCACAGAAAAACAGCTTCATGTCATGATATTCAGTTTTGCAGTGTGTTTGGTTCATCTACTAAATGGATCTTTACCAGCCCATAAATAATAACTGTACTGTAGCCTTCTTATCTCACTCTAATTGTTCCGCATTCTTTTCCATTTCTTTTTTGGCCCTGCTATAGCCTTCGTACACATATATATTCTTTAATATGCCCAAAAAAGACGCCAAATACACCACTGCATCGTCTTTATCCAATTCACGAATTATGCGATAAAATTGGGATGCCTCTTCCGTCCTCTGCTCAAATCGACGGTTCAACATATGTATTGATTCTTGAATCTTTGGTGCAATAGCTTCTACATGCTTTGCATATTCTTCCTCACTCATCCTGATAGGTTTTATTGCTTGGTAATAAGGCAAAAGCGGGACTTCTTCATTTAATATTTTCAGACACACACCACCTTTTTCTTTACTATCCGGTGACGTGACATCAGCCTCAAAAGTTCTTTCCCACAACTTTTGATAGAATTCATCTTTAGGAAGATTATCCTTAACCAAAGTATTTGTACAATCTACGAGTAGCTTTTTGTACATCTTTTTTAAGTCCTCTTCCTGATTCTTTGGAACACATTTTGAGGCATCATCATTCACACCAAATTTATTCGGATATTCTAGAAGTTCCTGTAATTTTTTAGGCGCACTATCTTTATCTTTTTTCAAAACACAATATACTTCGCAATAAATATCCAAGGTATTTCCCTTGGCATTTTCCAACATATATGTAATCGTATCTTTTTTACTCATTGTTAAACCTCTTTACGCTCCGACTCGATCTAAATTGTTATCGTTTGAATTGGGCCCGTTCCATCCGGGGCACTTTTTGATAAAAATAACGTCCTCTATTTTTTCTTGGGAATTGCTCTGTTTGCTCAAAACACTTCTGATTATCACTTTTTCATATTCTTTTGAATCCAAGTCAAAAAAGCTAAGTTTATCTCCACTTCCAATAAATCTTTGACCTTCTATATTTAGATTTGCTTTTAGTTGTTTTAGGCATTCTTCTTTCGTGCTTTCATCCGCTATGTATCTGTTTAAGATTTCAATTGCTTTCAGATACTCCGGACCCGA
>DSTMR04002__coassemble_1869_pt1 | contig 11552 bp, 9 predicted proteins | sample DSTMR04002__metabat2_high_PE_039 | metagenome-assembled genome bin DSTMR04002 | reverse complement strand
TGCTGATCCAGTTATTTGATTCTTCTAATAACGAAATTGAACTTCCGTCACAAAGTAGCTCCGCTTTCCCGGTTCCTGTCACAAGTGGAGTAGCGATTGAAAGTGACGATCCGGCAGCTTATCGGGCGACGCACAGTTATATCTTTACATTTTCGGGTTTGGACGAGGTTTACACCTTAGTGGTTGCGGGAAGTGCACAGGAAGTTGATTTACTAAAAGATACTTTAGGAGGAATCTTTCTCATTCTACTCTTTGTGGTTCTGCTGGTTGCTGTATTGGCTTCTGTGGTTTATTCTCATTATGTGACCAGACCTGTTCTGCGTATCAGTGATGTATCGAGAAGAATGGCAGAGCTGGATTTTAATTGGAAATGTAAAGAAAGCAGAATAGATGAACTTGGAACATTGGCGCATAGTCTAAATGAAATGTCACAAAGACTACGTGCATCCATGGCAGATTTGAAAAGTGCCAACGAGAAATTACAAGCGGATATTGAGCGAGAACGCGCATTGGAACAGGCGCAATTAGACTTTTTTTCCGCAGTTTCTCACGAGTTGAAAACACCGATTACCGTTATCAAGGGACAGACCGAGGGCATGATCCTGAATATCGGGGATTACCAAGACCGCAACAAATACTTGATGCGCTCGTTGGAAATCATCAACACCATGGAAAGTATGGTGCAGGAAATTCTGACTGTATCCCGCATGAAATCTTCAAAAGTAGGGTTGAAAAAAGAAAATATTCAGTTTGCAGATATGCTCAAGCAGGAATATGCGCTGTTTGAAGATTTGATTATCCAGAAAGGTATAGATTGGAAGGAAAATATTACTCCCGATTTGTGCGTTGTCGGTGACAAGGCGCTGCTGCAAAAAGCAATCAATAACCTGGTGTCCAATGCGATTGCCTATTCGCCAGAGGGCAGCGCCATCTATTTGACTGCTTTTGCAGAAAAAGGGGCAGCTCGGTTTTTGCTGGAAAACACAGGTGTTCATATTCCTGATTCGGAGCTTCCTAAACTGTTTGATGCTTTTTACAGAGTGGAACATTCCCGTAACAAGAGAACTGGCGGGAGTGGCTTGGGATTATACATTGTCAAAACCATTCTGGAGCAGCATCAAGCGGAATACAGCATAGAAAACACTAAAAGAGGCGTTTTATTTACGATTCAATTCTAAAAGGATAGGGCGGTGTTTTCCACCGCCCTATCCTTTTGCAACTACATATAAAAAACATATTCACCACAATGGTATCCCAAAAAGTTTTGATAACATAAAAGCACCAACAGAAAGGAGTTGTTTCAGATATGAAGAATCGTAATCTTAAAATTCTCGCATTCACTATGGCACTGTGCGTATCAGCGGCGTTGAGCGGTTGTGCGGCCAACGCTGCGTCCGCACAAGAGCCTAATAAGCAAACAACGACCAGTTCAACACCCATGGAACAAGCACACAACAGCGGAGATACTTTTTCCTCAAATTCCACCTCTACGGCAGAGGCCTATGAAAGCGATGAAGTGATTTCCCCGGAGGAGCAGGCCAAGACGGAGGAAGTTCGCCGAGCAGAAATTGCAGAGCAGTATTCTATGTATGAGCCCTATGGTATGACCTACGATCAGGAGAAAGACCGCTTCTTCTATAATGGCCAGTTGGTGCGTTACTTCAAAGATCAGGTCAGTGCAGAGCACACAAACTCGTTCTTCTTTGAGGATGGTGTCGTAGATGTAGAGCCGATTAGGGACACCAATGGCACCCTAACAGGGTTGAAGAAGTCCTCGGACGCCGATTTCAAAGCAAGAACCGAAAAACAGGAAGAAATCAAAGCAGAATTTGACGCAGCTGGCATTACCGGGAACAGCGGTAGTTTTGAAATGGGCGATCCGAATTATCGTGATGATAGTTTAGATGCCTATACCGCATTTGGCGTTTCCTATGACCAGTCTACTCAAAAATGGATGTATGATGGAAAAATCATCCATATTCTCTATGATGCAGACCACAACACCTACTGCGACAGCAGCGCAGGCGACGGGATCAATCTCAAAGTGGTTCGTGACAAGAGCGGTAACATTGAAAAGCTGATGGAAGCAGAGGCACAAGAATTAGAACAGTATGTGAAATAAAATATTAAACAGCTGGATGACAGTAAAAAACTTTCCGGCAGTAACATATTGACATGTTTATTTTAACGAGTGGCGGCTTTTCGGAGCCGCCATTCGTTCTGCCAAGATACAATTTGTTTTATTGGGTTGAATATGGAGAAAACACCCTTGACAAATCTCTTTCCAAAAGAAAATTCTTCAAAAGGCCGCCAAGGACAAGGGCTATACGGACACCATCTTTTTCGTGGATGACGGCATCACCGGCACTACCATGAAGCGCCCCGGTTTTCAGAAAATGATCGCCGCAATCGAGGCCGGGTACATCTCGGCGGTGTTCGTGAAAGACCTCTCCCGACTGGGCCGAAACTACATTGAGGTAGGCAAGCTCACCGAAGAGTTTTTCCCGCTCCATGATGTGCGGCTGGTGGCCGTTTCCGATGGCGTGGATAGTGACGAGGGCGAAGATGATTTTACCCCGTTCAAAAACATTATGAATGAATACTACGCCAAGGACATCTCCAAGAAGCGCCGCATCGTCAATAAGATGAAAGGCAACGCAGGGATTCCTCTTTCACCGCCGCCCTATGGCTATATGAAGAACCCGGATAATCCCCGGTTTTGGGTCATTGACCCGGAGGCCGCCGAGGTGGTGCGCTGCATCTACCGTCTGGCCTTGGAGGGTAACGGCCCCTTGCAGATTGCCACGGCGCTGGGGACAATGGGGGCGCTGAACCCCTCGGCCTATCGAACCAGCAAGGGGATCAGCAAGGGCGGCTCCAAAAGCACGCTGGAGCCTACCAAGTGGAACCACACCACCGTCAAGAAGATCCTCACCTTGCAGGAATACTGCGGCGATGTGATTAACTTCAAAACCTACTCCAAGTCCTACAAGATGAAGCGCCGAATTGAAAATCCGGAGGAAAACCGGGCGATCTTCCTCAATGTCCATGAGCCCATCATTGACCGTGTGACTTGGGAAAAGGTGCAAAGCCTGCAAACCACCCGGCGCAGGCGGCCTACCGTAACAAAGGAGTCCAGCGCCTTTTGCGGCTATCTGAAATGCCCGGAGTGCGGCGGCAATCTGACTTTCCACTTCAACCAGGGCAACCACGACATCAAGTTCTTTAGCTGCAACAACCACAATTCCGGGCTCCGAAAATGCTCATCTACCCACTATATCCGGCTGGACTTTTTGGAGCAGGTCGTACTCTATGAGGTACACCGTTTGGCCTGTTTCGCCAATGAGTATGAAAGCGACTTTATCAAGGCGATGGTGGGCCGCTCGGCAAAGGTGGCGGAAAATGATCGGGTACGCAAGAAGCGGGAGCTGGACGGGCTGCTGGCCCGGGACAGGGAGCTGGATATGCTCTTTGAACGGCTCTACGAGGACAATGTGTCCGGCAAAATCGACGATGCCCGGTTCGCCAAAATGTCCAAGCGGTATGAGCAAGAGCAGGGCGAAAACGCCGGGCGGATCAAGGCGCTGCGGTTGGAGCTGAAAAAGCTGGAAGATAAGCGGATGGATGTGGATACCTTTTTGGAAACGGTGCGCCGCTACACCGACGCCACCACCATCACCAAACGCATGGTTGCAGAGCTCATTCAATATATCGAGGTTTATCCTGCGGTCAAGGAGGACGGCGTTACCAATCAGCGGGTGACAATCCACTACAACTGCATCGGTGCTTTTGAGGTGCCGGATCGCCGGAAGATCCCCGAGCGGGATATTCTTTTGGAAACGAGAAAAGGCGTAGCACTACCCGGCCGTGGAGCCCGGCGAACCGGCGCCGCGCAAGGCTGACTACGTCGTCCGCATCTGACGGGGCGGACCGCCGGAAAGAGGGTTTAGGAATGGATAAAAAACAGTGGGCGCTTAAAATCGCGGTGATCCTGGCCGGGTCGGTCCTCTCCGCCTACGGCATCACGCTGGCCATGTACGCCGGGTTTGGCAGCGCGACGCTGGCCGTGCTGTGGCAGGGCATCTCGAAAGTCACCGGCATGAGCATCGGCATGGCGTCCTTCGCGGTGGCGGTCGTTATGATCGTGTTCGTCTGGTTTTATGACCGCAGCCAGATACACATCGGCACCATCTTGTATCAGGTGGTGTACAGCGGCTTTGTGGAGATTTTCAGCGGCGTGCAGCGGTACCCCGGCATCGCCTGGCTGAATTTCCTGCTGATGTGCGCCGGGGTCGTGCTGTTCGCGGTGGGGACCGGCATCTATGCCTCCGCAAACCTTGGCCGCGGCTCCTACGAGGCGCTGACCTTCGCTCTGGCCGGCAAAAACGCATGGCCAGTCAAGATCGTGCGTATGGTGCTGGACGTGCTGATGGTTGTCGCCGGCGTTTTGCTGGGCGGTAGCTTCGGCGTCTGCACCATCGTCACGGTACTTGTATCCGGGCCGGTAATTCAGGCCACAGTGCAGGGAATGAACAAATTTGTTTTGGGAGGAAAATGACACATGTATGACCTGAAGATTACAAACGCCCGCCTGCGGGGCCACGGCGACGAACGGTTTGCCATCGGCATCGAGGACAAGCGCATTGCGGCCATCGCGCCCGCGCTGGACCAGCCGAGCGCGCAACAGCTGGACGCGGGCGGCAACCTGGTCACCGAATCCTTCGTGAACGGGCATCTGCACCTGTGCAAGGTGTACACGCTGGAGCGCGCCGGTCAGAAGGCCCTGGAGGAATACCAGCAGGACGGCATGAGCCATGCGCTGGATTCCATCCGCAGTGCCGCGGCGTTCAAGACTCAGTACGACCGGCGCTGGATCATCGAGAATGTCCGCAAGGCTTGCGACCTGGCGGTCCGGCACGGCGTGACCCACATCCGGGCCTTTGCCGATGTGGACAGCAAGGGTAGGCTGGAGGGCGTTGCCGCCGTCCTGCAGGCCAAACAGGAGTACGCTGGGAAGGTGGAGTTGCAGGTCGTGGCCTTCCCGCAGGACGGGCTGATCTGGGAGCCGGGCGCCCTCGAGCTGATGGACCAGGCCATGCAGATGGGGGCCGATGTCTGCGGCGGCATTCCTTGGATCGAGACCACCCGCGAGGAGGAGCAGGCACACATCGACGCGGTCTGCCAGCTGGCGGCGCGGTATGACCGGGACATCTCCATGCTGCTGGACGATGTCAGCGACCCGGAGGAACGGACGCTGGAAATGCTCTGCAAAAAAGTGCTGGAGATCGGCTGGCAGGGCCGCGTGACCGCGCAGCACTGCCGGGCAATGGCGCTGTACCCGGAAAATTACTTCTGCAAGCTGACGGAACTGGCCCGCCGCGCTGGCATCGGCTTTGTCACCGACCCGCACACCGGCCCGCTGCACCTGCGGGTGAAGGAGCTGCTCGCCGCCGGGCTGCCCGTCGGATTGGGGCAGGACGACATCGCGGACGCTTATTACCCCTACGGCGAGTGCAATATGCTCGAGGTGGCGTTTCTCGCCAGCCACCTGCTGTGGATGACCAGCTTCCAGGATATGGAGCGTCTGTACGATATGGTCACGACCACGGCGGCCCGGGCGCTGGGGCTGAACAACCACCGGCTGCAGGTGGGAGGCGACGCTGACCTGGTGGTCCTGTCCCAGCCGGACATCTACCACGCAATCTGGCGCCACCAGCCGCCCCGCGCCGTCATTAAGGACGGCAGGGTGATCGGGAACCCATAACTCGTATCTAACAAATCCCCGGCGCTGTTCAATTCTGCCAGAGCACCCCGCGCAATTCGCGGCTTGCGCCTAAAGCACCGCTGCGACGCCTGCGGGGCATAGCTGGCGCCGAGAAAGAGAATCTGTTGTAAAATAGCTTGTCCCCAAAATAATGTACAAAATACGCCCCTCAAATGAAGTTCACAAAAAGCTTCTTTTGGGGGGCAATTTGTCTTATTGGGTGTATTTGTTTGTACAAATTGCTATTATAGTTTTATTGTGCAACAGGTTCGTGTCGAATTTATCGACACGCTGGAGCGTACCAACGCTTTTCTCCCCCTTACCGAGTATACTTTTCTCGCCAATAAAAGCTGCGATTTCCAGACTGTCAAAAAAGTTAAAATTCGTCGCCGTCGGCGGACATGCGCCGACGACGGCGACACCACCAGGGAAATTTTGCGACAAATTGTGTGCGAGGAGCATAGCGACGAGTGCGCGATTTGCCGTAAAATTTTGTCGAAGGGGATTCCAAAGGGGGAAATAGCCGCGGTAGGCGCAGGCGTGCACGGCTGTTGCCCCCGTTGCAGCGTGTCGAATTTCTCGACACGCTGCTGCGATTCCAAAGGCATCTACAAAATCGTCAAGGATATGTTGTCCCGGAGAAAGTTACTGTATCTTATTTGTGCGTAACAAGCCGCACCGCCCCACCGAACCCCGCCCGTGCATCCGGCACAAACCCCTGGTCCAGCCAGTAGGCCAGGCGGAACCGGCTGAGCGGGTCGTCCAGCGCGACCTCGATGGCCAACCGCGGACAACAGGCTTTGCAGAAGGTGAGCATGTATTTGGAAGCACCCGCGAAACGGGGGCTTGTATAGGGACCTCGCAAGGTGGCGCAGGGCAGCGGCGTGGAGGCCGTTGCCTTCGCGCCGCCTTTTCGTTTGTTGGCGGAGGGATAGTCGTCTGGCGCGGGGAGCTGCAGAACGAACCAGGCGCCGGGGCGGCCGTTGGCTTCCATCAAAAAACACTGTCCGGCGCTGATCCAGTTGACGAGGGATTGGGTCAGCGTTTCCAACCGGGATTCAAAGGTCGGAACATGGCTTTTGTCAACGCCTGCTCGTGTAGCGTCGAACTGATAGCGGTCCTTGCAGATCTGCAATAGAACAGGGAAGTCTTGAGGCAGGGCAGGACGGATCGTGATTTGCGGCGTCTCCTGCCCGGTCGATTTGTAATAGTTGCTTGCGGGATCTACACCTGCTGATTGTGCCATCTTTTCGCAGTAGGCCTCATAGGTGGAATCGGCCGGCCAGGCGGGACCGTCCGGCAGCAGTTCCTCGTATCGGCGCTTGCTGTTCTCCCACTGGGTGCGGGACAGCGGCGGCGCGCTGGCCGTGGTTTCCTCGTTGTGCAGGTCGTCCGCCTGCACACCCAAAATATCGGCCAATGTCTGGTAGGTGGAGCGCTTCTGCGGGTAGGTTTCGCCTTTCTCATAGGCAATGATCGTCCGCAGCCCCAACCCGGCCTGATTGGCAAGCTCGGCTTGCGTCAGGCCTTTTTCTCTGCGGGCGCGGCGGAGTTTTTCACCGAATGTCATGGGATACCTCTTGGTTACCTGGCCGGGGAAAACATATAGCAAGTAAGACCATACGGCAGAAAGGAAGATGCGATGACGAATGAAACCAAAGAACTGAAAACTTACACGATGCAGCAACTGTACGCCCAGCCGCTGGAACCGGTGGAATATCTGGTGGACTGGCTGCTGACACCCGGGCTGTACATATTAGGCGGCTCGCACAAAGTGGGCAAGAGTTGGATGGCGTTGCAGCTGTGCCTCGCTATGTGCAGCGGAAAGGCCTTTCTGGGGCGGAAAACGCAGAGGTCCGAGGTGCTCTACCTGGCGCTGGAGGATGGCCCACAGCGGCTGCACAGCCGGGCTTTGCGGCTGGCGGATACCGCGGCATTCCGCCGCCAAAAACGCCCCGTTCCATGCAACCGCATGGAACGGGGCGATGCATTATGGATCAGGCCAGGCGGTGTTGTTCCAGCCAGACCATCAGGGTAGGCTTTTCCGCCTTGATGCGCCGTGCACGCATCGTGAATACCAGAATGGTCAGCAGCGTGAAGACCACCAGCCATACCGCCAGGTAAGCCAGGCATCCGGTCACGCTCCCGCCGCCGCAGATGGCACGGCGGAAGGCGGTGACGGTATAGGTGAAGGGCACCCAGTCATGCAGATACTTCACGAAGGACCCCGACAGCTCCAGCGGATAAGTGCCCACCGAGCCGGCCAGCTGGATCACCATAAAGACCAGCATCAAAAAGCTGCCCACCTTGCCCATCAGGTTGGTGAAGAAGTACATCACCGACATGAAGGTCACCGAGGCCACACAGGCCACCAGCAGGGTCTGGCCCATCCGGGCCGGGTCGAACCCGTTGATGACGTGCAGCGCCGCCACCATCACCAGTGCCTGTGCCACCGCGATGGCGTACAGCACCGAGGCCTTGCTCAGCCACCAGGCGGCACCGCTCTTCAGCTTGCCTGTATATTCGGTCAACGGATACATCAGGCTGAAGGCGATGCAGCCCACCCACAGGGCTACCGACATCATGTAGGGTGCCATGCCGTGGCCGTTGTTGGGCACCTGGGTCAGCTGGGTTTCGGTGGTGGTCACCGGCGCGGCGAACATCTCCACGGTTGCGTCGCCGGTGTTGGTGCTTTGGATCTCCTTTGCGCCATCCGCCAGACTGGTCTGCAGGGTACCGGCACCGTCCGTCAGCCGGTCAATGCCGTCCGCCAGTTCGCCGCTGCCGTCCGCCAGCTGCTGGGCACCGTCCTGGATCTGGACCGCGCCGTCGGTCAGCGCCGCGGCCCCCTGATTCAGCGCCGGGCTGTTCTGGGTCAGCGTTCCGGCACCGCTGACCAGCTGTGCCGTGCCGTCCTTCAAATCCTTCGTGCCCTGCTGCAGCCGGCTGATGCCGTCGGTCAGGGCGGGCAGCTTGCCGTTCAGGCTGTTCATACCGCTTTGCAGGCTTCCGCTGCCGGCAGCCAGTGCACCCAGACCGCTGTTCAGCTGGTCGGCGCCCTGGCGCAGCACCGCGGTGCCCTGCTGCTGCAGGGCCGCGCCGCCGCTGGCAGCCCGGGCGATTCCGCCGGTGAGCAGCGGGGCCTGCTGCGCCAGCTGACTGGTACCGCTCTGCAGCTGGGTCAGTCCGGTCACCAGGGAATCCGTCCCCGCCGAAAGATGCTGCGCTCCCGCCTGCAGGGCGGGCAGGCCGCTGGACGGATCGGCCAGCGCCGCGCTGCCCGCAGCCGCCTGGCCCACGCCGTCGGTGTAGGCGGTCAGTCCGGTCTGCAGCTGGGCCGCGCCCTGCTGCAGCTGGGTGACGGCAGCGCTCAGATCTCCGGTTGCCGCCCCGCCGGAGGCACTGCCCAGGGCTTCCGCCGCGCCGGTCAGCGCATCCGAAGCCTGCTGGCGGGCGGTGTCGGCGGTCAGCGCATCCTGATAGTCCTGCTGTGCCACCGTGGCCAGCTCGCCGGCCGCCGTGATCAGGGCGTTCAGGGCGTCGGGGTCCCCGCTTTGGGCGGCTGCGGTGTTGTCCGCGATGGTCTGGGCCAGCGCAGCGGGGTCCTGGAGCGTGACTGCCCCGGCCTGAACTGCCTGGGCAGTTTCATTCAGCTGCCCGGCCAGCGCATTCAGGCTGTCGCCTGCTCCGGCGGACCCAGCCACTGCTGCGGCCAGCGAATCCAGCCCGTTTTTCAGCCCTGCTGCCCCCTGATTCAATGCATCCGACTGTCCGCTCAGCGCCTGCAGCCCCTGATTCAGGGCATCCGCCCCCTCCTGGGCCTGCTGGGCACCATCGGCCAGATTGTGAGCCCCCTGCTGGACCTGCTTTGCGCCGTCCAGTGCCTGCGCCGCCCCGTCATCCAGCGCGGATGCCGAATCCGGCAGCGTCTCGGTCTGGCTTTGCAGCTGGGCCAGACCTTCGTTCAGGGTTTTCATCTGGTCATCCACCTGGGCTGCGCCGCCGGCCAGCGTATCGCTGCCGGTCTTGGCCTGGGCCGCCCCCTGGGCCAGTTGGGCCGCGCCGTCGTTCAGGGCACTCACCCCCTGGGTCAGTTCCGGCGCCGATGCTCCCATCTGGTCCACGCCATCCTTCAGTTGTGCCGCCCCGTCATCCAGCTTCTTTGCACCGTCCGACAGCTGCTGCACCCCCTGGGTGTACTGGGCCAGCCCTTCGGTGAGGGTCTCGCTGCCGCTGCGGAAGGTCAGGGTGCTGTCCGCCAGCAGCTCCAGATTTTCCCGGATGGTATTGTTGCCGTCGGCCAGCTGCCGGGTTCCATCCTGGATTTCGCCTGCGCCGTCCGCAGCCTCCTGCATGCCGTCCCCCACCTGGGCGAGCTGATCGAACATGGTTTCGGCGTAGGTTTTGGTCACCTCTTCCCGAACCCCCGCCTGGATCTCTTTCATGGCGGTTTCGCTCAGTTTGGAGGCGATGTAGTTGGTACCCGGGTTGGTTTCGTATTCCAGTTCCATCTCCCGGGGCTGCTCATCGGTCAGCGTCGCCGCGTTGGATGAAAAATCCTGCGGAATGGTGATCACCATGTAATAGGTTCCATCCGCAAGGCCCTGGGCCGCATCGTCCGCATCCGTCAGCCGGAAGTCAAGCGAGGCATCCTCCTGCAAATTTTCCACCAGTTGGCCGCCCACATTCAGTGTTTTTCCCTCATATTCCACCGGCTGATCCTGATTGACCAGCGCCACCGGCAGATTTTCCACGCTGCCATAGGGGTCCCACATGGAACCGAGAAACAGGGTGGTGTAGATCGTGGGGATGGCGATGACGGCCAGCACCACCACGAGCATCAGCCTGTTGCTCAGCAGCTTTTTCCATTCACCTTTCAGCATAGAACGAAAAAATCGCTTCCTTTCCTCTGTCTGCGCAAGAAGCAAGACATTGTGTTGTTTATTCGTCGCTGTATTGCTTTTTGCTGCATCGAGAATTATACTAAACAGGAGGAAGGGACTCAACCGACAATTTCGCATCGCCGTGACCAGTAATCGACATTATGTTGTATGATGTTGAACAGTCACAAATAATTTACAAACGGGAGGAAGGGCTTCCATGGAAAAGAAGTCGGACCGGCGCATCCGCCGCACCAAGGCGCTGCTGCGGCATGGTCTTGCCCAGCTGATGTCCGAGAAAAGTGTCAACGAGGTGACCGTCAAAGAGCTGGTGGACCTGGTGGACATCAACCGTTCCACCTTTTATCTGCACTACACCGACATCTACAATATGCTGGAAAGCGTGGAGGACGAGTTGTTCGATGAAATCCTGCACACCATCCGGACCCATCCGGTCAGTCCATTCAACAAAGACAGTTTTCCTTTCATCGAGGATATCTTTGCCATTCTGTTCGACAACCGGGAAATCTGTGCCGCCCTGCTGGGCCCCCACGGGGACATCGGCTTTCTGCACCGCATCGAGGAGATGCTTTCTCAGTACAGCCTGGCTGCCCTGCGCGAAGCTTTTCCCGAGCGGATGGACAATCTGAAATACACCTATGCCTACTGCGTGGCCGGCGGCGTGGGCCTGATCAAAGACTGGCTGTCCCACGGATGTGAGGAAAGTCCCCAGCACATGGCGCAGCTCACCTTCCGCCTGGTGACCAACACCGTGAGCGATTTTTATCCCCATTCCTGACAGGTGCTGCCGGGGCATCCTGTGGTTCAGGCCGTATACAGCCAAACAAGCCATAGAAAAGGAAAAGCCTTACGTTTCCGTAAGGCTTTTTTTGGTGCGCCAGCGGGCG
>DSTMR04002__coassemble_1449_pt1 | contig 15149 bp, 10 predicted proteins | sample DSTMR04002__metabat2_high_PE_039 | metagenome-assembled genome bin DSTMR04002 | reverse complement strand
GCACCTGACTGTTAATCAGGGTGTCCTCGGTTCAAGTCCGAGAGGGGCAGCCACTACGCGATGGAACCTTACGTTCCATCGCCTTTTTTGTGTTCCGAAAACCACTCGATAGGCGAGTGGTTTTCGGAACACAAAAAAGGCCGCCCCGGCGGGCGGGGCGGTCAGGAAAAATCTGTGCGGTTACGCGGGGGACTTCAGCTGATGGTGAGCGTCCAGGCAAAGGTTTGGCTGGCGCCGGGGGCAAGGATTTCGTGCTTGCCCTCCTCATTGACGCTGTTGGCCCAGCCGTTCCAGGGCTCCATGCAGACAAAACGTTCGGCATCCTGCTGCCACAGCACGGCATGCGGGAACTGCGCTTCGTCAAAGGCGACGGTCACGGTGTGGCCGTTGCCGGCGTCATGCAGGACCATCGGGCTCTTGACGCCGGTCAGCAGCCGGGTGGAATCGGCGCTGCCGGGCGTGCGGGTCAGGGTGATGGTTTCGGGCGCAGCCGGCTGCGGGCCGACAGCGCTTTCGGAACAGGTGGCGGCCTGGATCGCAAACGAGATATTTTCCAGCTTGGTCGCTGCAAAATACGGATGGAAGCCAACGCTGTACGGCATTTCCTTGTCGCCGGTGTTCTCCACCCGCAGCGCCAGCGTAGCGGTCGCCCCGGCCAGGGTGTAGCGCATGGTGAGCTTGAAGTCAAACGGGTAGCAGAATTTGGTCAGCCCATTGGGGGTGAGGGTCAGTTCGATCGCTTCGTCCTCCGCCTTGGCAACCGACCAGGGCAGCAGGTCGGCAAAGCCGTGGATTTCGATCGGGTAGGCCTGTCCGCCGAACATATGCACGCCGCCTTCCGGCTTGCTGCAGCTCGGGAACAAAATCGGGATGCCGCAGCGGGTGCGGTCGGTCGATTCAAAGTTTTTATCCCGCAGCCAGAGGTATTCGTCGCCGTCCTTCTGGAACGAGATGGCCATGCCGCCCTTTTCCGGGGCGACGGTCAGCGCATAGGCGCCGTCGGTGAGGGTGAGGGTCTGGTAGCGGACGCCGTATTTTTCATAGACGCCGGTGGAACAGATGGACATAGGTACCTCCTTTGGACTTTGAAAAAACAATAGAACCGCGCCGATAGCCGGACGGTTTGCATACCGGAAACAGCGCCCGCACAAGCGGGCGGCGGGGGCGGTGAACCCTTACAGCGTTACGCCGCCCTTGAAAATTGCAATCTCGCGGAAGCCGCCGGCTTCCGCCCGGGTTTGGCGCCCGCAAGCCGTGGCAAGCACAAGGCGGTACAGGTCTTGCGCGGCGGCGTCAATCGTTTTGCAGCCGTCGGCAACAACGCCGGCGTTGAAATCGATCCAGTTCGCCTTTTTGGCGGCCAGGGCCGAGTTGGTGCTGAGCTTGAGGGTCGGGGCCGGCGCGCCGAACGGGGTGCCCCGCCCGGTCGAAAACAGGATCAGGTGCGCGCCGGCCGTCGTCAGCGCGGTGGCCGAGACAAGGTCGTTGCCCGGGCCGGAAAGCAGGTTGAGCCCGCGGGCCCTGACTGCGTCGCCGTAGCCGATCACATCGGCGATCGGGGCGGCGCCGCCCTTTTGCACGCAGCCGCAGCTCTTGTCTTCCAGGGTGGTGATGCCGCCCTGTTTGTTGCCGGGGCTCGGGTTTTCATAGACGACCTCGCCGTGGGAGAGGAAATAGTCCTTGAAGCCGTTGATCATCGCGACGGCTTTGTCAAAAACCTCTTTGCTCGCGCAGCGGTTCATCAAAAAGCCCTCGGCCCCGAACATCTCGGGAACCTCGGTCAGCACGGTTGAGCCGCCGCGCGCGCAGAGCATATCGCTGAAACGGCCGATCACCGGGTTTGCCGTAATGCCCGAAAGCCCGTCTGACCCGCCGCACTTCATCCCGACGACGAGCTCCGAGGCCGGGATGGGTTCGCGCGCGAACTGCCCGGCATATTCGGCCAGCTGCTTGAGCAGTTCGCGCCCGACAGCAAGCTCGTCCTCAACCTCTTGGCAGGTTAGGAACTTGACGCGGGCGGGATCATACGCCCCAAGCTCGGCCAAAAACTGGTCGCGGGTCAGGTTTTCACAGCCGAGCGAAAGCACCAGTACGCCGCCGGCGTTCGGGTGGCGGGCCAGCGCCGCAAGCAGCTTGCGGGTCTGGGCGTGGTCGGCCCCGGTCTGGGAGCAGCCGTAAGGGTGCGGAAAGGCGTACAGCCCTTCGACGCTGCCGGCGACAAGATCCTGATTGTCCCGCGCCAGCGCCTTGGCGACATCGTTGACACAGCCGACAGTCGGGATGATCCAGAGCTCATTGCGGATGGCCGCGCGTCCGTCCGCCCGGCGAAAGCCCATAAAGCTCTCCGGCGTGACGGGGGCCAGCGGGTGCAGGTCGGGGGCGTAGGCGTATTCAACCTCACCCGAAAGGTTGGTTTTGAGGTTGTGGGTGTGCACCCAGCCGCCGGGAGCGATATCGGCCGTCGCGTGGCCGATCGGGAAGCCGTATTTGACGACGTTCTCGCCGGCGCGGATCGGAGAGACGGCCATCTTGTGACCCTGGGGGATATCCTCGGCTGCTGTGACGGTCTGCCCGCAGTCGGGCAGTTCCACCGCCGTGCCCCGCGCAAGGGGGCGCAGCGCCACGACGACATTGTCGGCCGGGTGGATGTGGATGGTGAGAGGCATGGGGGCTCCTTTGTTGAGGGAAATTAGGATTTGTGGTAGGCCGGCGGTCAAAGATCGCCTCAAAAATATTGCCTAAAAATACAGGCCAAAATTTGTGGAGCATGTAGGGGCGGATTCCATATCCGCCCGGTTCGCGGCGTTACAAGGTTCCCGGGGCGTCGGGGACGCCGCCCCCTACGCACAAGAGGTAGGCGCGCCGCTGCCCCGGCGGGGCTATGCCCCTCACCCCACACGCTCAAACGCCGCTTTCGCGCCCTGTTCGCGGATCATCGTCAAATTCCGCACCGTCGCTTCCTCAAAGCCAGGGATTTGGGTCAGATCCTGCCCCCACATCCGGGTATCGGTCATCACGGCGTGGACAAGGGCCGGAACCGCGTCGTTCCGGTGCGCGGCATAAAACTCGAGCACCCACCGGTCGTCGCTGATCGTGTATTCATTGCCGGCCGGCCGCTTTGCCACAAGCCCCGCTTCGGTCAGGCCCTGGATCTCGCTTGTATAAAACGCGAGGTAGGCCGCAAAGCTCATCGCCAGACACGGCGGCAGCGCGCCGTTTGCTGCGACGTAATCGAGCAGGCTCGGCAGATTGCGCGCCCGCCATTTTGAGGTGGAATTCAGCGAGATGCTCAGCAGCTCATGGTTGACGAAGGGGTTGTTGAACCGATCCTCGACCGCGGCGGCGAACTGTTTGCAGTCCTCCTGATCGAGCGGCAGCACCGGCACGATCTCGTCGAGCAGCATCTTGTTCATAAAGGTGCGGATCGTTGCATCGTGCATACAGTCCCGCACAATATCGAACCCGGCCAGGTACGCCCCCAGCACAAAACCGGTGTGCGCGCCGTTCAAAATCCGTACCTTGCGTTTTTTATAAGGGGTCACATCCGGCACAACCGGGCAGTTGAGCCCGGCAGCCTTGAATGGCAGCTTGTCGGCCAGCCGGGCGGGGCCTTCAATGTTCCAGACGCCGAAAATCTCGCCGACGTCGATGAGTTCGTCATGGTAGCCGTTTTCGGCGTCCAGCCGGGCGGCTTCCCCGGCGTCCCGGATGCGGCCGGGCACAATCCGGTCCACCAGGGTGGAACAGAAAAGGCAGTGCTCGTTCACCCAGCTGCGGAAGCCATCGCCAAGATTCCACTGGTCAATGTACCGGTTCACGCATTTCAGCAGTTCCTTGCCGTTGTTGTCGATCAGTTCACAAGAAAGGATCACAACCCCCGGCTTGCCGGCGCCGTACCGTGCATACAACACCTGGGTGAGCTTTGCGGGGAAGGAGGCCGGCGGGCAGTCCTCCGGCTGGCAGGCCGGGTCATAGACAATGCCGGCTTCGGTTGTGTTCGAGACAATATATTCGAGATCGTCCGAAACGGCTACCGCCATCATCGCCTCGTACCCTTCCTTTTCGTAAGGGTTCAGGCAGCGCGATACGCTCGAAATCACCCGCTTCTGGTCGATCTTCTCACCGTTTTGCCGCCCGCGCAGATACAAGGTATACAGCCCCTGCTGCGCGTTGATCTGCTTGGCAAGGCCCGGGGCAATCGGCTGTACCAGGCAGCACTTGCCGTTCCAGCCGACCTTCTCGTTGGCCAGATCAAACCAGTAATCAACGAAGGCGCGGAGAAAATTTCCTTCTCCGAACTGCAGCACCTTTTCGGGTGCGGAGGGAAGCAGGTAGCCCCGGTAACCGGTCTGGGCCAGGGTTTGGTAGCTGAGTGTCTGCATACAAGGGCGCTCCTTTTTATTCAAGACGGCAAGATGGGTCCCCTGGCGCAGAACCGGGCGGGAGCGTCTTTGCCGGGCTGTGCGGCGGGCGCTTCCATGCGCACGCATGGCGCCTGTGCACGGGGGCGGTTTTCCTTTATTCTAGTTTCTTTGCCCGGCGCCGTCAAGATTCAAATTGATCAAAACGCACGGATCTTGCACAGGGCGGGCCGGGAAAACGGTTTTTGGGATGTTGCACAAGGATCATTTGAAAAGTTTGGCGGTTTTTTTCGGACTTTGGGCAATTTTTGCAACTTGTTTGGCGGTGCCGCAATCGGTATAATGAAAGCATAGACAACCGTTTGGCGGCCGCGGCGGCGGGCAGAATCTGCACGCTGCGCCCGCCTGTGAAAAGGAGACTGTGTATGAAAGCGTTTATGGACAAGGACTTCCTGCTCGATACCGCCACCGCCCGCCGCCTGTATCATGACTACGCGGCCGGCCTGCCCATCATCGACTACCACTGCCATATCCCGCCGCAGGAAATTTACGAGGACCGCCGGTTTGAAAACATCACCCAGGTCTGGCTCGGCGGCCGCCAGGTGGCCGCCGACGGGTCGGTTTCCTACTTCGGCGACCATTATAAATGGCGGGTCATGCGCTCCAACGGCGTGCCGGAAGACTATATCACCGGCGACAAACCCGACCGCGAGCGGTTCCAGAAGTTTGCCGAATCGCTGGAAATGGCGATCGGCAACCCGATGTACACCTGGTGCCACCTGGAACTCAAGAAATACTTCGGGTATGAGGGTGTGCTCAACGCCGATACGGCCGAAGAAGTCTGGAACCTCTGCAACGACAAACTGCAGAACGACCCGAACATGACGGTCCGCGGCCTGATCCGCCAGAGCAACGTCGCGATGGTCGGCACGACCGACGACCCCGTTGACACCCTGGAATGGCACAAGAAGATTGCCGAAGACCCCTCGATCGAGGTCGTCGTCGCCCCGTCCTTCCGCCCTGACAAGGCCCTCAACATCCACAAGGCCGGCTTTGTGGAATACATCCACAAGCTCGAGGAGACCGTCGGCCGCAAGTTCGCCTGTGCGGACTGCGTTGTCAAAGCGCTTGAAGAGCGGCTGGCGTTCTTTGTCTCGATGGGCTGCCGTGCGGCCGACCACGGGCTTGACTATGTGCCGTTTGTTGACGATGCGGACCTTGCCACCGCCGCCTTCAAAAAGGCGATGGCCGGGGAGGAAGTCTCGAAGCAAGAGCGGGACGCCTACATCACCCACCTGCTCATTGCCTGTGCCAAGATGTACAAAAAGTACGGCGTCGTCATGCAGGTGCACTATTCCTGCCTGCGCAACCCCAACGCCCGGATGTTCAAGCGCCTTGGCGCCGACACCGGCTTTGATATGATCGCTGTGACCGACGCGAGCGTGACGTTGAGCAGCCTGCTCTCGAAGCTTGACGAAACCGATGAATGCCCCAAGACCATCCTCTACAGCCTGAACCCGTCCGACTTTGATATGCTCGGCACGATGATCGGCTCCTTCCAGGGGGATGAAGTCCCGGGCAAGATCCAGCTCGGCTCGGCCTGGTGGTTCTGCGATACCAACGACGGTATGTACCAGCAGATGCGCACGCTGGCACGCCTGGGCCTGCTCGGCAACTTTATCGGTATGCTGACAGACAGCCGCAGTTTCCTGTCCTACACCCGGCATGAGCTGTTCCGCCGCCTGATGTGCAACCTCGTCGGCGAATGGGTCGAAAACGGCCAGTACCCGAACGATGAAAAATCCCTCAAGAAGATTGTGGAAGGCATCAGCTACTACAACGCCAAGCGGTATTTCGGGCTGTAAGAATTAAGATACATACAACAGCGCCTGCGGCGCGGGAACCCCCGCGCCGCAGGCGCTGTTTGTTTGTATCGGGGATTGCAGGGGACGAGGTTCGCACCGGGAATCGCGATCCTCAATACCCCCTTACCCGGAACCTTCTTTCCTCTTCCACCGTCGGGATCGTGCGGCAGGTCATGCCGTCGATCAAAATCCAGCGGCTCGTGGCGGTCAGGGTGGGAACCAGCTTGTCAAGCGCTTCGGGCGGGCCCTGGGCTTCCAGGCTTACGCTGCCGTCGTCGTTGTTTTCCACCCAGCCGGTCAGGCCAAGGGCCTGGGCCGCATACTGGGCGCGGTAGCGGAACCCCACCCCCTGCACCCGGCCGGTAAACCGCCAGCGGCGGCGCTCGGCCGGCTTCATGGCGCAATGCCGGTCACGGCATAGTCTTCCGCCTCCACGGCGGCCTTGAGCGTCTCGTCCGCCACCGGTTTGCTGAGCGTGACAAGGGCGGTGCCGGCCTCATGGCTGACCGCGGCCTCGGTGACGCCGTCCAGCGCTTCCAGCGCCTTTTTGACGGTGGCTTCGCAGTGCGGGCACATCATGCCGGTAATGCGCAGCGTCTTGTGCAGCGCGGCCTGCTGCGGGGCGGCCTGCGCGGACGCCGCCGGTACCGGGCAGGCAGCCGGCGGGTCCCCTGCGTCGGGCGCAGCCGGCGGCGCCGGGCGCCCCCGCGGGGCATCGCGGGAGGCATCGTGCGGGTCAAAGGTATTCAGCCGCAGCGCGTTTGTCACAACGCAGATGCTCGAAAGGCTCATGCAGGCGGCCGCGATCATCGGGTTGAGCAGGATGCCCAGCGGATACAGCACGCCGGCGGCCAGCGGAATGCAAATCGCGTTGTAGAAGAAGGCCCAGAACAGGTTCTGGTGGATGTTGCGCACCACCTGGCGGGACAGCCGCACCGCGGCCGGCACATCGGCCAGGTCGCTGCGCACAAGCACGACGTCGGCCGCATCCAGCGCAACGTCCGCCCCCGCGCCGATCGCAATGCCGGTGTCGGCCCGGGTCAGGGCGGGCGCGTCGTTGATGCCGTCGCCCACCATCGCAACCCGGCCCTGTTTTTGCAGCTTTCGAACCTCGGCCTCCTTGCCGGCCGGCAGCACGCCGGCCACAACATCCCGGCTGTCCAGCCCGACAAGGCTTGCAATGTGGGCGGCGGTGGCGGCGTTATCGCCGGTCAGCAGCACCACCCGCATGCCAAGGGCGCGCATCGCGGCAACCGCGGCCTTGCTGGTCGGCTTCACAACGTCGGCTACCCCGATCACGCCGGCCGCGTGGCCGTCAAGCGAAAAGTAGAGCGGGGTGATCCCCTTGTCTGCCATCGCACGGCCGGCTGCGCGCAGGTCGTCGGGCAGGGCACACTGGGTCATGATAAATTCCTCGTTGCCGCCGGCCATGACCTTGCCGGCCACCTTGCCGGTCAGGCCCTGGCCGGGGATGGCCGTGATGTTCGCCACCCGGCTGCCGCGGATGCCGTCCGCCTTGGCGCGGGCCATGACCGCCTTGGCCAGCGGGTGCTCGCTCTGGCTTTCGAGCCCTGCCGCCATGCCGAGCAGGAACTTGTCCGGCACCTTGCGGGTGCCGACAATCTCGACGACGGCCGGCGCGCCGGCTGTCACGGTGCCGGTTTTATCCAGCAGCACGGTGTCGGTATAGCCGGTGGTTTCAAGGCTTGCGGCGGTCTTGAACAGGATACCGTGCCTGGCCCCAACGCCCGAACCGACCATGATCGCCACCGGCGTTGCGAGCCCGAGCGCGCAGGGGCAGCTGATGACCAGCACGCTGATGCCCCGCGCAAGCGCAAACGGGAAGGTGAAGCCGAGCAGCAGCCAGATGATCATCGTCACCGCCGCAATGCCAATGACCGCCGGCACAAAAATGCCGGCGACTTTGTCGGCCGTGCGGGCCAGCGGGGCTTTGGTCGCAGCGGCGTCCTGCACAAGCCGGATCACCTGGGAAAGCGTGGTATCCATGCCGACCCGGGTTGCGCGGCAGGTCAGCGCGCCGTTCTGGTTGATGGTTGCGGCGCTGACCGCATCGCCGGCGGCTTTGTCAACCGGCATGCTCTCGCCGGTCAGGGCCGCTTCGTTGACGCTCGATTCCCCGGCCGTCACCACGCCGTCCACCGGGATGCTCTCGCCCGGACGCACAAGGAACACATCGCCGACCTGCACTTCGCCAACCGGCACCGTAACCTCGCCGCCGTCGCGCAGCAGGCAGGCTGTGGGCGGGGCCAGCTCCATCAGGCTTCTGAGCGCCGTCGTCGTCTTGCCTTTGGAGTAGGCTTCCAGCATCTTGCCGACCGTGATCAGGGTCAGGATCATGGCGGCCGATTCAAAGTACAGGTCATGGCGGAACTGCAGCACCTGGGCCTCGTTGCCGGCAAGGAGGCCGGCAACAATCATCACAACGGCATACAGGCCATAGAGCAGCGCGGCCCCCGCGCCGAGCGCGACCAGCGTATCCATGCCGGGCGAAAGGCTGCGCAGGCCTTTCCAACCGGAGATAAAGAAGGCGCGGTTGATGTAGCACACCGGCAGGGTCAGCGCAAGCTGCGCAAGCGCAAAGACAAGCGCCTCCCACCCGCCGCCGTCCATAAACGGCGGCAGCGGCAGGCCGACCATATGCCCCATCGTGATATACAGCAGCGGGACCAAAAAACAAAGGCTTGTGATCAGCCGGCGTTTGAGCCGCGGGGTCTCGGTGTCCTCGAGCGCGGCCTCGTCCAGGTCGGCGCCGGCCGCAGCCGCGCCGTAGCCGGCCGCCGCAACGGCGTCAAGGATCGCCGTGTTGACGGCGTCGGGGTCGGCGCCGGGGGCATAGTCCACCTGCATGGAGTTGGTCAGCAGGCTGACCGCGACGCTGCGCACACCCGGCACCGCCGCGACCGCCCGCTCCACATGCGCGCTGCATGCCGCGCAGCTCATACCGGTCACAGAAAAACGTTGCATGAGATACCTCCGGGAGCGCGCCCGAAAGGGCGCGGGGAAAATGAAAATGAAAAATTACGGTGGATCGGCGGCCTGCGGCCGCCTCGGGAAATTATGGCGAGAAGGTTATCAATGGTTGAGACCGTAGGGGCGGGCATTGCCCGCCCGGGGGTGTTCGCGGCATGGCGGGGTTCCCGGGGCGTCGAGGACGCCGCCCCCTACGGATGGCGGCAAACGCGGTTGCCGCCTTGCAAGGCAAACGACGAACCAAACCACCATGCGTAGGGGCGGGATTCATCCCGCCGCGGTCGCACCGGGTATTCCGAGGCACGTCCCCCTTAAAACACCCCCTCCGGGATGCAGATATCCCCCCGCGGCACCTTTTCCCACGAGAAACCTTCGATAAGCTCCTCGGGCCGCCGCGCATCGGGCGCGGGTTGCAAACCGCAGAGCCAGCCCAGCTTGCCGATGATCTGTTCCGGCGTGTACCGCTGCTGCAGCTGTTCAAGGCTTACGTCCCCGTCCCGCTTCGAGAGCCGCCGCCCGTCTGCGGCCAGCAGCAGCGGCGCGTGGGCAAAGGCCGGGGCCGGCAGGCCGAGGGTGCGGTAGAGCCAGATCTGCCGCGCCGTGCTCGACAGCAGGTCCTGCCCGCGCACAACTTCGCTGACTTCCATCGCGGCGTCGTCCACCACAACGGCGAGCTGGTAGGCAAACACCCCGTCCGAGCGGCGCAGGATGAAGTCCCCGCACTCGTGCGCAAGGTTCTGCCGCTGCGCGCTCAAATGCCGGTCCATGAATGCAATCGTTTCATCCGGCACTTTCACCCGCCAGGCCGGGCGGCGGGTCTTGCTCTTTTCGGCAATTTCGGCCGGGGTCAGGTTTCGGCAGGCGCCGGCGTAGAGCACCTGCCCGTCGGCCAGATGCGGCGCGCTGGCCGCGTGCAGTTCGTTCCGGCTGCAAAAACACGGGTAGAGCAGGTTCTTTTCGGCCAGGCGCGCAAACGCGGCTTCGTACAAAGCCGTCCGCTCGCTTTGGTAATAGGGAGCGTGGGGGCCGCCGGCCGCGCCGCCCTCGTCAGCCGAAAGCCCGAGCCAGGCAAGGTCGGCTTCAAGCAGGTCGGCAAACTTCCGCGGGCAGCGCTGCGGGTCAAGGTCTTCGATCCGCAGCACCACCCGGCCGCCCTGCCGCTTGGCCGAAAGCCAGGCCAGCAGGCAGCAGCAGAGGTTGCCCAGGTGCATCCGGCCGCTCGGGCTCGGGGCATAGCGGCCCAGCGTCATGCCAGCGCCTCCAGCGTGTATTGCCCGTCGCCCAGGCACCGCAGGTGGACGGTATAAAACTGCGCCACCGTCCGCACCATCGCCGCGGCGTCGGCGGTGGCGGCGGTCTCCACCGCGCTGTGCATCCCGAGCTGAGCCAGGCCGATGTCGGCCATCGGGATCGGCAGCGTGTGGCTCTGCAGATTGCCGAGCGTCGAGCCGCCGGGCAGGTCGGCCCGGTTTGCAAACAGCTGCACCGGCACGCCGGCCAGCCGGCAGATTTCCCGCAGCAGCGCGCCGGAAAGCGCATTGGTCGTGTATTTCTGGCTCGCGTTGACTTTCAGCACAATGCCGCCGCCCATCCGCACGGGGTTGGCGGGGTCGGCCTTGTCGGCAAAGTTCGGGTGGGTTGCGTGGGCGTTGTCGGCGCTGAGCAAAAAGGAATTGGCGCGCGCGCGCTGCATGCCCTGCCCGCTGTGCGGCACCGAATCATAGATGCGGTCGAGCGTGTCGCGCAAAAAGCTGCTCTGCGCGCCCTGGCGGGTGCCGCTGCCGACCTCCTCGTTGTCGAGCATCGCCCAGACCGGCGCGCAGGCCGAATCGGTATCCTGGCCGGCTTCCAGAAAGCCGAACAGCGTCGTTGCCGCACATTCGAGGTCGTCGATGCGCGGACTCATGAAGTATTCGCCGTCGGGGCCGATCACCGTCGGCGCCTGGCGGGCGTAGAGGGTCAGGTCGGCGTCCACAAGGTCGGCTTTGTCTGCGCCGAGCGCCTCGGCGATAAGATCCTCAAGCCCCCGGCATCCGGCCGGGCCCCACAGCGGCTGCATATCCACCTGCGGGTTGTAGCGGTGGCCTTCATTGACCGCGCGGTCCATGTGCGGCGCGAGCGAGGGGATCACCAGCAGATCCCGGTCAAGGTTGACAAGCCGCCCCGCAAGCCCTTCGGCTGTGCGCAGCATGACCCGCCCGGCCACCGAGAGCGGCCGGTCCAGCCAGGTGGCGCTGTGCATGCCGCCGTACCCTTCCACGTTGAGCTTGACGCAGCCGGCCGCTTCAACGGCTGTGTTTTTGATCTTGAAGGAGGGCGAATCCGCGTGGGAGGCCGTGATCCGCCAGCCGCCGACCGCATGGGCCGGCATCCGCCAGGCGATGACGGCGCTCTGGTTGCGGGTGATGTAATACCCGCGCCCGGGTTCCAGGTTCCAGAAATCGGCTTCCTGCAGCCGGGTGAAGCCGGCCGCATCCAGCAGCCCGGCCGCATGGGCCGCCGCGTGGAACGGCGAAACCCCGGCGCGCAGAAAGTCAAACAGTTGTTGCAGTTCCATTGGGTGTCCTTTCCGTGGGCCGCGCATCCGGCGGGCCCTACACTATCTATTGTACCGCATCCGCCGCGGTGGGAAAAGGGGGAATTTGAGAAAATCCGGGCAGAAAGGAAGAGAGTGCCCTTCAACTTGGTTATGCTTGACTAACCAGCGCCCCGCATGGTATTGTATTCCCCACATAAGGGAGTAGCTGGCGCGCCTTGGCGCGTGATAAGGCCAACACACTGGGGTGACCCTGGCTTTAGATGAAACGGCGAGACTTATTTTGCCCGGCTGTAAGGCGGGGCGGGATGGGTCTCGCCTTTTTTGTCGCCGTTTTGCGGGCAAAACGATACAGGGGGAATTTGGTATGAGCTTGTTGGATCTTTTTCTGATCGCGCTTGGCCTTTCCATGGACGCTTTCGCGGTGTCCATCTGCAAGGGGCTTTCGGTGCGCAAGCTGGAAGCGCGCCATGCCGCGCTGTGCGGCGTGTGGTTCGGCGTGTTCCAGGCCGGCATGCCGCTGCTGGGCTTTTTGCTGGGTTCCACCTTTGCCGGCGTTATCAGCCGGTTCAGCCACTGGGTGGCGTTTATCCTGCTGGCTGCGATCGGCGCGAACATGGTGCGCGAAAGCTTTGGCGCAGAGGAAGAAGACCTTGCGCCGGATTTTTCCCCCACGGCGATGCTGCCGCTTGCGGTGGCCACTTCGATCGACGCGCTGGCCGTCGGGGTCAGCTTTGCGGCCATGCAGGTTTCCATCGGGCCGGCCGTTGCGCTGATCGGGGTTACCACCTGCTGTTTGTCGGCGGTCGGGGTCAAGGTTGGCAACCTGTTCGGCATGCGCTACAAGGCCATGGCCGAGCGTGCCGGCGGCATTGTGCTGATCCTGATGGGGGCGAAGATTCTGCTCGAAGGGATCGGGATCTTATAACATCTCAATTTTCAAAAACATACCCGTTGAGGGAGTAGTACCGCGCGCAGCGCGGGGCGGCATCGTCAGCACGGCTTCGGCCCGGTGCGCCCGGTTGTACAAGACTCACACGCCAGGGATGGCTTTTTCCCCTGCATGGGGGCATCGCCCCTCTGCCCGGCCCGGGGCCGGACAAAGATGCAAAGTTTTGGGAAAAATCCTTAAAAAAGTCCTTGGCAGGTGGGTATTTTTTATATATAATAAACCTGTATAGTGCTGAGTCTGTCCGGCCGGGTACGGCTGCCGGCCCAAAGAACGGACAAACTACGGCAAAGGCGCCCGGCAGGGGGGTTCACCCTGCAAGGGCGGGCGGATGGCCGCCCGCCATCCATTCACAAGGCGGCCCGCCCCGGGCGCCTGCACCGAAAGGAGAGGAAACCCGATTGAAAACGTATGAATTGTCTGCGGAAGAAGTCCTGCAGGAAGAACAGTCTTCCCACAATGGCTTGACCGCGCAGGAAGCGGAACAGCGCCTGCAAAAGTTCGGCCCCAACAAGCTCAAGGAGGCCGAAAAGGCCACCCTGCTCGAACGATTCCTGGACCAGCTCAAAGACCCGATGCTGCTGTTGCTGCTTGCCGCGGCCGCTGTGTCCTTTGCGCTGAGCATCTTTGAGGGTGAGAGCTTCGCCGAAGTCATCATCATCCTTGTTGTCGTGCTGCTCAACGCGGTTCTCGGCGTGTACCAGGAAAGCAAGGCCGAAGCGGCGATTGAAGCGCTGCAATCGATGACCGCCGCCACCAGCAAAGTCCTGCGTGACGGCAAAACCGTGACCCTCCACTCGACCGAGATTGTCCCCGGCGACGTGGTGCTGCTGGAAGCCGGCGATGCCGTTCCCGCCGACGGCCGCATCCTGGAAAGCGCCTCGCTCAAGATCGAGGAAGCCGCCCTGACCGGTGAAAGCGTCCCGGTCAACAAGTTCATCGAAGCCCTCAACCTTGGCCCGGACGGCAAGGATGTGCCGCTGGGCGACCGTAAGAACATGGCCTATATGGGCTCGACCGTTGTGTACGGCCGCGGCCGCATGGTTGTGACCGGCACCGGCATGGACACCGAGATGGGCAAGATCGCCGGCGTCCTGGCCGCCACCGAAGAAGAGCAGACCCCGCTGCAGCGCAAGCTCAGCGACCTTGGCAAGACCCTGACCAAGCTTGTCATCGTGATCTGCATCTTCATCTTTGCGTTTAACATGTTCACCGCCGGCCAGTTCAGCCTGGATGCGATTGTCTCGACCTTCATGGTCGCGGTTTCGCTGGCTGTCGCCGCCATCCCCGAAGGCCTGGCCACCGTTGTCACCGTCGTGCTTTCGATCGGCGTGACCAATATGTCCAAGCGCAACGCAGTCATCCGCCGGCTGACCGCTGTCGAAACGCTGGGCTGCGCGCAGGTTATCTGCTCGGACAAGACCGGCACCCTGACCCAGAACAAGATGACCGTCGTCGAGCATGTCGGCGAAGAGAAGCTGCTCGCTACCGCGATGGCGCTCTGCTCTGACGCCGAATACGCCGAAGGCGGCGCCACCGGCGAACCGACCGAAGCCGCGCTTGTCAACTATGCGGCGGCCGTCGAACTCAAAAAGCCCGACCTGGAAGCCCGCCAGCCCCGTGTTGACGAAGCCCCGTTCGATTCTTCCCGCAAGATGATGTCTACGGTGCACCTGGCCGAAGGCGACAAGTATATCCAGTACACCAAGGGCGCGCCGGATGAAGTGCTCAAGCGCTGCACCGCCTACTGGGACGGCGCCAAAGCCCAGCCCATGACCGACGTCAAGCGGCAGGAGATCCTGGCCGCCAACAAGGCGATGGCAGACAAGGCCCTGCGCGTGCTGGCAGCCTCGATGCGCGCCTGGGACCACAAGCCCGAAAGCAACGAACCCGAATTCCTTGAAAAGGAGCTCTGCTTCATCGGCCTGACCGGCATGATCGACCCGGTCCGCCCCGAAGTCAAGCCCGCCATCATCGAATGCCGTGAAGCCGGCATCCGCCCGGTTATGATTACCGGCGACCACAAGGATACCGCTGTGGCGATCGCCTCCGAGCTCGGCATCATCACCGACCCGAGCGAAGCGATCACCGGTTCCGAGCTGGATGATCTTTCGGATGAAGAACTCGCCGAAGCGATCACCAAGTACGGCGTGTACGCCCGCGTCCAGCCGGAGCACAAGGTCCGCATTGTCTCTGCCTGGAAGAAGAAGGGCTGCATCACCGCGATGACCGGCGACGGCGTCAACGATGCGCCTTCGATCAAAACGGCCGATATCGGTGTCGGCATGGGCATTACCGGTACCGACGTCACCAAGAACGTTGCCGATATGGTCCTGGCGGACGACAACTTTGCCACCATCGTCAACGCGGTCAGCGAAGGCCGCCGGATCTATGACAACATCCGCAAGGCCATCCAGTTCCTGCTGGCCTCCAACATGAGCGAGGTG
>DSTMR04002__coassemble_1310_pt1 | contig 17078 bp, 18 predicted proteins | sample DSTMR04002__metabat2_high_PE_039 | metagenome-assembled genome bin DSTMR04002 | reverse complement strand
AGCTGCCGATTATCGAGGAAGACATGAGTATTAGTTTGGACAATGAAGAACAAGTTGAGACGGTTGTGCTGCTTTCCAGGGAGGGGATCTCCCCATAAAAGTCCGCGTGGCGTTTTCGCCGGAAGATAGGGGTATCCGGGGGCCGGAGCACCGCCGCATATGAAGACCTATATTGCAACCGGCTTAAAGGGTTTCGTCCTTTCCATCCCCCGGATCAGGCAGAAACATGGTATTACTGAACGCGTGAACCACAACAAGCCGAAGTTCGAGAACGCCAGACAGACGAAATGCCCGCCGGAAAAGGAAGCGGCGATTACGAAAGCATTGAAGTTTTTTGGATGATTTGATATATGAGGGAACGATGGGATGCAGTCTTATAAAAATGGTAAATGGGCAAAACAAATTCTTGCACAACGGCAAGAGGATGGACTATGGGGAAATTTTCATACTTTGAGTTGTCCTGTCCCAGGCAAAAGCTATACAACCGAACAAGCAATACGCAGACTATATTATCTAGGTTATACAGCAAATGATGAAGTTATCCAGACTGTACTAAGGCGTATGGAACAATGCGTTAAAGGAGAACTTGCGATTGACGGCTATTCCGAAAAGAAGCATGATTGGCCTTTCTTTGAAAAGTTAATGCTTTCCGCATGGTTACGTATCTTTGAACCGCAAAATGAAACAGCGTTAGAGGTTGCTTATCAATGGGCACAGGTTGTTGAAAAAGCTTTCTCGAGTGGCAGTTACAGTAGAGAAGATGATATTTCAGCATTTACTCAGTGGAAAGGTCGAAAACCCAAAAGTAGGTTTGAAATAGGATTCGGTATGTTTTATCATGCAGCGTTGCTTGTCGGTGTATTGTCGCCTAAAACAGAAGACTTATTTTTGGAATATTACTTGTCAAAACCGGATGGAATGTTCTACATATACGATCAACCGCTGAATCAACCGCCTGAAATATTTTCCTCTCGCAGTTCAAGTCGTTATTTGGCAGCAATAGAAGTATTGAACCGATACGGTCAATCAGAAGAAAAACTGAACTTTGTTAGAGATTGGCTTTATGCGAACCAAGAGGAAAATGGTCAGTGGGATTTTGGCGAAAAGGCAAAGGATAACGTATATTTCCCTCTGTCTGACATATGGAGCAAAGAAACAAGAATTGCAGACTCGACCTACAGAGTCAGCAAACTACTTTCACACCCTTATTACGGACATGATCTGTCGTCTGCTGTTGGCGTTCGATCATGCCTGTGAAGTCGCTTCCGAGGGGGAGCGGAAAGAGCTCATGTGGGCATTTATCGAGCGGATCGAGTTGTTCCCGGAAAAGCAGCCAGATGGCAACTGGATCAGGAAGATTATCTTCAACTTCCCCGTTCCAGTGAATGGGACAGAAGTGAAAGAGTTGCCCTTGGAAAATGAAACAATGGTCGAAGTCATCTGCGAACTGAACCGGGTGGAGCGGTAACGGATGCGGCGGAATAAGATGGCTGGCTGCACAAAAGCGTATAAAGCGCCGCCCGCCGCCCTGTATGCAGGGGCGGCGGGCGGTAACCGCTTTTCCGGCTTGTAAATGACGCTATTGGATCGACCGGCCCAGTTCGTAAGCCTGCTGCACTTCGGGCTTGCCCTCAATATCGCCAACCCGCATATTCCCGCCGGCCAGCACATGGCCGAGGTTCTGCCACCGCAGGTGCTCGAGCAGATGATCAAAGTAGAGCGCGGCGTCCGCCTTTTTGCTCATGGCAGTTACCCTTACTTTTTCATAAACTCCGCGCCGCTGTGCCATGCCTGGCCGACCTTCTCGCCGAGGGCGTAGTAGCCGTTGCGCATCTGGTCAAAGGCGAAGGCGTTGAGCCTGGCGGCGTCGATCTTGCCGGCTTCGTCGAGGACTTTCTCGTCGGCCAGCACGTTGACGATCCTACCCAGCACCCGCAGGCCGTAGGGCTGGTCTTGCATCTCGACGACGGTACATTCCAGCGTCAGCGGATACTCAGCGATGACCGGCGCGTCAACCCGCTCGCTCTTTTCAGCGTGCAAGCCGCTGCGGGCAAACTTGTCCGCTATCTTGTTCGAGCTGGCAATGCCGAAAAAGTCGGATTCGGCCAGCGTATCGACGCCTGGTACCGACAGGGTAAAGGCCCCGCGCGCTTTGAGGTTCGCGACGGTCTTGTGGTCGGCCTCGAGGTTTAAAGCAACCATATCCTCGGCGCAGATGCCGCCCCAGGCCATCATCATAACATCGACGGTGTCGTCCTCGCTGTAGGTGCCGATCATGTAGGTCGGCATCGGGTAAAGATACGGATGTACGCCCAGACTTTTCATAGGGGAACGCTCCTTTCCATTATCGCAGGCGGCGGGCTTGACTTGGCCCGCCCTTCTGCTATAATCATAGCGGAAGCAGGAAAATAATCAAGTACGCACATTCGGGTGCGGTACTTACCAAAAGGAGAGCATACCGTGTCCCTTGTATGTATCCAGAACGCCCGGCTCGAGGAGACCGGATTTAACTACACAATGTCCCTGATTCAGGGCAAGTACAAGATGTTCATTCTCTACGCGCTGATGGAGTTCGGCACCGTGCGTTTCAACGAACTCAAGCGGTATATCGCCACCGTTTCCTACAAGACGCTGAGCGTCACCCTCAAGGAACTCGAGGCCGACGGCCTGGTTCACCGCGAAGAATACCCCCAGATCCCGCCCAAGGTTGAGTACAGTTTAACCGAACGCGGTAAATCTCTGATCCCGATTTTGGACAGTATGTGCGAGTGGGGCGAAAAGAACAAAATTTGAAAAGAAAACACCGCCGCAGCCGACGTTTGCAAGCCGGCTGCGGCGGTTCTGCTTTTTTGGAAGAATGAAGTTTACCGGAACAGCACCCAGAAATAAATATACGCCGGGATGATGGCCGCGAGGGTGAAGGGGATGCCGATGCGGCAGAAGTCGCTTATTTTGACTTCGTGCCCAGCGCGGCGCAGGATGCCGATGCCGGTGATGTTGGCCGAAGCGCCGATCGGGGTGCAGTTTCCGCCGAGCGTCGCGCCGGACAAAAGCCCGAAGTAGAGCAGCGTCGGGTCAATGCCGAGGGTGCCGGCCAGGCCGGTCACGACCGGCAGCATGGTGGCCACGTACGGGATGTTATCGATAAAGGCGGAGAAGAGCACCGACGCCCAGACAATGACGGTGTAGATCACAAAGACATTGCCTCCGCCCATCTGGGCCAGCAGGTTGGCTGCTGCATCGACAACGCCCATGTTGGTGATGCCGCCGATGACAAGGAACAGGCCGAACAGAAGGCCGATGGTTTCAAAGTCGATCGATTTGATCGGGCCGGTAAACGCGGAGACTTGCCGGGTCTTCAGATAGGTATATACCATGCCGATCACGAACAGCGTTACGCAGATCAGGCCGTTGGTGACATCGGGCTTGTTGGGGATGAAGGAAGCTGTGATCAGCAGCGCAATCATGCCGACAAGCAGCACGGTGGGCACATAATCCTTGACTTCGGTGCGCTCGCCGGTCTGGGGGATGGGGGCCTTCTCTTTGCGGAACAGCCATGCCAGGATGCAGGCCGAAGCGAGGGCGCCGAGCTCAACGGCAAAGAAGATGCCGGGGCGGCCCTTGTACCAGAAGAAGTCCAAAAAACTCATATTGGCATAAGAACCAAGCATGATGGCGGTGGTGTCGCCGACCAGGGTGGCTGCGCCCTGCAGGTTGGAGGAAACCGCAATTCCGATGATGAAGGGAACCGGGTTGGTTTTGAGCTTTTTGCAGATCTCCATCGCGATCGGCGCGACCATCAACACGGTGGCGACGTTATCGACAAAGGCCGAGATCACGCCGGCGAACAGCGCCAGCGCAACGGCCGCCATCTGGACATTGGGAACCTTTTCCATAATCATGTCGGCCAGGCGGGCGGGCATCCTGCTGTCAATAAACAGCTGCACAAGCCCCATTGTGCCGGCAATCATCAGCAGCACGTTGAAATCAATCGCGCCGATGATCTGGTCAAAGGGCAGCATCCCGGTCAGGATGAAGACGACTGCTGAGGCCAGCGCAATATACGGGCGGTATTTGCTGAAGGTTAACATCAGCACATAGGTGATGGCAAACAGGATCAGGGCGTAAATCATGCACATACCAGCTTTCTCTTGGCGCCTGCCGGGGCAGGCGGTTGCATTCTGTATAGTTAAGATACTACACGCAAACCGGCGAAATGTCAAACAAAAACCGCGTCCGCGCCTGAGGCTCATGGGAGCCATCCATCCCAAGTACGAAACATTTGCTGAAAACAGCGGCGGCAGGGTGCGAAAGCCAGATGGCGCAGGCACTTTTTGAAGGCGCCCTGGGGGGACGCGGGAAAGACAAGGGCTTGCAAAATTATCGAAAAACGATAAAAACATATTGCAAAACGATGTGCGGTGTGGTATACTGACAGCATCCGAAACAAGAAGGAGGAACGGCGATGCCAAACCACACACGCTTGTTTGGCTGGAACGATGCCAAAAGCATTGCGCTCAGTAAGTTTTCCACCCTCGCGATGGGGGTGATCTGCCTTGTTATGCTGTTCTGCGGCCCGCAGCTCGTCGGCTGGGCCATGCGGGACTATGCCGGGTCTGACCCGGCGTTGCCCCGCGCGCTGCTGCTCGGCATCGGGTACCTGTGCGGGGCGCTGGCGCTTGCCACGCTCTGCCAGCTTTACCGTCTGCTTGGGCGGATCGGCCGCGGCGCAGTATTTGTGCGCGCCAACGTTACGGCGCTGCGGCGGATCAGCTGGTGCTGCGCCGGGGCGGCGGTGCTCTGCCTGCCTGCCGGGCTTTGGCTGCGGCTGCCGTTTGTCTTTGCACTGGGGCTTGGCGCCGGGTTTATGGCGTTGATTATCAGGGTTATCAAAAACGCGTTTGAGCAGGCAGTCAGCATGAAGGACGAACTCGATTTTACCATTTAAGATAAGGGGGCGCTGCGATGCCCATCCGGGTGAACCTGGACATTATGATGGCCAAGCGCCACATAGGCGCCGGTGAGCTGGCCGAAAGGATCGGAATCACGCCGGCGAACCTGTCCATTCTCAAAAATAACAAGGCGAAGGCTGTGCGGTTTTCCACCCTTGAAGCGCTTTGCCAGGCGCTGGATTGCCAGCCCGGCGAAATTTTGCAGTATGAACCGGAGAAAAACGGCTGAGTACGGCATAACGATGGATTTATAAGGAGACAACAATGAATCAGCTACCCAAAGAGGGCGCGGGGCGTCCCCTCTATACAAGTGCGCCCGTTTTGCCGGCCAAACAGCCTGAAACGGAGGGAAAACCCCCGTCTTTCTGGCAAAGTCTGCCGCGCCGGCGGGTGTTCCTGGCGGCGGCTGCGGCCAGCTATCTCTACGGTTACTATTATGTGCAGCGCTCACTGCCGGGGCTGAACGCTGATTGGAGCGCGCGGGTGTTCTGGCCGCTGTTTGCCGCGGCGTTTCTGCTCGGTGTTTCGGCGTTTGCACAGGCGCTTGGCCGGGCGGGCAGCCGAAACGCGCGTTTCTGGGCCTTTTGCTGGCTGGCGCAGAGCGCGGCGCTCGCGCTTTGGAACCCGCACGGCAGCGACTGGGATATCTGGCAGGTGCTGGCCTGGCACCTGACCGCCGTCTACTGGGTGTTGGCCCGTACCGGGATGCAGGCGGCCGGCAAGGCCAATGCGATGATCCTGCTGGACGGCGTGGCCGGGCTCATCACGCTGCCGTTCGGGCTGTTTTTCCTGCGGCTGCGGATCATGTGGGGCGCGGTATCTGCGGCGGTTGGCGGCTGGCGGGCCAAAACCGGTGCTTCCATTTCCAAAGCGATGCGGCGGCGTGCGGCTGAACTGGCGTTTGGTGTGCTGCTGGCCGCCGGGCTTGCGCTGCTGGCCGCCGGCGAATTGCGCGGCGCAGATGCCAACTTTGCGGCGCTGCTCGATCAATGGAGGTGCTTTTTCCACTGGCCGGCTTTCGGCCAGGCTTTTTGGGAAGAGGCTTTCAGGCAGGTTTTCTGGTTCTGTTTCTCTTTGCCGGTCAGCGCCTGGCTGTTTGGTCTGGCCGGCGGCGCGCTGCGGCGGCAAACCCCGCCGGTGACCGAGCAAAAGGCGTATGAATTGCTAGGCCTGGCCCCGCGGCTGCCAGCTCTGACCGGCCAGATTGCGGTGGCGGGGCTGTGCGGGGTGTATGCGCTGTTCTTTGCCGTGCAGCTTGCCGAATATGCGGCGGCGCTTGGCCTGCCGCTTGCGCCGGCCGTGGCTTCTGGCTTTGCGGTGGAGGGTTTTTGGTCGCTCTGCCGGGTGCTGGTGCTCAACTTTGCGGTGCTCGCGACGGTGCATTTCTTCGGCGCGCGCCCGGCAGATGCGCCGGGGCGGCAGCGGGTGCTGCTTGCGGTGTTCGGCGTGTTTGGGCTTGGGTTTGCGGTGCTGGCGGCGGTCAAGCTTGGGGTATATACCGAACTCTACGGCCTGACGCCGCGGCGGATTCTCTCAGCCTGGGTCATCACGGTGCTGCTGCTTGGCTGTGTGCTGGCCGGGGTGCGGCTGTTCCGGCGCATCCCGGCCGCGCGGATTCTGGTCGCGGCGCTTGCGCTTTCCTTCAGTTTGCTCTGTTGCGCCGATATTGAAGGCGTCTGCCTGCGCGACCACCTGCATCGGCTCGAAACCGGTGTGGCAGAACAGGTCGATTGGGACCTGGTACACCGCTGCGTCACGGTTGACCGGGACCGCCTGGCCCCCGTTGCCGCCGAAGCCCTGCGCGACCTGCCGCTCTCGGCGGAAGATCAGGCCCTGCTGTGGGAACAGGCGTGGAGGATCGATTACAGCTATAACAGGTGAATGTACGGGAGGTGCGAGATGCGAAGTATTTTGTTTGAATCGATCCTGCCGCTGGCGGCCGGGCTGGCTGCCTGGGGGTTCGGGCTGGCCGGGGTGGTGCGGGCAAAGCCGAGCGTGCTGAGCTTTGCGTTCTGCGCCCTTGCGCTCTGGTGCGTGCCGGCCGCGCTCGAAGGCATGGCCGCCGCCAACGACATAAGCGCTCTGCTTGATACCATTGGGGGCTACCGCTTTGCCGCCAACACCCTGCTCGCCGGCACCGCAGTGTGCGGCTTTCTTGCCTGGGGGCGCAGGCAGCTGCGGAAAGGCGGGCGCAGGTGAAGGCGCGTAGTCTGCTGGAAATAACGGCAGCGCTTGCCATACTGCAGCTGCTGCGGGCAGGAGTGCGGCGATTTCCCTCGCGCCGGCCGCCACCCCGAAAAGCTGCGCGGGCGGATGCAAGCGTCCGCCCCTACGGCGTATGGCAAGGCTTACCGATTGGCGGCGGGCATTCCCGCCGCCCTCGCACCCCGCTCCTTTGATTCCGCACGCCGGCCGCCAAATTTTCCGCTTTACAACGCCCCCAAAATGCCGTACAATAAAACTGTATATGGGCCGGCTGGCTGTGGCCGGTACGAAAATTCGGGGGTGTGCCCGGCTTTGCGGCCGCGGCCGCCTCGCAGGACAGAAGCGAGGGATTCCACTGTGTTCAAGATTATCCAACGCCGCGAACTGAACCCTACCGTGACCGAGCTGGTGCTGGAAGCGCCGCTCATCGCGAAGAAGGCCCAGGCCGGCCAGTTCATCATCATCCGCGCCAAGGAGGACAGCGAGCGCATCCCGCTGACCATCGCGGGCTATGACCGCGAGGCGGGCACTGTCTCGATCATCTTCCAGGTGGTCGGCGCCGGTACGATGGAGCTCAACACCCTGCCCGAAGGCGGCTATGTACATGATTTTGTCGGCCCGCTCGGCAAGGCGACCGAGATCGAAGGCCTCAAAAAGGTCTGCGTGGTCGGGGGCGGCGTCGGCTGCGCGATCGCGCTGCCGGTGGCCCAGGCGCTGCATGCCCAGGGCACCAAAGTAACCGGTATCGTCGGCTTCCGTGATAAAGACCTCGTCATCCTTGAGGATGAGTTCCGCGCCTGCTGCGACGAGCTGATCATCATGACCGACGACGGTTCCTACGGCCGCAAGGGCGTCGTGACCGTGCCGCTGGCCGAAAAGCTCGACGCCGGCGAAACCTTTGACGAAGTCATCACGATCGGCCCGCTCGTCATGATGAAGTTCGTCGTTGCCACCACCAAGCCCCACAACGTCAAGACCGTCGTCTCGATGAACCCGATCATGGTCGACGGCACCGGAATGTGCGGCGGCTGCCGGCTGACCGTCGGCGGCAAGACCAAGTTCGCCTGTGTCGACGGCCCCGACTTCGATGGCTTCGAGGTCGATTTTGACGAAGCCATGCACCGCGGCACGATGTACAAAGAGTTTGAGGCCCATGCCCGCGAGGCGGCCTGCAACCTGTTTAAGAAGGAGGTTGAATAAGATGCCCAACATGGACCCCAAAAAATGCCCGATGCCGAGCCAGGACCCGAACGTCCGCAACAAAAACTTCCAGGAAGTCGCGCTCGGCTACACCGCCGAGATGGCCGTGACCGAAGCCCAGCGCTGCCTGCAGTGCAAAAACCACCCCTGCCGCTCGGGCTGCCCGGTCGATATCGACATCCCCGGCTTCATCGCCGAGGTCGCGAAGGGCGATTTTGAAGCCGCCTACCAGGTCATCGCCAAATCCAGCGCGCTGCCGGCCGTCTGCGGTCGTGTCTGCCCGCAGGAAACCCAGTGCGAGGGCAAGTGCATCCGCGGCATCAAGGGCGAACCCGTCGGCATCGGCCGGCTGGAGCGGTTCGTTGCCGACTGGCACCGTGAGCACAACGCCACCCCGCCCGAAAAGCCGGCCCCGAACGGCCACAAGGTCGCGGTCATCGGCGCCGGCCCCTCCGGTCTGACCGTCGCCGGCGACCTGGCCAAGATGGGCTACGCCGTCACGATTTACGAGGCGCTGCATGTGCCCGGCGGCGTGCTGATGTACGGTATCCCCGAGTTCCGTCTGCCCAAGGACATCGTCCAGAAGGAGGTTGACGGCCTGCGCGCGCTCGGCGTTGATATCGAGTGCAACATGGTCATCGGCAAGGTGCTGACCATCGACGAACTCTTTAACGACTATGGCTTCGAGGCCGTCTACGTCGCCTCCGGCGCTGGCCTGCCCCGCTTCATGGGTATCCCGGGCGAAAGCCTCAAAGGTGTCTACTCGGCCAACGAGTATCTGACCCGTGTCAACCTCATGAAGGCTTACCAGGAAGGCAGCGCCACCCCGATCATGAAGTCCCGCGCGGTCGCGGTCGTCGGCGGCGGCAACGTCGCGATGGACGCCGCCCGCTGCGCCAAGCGCCTCGGGGCCGAGACCGTCTATATCGTATACCGCCGCGGCATGGCCGAACTGCCCGCCCGCAAGGAGGAGGTCGAGCATGCCGAGGAGGAAGGCATCATCTTCAAGACGCTGACCAACCCGGTCGAAGTGCTCGGCAACGAGGACGGCTGGGTGCGCGGCATGACCTGTGTCGAGATGGAGCTCGGCGAGCCGGATGCCTCCGGTCGCCGCCGCCCGATTGTCAAGGAAGGCAGCGAGTTCGAGCTCGATGTCGATACGATGATTATGGCGCTCGGCACCAGCCCCAACCCGCTGATCCGCTCGACCACGCCGGGCCTTGAGGCCGACAAGCACGGCTGCCTGATTACCAACGGCCCCGACGGCCTGACCAGCCGGCCCTTTGTCTACGCCGGCGGCGACGCCGTGACCGGCGCGGCCACCGTCATCCTCGCGATGGGCGCCGGCAAGGAAGCCGCCAAGGCCATTGACAAGGCGATCCGTGAGAAGGACGGCGAAAAAGCCTGATTTTCCTGCGGGTTCGCAAGGAAGCGTGAACCCCTGCTTGATTTTGCTCAATCTCCCCGCCGCCGTCGCTGATGGCGACGGGGTTTGTATTGTTGCTGCGCCCAAGGAGGCTGTCTATGCCGGAACAATCCCTATGCCTGAGCTGGAACATCCGCGCTGTGCAGTTTGGCATCCGGCGCCGCCTGGCATTGGGCCGGCTGGCCGCGCACGGCGTGCTGCCGCGCTGGCCGCTTTGGCTGCTCAGGCTTTGCTGGGGCGGGGCGCTTGTGTTTGCCTGGCTGGAACAGGGCTGGGGGCAGGTGTTCCAATGGTATGCCGGCCAGCTGGCTGATCCCGACCCGCTTGTGCGGCAGGTGGCGGCCGACCGGCTGCTGCTGTATGGAGAAACCTGGACCGTGCTGGCGGCGCTTGCTGTGCTGAGCAGCGGGCCCTGGCTCTGGCGCGGTCTGCTCGGCTGTTTGCTGGGCTTCGGGGCGCGGCGGCTGCCGGCAGGGTTCGGCCGTACATGGCAGATGCAGCTGCGCGCCGAAAACGGTGTGCTTGAACTGCGCGCCCGCACGTCGTCCGGCTGGGCGGCCGAACCCCTGTGGCGGAGCGCGGTCGCCCGCAGCCGTGCCGTGCGGATGGGCAGCTGGGTTATTCTGCTGCCGGTTACGCTGGCCGGCGTACAGGCAACAACCGGGGCGTGGGCGTGGGTGCGGTTTCTGCTGCGTGCCGGGGCGGTGATCGACAGGCGTGCGCTTTCGGCCGCGCAGCGCGGGCGGCTGGACGCCTGGCTGGCAGCCCACCTGCGGGTGGACGGCGGACGGGACGCGCCGGTTTTGGCGCGGCGGCTGTGCACTCGCATCCGGCCGGCCGAATGGGGCGAAGCGCGCCGTGTGCTGCGGCGCGGGCTGCCGGCGCTGCTGTTTGGGCCGCGCCGGCCCCATTGGCGGCGGGTCAAGGGAATGCTGCTTGCCTTTGCCGTGCTGGCTGCGGCGGGGCTTTTCTGGAAGCCCGGGATGCTGGTAATATTGTGGCTGCTGGCAGGCGCCGTCTTGCAGGATAGCCTGCGCGGCAGCTGGCCGGCGCTCGCCCTTGGGGAACATGGGCGGGAAATCCGTGCCGTTTTCTGGGCGCTGCTCGCCCCGCCTGAAACCGAGCTGACGCTCAAGCTTACCAGGCGCCGGGTTTGGGCGCTGGTGCGCGGGCGGTTTGGGCTGCCGGTGCCGGTTGCCTGCTGCCGCCGCGCGCCGCTGTCCCTGTTTTGCTGTGAAAGCGACCGCCTTCTGCTGGCCGGCCTGCCCCGCGCGCCGCTGTGGCGCACGTCCGAAAGCTGCCCCTACCGCTGCCGCCGCCTGATATGGCTGGACCTTGGCGATATGGAAGCACAGCAGCGCACGGCGCTGCTTGCGGCGCTGCGGCCGGTTGAAGTCAGCGCTTTGCGCGGCGCCGCCGCAAGTGACAACGCTGCGGACAGGAACGGCAAATAAAACGTTGCACAAGCAACAAAAAGAAACCCTCCTTCCCGGGTATACTACCCGTTGGAAGGAGGGTTTTTGTATGAAGATCATATTTTACGGCACGCGAGAGTATGACCATCTCTATTTTGACCTGCTCGCGGCTGACCCTGATTACGATTGCACGATCCGGTTCCTGGCTGCGAACCTGGATGCGGACACCGCGCCGCTTGCCAAAGGCGGGGATGCGGTCTGCGCCTTTGTCAATGCCGATTGCTCAGCCCCGGTGCTTGAAGCGCTGGCTGAAGCCGGCATTCGGCTGCTGCTCATGCGCTGCGCCGGGTACAACAATGTTGACCTGGGGGCTGCGGCGCGGCTGGGCATTACGGTGCTGCGGGTGCCCGGCTACAGCCCGGAGGCGGTCGCCGAACATGCCATGGCGCTGGCCCAGGCGGCAAACCGCCGCATCTGCAAGGCCTACATCAAGGTGCGCAACAACAACTTCGCCCTGGATGGTCTGCTCGGCCACAACCTGTACGGCGCCTGTGCCGGTATCGTCGGCACAGGGCGGATCGGCGCCGCCATGGCCCGGATCTGCCATGGCTACGGCATGACGGTGCTGGCCTGTGACCAGTACCGCAACCCGGCGCTCGAGGGCATCGTGCGGTATGTCGAGCTTGAGGAATTGCTGCGCGCGGCCGACCTTGTCAGCCTGCACTGCCCGCTGACCGCTGAAACCCGCCACCTTATCAACAAGGACACGATCGCCCTCATGCGGGACACCGCGATCCTCGTCAACACAAGCCGCGGCGCGCTGATTGACACCGCCGCCCTGATTGACGCGCTGCGTGCACGCAAGTTTGCCGGCGTCGGCCTGGACGTCTATGAGGACGAGGACGGCCAGGTGTTTGAGGATTTCTCCGACGATGTGCTCCAAAATGAGGTCGTGCCGGTGCTGCTGAGCTTTCCGAACGTTGTCATAACCAGCCACCAGGCTTTCTTTACCCGGACGGCCCTGCAGAGCATTGCGATCACGACGATGGAGAACGCCCGCGCGTTTGCACGCGGCGAACCGCTGGCGAACGAGGTGCGGGCCTGAATCGTCGGCTTATGCCGGTGTGAGCCCGGCCCAGGCGGCCAGCAGCAGCGCCAGCATCCCGATGTTGCTTGCCGTGAACCAGCGGAAGTACCGCCCGCGCACTTCGGGCAGCGCGGCCACAATCAGTTTGTAAGAGATCAGGCTTGCCATGGAAGCAATCAGCGTGCCGAGCCCGCCGAGATTGCATCCGATAACCAAAGCTTGCCATTGGTCGGTGAAACCGGCCAGCAGCAGGGCGGCCGGCACGTTGCTTGTCACCTGGCTGGCCAGTACGGCCACCGGTACAACGGCTTTTGCCAGCAGTGCTGACAGCGCGGTGCGGAACGCTTCAATCCGCCCGATGTTGCCGATAAAGACAAAGAACCCGATGAAGGTCAGCAGCAGTGAGTAGTCAAGCCGCGCCAGCAAAGGCCGGTCAACCAGGAGCAAACAGGTGAATACTGCGGCGGCCAGCCCGACCGGCGGCAGCACCCCGAACACCCCAAGCAGGCAAAGCGCAAAGCCGGCTGTGCACAGCGGCAGGTTCTGCGGGCGCTGCAGCGGGGTGTTCAGCGCAAGGTTTGCCAGCGGTGCGGCGGGCTGTGCCATGCAGAGTACGGCGATGCACAACCCGGAAAGCGCCACATACGGCAGCATCCAACTGCAAAATGCAGCAAACCCGACCCCGGCCCGCCCGTACAGATACAGGTTTTGCGGGTTGCCCATCGGGGTCAGCATGCTGCCCAGGTTGGCGGCCAGTGTTTGCAGCGCCACCAGCGGTACAGCCAGCCGCGTCTGACCGGCCATGCCCAACACCACGAGCCCGAACGGCACGAAAGTCAGCAGGGAAACATCGTTCGTGACGACCATGCTCAGGAAGAACGGAAAAAACACAAGCGACAGCAGCATCTGCCGGGTGTTGGCCGCGCGGCGCAGCAGCCGCCCGCCGAGCCATTCAAACAAACCGGCGTCCTGAAAGCCGCGCATGACGGCCATCAGGCTGAACAGCATGGCCAAAGTATCCCAGTCCACATAATCGGCGTAGCCGGCATCGGGCGGTACAGCCAGGCAGGAAACCGCCCCCAGCCCCAGTGCAACGCATAAAACTGTTTCCTGCCGAACAAAGCGGCCCAACCGCCGCATCCATTCCTTCATGTTTGTTTCATCCTCCCCGGGCAGCCGTTCCGGCGCGATTCCACGGGGGAACATGGCTTGCGCCTTGTTCCCTTGGGCCGATGGCGCCGCAGGCTGCCTTTTTGCTTTTTGCCTATCATAACAAACAGGCGGCCTTTTCGCAAGGCCGCCTCAGACTGTCAAAAAAGTATAAATAACGTCGCCGGCGGAATCTCTGGCCTAAGAGGCCGATTGCGCGCGGCCAGCCTCCGAAACGGCGCTGCGGCGCCGGTATGCGGCTGCTGCCCCTTGTGCGGTGTGCCGAGCTTCTCAACCCGCCGGGATGGCGGGTTGCCGTCGGAAACAATTACTCGGACACGGCGGCCAGTTCGGGTACGGCGTCGAGCGGGACGGCCGGTACATAGCAGTTGAAGTATTCGTGCAGGCCGGGGGCATAGTCCTCGTACAGCCCGCCGTCCATCGTAAAGCACCAGAACGGTACAAAGTAGGACGTCCCGCGCGCTGCCTCGTAGACAAGCCGTGCCGCGACGATCTCGCCCTCGGCCAGCCCGGCCCCGCCGCCGGGGCTTGCGTACCGCCCGGCGCGCAGGTCTTGCTCGGCTTCGGTCCGGCTGCGCACTGGGGCGTTGACCGGCTCGCCGCAGGCGTAGTCAAACCAGCTGAAGCCCATCAGTGCGCCGTCGGCGTCAAGATCCAGCCGCAGCCGGCCCCAATCGCCGGTCTCGACCGGTACGCTGCCGGTCGCTGCGCCGGATGCATCGTAAAACCGGAACTGCCAGCCTTCGGCATCCGTGCCGTCGTAGTTGAGCCCGTTGTGGTAGCAGATCGCCTGCGGTTCGCCGCCCGCCAGCCCGATCAGGCCGGCGTGGCGCACGGCGGCATCGGCGGCCGCCGCCTCGGCCTCGGCCCGGCTCGCATAAGTGGCGGCATCCGCGGCGTTGCCGACGGCCGGCCGCGCCCAGACCCAGCCGTCGTTGGTTACCTCGATCTCAAGGCCGTAGGGGGCGGCCTCGCAGGCATCGACGGTCAGCGAGAGTTTTGCGGCCATCGCCCAGCCAATCACGCTGTTCGGCGTCATGCCGCGCTCAAGCTCGCTGCCGTAGGTCAGCGCGGCGGTCTCGGCTGAGGCAGCGTCCAGACCCAGCGCGGTGAGAACCTCGGCCAGCTGGGCGCGCATCCGCTCCTCCTGCACGTTGCCCTCGAGCATCGCGCTCGGGTAGACCGGCAGCGTCTCGGGCAGCAAGCGGTCGTCTTGGACCGCAAGGCTGTCGGGCAGGGCCAGGTCGTCGGCACTGTAGCCAAAATAGCAGCTGCCGCCCGTATTCTCGCCGGGCAAAATCAGCTGGAGCAGTGCGTCGGGCAGGCCTTGCTCCGGGGTGACGGTCTGCGCCTTGGGTTGCGGCGTATCCGGCATCAGGGCATAGCTTTCGGGGGCGGATTCCTGGCCGTCAATGTCGGGGGCGGTTTCACTGTTTAGCTCCGGCGCAACGCTTTCCCCTGCGGGCGGTTCGGCCGCCATAGCCGCAGGCGCTGCCGTGTTGGCCGGAGCCAGCATCTGCCCGGCCCTGATCCCGGCCGCCAAGCAGAGGCATGCGGCCAGCGGCACAGCCAGCCGTTGCCAGGGGCTGGCCCGGTGCGCCGGTGGCTGGTCGGCGGCTTCAATGAGGTCTTCGTCCACAAAGCCGATTGCATCAAACAAATCGCGTGCGTTCATACCGTCACCCCCTGTGTCTCCAGTGTGCGGCGCAGCTTTTCACGGGTGCGGTGCAGCGTCACCCGCACGCGGCCCGCCGGTGCGCCGTACCGCGCTGCAATTTCGTTGATCGAATCGCCGTACCAATACCGCCGCAAAAACATCCCGCGCGCCGGCTCGGGCTGCGCACGCAGAAAGCTGCTGATCGTTCTGGCAAGCTCGGCTGCTTCCACCGGTTCCTCCACCCGGCCGGGGGCGGGCAGGCAGGCGGCCAGTTCGTCCAGTATCAGCGGGGCTTGGCCGCCCCCGCGCTTCTGGGCCTGGGCGGCGTCCCACCGGTCCAGTGCCAGGTTGCGGGTGATCCGCCCCAGGTATGGCGCCAGCCTGATCGGCCGGTTTTCGGGCATACTGTTCCAGGCTGCCAGCCATGTATCGTTTTCCACCTCTTCAGCATCAGGGGCGCTGCCCAACAGCCGCAGGGCGATTTTCCGGCAATAGGCGCCGAACTTGGCGGCCGTTTCGGTCAAGGCACGCTCGTCTCTTGCCCAATACAGGTCCACGATCTCGTGATCTTCCATCCGCGCGACCTCCTTCTTCTATATATAAATGACGGCAAAACGCCCTCCGCGTTACATATAAGATAAACTACCAGGGAAATTTTACGGCAAATTGTGTGCGAGGCTGTTGCCCCTTGTGCAGCGTGTCAAGTTTCTCGACACGCTGCACTATAATATAAGCCAAGCGGGGTATTGGCCCCACTTGGCTCAAAGCATGTGTTTTTTGTGCAAAATCCAGGCGGCGCTGATGCAGATGGCCAGGATCAGACCGCATACAATGCCGAACCCAAATGGGTTTTCGGCAAACGGCATGCTCTCCAGGTTGACGTTCATGCCATACAGGCCGGATACAACGGTCGGCACAGCCATAATCAGGGTGACCGAAGTCAGCCATTTCATGGTGTTGTTCAGCCGGTTATCCAATACCGCGCTGAACAGCTCTCGCGTGCCCTTGATATCGTCGCGGTAAATGCTCGTCATCTCAATGGCCTGACGGATCTCGACAATCACATCGTCCAACAGTTCCATGTCGTCCGGGTACTGCTCCAGCCGTTTGTAGCGGGTTAACCGATCCAAAACCGTACTGTTGGCCCGCAAGCTTGTTGCAAAGTAAACCAGGGTGGACTCCAGGGCGTGCAGTTCAATCAGGTCGCTGTCCTGGGTGCTGGAACCGGCCAGGTTCTTTTCAATCTCCTGCCGGCGCCGGTCAATCAGCCGCAGCTCCTGCTGGTACACAGTGGCGGCGCGGTAGAGAATCTGGTAAACGAACCGCATCTTTTTGCGGGTGCTGAAATCCCGCACCCGCAGCGCGGCAAAATCCGCAAGAACCGGTGTATCGACCGAACAGACAGTCGTAATGATCTGATCACTCAACAGAATACCCAGGGGGATGGTTGTGTATACGCCCTCGCCCCGGTCGGGCACCGGCACGGGAATATCGACGATGATGACGGTGTAGCCGTCCTCCAGGGAAACGCGGGCGGATTCTTCAGGGTCAAGCGCGGCTTGCAGGTCGGCAGGTTCGATGTCCAGCGTGGCGGCCACCTGACGGACCTCATCCTGGTCAGGGGCGGTCAGGCAGACCCAACTGCCGGCTGAAATTGTCGGCATTCGCAGCAGCTGCTTATCTGCTGACTGATAAATCTTCATCATGGTCTTCACCGCCCTCGCATAGGTACACAATATATATAGTATACGGCTTTCGCTCAAAAAGCGCAAGGAAAATGATTGGAAAGAATCGGTAAAGCCGGTGAAGAAGAAAGTGAAGCAAAGAAAACTATATATTGAGGAGGCACAGAATACATGCAACTATATAAAGGCTTGGTAAAAGAGGCCTCAAAAAAATGTCAAAAAAATCCGAAAAAAGTGTTGACAAAAAGGGAAAGGGATGGTATTATAGCTAAGCTGTCGCG
>DSTMR04002__coassemble_1268_pt1 | contig 17614 bp, 16 predicted proteins | sample DSTMR04002__metabat2_high_PE_039 | metagenome-assembled genome bin DSTMR04002 | reverse complement strand
ATTTTGATTTTCGATGAGTTGTTAGGAGGTTTGCAAAAGGTGATAAGACGAGACATGAGGTAGAGCATGCAATATGCAGAGAAGCTCAGAATTTAGGAAATGAAATTAGGGAACAACTAAGAGAGAAACAAAGTAGAAATAAGAGCTTTTTACTTGTTGCTGGAGATATAATAGCGTGTGGGGAACACTATGAGCTGTTTTTGCGTATGTTGAGAGCGTCTCTTCCAAAAGAAAGAATAGAGATAGTTGTTGTGATTGGGAATCACGATATGTGGGGAAGTCAAGAAAAGAAACTAGAAGATACCATAGCTGAATACCGAGCAATTGCAAAAAAAAGCGGAGTATATTTATTACATAATGATATTTTATATGTTGATTCTGATGAGTTTGTCAATTTAGTCCCTTTTGATATATTGGAAAAAAAGAGTGAGGATGAAATATCGAGACAATTGCTAGACGCAAGGCTTGTTATATTGGGAGGAACAGGTTTTGCAGGATATAACAATTCTTTCAATGCAAACCAAGGGATCTACATGGATCTGGTTAGCCGGACGGAAGAAATACAGGAAACGATAAAATTTGAGAAGCTTTATAAAAAAGTTGTGGCGAGCACAAAGAATAGTAACTTGGTTGTATTAACACATATGCCAAGAGAAGATTGGAACAGAGATAAAGAACGTCAGGCAAAAGTAATATATGTGAGTGGACATACGCACAAAAACGTGTTCTATGATGATAGTGTATATCGTGTATATGCAGACAATCAGATCGGATACGATGCACGACAGGCACATATTAAATGGTTTTGGGTTGAAACAAATTATGATATATTCGCTAACTATGAGGATGGTATTTACGAAATTGCGGCGAATCAATATAAGGATTTCTGTAGAGGAAAAAACATTCAGATGAACCTTAACCGTAAATTACCTGTTATATATATGTTAAAGAGAAATCAATATTATGCCTTTTTTACAAGGAAAAAGACAGGAGATTTGGCCATATTAAATGGAGGGGCGATGAAAACAGTGCCTGGATATGATATATGCTACTACTATAATAAGATGGAAGCAGTCATCCGTTATATCAATAAACCGTTGGAACGGTATACAGCTATACAAAGAAGCATAACGAAACAAATAAGGCAAATTGGGGGAAGTGGTAGAATACACGGATGTATAATTGATATTGATTTTTACAGTCACATATTTGTGAACCCATTAGACCTTACAACTGTAGGGTATTTTGCAGAAAATATTATCAATAAAGTTGTGTATTCGAGTATAGAAAGTTTGCTAGAAGAACATTGCCCACACATATATGGGAATTATCTTCGGGAGTTTTCAAGAAACACAGAGAAACTTACGGTATCACACGGAGGAAAGATAGCGAAAAACGTTGTAAGAGAACGCTATTTGGAAACGGATATCTATACGATGTCAAGAGAATTGTATAAAATGCAAAAAATTAAGAAGGGGGTACTTAATGTATGGTATGAACCAAGTAGTCAAGAACTATTTGGGTTGGAATTGAATGATGGAGATGGCGCAGTGCAAAAGGTGACAACATAGAGCGCAATCCTAATTGCTCAAGTCAATGACTTTTCAGACTGCTTTTTCTGTGCTACAATAGAGCATATTCCAAACAGACAAGGGAGGAACCCCTATGAGTGCGATCCTCGCGGTATGTGGGGAAAATTTCTGCGCGATGGTCAGCGACGGCCGCATGGTCGAGGAGCCGATCCGGAACGACAAACCCAACATCATCACAAACGACCTGCCCAAGCTGCGCAAGGTCAACCCGCGGGTCATCGTCGGCTTTGCGGGGGATGTGCTCGCGGCCGTGCAGATCGTCAACGCGCTGGATGAATACGATACGCGGTATCTGACGCTGGAAAAGGCGGTCAAAATCCTGCGGGAGAGGGCGCAAACCGTACAGACCCAGCCGGTCGGCGTGCGGCTGCTTGTCGGCGGGCGCGGGCGCAAAGGCGGCTTCCTGCTCACAAGCCTTGGCAGTGAGGACGGCTACGAACCCCAAACCCAGCAGGCCCGCCCGGGTGCCTATCTGATCGAGGGCGCCTGCTCCCACACCGATGTCGGCCCGTTTTTGGAGCAGTATGTCAAACCCGAAGCCGCTGCCTGGAAAAGCCTTGACGATGTGGCCAAAACCCTTGACGGATGCATCGCCGAGATTGCCGGGCGGGACAAAACCGTCAACACCAGTTATTATCGGGAACTTGTGATGTAATCAATGAGGAGGGAAACCCTATGCAGATGCCAACTCCTGCCTGCGACCAGAACGCTGCGTTTGCGGCGCTCGGCGTCGGCGTGCCGGACGATGTTGCCCGGCTGGCTGCGGCCGGCTACCTGGACGAAGCCGCCCGCCGGATTGAAACGCTGCTCACCCGGAACTGCCTGCCCGCGGCCGGCCGCCAGGCCCTGCGCGCGCTGCGTGAACAGATGCGCCGCCAGAAAGATCACTTTACCCTGACCAGGGCCGAGGCCCTCTCCGTGCTGCGGGCCGAAATATCCGACCTTACCGATGAGGAGTTCGACGCGCTTGTCTCCGACGGGCGGATCGACTGGCGTTTCCAAAACGGCGAACCGCGCTACCATGCCCGCTTTGCCGAATCGCTGCGGCTTTACCCGGATCTCAACGCCCGCGGCCTTGCGCCGGAGCCTTCGTCGGATTTCCGCGCCCGCGCCGTCGCTGCTTTGCAGGCGCGCGGCAGCTTGAGCGCGACGATCACGATAGAAGCGCAGATCGCCCCGGCGGCCGGCCTTGCGCCTGCCCCCGACGCGCCGTTCGAAGCCTGGCTGCCGATCCCGGCAGCCTGCGCCGAACAGGGCGAGATCGAGATCCTCTCCATGACGCCGGGAGGGAAGCTTGCCCCGGCCGACGCGCCGCAGCGCACCGTGCACTGGGCCGACCGCGCCGGCGATGCGCCGTATACCGTGACCTACCGCTACAAAATCCGCGCGACCTGCCGCGATATGGACAATTTGCTTCCCGACCCAGCCGCCCCGGCCCCGGAGCCGGACGACCTGGCCGAGCAGGCCCCTCACATCGCCTTTACGCCCTGGCTGCGCAGCCTCTGCGAACAGATCACGGCCGGCTGCGAGACGCCGCTTGAAAAGGCGCGCGCGATCTACGACTATGTGACGAAAAACACCCGCTACCGCTACCAGCCGGCCTATGTCTGCCTTGGCCCCATCGCCGATGGCTGCGCCAAATCCGGCTGGGGGGACTGCGGCGTGATGGCGCTGCTTTTCATCACGCTCTGCCGCATCGCCGGCATCCCGGCGCGGTGGCAAAGCGGCCTCTATGTCACCGATGAGGAAGCCGGCTGCCATGACTGGGCGCAGTTCTACCTCGAAGGCTATGGCTGGTTCTGGGCCGACTGCTCGTTTGGCGCATCGGCCCACCGCCGCGGCGACGAGGCGACCCGCCGGCACTACTTCGGCAACCTCGACCCGCTGCGGATGGTTGCAAACCGCGCCTTCTTCGCCCAGCTGACCCCGCCGGACAACTTCTGGCGCAACGACCCCTACGACAACCAGGTCGGAGAGGCCGTGCTGGCCGGCCGCCCGCTGCACGGCGATGACCTCGAAGCATCCCGCCGCGTCTTCGCCTTCACCCTCGACGCCCCGCTGCCGAAAGTGGAATAACCCTATGGTACCGCTGCATATTTGCAGATTTATATTGAGTGAAATAAAAGGAGATTGTTCCGATGAAAATCGCACTGATTAACGAAAACAGCCAGGCTGCCAAAAACGCGTTGATCGAAGAAACTTTGCGCAAGGTTGTCGAGCCGATGGGCCACGAGGTCGTCAACTACGGCATGTACACCGCCGACGATGCCGCCCAGCTGACCTATGTCCAGAACGGCATCCTCGCCGCCGTGCTGCTCAACGCCGGCGCGGCTGATTATGTCATCACCGGCTGTGGTACAGGCGAAGGCGCGATGCTCGCGCTCAACAGCTTCCCCGGCGTGCTCTGCGGCCATGTCGAGGATCCCGTCGATGCCTACACCTTTGCCCATGTCAACGACGGCAACGCCGTCGCAATCCCGTTCGCCAAGGGCTTCGGCTGGGGCGGCGAGCTCAACCTCGAATACATCTTCGAAAAGCTGTTCGGCTTCGGCCACGGCCAGGGCTACCCGAAGGAGCGCGTCGTACCCGAGCAGCGCAACAAGAAGATCCTCGACGGCGTCAAGGCGTTGGCCTACCGCGATCTCTGCGACATCCTGCGCGATCTCGACCGCGACCTCGTCAAAGGCGCCTTCGCCGGCGAGCACTTCGCCGAGTATTTCTTCCCGGCCTGCAAAGACGAAAAAATCGCCGCCTGCGTCAAAGAACTCATGGCGGACTGATCTGTCTGCGCTGCTGTTGGGATAAGTATAATTAAGAATGATACAGGGAGGGCCTGCCCAGGCCCTCCCTGTGTTATGGGAATGGTGCGGATCACCGCAGGTCGATGTGCCGCCAGCGCCGGGCGGCGGCCGGCAGGCAGAGCGCGCCGAGCAGCACGGGCGCTGCCAGCAGCGGCCAGGGCGACCAGATACGCAGCCCGAACCAGTGGTAGAGATTGGTGCGGAAGAAATCCTCTGCGCCGCCCACGAAAGGCAGAAGGTTCAGGTATTGCCGCACAGCCCAAGGCAGGTAGCCGGCCAGCGCCTGCGGCAGCCAAGTGGTGAGCAGCGCCGCCGCCAGCGCCGGCACCGTGCCGCCCAACAGCGCCGAAAACAGCAGCGTGATCCCGGCAAACCCAAGGCTTGAGCAAAGCACATAGGCAAATTCATACACAACCCCTTGCCACATCGCCCAGGGCGCGGTGGCCAGAGATTTGATAAGCTGGATCGGCAGGTCCCAGCCTTCTATGCCGAGATAACCGAAATGGAACAGCAGCAGAACCCCCGCATACAGCCCATACAGTTCCATCGTGTAGGCCAGCGCGCTGCCAACCTTGGCGCGGGCCAGCGCGCCGGCGCCGCGGCGGGTGGTCAGCTGCACCGGGCGCATCCCGCGGCGGTTTTCCCCCGCAAACACCGGTGAGAGCACAAGCCCCAGCACCGGCGGCAAAAACAGCTGCCCGAACCCGCCGATGCCGTTGCCCAGCAGGTTGGCCCAGCCTTCCGACCAGCCGTACCGCAGCGGCCGTTCGACTTGGGCATCCTGCCGGTAAAAAAACGCTTGGTCGGCCGGGTCGGCAAACTGATTTTCCAAAAAGGTGCGGAGCGCCGCATCCCGCCGGTCATACAGCCCGGTTAAAGAGGCCGGATTGGCATACCAGCACAGCATGCTCGGGTAGGGCTGGGTTTCGTCGGTCAGTTCCGGCCAATAGCTGCCCAGCAGGTCGTTGAGTACATACAAATTCACCCGCTCGGAATCCATCTCCGGGTCGGCCGCCCGGGCGGTTTGCAGCGCAGCGACCATCTGCTGCAGCGTTTCGTCGGTCAAAACCTCCCACTGCCGCGCGTAGGCCTGGCGTTCGCGGATGTTTGCGGGGCCGTCGAGATACCGGCTGCCGTCCGCTTTCATCGTGCCGTAGTTGGCCGATTGGTAGCTCCATAGCTGCAGCGCGGTCAGCAGCGCCAGGAACAGCCCGGTCGCCAGGCGGGTCAGCCCGGCCCGCCAGAGTTTTTGGTGTTCGGCCCAAAACAGGCTCATGGCGCAGCACCTCCTTCCGGTTCGGGAAAATATTGCAGATAGAAATCCTCCAGCGTCGGCGCGGCCGGCCGGGCGGCTTCGTCGGGCCGGGCGTCGGACAGCAGCCGCAGCGTCACGCCGTCCGGCGTGTGGCGCAGCGCGGCGACGGTGGCGCGGGCCTGCCAGCGCGGGACATCCGCCGCCGGCACGGTCAGCTCCCACACACGGCCCTCGGTGCTGTGCAGCAGGTCGGGCACCGACCCTTCGGCCAGAAAGCGGCCGTCCTTCATCAAAAAGACCGTGTCGGCAGCCGCTTCCAGATCCCCCACAATATGGGTGGAAAGCAGCACGATCCGCCCGGCGGCGTATTCGGCCAGCAGATTGCGGAAGTGCACCCGCTCCTTGGGGTCAAGGCCGGCCGTCGGCTCGTCCAGTACCAGAATGTCCGGCTCGCCCAGCAGTGCCTGCGCAATGCCCAGCCGCCGGCGCATCCCGCCGGAAAAGCCGCCCAACCGGGTGCGGCCTGCTTCCTGCAGGTCGACAAGCCGCAGCAGTTTGTCAATCTGGGGCAGCACTTCGTCCCGGCGCATCCCTTTAAGAGCCGCCATATAGAGCAAAAATGCCCGGGCGGTGTAGTTTGGGTAGCCGCCAAACTCTTGTGGCAGATAGCCGAGCCGCGCACGATAGTCCGCGCCAAGGGATTCGATCGGCGCGCCGTCCAGCCGTATCTGCCCGGCGGTGGGGCGCAGAACGCCGCAGAGCATCCGCAGCAGGGTGGTCTTGCCGGCCCCGTTTGCCCCCAGCAGCCCATAGACGCCAGGGCGCAGCACGGCGCTGACGCCGGCCACCGCCCTGTGAGGGCCAAAATCTTTGCGAAGGTTTTCAAGCGTAAGTTCCATACGGTGCTCCTTTCCCGCAGGCCCGCACAAGCCGGGCAAGTTCACGGGCAAAAAAACAGAAGAAGAGGACAAACCCGGCCGCCCAACCCCCGACGGCCGAGGCCGTGTACAGCCCCGGCGCATACCGCCGCAGTGCCAGCAGCCCGGCCGCCGTTGCCAAACACACCGCCGCGCACCGCTGCGCCCCGCCGCCCCGCCGCCCCGGCCCGCGCCGCAGGACAGCCAGCGTGACAAGGCTGCAAAACAAAAACGGCACCAGCAGATAGAGCAAAAGCGCCCACGCCCCGGCCCCGCCCTGCCGTACCCCCAGCCCGAGCGCGGCGGTCAGCGCCAGCAGGTCGGCCCCGCCGGACAGCGCCAGCCTGGCGAGGGTCAACTCGGCCCCGGCGGCACAGGTGGAGGCTTCCAGCTCGGCCATGCCGTGGCGCTCGGCGGCAAACAGCGCCGGCAGGCAGGCGAGGGCCAATAGCGGGCCCAGCAGGCACAGGAAGCTCGGCAGCTCGGATTCACGGGCGGCTGCCAGCGCAAACAGGGCGGTAGCCCCGGCTTGCGCACCCCAGAGCGGCGGCGCGGTAAACCGCCAGACAGCGGACAGAAACTGCCAGAAACCCGTGCGCCGCCTTTTGCGCGGCAGCAGGGCCGCGCAGCGCGCCCGGGTTTCGGCAAGCCGCGTTGGCACAGGCCCGCGGCGCAGAATCATTTGTACGGTTCTTCTCTTCATGGCAATACCTCCCGCAGTGTTTTGAGCGCGGCCCGCACCCGGCTTTGCACGGTGCGCAGCGGCAGGCCGGTGATGGCCGCAATCTCGCGAAAGCGCAGCCCCTCGCCGCAGTGCAGCAGCAGAACCTCCCGCTGGGCAGGCGGCAGTTTGGCCAGCAGCCGGGCGGCTTCGTCCGCGGTTTCGATGGCGGCAAACGGGTCGGCCGCGTCGGGCAGGGTATCAGGCAGAGGGAACGGCGCGGGTCGGCGCGCGGCATCGACGCAGAGGTTGTAGGCGATGCGGTAGAGGTAGGCCCGGAACTGCCCGGTTTCCCGGTAGGCATCGAGCCGGCTGCACAGCCGCAGAAAGACCTCCTGGGTCAGATCCTCCGCTGTGGCGGCGTCGGGGGCGTGGCGGGCGCAGTAGCGCAGAATGGCGGCGTAGTACCGCTCGATCAATGCATCCGCCGCCGCACGATCGCCGGCCTGCATCCTGCGCACCAGCTGTGCGTCGGTCATCCGCGTCGCCTCCTTCGTTTCTGCCTTCACCTTCTATAACGAGGCAGGCGGTTAAAATGATGAAGAAATATAAAATTTCGTCGATACCGGATTGAAGAATGTGCACCGATAGTCAAAAAGCCTGCCCGGCGCGCAATTTGCCGGGCAGGCTTTTCTGTGGGATTTTCTGGTTATCAGGAGGGGATATTCCTTCCCCCTCACCCCCGCACCCGTGCCATAATCACGCGGATGGTCTGGCCGGCGGGGGATTCGATGCGGTAGGCGCCGGCGGCTTCGGGCAGGATGAAGGTCTGGGCATAGTGCACCGTGAAGGGCTCGAACGCGCCGGCGGGGCTCGTGATGCGGGCCTCGTCGCCCTCCACCAGGTTCAGCATATGCACACTGCCGTCGCGCGGCACATCGAGCGCCGAATCGGTCGTGAACCGGAAGGTGTCGAGGAACTCCCGCTCGGCCAGGCCGGTGCGCACGACGCTGCCGGCTTCGCTCTCGGCGACGGGGGTATCCTGGTGCAGCAGGTTTTGCTCGCAGAAGGCGGTGTCGCGATCCCACTGGATGTTCGCAAGGCCGTGGTCGATGTGGATCGGCCGCGGCTTGCCGTCCAGGTCAACCCGGCCCCAGTCCCACAGCTTGAAGGTGAAGATGTAGGGTGTGGCGCTGATCTCCAGCACCATCGTGCCCGCGCCGGAGCCGTGCACAGTGCCGGCCGGGATCAGCACATGGTCGTGCTTTTTGACCGGGAAGCGGTTGATGTACCGCGCGGCGTCAAACGGCTTGCCGCCCGCTTGGGCTTCGCGCAGCGCGGCGGCGACTTCGTCGGGATCAACGCCGGGCTTGACGCCGAGCCAGACCGCGCCCTCCTCGCCCTCGGTATCGAGAATATAATAGCTCTCGTCCTGGGTGTAGCGCATATTGAAGGTGTCCTGGATATACTCGGTCAGCGGGTGCACCTGCAGCGAAAGGTTCTGCCCGTGGATGGTATCGAGCATATCGAACCGGATCGGGAACTCGGTGCCGAAGCGGGCGTGCACCCGCTCACCCAGCAGCGCCCGCGGCTCGGCAAACACAAGGTTGATCGCCGGCGTCTCGATCACGACGTCCCCAAAGCCGAGCAGAAGGCTGTTTTCCTCCGGTACGCCGTCAAAGCTCCAGGCGTAGTTGCTGCCGTTTTCGGGCAGGTCAAACTTCCGCTTCATCCAGTCGCCGCCCCAGACGCCCGGGTCGTAGTAAGGGGCCATGCGGAACGGCCGGCGGGCCGCCGCGGCCAGCGCGGCGCGGTAATCGTCCCCCGGCAGTAGGGCGGGGGAGCCCTCGGTTGTTGTGTCAAGGTAATAGTCAAGCGCTGGCAGGCAGGTCTTTTTGACCTTGTCGCCCCAGCGCCATTCGACAAAATAGCCGCGCTTGTACTTGCTCAGCTTGGGCAGGCCATGCCGTGCCGTGCGCCAGTTGTCCGCCCCGCGGCGGAACCGCAGCTGCAACTCCCACCGGGTGATGTCGGCATAGAGCAGCAGGTCGCCGCGGGTCACCAGGGTGGCACCCACGCCGTAGACGAGCACCCGCCGCCCGGCTGCGGCGGCTTTGCGGGCGGCTTCGAGCTTTTCGGGCAGGAAGTAATCGGCCAGCTTGCGCACACTCAGGATGCCGAACACCCGGTCGTCGGTCAGGTCGCGGGCCAGCGCGGCGTCGAGATCGGCGGGTTCCAGCGCGCAGTCGTCGGCGTGCAGGACCGTATCAAAGCCGAGCGGTTCAAGCATCGCGAGCAGCTCGTCCTGGTTGACGCCGGGGTAACATTCAAGCACGACGGTCACCCGCTCGCGCCCGGCCAGCGCTTTGGCCAGCGCGTCGGCACAGGCCGCCGTACCGCGGCAGGCCCCGCCCGCCGCCGGGGCGAAGGGTAAAACAGGATGCAGCATTTCTTCTGCGCGCTGCGACATGGGGAACACTCCTTTGTAAAAATAAGAAATAAAAAATAAGAAATGCGGTGTTCCGGCGGCCGGCGGCCGCCTCAAAAATGCGTTTGTAGGGGCCGAGTCTATATCGACCCCGCTCGCGGTGTGATGCGCGCGGGCGGATATGAAATCCGCCCCTGCGATTCTCAGCCTACCGCAGAATGGTGAATTTGTCAAGACAGATTTTTCAAAATATGAAAATTAGTATTTACAAATATTCTGTTTCGATGTATACTGCAAAATAAAGGGGGGGGGACGACAATGGCCGAAAACCGCTACCGTCAGGTTATGGAAACGCTGCGCGCCCGGATTGAGGCCGGAGGTTACGCGGTCGGCGACCGCCTGCCGGCCGAAACTGAACTCGCCGCCGCGCTCGGGGTCAGCCGGCCCACGCTGCGCCAGGCTTTGGCCCAGTTGGAAAGTGAGGGCCTGCTCAACCGGGTTAAGGGCAGCGGCACCTTTGTGGCGCAGCCCAAGCTCTTGCACGAGAGCACGAGCTTTTTGGCCGGCTACTACCGCGAAGCCGAGCACCACCACCGCACGCTGCGCACCGAGGTGCTTGCGCTCGAGGTGCAGCGCGCCGGGGCGCTCGGCGCAAAGCTCGGCCTGCCCGAAAGCGCCCAGCTCACCCGGCTTGTGCGCCGCCGGCGGGTGGAGGGGTTCGACGGCGGCAAGCCGGTCGTCTACACCATCGTCTATGTGCCCTATGCGCTCTTCCCTGAGATGGCGCAGCAGGATTTTACCGATACCTCGTTTTACGATGCGCTCGAGCGGCGCGGGCTGAAGGTCTGCCATGCTTCCCGCGTGCTCGAGGTCGTCGCGCCCGACCCGCAGATCGCCGCCGTGCTCGAGCTTTCGCCGTTTGAGCCGGCGATCTATGTCGATTCGGTCGGCACCGACGCCCGCGGCCGCCGGGTGGAGTATGCCCAGAGCTACTACCCGGCCGGCAGCAGCAAGTTTTTGGTTGAGATTGACCAGTAAAAAGCGGCGTGGCCAAAAAAGCCGCGCCGCCGCGCAATAAGGAGAGAAAGCCCATGCAACCGTTGTACCTCTGCGCCGATGTGGGCGGCACCCAGATCAAGACCGCCCTGCTGAGTGCCGAAGGCGCGCTCGCCGCCCCGATTAGCAAGGCGCCCGCCCGCGCCGACCTGCCGCGCGAACCGATGCTCGAACACCTGACCGCCTGCCTGCTGGCGGCTGCCGAAAACGCCCCGGCCGGCGCGGTGCAGGGGGTGCGGCTGGCGGTGCCCGGCCCGTTTGACTACCCGGCCGGCATCTGCAAAATTGAGGGCCTGGCCAAATACGGCGCGCTCTACGGCGTCGATCTGCGGGCGGAACTGGGCGCGCGGCTGGCGGCGCGGCTCGGGGCTGCGGCCAGGGATATCCGGTTCCAGAACGATGTGGCGGCCTTTGCGCTCGGTGAGCTGCGGTTCGGCTGCGCCAAAGGTACGGCGCGCGGGCTGTTTGTCTGCATCGGCACCGGCTGCGGCAGCGCCTTTACGCTCGGGGAGGATCTGGCCCCGGCCGGTACGCCCGGTATGCTGACGGACGGCTACATCTACCCGCTGCCGCTGCGCGGCAAACGGATTGACGACTGGCTCAGCCGCCGCGGTTTGCAGACGCTGAGCGGGGAGATGCTCGGCGAACAGCTCGACGGCCTGGCGCTGGCCCGGCGGGCCGATGCCGGGGACGCCGGCGCGCAGGCGGTCTGGCAGGAATTCGGCGCGCTGCTGGCCGAAGCGCTGACCCCGGTGCTTGACGCCTACCGCCCGGCGCTCTGCTGCCTGGGCGGGCAGGTCACGGCCAGCGGGGCGCGGTTTCTGCCGCCGCTGCAGGCCGCCTGCGCGGCGCGGGGCGTCGCCCTGGCCTGTACGCAGGATACCAGCCTGCGCGCGATGCAGGGCGCGCTGTAGGGCAAAATCCCTGCACAGCCTTTCTGTTTTTTGGCATCCGGTGGGTTTGCCTGCGCGCCGCTGTGAATGGCAAAGGGCGGCCTGCTACACAGGGTCAAAGAGCATCCTCACGGTACTTTTTCTGTACATAGTCCGACACGCCGGCCACACACTGTTTCAGCAAACCGCTGAAGGTATCGGCCGGCATAACCTCGCTGCTTTGCAGCCAGCGCCGGATGGAGCAGACAAAGGCGTCCAGGTAAAAGTTTGTAAAGAAATCGACGTGTTCGGTCTGTCCAAAGATCCGTGCCATATCATTGGTCAAAATTGAACCGATGACTTCACGGAAATAGTCGGTGAAGGAGTTCTGCCCTTCCACCTCAAAAGCGCGGCGATAAAACTGCCGATTGTCATAGATATAGCGGCAAAGATCGTTCAGCATGCCCCAATCGCTCACAGTGTCCGCATCTTTGCGCAGCCGGGATACATACTCGTTATAAAAAATCCAGTTCAGCAGTGCGTACTTGTCCTGAAAATGGTAGTAAAAGCTCTTGCGGTTCATGCCGCAGGCCTCGCACAGCTCGCTTACGCTGACTTTGGAAAACGGCCGCGCGGCCAGCAGCTCTTTCAGCGCGTCGGCCATTGCCTGCTTGGTGCTGTAGGTGTCTGGCACGGGAAAACTCTCCTTTCCTGCCTGGGGTGTTCTATCTTTTCATTCTATCACAAACGGCTGCGCGTGCTCAATCCAGCCGGCGCACTTTTTGAACGCGGCGGGGGCTTTCACCCCAAAAAGGCGCCGCAAACCGCGCGCGGCCCGGCCGGAAAACCGGCGCGCAAACTTGCGTAAACACGCGGCGTGCAGTATAATGGGGGATATAGCAGGCAACACGCAGCATTGGAGGAAGCACGATGGAAAAAATCAAGATGACGACCCCCCTGGTGGAGATGGACGGCGATGAGATGACCCGCATCCTGTGGAAACAAATTAAGGATGAAGTGATTCTGCCGTTTGTCGATCTGAAAACCGAATATTATGACCTGGGCCTTGTGCACCGTGAGGAAACCAAAGATCAGGTGACGGTGGACGCCGCCAACGCAAACAAAAAATACGGCGTGGCGGTCAAGTGCGCTACCATCACCCCCAACGCCCAGCGCGTGCAGGAATACAACCTTTCCCAGATGTGGAAAAGCCCCAACGGCACAATCCGCGCCATTCTGGACGGCACGGTTTTCCGCGCGCCGATCATGGTCAAAGGGATTTCGCCGGTTGTGCGTACCTGGAAGCAGCCGATCACAATCGCCCGCCACGCTTACGGCGATGTGTACCGCGCGACTGAGTACCGCGTCCCCGGTCCCGGCAAGGCGGAGCTGGTTTTCACCAGCGATGACCACCGCCGTACCGCGCACTGGCAGACGGTACACCGCTTTGAGGGCCCCGGCGTGCTGCAGGCGCAGTTCAACACCGACAAATCCATCACCTCGTTCGCGCATTCCTGCTTCCAGTACGCCCTTTCAACCAAGCAGGACCTCTGGTTCTCCACAAAAGATACCATCTCGAAGCAGTACGACCATACCTTCAAGGATATCTTCCAGGAAATCTACGAAGCCGAATACAAGGAAAAGTTCGAAGCCCTCGGGATTGAATACTTCTATACCCTCATTGATGACGCCGTCGCGCGGGTGATCCGCTCAAAAGGCGGGTTCATCTGGGCCTGCAAAAACTATGACGGCGATGTGATGAGCGATATGGTTTCGACGGCTTTCGGTTCGCTTGCCATGATGACTTCGGTGCTGGTTTCGCCCGACGGCAATTATGAGTATGAGGCCGCCCACGGCACCGTGACCCGCCATTATTACAAATATCTCAAAGGGGAGGAAACTTCCACCAACCCGGTCGCCACACTGTTCGCATGGTCGGGTGCGCTGCGCAAGCGCGGCGAGCTTGACGGCATTGAAGCGCTTGGCCGCTTTGCGGATGTGCTCGAGAAAGCGACCATCGATACCATTGAGTCCGGTGTGATGACCGGCGACCTCTGCGCCATGTGGGAAGGGGAAACCCCTGCCCGCAAAGTAACCTCTCTTGCATTCCTGCGTGAAATCCGCAGTCGGATGGAGCAGGAACTGGCATAAGCCGTTTGTACGGTCCGCAATATCTACCCGAACCGGGGCAGGCACTTCCGCACGGAAAGCGCCGCCCCGGTGTTTTTGTGTGCTCAGGGCTGCCGCTGTCCGGCACGGTAGGCGGCCGGCGTCTGCCCAACCAGCCGCTTGAACTGTTTGGAAAAATAGCTGGGGCTGGAAAAACCGCACTGCAAAGCGATTTCTGTGACGGAAAAGCCGGTTGCGGCCAGCTGTTCGGCAGCAACCAGAAGCCGGCGCTGGCACAAATATTCCATCGGCCGGCAGTGCAGGTAACGGCGGAACATCCGCTGGCATTCCCGCGGGCTCACGCCGGCGCAGCCGGCCAGGTCGCGCAGGGTGATGGGATTTTCCAGGTGGCGGTCAATCCAGCCAAGGATCTGCTTCAAGCGCGCCTGCTGCACCTGGCCGGCGGCGGGCGGCGCGGCGGGCGCCTGAAAGGAATGCAGCACCCCGGCGTTGATAAAGCAGCCTTCCCCCGCTTGCAGCACACAGGTCTGCGCCCCTGCGCTCACCTGTACCTGACCCTCATACAGGACAAAAAACTCCAGTTCGGTGTGCCAGTGGAAGGAGATGCAGCCGCCGACGAAACGGCGTACATCCCCGCGGTTGGCTGCCAGATCAAACAGTTCCAGCCCGTCTTCGGGGTATTCCTCGCCTTCGGGGTTGGTTTGTACCGTGGTCCGGTTAAAGATCATGCCGGGCGCCTCCTGTCGCTTTTGTTATAGTATACGACGCCTTTGTGGATGCGGCAAGCCTTGCGCGCCTGTATAATGAAAAAAAGCAGGCGGCTCGGCTTCCGGCCGGCAACGGCGGAAGAAAACGCCGGCCCCTGCGTGAAAAGCAACGCAGCAGGGAGGTCCGCGCATGGATGGCGTGATTTTTGATTTCAACGGCACAATGTTTTTTGACGATGCATTCCAGACCCAATCATGGGAGCAGTTTATCCTGCAAAAAACCGGCAGGACCATTACACCCGAAGAATTTGTGGACTATGTGCACGGGCGCAACATGAAAGAGACGCTGCAATATTTCCTTGGACGGGATGTAAAGCGGGAGGAAGCGGCGCAGCTTGAAGAAGAAAAGGAGGTGCTGTACCGCGCGCTGTGCCTGGGCAGCCCGGCGTTCCGCCTGGCGGACGGGCTGCCGGAATTTTTGGATCTGCTGGCGGAACGAAACATCCCCTGCACAATCGCGACGGCATCCGGCTGGAACAACGTCTGCTTTTTCTTTAAACACCTCGGGCTGGGACGCTGGTTTTCGCTTGGCAAAGTGGCCTTCAATGACGGCGTCGTGCGCGGCAAACCGGCCCCCGATCTGTACCGGAACGCAGCGCGGAAGCTCGGCGTGCCCCTTGCCGGATGCACAGTGTTTGAGGATGCCAAAGCCGGCATTGAAGCGGCGCGCCGCGGCCCGGCACGTCAGATCATCGGGGTGACCTCGGTGCAGCCTCGTGAAACCTTGCTGGCGTGGGGCGCAACCGATACCATAGCCGATTACCGCGACGGTGCGGGGCTGCTGCGGATGCTTCTTCCAGAAACCTGAAAAGAACCGGGGCAGGCGCCTTCCCAAAGAAAGCGCCCGCCCTGTCTGTTGGCAAGTTTATGGAAGAAAGGGCCAACCTGCCTGTGTCCGTCCCTGCAGGGGACGTGCCGGAACCCGGCGGCTGCCTGTTTCATCTTACAGGCTTTTTAGCTGTGTATCTTCCAACTGTTCAGGAATGCGGCCGTTTCCGCCGTGCTGTGGTCGATGATCTCGCTGTGGCCGAGATCAAGGGCGGCGATTGCGGCCATATCTTCTTCGCTGAGGGTGAAATCCCAGATTCGGAAGTTTTCCTCCATCCGCTCCCGGTGGGTGGATTTGGGGATGATGACCACGCCCCGCTGGGCATTCCAGCGCAGCGCCACCTGTGCGGCCGTCTTGCCGTATTTCCGGCCGATTTCGGTCAGAACAGGGTGGGTGAAAATGCCATGTTTGCCTTCGGCCATCGGGCCCCACGCTTCCGGCTGGACATGCAGGGCTTTCATATTCTCAATAGCCCCTGTCTGAGCGAAAAAGGGGTGCAGTTCCACCTGGTTGACCATGGGGGAGATTCTGGCGTTCATGCACAGGTCGGTCAGACGGTCGGGGTAGAAGTTGCACACCCCGATGGCCCGGATCTTCCCGGCTTCGTACAATTCCTCCATGGCCTGCCATGCGCCGTAATAGTTGTTCATCGGCTGGTGGATCAGATACAGGTCAAGGTAATCCAGCCCCAGCTTCTGCATCGAAGTCTCAAACGCTTTCTTTGCGCTCTCATAGCCTGCATCCTGTATCCACAGTTTCGTGGTGATGAACAGCTCCTCACGCGGGACGCCGCTTTTTCGAATGGCGGCGCCCACCGCTTCTTCGTTGAAATAGGCGGCTGCCGTATCGATAAGCCGGTAGCCCACCGAGAGTGCCTCGCCCACAGCCTGTTCACAAATGGCGGCTTCGGGCACCTGGAAAACGCCAAAGCCTTCCAACGGCATTTTCACACCATTTGACAATGTTACATATTCCATATTGCTTTCCTCCTGCGTTTGTTTGCTCCAAGCATTTCAATATGCTATACTAGGGGGGCGCTGCATGGCGCTTGCGCCTGTCCTTTGCGGTAAAGTATAGCATTATGTGGCTTGGATGTACACGATATGGTTTTTATACTGCATAACCATTTGATTATGCTAAGGAGGGGAAACATGGATATAACGGCTTTGGAATATTTCAGGGCGATCGCGCAGAGCGGCTCGTTGACGAAAGCTGCGCGGCAACTTCATATCACCCAGCCGGCCATGAGCGCCATGCTCAGAAAGCTGGAGGATGAACTGGGCGCCCCTTTGTTTGACCGAACCCCGAACAGGATCTATCTCAACAAAGCCGGGGAAATCGCCCTGATTCATGTCAATACAATTCTGCGGAATGTGGAGCAGATGAAAGACGATGTCCTCAGCGCCGCGCAGCGCAGCCGGAGCCTCTGTGTCTCTTTCTGTGATCCGGGCGTTCGCTGGTTTACCGCCCCGCGGTTTTCCATCGCATACCCGGAAATTCAGCTGAAGGACGACTTATATGGGGGCGACGATACCGCCAGGCTTTTGTCCGAACGGGTCTATGACTTGATGGTCACACCGCAGCGGGTGCGGGACGCCCGGGTCCAAAGCGTTCCGTTCCTTCGTGACCAGGTATACCTCTCTGTTCCGCAGAGCAGCAATCTCGCACAAAAAAGCAAAATTTCGATCCGGAAGATACCGGCGCAGCCCCTTCTGTACCCGCAAATCGGCGGGTATTTTCTGACGCAGCTGGAAAAGGTTATCACAGAGGAGCATCTGTCGCTCACGCTTGTCAAGAACAATTACAATGTTACGCAGCACCTGATCCGTACCACCAATTTTCTCGCCACCATTTCCACGTTGTCCATAGACCTGCGCAACGACGGAACCCACCGCAGATTGATCCCCCTGGTCGATCCGGAACTGGAAGTGCTGTACTACATCTCCTACCTGAAAAGCAACCGCGAAAAAGTAAAGGCGTTTCTGCAGTGGGCCGGGGCGCAGAAAGGCGCGGAGTAGGGCGCCGCACAAGGCGGATGCCTGGCGGCGGCAGGAAAAAAGCCCGGCAGGCAAAAAGCCTCTCCGGGCAAAGAAACAAAAAGGGACTGTTCTCGTCTCCCAATCTTGTGCCGCCAAACAAAAACGCCCGCCGGGATACGGCGGGCATTTCTGTCTGGTGGAAGATTGGGGACTCTCCCGCGGCCTACCCAACAGTCCGCAGGACTGTTGGGTGCGCACTGCGGTGCGCCGGCCTGTTCTCGTCTCCCAATCTTGTGCCGCCAAACAAAAACGCCCGCCGGGATACGG
>DSTMR04002__coassemble_1130_pt1 | contig 20316 bp, 23 predicted proteins | sample DSTMR04002__metabat2_high_PE_039 | metagenome-assembled genome bin DSTMR04002 | reverse complement strand
GCTCAAAACGGACATCTACTTCCACATACCTTTTTTCCCGTCCGATGATCTTGCGTGACACCGTGCCGTACCTCCTGAATTTTATACAAAGCGTTATCCTGCGTTAAAAAATCCCACCGGGTGAACCGTGTGGTCATCCTTTGGATTGATGGCCCCCAGCCCGCGGTCGGTGTACATTCGCGCCCGCTGGACGCTGGTGTACCCGTATCGTTCGCGCACCACATCCACCGCCTTGTCCAGCCGCTCCAGTTTCTCGCGCTTCTCAGCATTGCTGAAAAAGCCCAGCTGCACCGGCGTATCGGCGGGCACCAGCGAGGCGCCGCGCACCCCGACACCACGCAATGGCTTGCCCCAGCGGTAGTTGCTTTTAAAAAGATCGAACGCCACCTGCGCAATCTCCAGACTGCTGCTCGTGGGTGCTTCGATCTTGCGCTGGCGGACAAAGCCGTTCAGGTCGCTGTCCCGGACGCTGACCTCCACCACCGTGCATTTCATGTTCAGTTCCCGCATCCGCATGGCGACGCTCTCGGCCATAACCAGCAGCATGAGCCAGACATCCTCGTTGTTGACGAGGTCCCGCGGTGTGGTACCCGAATTGCCGACGCTCTTGACCGCCGCCACATGGTGCTGTTTCGCCACCGGCGAGGCATCCAGCCCACGGGCGAAGGCGGACAGCGAGTACCCTACCTTGCCGAACCAGCCATGCAGAGTCTCCGGGTTGGTCTGCGCCAGCTGCCCGATCGTGCGGATGCCGTAATAGTTGAGCTTGCGCTGGGTGGCGTGACCCACATAGAGCAGGTCCTGCACCGGCAGCGGGTAGACGATCTCCTTGTAATTATCCGCCTCAATGCGGGTGATGGCGTCCGGCTTTTTGTAGTCGCTGCCCAATTTTGCGGTGACTTTATTGTCGGAAACGCCGATGCTCACTGTGATGCCCAGTTCCCGCTTGACCCTCTCGCTGATCTCCCGCGCAATGGTCATCGCGCTGCCGAACAGGCCCACGCTGCCGCTCACATCCGCCCAAGATTCGTCCAGGCCGAACGCCTCGATTTGATCAGTATAGTCCTGCAAGATCTCCCGCATATAGCCGCTGTACCGCATATACTCGCGGTAGTGCGGCGGTACGATGATGAGGTCGCGGCAACATTTTTGCGCCTCCCAGATGGCCATGCCGGTCTTGACGCCCATGCGCTTGGCCGGGTAGCTGGCGGTTAGCACGATGCCGTGGCGATCCTCCTTCGAGCCGCAGACGGCGATGCGCTTGCCGCGCAGGGTGGGGTTTTCCTGCATTTCAACGCTGGCGTAGAACGCGTTGCTGTCAACATGGAGTATGTGACGGCCCGACATACAAGGCACCCCCCTTCAGCCTTATTATAATTGCTTGTTTCTTCACTTTCAAGGCTTTATATTTGAAAATACATGTAATTGTATGCTTGACTTGCGGTCCAGGCTATGCTATGATAAGGACATAGAAGTATAGGGAGGCGCGCTATGAGCTGGAATGAACGCATCAAGGCGGCGCGGGAGGCGCAGAAGCTGACCCGCGAGCAGACTGTGCGCAAAATGCGGGAGTATCTGCCCACCGGCAAAACCGCCACATCCCGTACCCTCATCGCCTGGGAACAGGGCGACAGCGAACCCAAGGTGACCCAGGCCATCGCGCTGGCGCGGGCGCTGGGCTACCACGAGGTTTCCGAATTGTTCAGCCAGGTGGACGGCCCGCAGCTCAACCGGCTGGGGATGGACCGGCTGGAGGAATACCGCCGGCTGCTATTGCAGTCAGATGAATTCCGGGAGCAGCCCGCCATGCATCGCCTGCGCAGCCTACCGGTATTTCTGCAGCCCGCCTCCGCCGGCACAGGCCAGTGGCTGGACGACGATCTGGCCGAGGAGATGGAAGTGGACGATGCCGTCCCGGCCAGGGCCGAATTCGGCGTCCGACTGGCGGGCGACAGTATGTCGCCGCGGTTTGCCGATGGGCAAATCGTCTGGGCGCGCAAGGCAGAGCAGGCCGAGAATGGCGAGATCGTGCTGTGCGTGCTGAATGAGCAGGGGTATTGCAAGAAGCTGCGGTATGCTTCCGACGGTGTCTATTTGGTCTCGCTGAATCCTGCCTATCAGCCCATCCCGGTGCGGGAAAGCGACGAGTTCCGCATTGCGGGGGTCGTGGTGGGGTAAGCTATTGCATATAAGTTGCCGATGCTGTTCCTTATAGAAGGGGGCGAACGCCATGTGTGGCCGTTACCAGTTTTCTTCCAAAGAAAGCCGCGAGATGCAAAAGATCATCCGGGACGCCGAGCGCCGCAGCCGCGGGCAGTTCCCGGGTGAACTGAACTTTCCGATGGCCGGCGATGTAGCCCCCACCCAGGTAGCGCCGGTGCTGATCGCCAGTGGGGATAAGGTCGTGGCCGAGTTCCAACGCTGGGGCATCCCGGGCTGGCGCGGCGGGCTGATGATCAACGCGCGGGCCGAGACGGTCTGCGAAAAGCCAATGTTCCGCCGCAGCATGGCGGCGCAGCGGTGCGCGATCCCCGCCAGCGGGTACTACGAGTGGGATGCCGGCAAGCACAAGTATTTTTTCCAGGTGCCGGGTCGGCCGATTTATCTGGCGGGCATCTACGACAATGTGAACGGCACTAACTGCTATGTGGTGCTGACCACCACGCCCAACGCCTCGGTGGAGGGCATCCATGACCGGATGCCGCTGATTTTGTCGCACGAGCAAGTCCGCCCCTGGCTGACCGACCCGCAGGCCGCGTTGACGCTGCTGACCATCGTGCCGCCGGAGTTGGAGCGAAGCTGCGAGGATGGGCAGTTGAGTTTTGGCGATTTGGCGTAAAGGAGGGCACCATGTATACCGATCAACAGAAGCGCGAGATTGAGCGAGTTCTGACTGTGTTCAAACCTTATATTGACCAGGCCGATTATCTTGAGATCGTCTGGTCGAATAAACGGCAGTGCTATGTGTCGCTCTTTATTGATACCACACGCGACTGCTTTGATGGTGCCGATGAGATCCACTCTGCCGAAGAGATCTGCGACAAGTGTTATACTGAAGTCGGCAACGATGTCCTTCTTGAAAATGACCGCGAGTATGAACTCTGGCAGATGCACCAACTGGAGCGGGATGAGTTTTTGCGCCGCGTTCAGCAGTATGATGCACAGTTGCCAGAGTATCACTACCTGATTGAACAGTTGTTGTCGCCGCCGGCACAGGCGAAATAGCACGCTGGCGGTGTTGCATCTGGCTTTCTTCCGTGCTATGCTGGAACAAATGCGATACGAAACAAAAGGTGTGTTTTCGATGAACCTGATGATCAGTTCCCTTGAATATGATTTCCACTCGCTCGTCAAGGTGGCCGAGATGGCGGGGCTCGCCGGCGTGGTGAACTTTCACCACGCTGGAGACGATTACCTCGTGACCTTCCCGGATGTGGCGGATGCGCCCAAGATGGCCGCCGATTTCCGGGCAAGGCTGCGGGGGCTTGAAAACAACATCTGGAACTTTTGAGAGAATGCTTTTGCAGAGGGCCGGGCGGCCCTCTGCTTTTGTTTGTCCGACGCATCGTCAGTTCAGCATCTCACCCGGCCGGGTGCTCATCAAACGATAGAGGTCGGTGCCGGTCGGGAACGCATTGGTGAACGGCACCAGCTGCCCGCCGCAGCGAATCAGGCCGCAACCCGCGGGGACATCGGTGATGTAGCCGAGCTGGGTGTCTGAGATGTGCAGCAGCTTGGCCAATTCCTCCCGGTCGGTGGCGCTCTGATTCAGCAGGATCAGGAACTCGCTGTTCGCCAGCATCAGGCGGGCGGTGTCGGAGCGCAGCAGTTCATCCACGTTCTGCGTCAGGCCGGTGATCAAACCATTGTACTTGCGGATGCGCTTCCACAACTTGTAGAAAAAGTTGGCGCTGTACTCATACCGAAAAAGGATGTAAAACTCATCCGCCACGATCCAGGTGCGCTTGCCGCGCTTCTGGTTCTGGATGACCCGGTTGTAGATGGCATCCAGCGTCACCAGCATCCCCAGCGGCATGAGCTGCTCGCCCAGTTCCCGGATGTCGTAGTCGATGATGCGGGCCTGGGTATCGACGTTGGTGTACTTGGCAAAGGTGTTGAGCGTGCCCGTGATAAACAGCTCGCTGGCCAGCGCCAAGCCCTGGGCTTCCGGCTCCGGCTGCATCTTGAGCAGGCGGTAAAAATCCCGCAGCGTCGGCGGCGTGCCCTGGTAACCGTTGCGGATGTAGGGCTGGTAGACCAGTTCGGTGCAGCGGCCGAGGATGGATTTCTCCTTGGCCGTCACCTGCCCGCCGCCCACCAGCTGCTCATACAGCGAGAGCACAAACTCGCTTTTGGCGACGATGGGATTGCGTTCGTCGCCATAGCTGCGATCCATGTCCAGCGCATTGATGTGGGTATCCGAGGTTGCCGAGATCTGGATGACCTCGCCGCCCATCGCACGGGTCAGGTGGCCGAACTCGCTTTCGGGGTCAAGGATGAGGATGTCATCCTCGGTGGCGAGGGCGATCTGCACGAGTTCTTCCTTGGCGCTCATCGACTTGCCGGAGCCCGACACGCCCAAACGGAAGCTGTTGCCGTTCAGCAGTTTGGTTCTGTCGGCCACGATCATGTTCTTGCTGACGGCATTCTGGCCGTAGTAGATGCCGCCCGGCTGCAGGATTTCCTGGGCGCGGAACGGGATCAGGACGGCGGTGCTCTCGGTGGTCAGGGTACGCAGCGCCTGGATGCGGCGCAAACCGTAGGGCAGCACGGTGTCCAGGCCGTCCTTTTGCTGCCAGCGCAGCGTCGAAAGCTGGCACAACTGCTTGCGCCCCACCGATTGCAAGGTCTCGGTGTCGCTGTCCAACTGTTGCTGGCTGTCGGCCATGTGGACAAGGGTGACGAGGCCGAACATCATGCGCTGGTCGCGGGTCGTCAGGTCGTCCAGCATCTCCTTGGTTTCCTTGCGCTGCAATTCCATATCGTAGGGGATGGTCGCCGACCAGTTGTTGGCGGCGTTTTGTTTGCGCTGCCAGTTGGCGATGTTGGTCTCCACCCCCAGCAGGGTGTTCTGCATCTGGTGGGCGGCTTCGTCGGTGGGAACAGGCAGGATATCAATCGAGAGCACCATGCTGCGGTCGAGGTCACACAGTTCCGAGATGAAGCTGTCCTTGATGTAGCTGGCATAATCCTGCAAATACAGCACCCGGCCAAAGCGGGCGTCGATCTTGAAGTGGTCGGCGGCGAACTCAAGGCTCTCGGGGCAGAGCCAGTCCTTGAAGCTGTGGCCGCGCTTGGCGTGCTGGCGCAAGTCGAAATCAAAGGCGGGCGGCTGACCGGCCTTGAAGAAATCCCGCAGCAGCCGCAGCCGGTCTGGCGTGGACAGCTCCGCCGCCACCGAGCTGAGCTTGGCCAGGTGGGTGACCAGGTCGGTGCCGACGCGGGCAAAGTAGGTGCGGGCCTCGTCGATGTTCCGCTTGACGATGCTGACGGTCAGGTACCGCTCCCGCACCATGCTGTTGCTGGTGCCGGTGACCTGGGCGCGAAGCATCTCGTTGAATTCCTCGCAGTAATGGTCGAGGGCACCGCCGTGCAGCGGCAGCAGCACCGACCTCTCAAAGTCCTCCTTGTCGATGCGGCGATTATGGATCGTGATCTTGGCCGACGCGCCGGAGTCCAGCGCGTTGAGCAGGGCGCAGTAGTCAAGGAACATCGCCATCTTGTCATCCTTGTCGGCAATGGCGTAGTTGATGTCGGTGAAGGACCAGCTTTTGGAATACTGGTTGCCCACCTGGAAGATGCCGTCCGGCCAGATGCGGCGGATGGGGATGGTGTCCTGGACCGAGCGCGGGACCTTGAACTTAGTGCGTTCCTGCCGCTTGGCGGCTGCCAGCGTCTTGGTCAATGGCGGGCCTCCGGGGCGGTGACATTTTCAGCAATCATCTTGTTATTCTTCATGCGTTTCCTCCATTTCGGTTTGGATTTGCCATTTTGGGCCTTGCCGGTTTTGTCCATGCGCTTTTTGGCGCGGCGTTTGCGCTTGCAGCCCTCGGCAATGGCGGGCTGCATGGCCTGGTAATACAGACAGTCCGACTTGAATACCAGTCGTTTGGGCATGAGGAATTCCGACTTGATCCACGCCCACAGCAGCTGCTCGGCTGTCATGCCGTGGTAGGAAAAGAAACCACAAGCCGCAAACGGCGCAGCGCCCAGGATGCACATCCAGCCCACCTGCTCGGCGCCGACGATGGGCCGCAGACAAAAATAAAGGCCCACCGCCGCGCCAAGCGCCAGCAGTGAGCAGACGAATTGCCGGGTGTTCAGCCCGAAAAAGATGTTCTCATGGTAGTTGCGGATCTCTTTGGGAATTTTGATTTCGATACAAATCACCTCCTACATAAAAAACTACCGCACACATTTGCGCGGCAGCATCATAAACTTTCCCCTTTTATGGAAAGAGCGTGTCATACGCCATATTTTTGTTCGGATTCCATCAATATTTCCGCCAAGGGACGGCCGCGCCCTGCCTGGTGCTGTGCTTGGGCAACCGTCAGTTTTTCCTGCACGTCCTGCATAACCGCTTCATATTCAGCGCGGATTTCCGGGTCCTGCAGTTGCTCGGCCAAAAAATCCTTGAAGTCAGTCATCGGTTTTCTCTTCACCTGTATCGTCTTGCGGTGATTCGATTTCGGCAGCGCTGGTCTCGATCATTCTGGACACAACATGGTTGAGCTGCTCTGCATTTTTGCTGGTAATGGCAGGACGGCCCGTCTGCGCTTCTACCGCGCGGCGGGCATCCCCGGCGATTGTCCCGCCGCGGCGGGCCACATCCCGGTTTTGCTGCAATCCTTTCGGCTTTTCGGCCTCCGAAATTTCCTTCGTAGATACTTCGGCCAACATATTCAGCACCAACTCTAAGGTACTCATGTTATCCCGCAGACTTTCCTTTTTGAGTCCTTTCAGATTTTTATATTGCCGTGTTGTCATGCCGCTCCATGCGCGGGTGATCTCATCCGTCAAAATCGCGTAATCGCTGCTCTTTTGTACGCCGCGATCCTTCCATTCATCGGTCAATTCTTTACGGGCGGATATTGCCTGCAACCGTTGGTTGATCCACTCGCGGGTATACCCTTTGCGTTCATAGGTGGCGACCAACCGCTCTGCAATCAGTTCCGGGTCCAGTGTCTCATCAATGCGTTCACGCCCAACCTGGGCCAGCCAGAGTTTCAGCGGCTCGGCCTTGGGCGAAGGGATCGATTGAATGATCCGCAGAAGCTGCTCGGTTGTACAAACATCCGTTAAGCGCCGCTTTCCGTCCGCCGCTTTCAGCTTCAACTGCTGACAATTTGTCAGCAGTTCATCGGCGCCTTCCGCCTTTAGACGCTGTTTCAATTTCGCCCAGTAATTGCTGGCCCCGCGCTGCGTGGTCTGGCCTGTCAGAACACCGACCACATCCACAACGGAAAAGTACCATTCTTCCTGCTCATCATCCCAGGCTGTACGGATGGGCTGATCTTCAAACAGTTGCAGTTGCTCTTGCTCTGACATGGCTTTGACCTCGCTTTGCTGTTTTGTTTACTATACCACATTCAGACTAAGAATTACAGCCCCATGATCTCCTTCACGATCCTGTCGCATCCCTTGACTGCCCCAACCAGCACCAGCAAATTGAACGCCAGCGAGCCCACATACGACCACACCGCTGTGATGGCGCTGGCGTTGGGGTCAACGGTCGGCGCGCTGGTGGCAAGGGCGGAGAAGATGATGCAGGCCAGCGCGATGACCACACCTTGCAGGCAGACGCCCGCATAGCTGCGCAAAAAGTTTTTGCCCACGCTGCTGGTGGGCTCGCCGGCAAAGGCGGAGAGCGGGATCGGCGCGATGGCGGCGTACATCCAGAGGGAAAACATCCGACCATAGACGGTCAGCACCATGACAAAGGACAGCACCGTGATGAGCAGGCTGCCGATGAGCGTCACGGCCCACAGCGGGATGCTCTCCCAAAATCCGCAGGCGTTGATCGTATCAATGAGTTCCTGCGGCAATGTGGTCGTGCCGATTCCGCTTGCCCCCGATGTACCGATGACCTGGGCGACCATGCCCTGCACGATGTCGAACACCGCCAGCATCAGGTCAAGGCCGTAGTCCACGGCGGCTTTGGCCAGGGCGAACCGCACAAACAGCTTGAGCGCCTGCTCCGGGCGGCGGACCTCGGCAAAACTGCCGCAGGTCTTGACGACGCCGGCGGCAAAGAACAGCACCAGCAGCCCATAGCCAATGGCTTGCAGCGCGCCGTAGATGCCGGTCATCACACTCCACACCGCGCCGCCGTTGTAGCTGACCGGGCTGACGGTCAGCAGCTGCCAGATCTCACCCAGCTTGTCGTTCCAAGTGTTGAGGGCGTTGGTCAGGCTGTCAACGATCCAGTTATTGTCCGTATCGCATCACCCCCTCCTGGCAGCTGGTTGCCGCGGCCTTCACGCGCCGGTCCCGATGATCAAATCGAGAATTTCACGGGCAAACGTGATGATGATGCCGCCAGCCAGCGTCAAAAAGCCCTGGCTGCGCTGGCTCGGGTCGTGGCTCTGCAGCGACAGGCCCACCTGCACGATGCCCCAGCCAAGCAGAATCAGGCCGACGGCCCGGATGATGCTGAAAATGAAGGTGTTCAGGTTGTCGATGACGGCCAGCGGGTCACCAGCCGCCAGTGCGGGCGTTGCCAGGCAGCAGGCCAGAGCGGCAACGGCGTACAGCGCAAAGCCGCGGCGCAGGCGGTGGACGAGGGGCCGGTTATTCAGCCGGTTTTGGGTTTTGTGATTGCGTTTGTGATTCAAGGGACTCATGGGCATTCCTCCTTTGCGTTTTGTTGTGTATCATTCGGAAAAGTGGTTCAGAGTGCTCGGTCTGCGGCAGAAAATCGTCCATGTCCAGCAACTCCCAGTCGCCAGTCTCGCCGGGCAGATCGTCCGCCGCCTGCTCGGCTGCGGTGTAGTCATAGGGAGCCGCGCCGCCATCCTCGGTGAAGCGGATGCAGGGGTGACGCAGCAGGTCGTACTTGTCGTCGATGACCGGCCGCTCGCCGCGCACGAACAGCACGGCTTTGCCGTCCGGCAGCAGGCGCACCTCGTCCGGCGTCAACAGGTCGCGGGCGGCCTGCTGCTCACTGGTGCTGTAGCTGCCGCTGCGGCCTCGGCTTCGGCTGTGGTTTGTTGTATCGACAGTTTCTTTGCCGATCAGCTCGGAGACGTACTTGTGCGTACTCTGCTCGTTGCCCCCGAGATAGAGAAACTCGTCGCACAGGCCGATCAAAGATTCCCAGCTATCCTTGTACATGGCTTTCAGCTGGCTGATGTTCTGCACGATGATCGAGCAGAAAATACCGCGGGAACGCATGGTTGCCAGGGCAGACAGGAAACTGTCCTTGGGGAGCGAGACGTTCGGGAACTCATCCATCAGGCAATGCACGGGTACGGGCAGCCGCCCCTTGTGGACGCGGTCGGCCTGGCGGTAGAGCGTCTGGATGAGCTGGGTGTAAACCATGCCGACCAGATAGTTCAGCGACTTGTCCGAATCCGGGATGCAGCAGAACAGAGCCACCTTTTTCTCTCCCAGCTCGTCCAGGTGAAGTTCATCCATCATCGTCAGCCGGTTGATCTGCGGCAGGTTGAACGCCGCCAGCCGTACACCGACGCTCACCAGAATCGACTTTGCAGTTTTACCCGCGGCCTGCTTAAAGACGCGGTATTGCTTGACTGCGATGCTGTCCGGTTCCCGTTCCTCGAGCCGTTCGAACAGAACATCCAGCGGCGATTGGTAGCTTTCATCTTCTTCCCTGACCTCGGCGCTTTCCAATAGCTCCATGACCATGCCGAAGTTCTGCTCGCGGGGCGGGGCCTCGTGGAGCAGGTAGAGCATGAGGGCTTGCAGCAGCGCAGTCTCGGACTTCTCCCAAAACGGATCGCTGCTCTGCGCGTGGGATGGCGTCGTGTTCTGGATCAGGTTGGTGATGAGTTGCAGCACATCCTTGTCGTCCTGCACATAGACGAAGGGGTTATAGCAGAAGGAGGCACTGGGGTCAATGAGGTCAAACACCCGCACTTCGTAGCCCTGGCGGATCAGGTAAGCACCAGTCTTGCGCAAAATTTCGGCCTTCGGGTCTGTAATGACCAGAGAGCAGCCTTTCCCGTCCGGCCCAGCTCTGGCGGCTTCCAGCACGTTGGGCACGGCATAGGTACGGGTCTTGCCCGCGCCGGAGCCGCCCACGACAAGGATGTTGGTGTTGTGCTTGTGTTTGTACCCGTCCACCCCAATGCGGAAATGTTGGGTCAACAGCAGGTTCGGGCCTGCCTTGTCCCGGTATTTGCGGTTCAGAGCAAAGACGTCACCCCAGCGGGCGGAACCATGTTCCTCGCCGGGGCGGGTGTTTTTGTGGTCGGATGTGATAACGATGGCAACGACTGCATAGAGAACAGTGCCGAGCAGCAGAAAGCGCGGGGTCTGGCCACTCCATGTAATAGGCAAAGGCTGCACCAGTAGGTCGTTAACAGCAGCCAGCATGCCGGCCAAACCATCCGCGGCCTCCCACCGCATGGACAGCCCGGCCGCCGCCCACCAGACCAGCGGCAGTGGCAGCAGCCAGACCCACCAGGGGGTTGGGTTTTGGTGGTTCAAAAATTGGTGACCGTTTTCTCCGCCAGCCTGTCGCGCAAGGCAGTATAAAAGGCCCGCCCTTTGTTGGACAGGCCCTGTGCGGTGCGTTCTTCTTCCAACGCAAAACGTGTTTCCAACTGCTGTGCGGTGTAGTCAGGTCGGAAAGGCTGCCATGTGTGGGCGTCCATGTACAGCAGCTTTTGCCACAGGTCGGGGCAATGGGTGCGCAGTTTCCGCAGTTCCGAAAGAGGCTGCAGCGGGCAGCACCAGCAGGACACCCGCCGGAAGATCTTGTACAACCCGCCCCAGTCAAAGCCGCGGGCGTAGCAATAAGTCAAGCAATCCGCCTCAGTCATGCCCCACTCCACCAGCGGATAGTGCAGGTCTTTGCAGCGGTGGGCTTCGTCTGCCGCAATACCGACATACTGAATCAGATGGTACTGCTTCTTCAATTCCCGCAGGTGTTTGGCGATGACATGGGTCTTGAGGCGGCCGGTACACCAGCGGCAGGCGTGGGACGGCCAGCTTAAGCCCCGGTTGGTGACCGATGTGGCATCGCCTTTGGCCTGGTATTCGTAGAAATATTGCTCGAAGGTATACGGCGCTTTCAGCCGGGTGATGGGGCGGCCGATGTATCGCTCCAGTTTTTCCAGATGGTCGTACATCTGCGGGAATTCGAGGTCGGTGTCACAGAAGAGGATTTCATCCACCTGGCGGCCTTCCTCCAGCAGGCGTAAAAGCATGGCCGTCGAATCCTTCCCGCTTGAGACCGAGGCCACAGTCAGAACCGGTTTATCCTTTTGTATGGTTTTGTTGTTGGGTTCAAACACCTCCGCTCTGTTATCAAGAAAGCCCGAATGTAACCAGGCTTTCGACGTTAATTCACCCAAACGGCCACAAGGGCGGTTTGGCCCTGACGAGCTTCACCAACGCCGCATCCGCCGCATCGGTGTACCCGCCGGTGGCGATCCGCTCGTTGCGCAGATGGTTGAGGGCGTTGCGGGCCAGGCGGAACTCGGCATCGTCCAGCGGCAGCTTGCCGGGCTGGGTCTCATGCAGCTTGGTGATGAGGGCGGCCAGATTGCCATACGGCAGCCCCGCTGCCCGGTTGGCACAGAAATCCGCATACAGGGCACGCATCAAAATGCTGCGGTTGTTGCGGTCCATCTTCATGATTCGGATGTTGTTTCGGCGCATGGTTTCCTCCAATCTGCCGGGCGGTGCCCGGCTGTTGTGTCTTACTTTTGTTAGCATCAACACTACTTCAACACTCCTTGTAAATCCAGTCCCAAATTGAAAACAAACGGAAAACTTCCGGCTCACCGCGCCCGGTCGCTGCGATGGATGCGAAGCGGCATTTTAGGCTGCGGCGTGACGGACTCCCGCTGGCGCAGCATGGCTTTGATCTCCCGCAGTTCATCCCGCACACTGGGGCGTTCACCCCTGGCCCGCATCCCGTCGGCGTGTTGGGCGGGAGAAGTATTGCTCGATCTGCTTCTGCTGGCAGCGGACGGCGGCAAGGGTCTCTCGGACTGAGGGGCGTTGCTCCGGGTCGAGTGGGATGGCGGTGGGCTGCCCGGCTCCGCAGACAGCGGGGCCGGGCGAGTAAAACCCGGGCTATAGTCGGCATTGTCCAGTTCAAACGGGACGGAGTTGTCAGCGGTTTGAGTTTCCGGATGGTCAGGCTCTGCCTGCTCCTGTGTGGGATGTTCGGTAGGCCGTTCGGGCGTGACATCCGACATGATTGCCGCTTCGCCGGTTTCCACCACATCCAACTGCATCCGGTCGATGATCCGCTCGACTTTGGCGGAATCGTCTGCCCAGATGGCGATCTCGATATGGCTCGGGTCGTTGCGGTCACGCATCGGCACGAACAGCAGGCCGTGGCGTTTGGCTTCCTGCGCAAACTCCCGCATCCGGTCGGCAGAGACCGAGAAAAACTTCAGCGGCTTGCCCTCCCGCAGCAGCCGGGTCAGGTTGGTCTTGCCGCGGGTTTTCTTCTGGTCACGCAATACCGCGGCGGCAAAGATGGCGAAGTTTTTGGCCGCCGTTCCCGAGATTCGCAGCGCGAACTCGGTGCCTTCCAGTGTGTAGCGGACGACCTGGTCGGCCGGGTCAGAACCAAGGTTCATCTGGCATCTCCTTTGTTGTGTGCGCTTCGCGCCGGGGAGTCCCAATGCCGGGGCCGTTCCAGCACCTCAAAGTTATCCACACCAGGAATCAGCGACAGGCTGCGGCCGTTGTCCCACTGCATGAGCAGCTGGCCCGCATCATCCACGGCCAGGACAGTGCCGCAGCTGCCCGCCGGGACCGGGTTGGGGTCGTCCGACATCTCGAGCAATCGGATGCGGGTGCCGGGGGGATAGTTGCGCTCAGCGTACTCTCGGCGGTAGGCCCAGCGGTCAGGGGTGTTCAACTCATCTTTCATTGGCATTCCTCCATGATTTGTCTGTTATCTGGTTTGGTTGGGTTCTCTTTGTCGATCCCGTTCTCTGGTCTTATCCTGTTCAGGATTCTTTACGTGCAGATCATCTGCCCTCTGCTTCAACCGTTCCCGTATCTGCACTGATTGTTCTGCGATTTGCCGGCATAGCCGGATATCCCGCCGCAGCGGTTTGAGTGCCTGTTTGATCTGTTCCAGCCTAGTTTTGACTTCATCACTCTGTTCAGTTCGGTGCAGCCGGCGGCGTTCGGCCAGCAGGTCGGCCACGGCTTTTTCCTGCGTCTGGCGGTAGGCATCCAGCTGGGCCAGTGTATCTATACCGTGCCGTGACAAAAATTCCATCTGCCGAATACGCCTATCCAGATTGCGGATGTCCTGCCGCACGGCGTAGCTGGTGCGCTGCGGCTTGTGGGGCAGTGCGCCCAGCTCGTACAGGTACCGATAATACAAAGCCCGCAGGCCGGTGAGCTTGCGGGCTTTGCGGTGGGTGCCATGTAAGCGGCCGCGCCAGACGGCTGGGGGTGCAAAGGAGCACTTCGGGTACAAAATCCGCTGCCGGATGGCCTCCGGCGTATACGCCTTGCCCAGTGTTTTGAACCGAACAAAGCGCTCCTTGCCGGGCGGCTGCAGTGTCGGGTATTTGCGGCCCATGCGGATCCCGTAGCCCTTCTGTTCCAGTAGCGCCAGAAACTGCCGCCATGTCAGCGCCATCGAGACGACCTCATCTATATCCATGCGGATGGCGGTGCGCCAGGTCGGTTGACCGCTGGTTTCCGCCTGCCACTTCGCATACTGGCGTTTGCCGCGCTCCGATTCCGGCGTTTCAATGACCGACAACCCATATTGGCGGCATAAGGCGTCCGACTTCGCCCGCACCTCAGTGTAGTAGCTTCTGGTGTTGCTGTGATACTTGCGGCCGTTGTCCAAAGCCACCGCGCACCAGACAATATGGTTATGGATGTGGCTGGTGTTTAGGTGTGTCGTTACAATCGCCTGGTACCGCCCGCTCAACAGCTGGTCAGCCAGTTCCACGCCAATTTGGTGGGCCAGCTCAGGCGTCACTTCGCCTTCGGCAAAGCTCTGCACAAGGTGGTACCCCTGTACACCGCCGGTCTTGTGCCAGCGCAGGTTGTTGGCGCACATATCGGCAAAAGCGGTCTCACACAGGCAGCTCAGGCCCGTCTCAAAGCAGACGGATTCGGTTTTGTCCCGGTTGAGGGCGTAGTCCACCGCTTCTTCCAAGGAACTTGGCTTTGTGGTTTTGGATTTGTCCCGCACATACTTTACCGCCCTGTCCAGGCGGCGCACGGGGATGAGGGAGGTGTAGGCCATGCGGCATCACCAGTTTTCCTTGACGATACGGTAGACCTCTGCCGCCAGCGCCGTCATCCTGTCCACACTCTCCTGCCCGGCCACGCCTGTGGAGTTGGCGCGGTGGGCGAGCTGGTTGGCGTTGTTGCACAGGCCCGCCACCTTGCGCAGCAGGTCGGCATGGTGGGTACAGGGACGTGGGTGGAGTTCAGCACCCAGGATCAGGGCACGGATATAACCCTCACGGGACAGGCCGCTCAGATTCGATTGCCGGTTGAGGTGACGCAGTTCCTGATCATTGAGGCGCAGCGCGATCTGGTGCTGCCGTTTACGCCTGACAGTCAGCGGACGACCTCGTACCGGGGATGTTTGGGTGGATACAATGAGGTACGTTGTTGCGGTACATCCTCCAGATCCAGCAGTGTGCAGTCCGGCAGATGTGCGGCAAAGATCTGGTCTGCGTACCTTGTCATCAGCAAACCTTCTTTGCCATTCACAGGCATTACCAGCACACAGTTGAAGGAACCATACACCGGGTCATAACCTTCCTCCGGCAGCATCCGTTCAAAACCATATTCTTTATCAAAATCACGGCAAAGTTTAGAATAGTCTTTCGGCCGGAGCTGTAAAATCTGATACACAGCAAATGGGTAGTCAACACCCTCCTGCGCTTCTTCAATAAGCTGAGCCAATGTAGGCACCCGCGGATAAAATTTGGCGCGGAGTTCAAAACCGCTCATGAGTATCACCAGTTCCTTTCATAAATTGTTAGGCGGTTTTATCAAACGGGGGTTTGGGGTACGCCCCAAGATGTGCGTTTGGACGTCCAAACGCTATGCTAGCAAAACTTGCCAGCAGGTTGTTCACCAGCCGGTGGCCCTCAGGAGGGGATGGGCTCGCCCTGCTCCACGGCAACGCGCAGGCCGTCGAGATCGGTGACAATGCGGCCGTACTTCTGGGCCAGGCCGATTTGGGCAGCGGTGTTTGCATCGCTTCTGCGGCCGCAGAAGACCAGCAGCGCGCTGCGCAAAATCTTTTCGCGGACAATTTCGTTGTAATCGGCGCGTTCAGTGGGGTCAGCCAGCACCAGATACTGCCCATCCTGCAAGGGCGGGCAGACCGGCACATAGCCAAGTTCGTACAACTCACGACAATAGCGGCGCAATGTCTCGGATTTGGTGGCGGATGCGGCGCAGATAAAGGCCCAAGGTCGTCTCATATCGGTGGTCTCCTTTCCAATTTCACATAAAATAGCGGGCAGGATTCCAATAGGAATCCCACCCGCGCGGTTCATTTCTGTGGATGGATTCCTATTGGAATCCACCTCGGATTATTTGGCATTTTCTCCCGCTGCCAACGCAAATTTGACCCGGTCGGAGCCGAGTTTGTAGTAGGCGGCGGTCTTTTCAATGCCCACGGCTTCATATCCTTCCCGCACAGCCGCCAAAACCGTCGTGCCCGCCCCGGCAAACGGGTCGAGGATGCGCCCGCCCGGTTCGCAGATCTGGACAATGTTCCGCATCAGGGGCAGGGACTTCTCGGTCACATGGATGCGCCCGGCATTCGCCGGATTGGAATAGCGAAACACGCCGGGCAGGCAGCCGACGTTGCGCTGCAACGGCATGGCACCTTTAGAACCCCACAGGACAAATTCGGCTTGCTGGCGGAAGCGGCCTTTTTGTGGGCGGCAAGTCACCTTGTCCCACACCGCCACGCCCCGCCAGATCCATCCGGCGCGTTGCATTGCATCGGAGAGGCTCGGGTACTGCCGCCAGTCGATGAACAGGCAGATGGGCGCGCCTGGCTTACACAAACGGTAGGCCTCATTGAGCCAGTCGGTCATAAAAATGGTCCAGCTGCGCTGGTCCATTTGGTCCCCGGCAAAATCCGGCAGCGCCTTATCGGGAGACATCGAGCTGTATTTCTGATTGGTCGAGCGGGTCTTTTCGGCGGGCGTGCTGCCGCCGGAGGCGTAGGGCGGGTCGGTGATGATGGCGTCAAACACGCCGTCCTGCATCTGGCGCATCAGGCGCAGGCAGTCGCCATGCAAAAGCGTCCAGCCATCGCCACCGGTGTGTTCGGGCAGTTCAAACTTGGGCTGCGGTCCAAAAATCAGGTTGGTTTCGGGGGTATTGGTCAAAGGCATCTTCCTTCTTTCTTAGCGTTCGGGTGTGCTGCATTTTTTATCATCGCGGCCAGGGGTCAGGCCGGGATCGCGGACGATGGCCGCGCAGTGTTCGTTGATTCCGATCAGGCGGCGAGTAGGGTTGTCCACCGTTTGGCCCGGCAGGATAAAGCCACGGCCATACACCACGATGCTGCCCGACAAATCCCCCATGACCACACTCTGGCCGGTCACCACCGGTGCGATATGGGTGGCGGCATTTTCGCGGACGCGGGCATTGCCGCAAACGAGGGCGTCGCTGCGGATACATCCGCCCGTAACGATCGCACTGTCACAGGCAATGGCGTTGCCATACATGGTGCTGCTGCCGCTGACCAATGCCAGGTCCTGCGCCACAGTCCGGCCATGCAGCTGTGCGCCGCCGCAGACATTGGCTTCGTGCCGACTGATGGAATCATCATAGAGCCAGGCGTCGTCGTTGCCCTGCGACAGGTTGGCTTCGCTCTGCACAAAACCGCCAAGCTCGCCAGCCGGCACATCATTCCCTACCTGCCGCAATGCGCGGATGCGGTGAAGTTCCGGGTAGACGGGGTGAGCAATGTCGGTGATTTCGTATTTCTTGTCAGGCTGAGGCGGTTGCAGCGTCCGATTACCGTTCCCTGTGGCTGCCACATTCGCTGCAGATTGTTCAGCTTGCGATCTGGTCTCGGCCAGCACCACCGTGATGGCAAAGTTCTCCGGCTGCCAGAAATGGACGTTGAGTATACCTTCCGCTATCTGGATATCGCGCTGCTCGAAGCCTTCTCCCCAGCCATCCGAATACTGGCCGCTGAGGTAGTCTTTCAGTTCCTTCCAACCGCGCTTGGTCAGGTCCTCATCCACCACAACGGTTGCACAGCCGCAAAGAGAACCATTTCGCTTTTCCACAGAAACCACAATGCTTTTCACATGGGCGGCCAGATAGGAGTCGCTCTCCGTATCGAGGTATTGTTCCAAGTGATCGCCCTCCTGCTCGATCTGTGCAAGGATCTCCGCCTCATTCTCGACAATAGCACGGCCATCCAGGGCCAGCACCTCATCAGAGCACCAGTCTTCCGGGTCATGGCAGACCAGTTCCGCCGTCAACGGGGAATACAGTTTGAAAGTCAATTCATTCATCTTGTCACCTCTCACTTGCCTTGTATTTGGTTTGCCTTCTTGCACATTTTTTCACCTTGCTTTTTGTGCGGTATTCCAAAGCTGCCTGCGCCAAATCGCCATAGTCAAAGCCCTCGATCGGCGGCAGGCGCACCGCCACCTGATACCGCTCACCGTAGAGCCGGGCCAACGCCGCAGCCGCGGCGCGGCCGGGCGGGTCGTTGTCGAGGCAGAACTCGATGCGCTCCACCCGCGGGTGCTGCGCCAGAAATCCTTCCAACGCGGCGGGCGGGTGGATGTCGCGGCCTTCCTCTGGTGCGTAGATGCCGCCGAGGGACAGGCGGTATTTGTCGGCCGCATCCCCGGCCAGCGTCATTTCGGCCATGGCATCGATGGCGGCTTCAAACACAGCCACAGTCCTGCTTTCTGTCGCTGGTTCGATACAAAACCCAAACCGTTTGTCACTGCCGGTGGATTCTGCCTTGAATTGTTTCCCGTAGGTGTAGGTGCCCCGCAGAGCGGCGTATCTGGGGGTACCGCCTGCATCCCGCCCGACAAACACACAATTGTGGTAGGGCAGACTCTCATACAGGATACCGGTCTGCAGACAGTGGTCGATCACGGCCTGCGAGATGCCCCGGCAGCGCAGGTAGGCTTCCACCCGCGTGGTGGTCGGGGATTTTTCGGGCAGTTCGAAGGGCGGGCGCTTGCGTTCCACCTCCTCATGGCGCTGCGGGATGAAGCAGGGCCGCTCCTCACAGAGAAGCCGCACCGCTTCCACAAAGGAACACCCTTCTACATGCATGAGGTAATCCAGCGCCGACTTGCCCCCGATGCCCCGGCTTTTCCAGTGCCAGAGGCTGCTTTCGCCGTTGATTTTGAAGCTGTTGTGGCTTTTGAGTTCAAATTCCCCGCGGGCGCTGCTTTTGACAAGATCGTCCGCCCGGTAACGCCGCAAAAATTCGATGGCCGTCATTTGCCGCGCAGCGGCGACCTGTTCTTTTGTGACGCCGGGCATCTCAGATCAGGGTCGCCATCAGCAGGCCGGTGCGGTCGAGCTTTTCCCAGGGCAGGTCTTCCCGTCCAAAGTGGCCGCCCACCGCCGTGCGGGCATAAATCGGCCGCTGCAGGTCCAGTTCGGTGATGATCCCGGCCGGGGTCAGGTCGAACGCGGTCTGCACCGCCGCCGCAAGGCAGTCATCCTCGCAGAGCAGGCCGGTGCCGAAGGTATCCACCTCCACGGCCAGCGGCTTGGCCATGCCGATGGCATAGGTCAGCGTGACCTGGCACCGCCGCGCGATGCCGCTGGCCACGATGTTTTTGGCCACGCACCGCGCCATGTAGGCCCCGCTGCGGTCGAGCTTGGTGGGGTCTTTGCCGGAGAACGCCCCGCCGCCGGTGGGCACAAACGGGCCGTATCCATCCACGGCCAGCTTGCGGCCGGTCAGGCCGGTATCGGCATCCGGGCCGCCCAGAACGAACCGGCCGCCGGGGTTGAGGATCAGTTCCAGGCTGTCATCGTAAGGCATCCCCTTGAGGGCTGACAGAATCACGTCGCGCCAAACGATTTCGGCAAGATCGGCAAGTTCCACGCCGGGCGCGTGCTGGAAGGACACAACGATGCGCGCCACCCGCACGGGCCGCTCGTCCTCGTACTCGACGATGGCCATTGCCTTGCCGTCGGGGCCGAATCGCTTTTGCTCGTCGTTGATCCGCGCCCAGGTCAGACGGCTGGTCAGGCGATGGGCCAGCACGACCGGCAGCGGCAGCATTTCCGGCGTTTCATCGGTGGCATAGCCCACCACCACGCACTGGTCGCCCGCCCCGATGGCGTCGGGATCGGCCCCAGTATCCAGCGGGTCGTTGACGGCGGCTTCGATGTCGGGGCTTTGGGGATGGATCAGCGTGTGGATCTCGTAATCCTTCGGGTTGTAGCCGACATGGCGCAGTACCTCGCGGGCGATCTCGGCTTCGTTGGGCCGGGCGCTCGCCGTGATCTCGCCCATCAGGAAGATGTGCCCTTTGGTGGCCGCGACCTCGCAGGCCACGCGGGCATTGCGGTCAAGTGTCAGGCAACCGTCCAGCACTGCGTCGGCGATCTGGTCGCAGAGTTTGTCGGGGTGGCCTTCGGTCACGGACTCGGCGGAGTATAAATGGGGCAGATAGATGTCATTCATAGACTTCTCCTTTATAATAAATGTAGGAGCGCAGCCGCCTGGCTGCGCCCCTGGTGTCTGTGTTATCGGGATGGTTCGTCCTTACGATTGGGTTGGTTCGGACCCTTCTCGCCGTTTACGGCTTCCATGTATCGTTTGTAGCCCTGCGGCGAACACGCCACACAAAGAAATCCTGCGGGCGTGTCGAAGATAACCTCCGGCTGCCGGAAGCGTTTAAGATACCGCTTGACCTGCCTGTCAGTCAGGCTGCAAAAGTCTTCTCCGCCATCGCCGCAGATAAAGAAGGTGCCAAACACAACGTCCTCGTATTCCGGCAGATCGCGGTTGGGTTCCAGCGGGATGAGCTTTCCTTCGTCGTTAAGAATCAGGCAGGCTTTATCGTCCGGCCACGGGCAGATGGCATCAATGAGCCCGCCCACCACCGCCTGCTCAGCCTCCAGCGTATTGTCGATCTCGGCTTCGCGGGCATACTG
>DSTMR04002__coassemble_995_pt1 | contig 24678 bp, 21 predicted proteins | sample DSTMR04002__metabat2_high_PE_039 | metagenome-assembled genome bin DSTMR04002 | reverse complement strand
ACCATGGCGAGTGTTCTTATAGCATTTGAAAAGCTGTAAGAACACTCGTCTTTTTCTTTTGATTTCATCCGGCGATGGTGGATGGGACCTGCTGCAAAATGAAAGAGCAATAGCCGTTTGCACAAAAGAAGCAGGTATGACAAAGCAAACGTCCCCCAAGAACGCGGCACGCGATACTCCGCGCCGCTCCCCGCGCAGGAGCCTGAATTGTAATGAGTTGACGCGCCTGTAAATGCTGCCGACCGGGTGTTGCCTCCTCGTCGAACAGGCGCATCGCTTTGCGGCCGGAGCGTTCTCCCACAGAATTCTCGGGTTTTCCCTGCCGGATGCATGAGCAGTTTGCACCGGCAGACGGGCGCTGCCAGCCCTCCCTTGCGTCATAGTTCCTGAACCAACTTCCCAATGAGCGCATTCATCTTTTCCGGTGCGTCGGTGTTGGAGTTGTGCCCGGCATTGGGAATCCAAGCCAGGGGAATTCCCGTATTTTTATGCCACGCTTTGTTATACCGGATACAGGAACCGGCGCGGTCTTTTTCTCCGCAGATCAGCAGCGCCGGGCAGGGAATCCTGTAAGGGAGATCGGCTTCCATGGCCTCTGCCAAGATTTTGAACCCATGGCCTGACAGCCGGGCGTATCGCTTTTGGTTGCCATTGTAGGTCATCATCATGTCGAACATCAATTTTTGCCCATAGGCAGAGGTCGCTACGCCCCTGGTTCCGGTTTTCACCAGCGATTTCCACGGATAATAGCGATAGACCGGCTCCATGCGTTTTAACAGCCACAATTCCATGCCCGTTACATACTTTCTTTGCAAAGGGGCTGAATCAATCGCAACAAACCCCTTCAATTTGGCAGGGAACAGCTCCGCATAAGCCTGCCCGACATAGCCGCCCATGGATTGCCCAACTATAACCGGGCTGCGAATGTTTTCCCCGCACAAAATGCCGTCCAGCCATTTTGCTTTATCCATCAGGGAAAAATCCAATCGGAAGGGCCAGGAGGCGCCATGCCCGGGCGCATCCCACACCAGCACATTGTACCTCCCCTGGAAATATTCAATCTGCTTGTCAAACAGGCGATGGTCCGCGGTTAGGCCCGGAAGAAAAACCAGGGTGATCGTTTCAAGCCCCGGCTTCTTATTGATCCAATAATGGATCGCCCCGCAGGGGGTCTGGTAAATTTTTTCTTTCATTTCTCTCACCTTGAAATCTCCGTTTTGCGTTTCCCTAATTATACAACACAAATACAAAAAAGCATATCTCCCCCGCACACAAAGAACGGGCGCGCTGCAGAATTGAAATCTGCAACGCGCCCGAAAGCTTTGCTTTTCTGCTGTCTGTTTGATGCGGCACAGGCCGGCTGCCCGCCCTTTCGTGTTTACACGCCGTGGGCAAGCCTTGTCGGCAGAGGAACCGGATCAAGCCACTTTTTCGCTTGAGGGGAAGATGATCTTGTTGACAAAGAAGAAGACGATCATTGAGATACCGCCGTTAAGCACCGTCGTGCCGATGTTATAGATAAAATCGGGCACGAACAGGCCGGCCACCGCCACCCAGATGCAGTTGATGGAATTGACAATGCAGGTGATGACGCAGAAGGCCAGCAGATACCAGGCAATCTGCGGGGCCAGCTTCCCTTTTGAGCGGAAGACAAAGTTGCGCTGGATCGGGAAGTTGATGCATTCGCCGATCACCATGGCCACCATGTAGGCGCAGAAATAGGCCAATCCGCCGTGGGCCTGGTCATACCCCAGGATGTTCCACTCAAAGGTTTCGCCGAACAAAGTCAGCGGGATGCCCGGCCAGCCGAAGCTCGCATCGCCCAGGCCCGCAAAGGCCGCCGGCAGGAACTGCAGCATCAGGTATTTGAACACCGTGATCAGGTTGCTGACGATGACAAACAGACCGCCTTCCCGCACCCACTTGGCTGCCGCCGGGTGCTTGGCGGCAAAGTTATTCCATACATTCATGCGCGGTTCTCCTTCCCGCCTGCCTGCAGGCGCTTTTCCATGGCGGCGTTGCGGGTCATATTACGGATCAGCTCAACAATCACCCGCACAATGCCGATGATCCAGAAGCCTTTCAGCTCCATGACCAGGCCGTCCACCATGCCCATGCTGACCATACCGCCGGTCATTTTGGCAATAGCGCGCAGCGGCATATTGTAATTGAACAGTAAGTTCAAATCCGGCGTACCGTTTTGCAGGCTCTTGTCCAGCAGATGCTTGTGGATCACATGGATCAGCCAGCCAAGCGGGCTGCGGCCGTGGCCGATCTCCCCAAGGGTCATGTTCCGGTCAATGGAAATCTTCGGGTTCGGGATCGGGCGGCCCAGCAAGGCGGCAAACTCCGCATCCGGCACATCCTGTACCTGGCCGCTGTGGTAATGGGGCAGGGCCAGGCCGGCGTAGGGATCGGCCCCGCCGGCGGGCGGCACCGTGACAGTGCCTTCCAGCCGGATGTCGGCGCTGGAAGCCCCGACCCGCACGGTGTAGGACCCGCCCTCTGTGGCCCAGGCATCGGCGGTCTCGTTCCAATAACGGTAGGCCTTGTCATCCAGGGGGATGGTAACGGTGCAGGTTTCGCCGGCTTTCAGGTGAACGCGGGCAAAGCCCTTGAGTTCCTGGGCCGGGCGGAAGACTTTCGCATCCGGTTTGGCAATATACACTTCGACCACCTCGTCGCCATCAAAAGCGCCGGTGTTGGCCAGGGTAAGGGTGACGCTGCGGGGTGTGAGGTGCAGATCGCTGTAGGCAAAATTTGTGTAGGAAAGCCCGTAACCGAAGGGATACGCCACCGGCACTTCGGCCGTCTGGTAATAGCGGTAACCGACATACAGGCCTTCGCGGTACTCCACATTGCGGCCGTCCTTGCCGAAATTTTTGTAGCTGGGGTTGTCCTCACAGTGCAGGGGCCAGGTTTCGGCCAGTTTGCCGCCGGGGTTGACCTTGCCGGTAAGCACATCCAACACCGCCCCTGCGCCGGCCTGGCCCGAAAGCCCGGCCCAGACAAGGCCCTGGCAGTGGCTGGCCCAGGGGGTCTCAACAGCGGAGCCGCAGCTCAACACAACCACCACATGGGGGTTGGCCCGGTGTACGGCCAGCAGCAGATCAATCTGGTTTTGGGCCAGTTTCATATCGGCCCGGTCAAGGCCTTCGCTCTCCTTGACTTCGTCGAGCCCCAGGAACAGCAGCACCACGTCTGCCTGGCCGGCCAGGGTGACGGCCTCGGCTTGCAGGGCGGGGTCGGGCTTGCCGCCGCGGTCAAACCCCTGGGCATAGCCGGCGCTGTGCAGGCCGCTGCGCTCGAACACTTCGGCAAAGCTGTCCACACGGGGCGCGTTGACCAGGCTGGACCCGGCGCCCTGGTACCGCGGGGTCTTGGCAAAGTCGCCGATGACCGCCACCTTGGCGGCGGGGTCCAGCGGCAGGATGCCGCCGCTGTTTTTCAGCAGAACCATGCTTTCGGCCGCGGCTTTGCGGGCCAGGGCGTGATGGGCGTCCCAATCAATGGTTCTGGGGGCATTTTCCAGCGCGGCGGTGGTGGATTCGACCAGGGCGAGCAGTTCTTCCAGCCGGGCGTTGATATCCACTTCGCTGATGCGGCCGTCCTGGACAGCCTTGACCAGTTCCCGCACAGAATCAAGCCCCGGGGCGGGCATTTCAAGCGTTGAACCGTTCTTGACGCCAAGGGCGTGGTCATTGGAGCCGCCCCAGTCGGTGATCACGGCGCCGTCAAAGCCCCAATCGTCCCGCAGGACCTCCTTAAGAAGATGGGTGTTTTCGTTGGCATAGACGCCGTTGACCATGTTGTAGCTGGTCATGATGGTCTGGGGTTTGCCCTCGGTAACGGCGATTTCAAAGTTGGTCAGGTACAGTTCCCGCAGGGTGCGCTCATCCAGGATGGAATCGGTAGCCATGCGGCGCAGTTCCTGGTTGTTGGCGGCAAAATGTTTGGGGCAGGCGGCCACGCCGTTTGCCTGGATGCCGCGGATGTACGCGGCGGCCATCTTGCCGGAAAGGTAGGGATCTTCGGAAAAATATTCAAAGTTGCGGCCGCACAGCGGGCTGCGCTTGGTGTTGAGGCCGGGCCCCAGCACAACGGCCACCTGCTGGGCGGCGGCTTCCTCCCCCAGCGCACGGCCGATCTCTTCCCCAAGGGCTTCGTTCCAGCTTGAGGCCACAGCCGAGGCCGTGGGGAAACAGGTGGCGGGCTCGCTGGGGTTCTGGCCGAGGTGGTCGGCGGGGCCGGCCTGTTTGCGCAGGCCGTGGGGGCCGTCCGACAGCCAGATCGCCGGAATGCCGAATTGCGGCAGCCCCCGCGTCTGGAAGGTGGCCGCCCCCGAAAGCAGGGCGCACTTTTGTTCCAGCGAAAGCTGCTGGAGCAGGGTTTTGGTATCAGGCATGACAGTAAGCTCCTTCCCGAATCCAAGCGGCCGCGCCCGGCGTCTGCCGGGGGCAGATACCAGACGCGGCCTGACTCAGGGTTGTTTCATCGTGTGTTCACAGGGTTGGTTCTGTCAAAGGGTAGCTGCACTCAGGCGGAAGCTTCCTCCTTCTTGCGCTTGGCATAGCCTTTGCGCACAACCGTGCCTTCCAGCGCGACAATCACCACAGCCAGCAGCACATCAACCGCGATGGCGGCAATCTGCCAGGTCTGCATGCCGGGGTTCAGGTTTTCCTCGGCATAGGCGCGGGAATTGACGACGGTGTACAGGATGTTGTGGGTGGCGGTGCGCATGGCCTGCTGGCCGGCGTTGCTGATCTCGCCGCCGGTCAGGCTGCCCACCATGCTGGTTTCGGTGGGATAGTTGACCAGCATGAAGTCGGTGCCGTTGCGGACGGCCTGGTCGGCGTTCATGTAACCGTAGACACCGAAATAGTCGGTCAGGACCATACCCACAAAGCCCCACTCATCACGCAGGACGGTCTGGCACAGTTCGGGGGAGCCGCCGGCCCAGCGGTTGCCGATGTAGTTGAAGCTGGACATAACAGCGTCTGCACCGCCCTGTTTGATGGCGATCTCGAAGGGTTTGAGGTAGATTTCACGCAGAGCCTGCTCGGTGGACCAGGTGCACAGCATGCCGCAGCGGTTGGTTTCCTGATCGTTGAAAGCGAAGTGCTTGACGTAGGCATACACGCCGTGGGCGGCAGCGCCCTGCACGGCATGGGCAGCCATCTGGCCGGAGAGGAAGCCGTCCTCGGAGTAATACTCGAAGTTACGGCCCGCAAAAGCGGAGCGGTGAATGTTCATGGCGGGAGCGTACCAGCCGGAAACATCCATTTCGTCCGCCATCTGGCCGATGTTGTCACCGAAGGCGGTGGCGATATCGACATTCCAGGTGTTGGCGATCATCACGGCAGCCGGGAAGCCGATGGAACCGCGGCCGGTGAAGTTGTTGTTGATGGAAGCAGGGCCGTCGCAGTCGTTGGTGCGTACCTTATCAATGCTGTCAATGCCGTTGGTCTGGTAGCCGCCCAGCGAAATCAGGCTGTTCATCTCCTCAACGGTCAGCTGATCCAGCAGGGTATCCCACATGGGGTCGTCATATTCCAGGCCGCGCAACTCGACCAGTTTGGTGCTGCCCGCAGCGCCGGTGACAGGGGCTTCGGCGTTGGGGTCGTCCGGGTTGACCGCGTCGGTAGCCGGGTCATAGTTCGAGACATTGTAGAACGAAGCCTTCATGTCGGCCGGCATTTCCAGGTTGGCGGGGGCCGCAGTGGCCTGCGCGTAGTTGGCAAAGCTGTCGGCGCGGGACAGATACGTCGCGTTGCCGCGTGCAAAGTCAAACTGGTTGGTGGCCGCAACAGCGTCCGAAGCGCGCTTGTTGTCACCGGAATAGGTGATGGTGGCGGGGACGTTGTAGGTTTCGCTGTCGATGATGGTGTGGGAATCGCTGTTGATGGAGATCACATAGTCCCCGGCTTCCAGCACATAGGCTTTGGCGTTGCGGTCGTCATAGGAAGCCATATCCTCCACGTTGAAGGTGACGGTCACATCTTCCGACGCGCCGGGTTCCAGGATCTGGGTCTTGGCCAAGCCGATCAGGTTGGCGGAAGCTTTCTCAATGCCGCCGTTGGTATAGGGCGGGTTGTAATAGACTTCCACAACATCCTTGCCGGCCACATCGCCGGTATTGGTGACGGTGGCGCTGACGGTGATGACGCCGTCGGCCTCGGTGACGCTGTTCAGGGTCTGGCTGAAGCTGGTGTAGCTCAGGCCGTAGCCAAAGGGATACTGCACGACATCGTCGTAGTTGATCAGGCCTTCGGCGGCGGCAGTCTCATAGAACTTGTAGCCGACGTAGATGCCTTCGACATAGTTGACGAGGGAGGGCAGGGTCCCATTCACCGCAAACTCATCCATGTTGGTGTACTGGAACAGGCCGATGTTGTTGTAGGCAGGGGTGGCGGTCAGGTCATAGACAAAGGTGTCGGTGGTCTTGGCGGAGGGGTTGACAGCGCCGGCGATGATGTTGCCCAGGCCGTTGAAGCCGGACTGGCCGGTGCCGGGACACCACAGCACACTTTTGATCTGGGGGTAGTCCTCCACAAAGCCCAGCTCCATGGTGGCCGCGCCGTTGTAGACCAGGGTGACGTTGTCAAAGTTCTGGCAGACCATCTCCACCATGGCTTCTTCCTGGTTGGTCAGGTTCAGGTAGGTATCGCCCTCATCCCAGTCGGCGCCTTCGTTGAGGGTTTCATCATAGGTCTGGGTGTAGCCCACTTCGGGGGCGGTGCCGTTGGCCAGTTCATACATATAGGTGGGCAGGTCAGCGCCTTCGCCGCCAACGCGGGTGATGACGATGATCGCCTGGTCCGAATAGGCCTTGGCGTTGTCCATCAGGTCGGCGTAACCAAGCTCGGCGTCGCTGTAACGGGCCACATCCGGTTCGGGGATGGTCCAGTCGCCTTCCCACATGCCGACCACGGGACGGTCCGCCTTGTACTCGGTATAGAAATCGATCAGTTCCTGGTTGGGGGTAAGCCCGGCATTGCGCAGGCCGTCCAGCAGGCTGACCAGCGGGAATTCATCGCTCAGGGAACCCGAGCCGGTGCCGCCATAGCAGGGGTTGGTGGACGCCCAGCCGAATACGTTGACATTGTCGCCCGAAGCAAGCGGCAGGTTGCCGCCGTCGTTCTTCAGCAGGACAATGCCCTCATCCGCAATGGTCTCACCCAGCTCGGTAGCCGAAGCGATCGATTCATCGCTGATGGAGCCGCCGCCGGTCGCCAGCGAAATCATCGTGGACATGGGACCGAAGGCGATCAGGTTTGCACAGATGCCGAAGGCCAGCAGAATTGCCAGGCCAGCCTGGCTGCGGATCATGTACTTTTTGGCTTTGGATTGCTTTTTGCAGGCGATCATTGCGATGACAGCGATCACCAGCACTACGCCGAATCCGATCAGATACGGCGCCACAGTGGTCAACACGTTCAATACGTCTTCGATGTTGATTGCCAACATGTGGATAACTCCTCCTTGCTTACAATTTCTGGGATGAAGCGTGCGCACGTCTTCATTTGTCAGAAATTAGTATAGCAGTTTTTCCGGTATTTTTTGTTTTTTTGCACAATTTCACCATTTCGGCGCATAAACTGCAAATGTTACGAAAATTTACAAAAACTTCATATACATTTCTCACAAATCAAGCCGGGCCATATTTGTGCAGACCAACAAAAGCGTCATAAACAGGACTTCTTTGCAAGAGCAAAACAGCAGCCCGTCCTGCGCTGCTTGCCGCAGCGAAGGCGGGCTGCCGTGGTTTCCTCTTATTTTTGCGGCACCAGCACCCGCAGGATAAACCAGTTGTCCTCACAGTGTACGGTGACGGTGCCGCCATACTTCTGGGCAGTGGCCCGCACGGCCCGCACGCCGTAGCCGTGCGGCGGCAGGCCTTCGGCATCCAGCGGGACCGGGGTCTCGCAGTAGTTTTCAAACCGCAGCATCACAAAACCGTGCTGGGCGTAAATCGCCGCGCGGATCAGCCGCTTTTCAGGGTTCTTCAGGGTCTGGACGCTCTCGGTTGCATTGTCCAGCGCAGTACCCACCAGCGTGCAGATATCCCCCGTGGGCATAAAGTCAAGCAGATGCCCGTTGGCCACACAGGTAAAGGTAATGGCGTGCTGCTGGCAAAAGATCTGCTTGGCTGTAAGCAATGTATCCAGCACCGGGTTGCCGGTCTTGTTCCGGGCTTCATAGTGCCGGATGCTGGTTTCCATATCCGCCAGGGCCGCGGCCTTTTTGCCTGGGTCTTGCTCAGCCCGGATGGCCGCGATCTGCAGTTTAAGGTCATGGCAGTGGCGGTTGATCAGCCGGATGCTTTCCTTGCTCTGCTGGTACTGTTCGTACTGGCGGCGCAGCACGCCGTCCATGGCTTCCAGCTCCCGGTGGAGGGTGTTTTCCCGCAGCTGTTCCTGCTGCACCGAAAGCACCAGCACCCCGGCCAGGTCCACCAGTGTGCGGATGTAAAACACGCTCATCGTCGCTTCGTCCTGCTGGGCAAAGGCAAAGTTGCTGACCGCAAAAGCGGCCGCCGCCATAACGACCGCGCTGGCCATCGCCTTGCCGGTGATGACCGGCGCCGGTGTGTTGCCGGGGCGGCGGGCTTCCAGCCTGTACAGCACCGCATACAGCCCGCCGTACACCAGGGCCAGCAGCGCCAGCGCCGCCGGGTCCCAGGCGCTGCGGCGCGGCCAGAGCAGGCAGTGGAGCTGCCATTCCAGGCTTGCGGCAAACTCCGCCGCCAGGAAAGCCCGGGCGCAGTGGTAGCCGGCGACCCGGGCCGAAACCGCCGCGCCGCTGTACAGGTACAAAAACATCATGGCCACAGCTCCCGCCATGCAGGGAATCCACCAGGCCAGCGGCACGGCGCCGGTAAGCTGCAAAAACACCCCCAGCGCCGCCAGCCACCCCGCCCCCAGCACAGCTGTGGCACCCCGGCCAAACCGCCGGGGCAGCACCAGAAGGTAGATCGTGCAGGCCAGCCATTCGGCCAAGGCGGTGTACAGGCGCGGGATATCCGGCAGGGCGGTCATAGCCCGTCGCTCCCGATGTAATCGGCAAGGGCTTCCAGAAAAGCCTTCTTGCGCGGGCGGCTGATCTGCAGTTCATAAGGCCCCACCTGCACGGTGTTCTGCTGCACCCCCATCACCTGGGCCAGGTTGATGAGGTAACCGCTGTTGCAGCGCACAAACGGCTTGCCGGCAAGCTTTTCTTCAAATGCTTTCAGGGTGCCGGGCGTAGCCAGATCGCCGGTTTCGGTGTAAAAGCGGACCCGGTGGCCTTCGCTTTCCAGGTAGTAGATACCCGCCACGTCAATGCGGCGCAGCCCGCCTTCCAGCGGCACGGTCAAAAAGGTTTTGCGCCGCTTCTGCAGCCGGTTCACCGCCTTTTGTATCTGCTGGGAAAAGGCAAAATAGGGCACCGGTTTGAGCACATAATCCAGCGCATCCACCGCATAGCCCTTGATGGCAAATTGCGCCATGTTGGTGATAAAGATGAGCAGAACATCCTTGTCCACCTTGCGGATGGCCTCCGCGGCGGCCATGCCGTCCATGCGGCGCATCTGCACATCCAGCAGGATGATGTCATACACAGCCCGATAGTCGGACACAATCTCGTCTCCGTCTTCAAACAGGCTCACTTCGAACATCCGGCCGAACTGCCGTTCATACCGCCGCAGGTATTCAGCCAGCTGTTCGCGCACTTCGCGTTCATCCTCCACAATGGCCACGCGGATCACATCACACACCCCTTTTCCGGTTCTTTCTGCTTTTCATGAAATATTATATCATTTGCCCGGCGGGTCTGTAAACAGAAAAACGCACTGCCGCACGGCGCCGGCCGCCGCGCGCCCTTTGCAAAAAAGATCCGCTTCTCCACCCAAACTCCACCTTTCTATGGTACACTATTCTTTGGAGGTGCTGGCCATGTCAAAAATGATTTTGATCATTGAGGACGAAAGATCCATTCAAAACGTCATCAAAGCTTTTCTGGAGGATGCCGGCTACACGGTTATCCTGGCCGACGACGGCCTGGAAGGGGTGGAGCAGTTCCGCCTGCACAAGCCGGACCTGGTGCTTCTGGACCTGATGCTGCCAAAAATTGACGGTTTTGCCGTGTGTGAGATCCTGCGCAAAGAAAGCAGGGTGCCCATCATTATGCTGACCGCTTTGGATGACGACGACAGCCAGCTGAAAGGGTTTGACGCCCTTGCGGACGACTACATCACCAAGCCCTTCTCCATGCCGGTCGTGATGAAGCGCATTGAAGCGGTGCTGCGCCGTGCGGAGCAGGGGTCCGCCGCGCCGTCCAGCGTGATCCGCTACAAAGAAATCACGCTGGACACAGACAGCCTGACCGTTTTGGTGGGGGCGCTGAGCGTTTCTTTGACGGCAAGGGAATTTGACATTTTAAAACTTCTTTTGGAAAACCAGGGCCGGGTTGTATCCCGGGAAAAGCTGCTGGACAGCATTTGGGGGTATGGCTATATCGGCGACGAAAAGATTGTGAACACCCATATCAAAAACATCCGCAAGAAGCTGGGCGTCGATTACATTGAGACGATACGGGGGGCCGGGTACAAAATTGAAAAAGAAAATTAGCCAAAGCATCCGGGCCAAAACGTTTTTGAGTATGCTGGCGCTGCTGGCGGCCTGCTGCCTGATGATCTACGGCATTGTGATGCTGGTTCTGCCGCAGAATTACTACACCGACCTGGAAGACCAGGTGGCCGATGATTTTGACGCCCTGCTGGACACCTTTGACGAAAAGACCTGGGCGGCCAGCACCGACGAGATCGAACGGTTTGCCGTCCACAACCATGCGCTTGTAAACATCATCAACGACAGCGGAGAGGTGCTCTACTCGGTCAACCATTCCACCCCCGAGCCGGGCTCCCCGGTTTCGATCGTGCGGCGCACCCACGGGTTCGGCGCGATGTTCACGGAAGGGATGGCGCGCTATTACCTGATGGTCAGCGCGGCGCGGGTCACGGCGGCGCGGCCGCTGGCGGTGCTGGTGCGGCTGCTGCCGCTGATTACGGCGTCGATCTTGCTGGTTTCGGTCGTGGGGGCGTACCTTCTTTCCCGGTATTATTCCCGCCCGCTGATCGCGATCAGCCAAACGGCCCGCCAGATGGCCGCGCTGGATCTGACCGGCCAATGCGAGGTGCGCCGCCAGGACGAGATCGGCGTGCTGGCCGCCAGCCTCAACGAGATGTCGGCCCAGCTCAGCACGGCGCTGGCCGATCTGCAGGCGGCCAACGGCCAGCTCAAGCAGGATATTGAGCGGGAGCGCGAGCAGGAACGCCAGCGGGTGGAGTTTTTCACCGCGGTCTCCCACGAGCTGAAAACCCCGATCGCGATCATCAAAGGGCAGCTGGAAGGCATGATCTACCAGGTGGGCGACTATAAAGACCGGGATACTTACCTGCGCCACTGCCTGAAAACCACCAACGATATGGAAGCCCTGGTCAAGGAGATTCTGGCCGCGGCGCGGCTGGGCGGCAGCGACTTCCGGCTGGTGTGCACCGACCTCGATTTCAGCGGGCTGCTGCAAAGCGTCTGCCGGAAATTCCTGGGCCCGATGGAGGACAAACAGATTGCCCTGACCCTTGCCATTCAGCCGGGGGTTCACTGCCGGGGGGATCTGCGGCTGCTGGAAAAGGCGTTCGACAATGTGCTCAGCAACGCCGTGGCCTACTCGCCGGCAGGCGCGCGCATCACCGTCCGGCTGCAGGAGGGCGTCTGCACGATTGAAAACACCGGCATCCAGATTGCCGAGGAAGATTTGGCGCGGCTGTTCACCCCGTTTTACCGGGTGGACAAATCCCGCAGCCGCAACAGCGGCGGCAGCGGGCTGGGGCTGTACATCACCAAAACAATCCTTGACCGCCACGGCATCCGCCACACACTGGCCAACACCGAAAACGGTGTGAAGTTCACGGCATTTTTGCAGTAAGAAACCCGCTTCCACACATACCGAGGGGCTTTCGCAAAGAAAGCCTCCCGGTTTTTTCTTTTTTCCGCCGCACGCCGGCTCCACCCAAAAAACACCGGAGCTCCACCGTGGCTCCACCTGCGTGGTGTATCATAAAAACAGATACACAGGGGCCGCTTTTGCCCGGCCCACGGCACAGCGCCTGTTTGCAGACAGGCGGGAAACTTCCCCCTTGCGGCAAACAGGCGTCCGGCTTTTCATTCCCTGTATAAGGAGGACGCCATGAAACTTTTGCGATCATCCCCCCACAGCAGGCAGTTCTGCCTGCCCCTTGCCTGCCTGCTCGCCCTCTCCGCCTGCGCGCCGAGGACGGTCGGCGCGGACGCCGAACCCGCGCCGATTGAGGTTCCGCCGCCGGTGGAGCAGACGAACGAGGGGTTGACGATCTTCTACACGGACGCCGTCTCCATTAGAGCCACGATTCTTGATATGGCAGTAGGCCAATACAACCGGGAGCATCCCGACAATCCTGTCACCGCGGAGAAAGTTTTTACCGATAGTTCTGACACGGTAAGCGATGAACAAACCCAACAAATGCTCGCCGAGGTCATGGCAGGTGAAGGGCCGGATTTGATCTTCTTTGTCGACGATACGATGGATATCGAGAAAATGGCCCGGCGCGGTGTTTTTGCCGACCTGGAGCCGTATTTTGAAGCTGACAACTTTGATTGGTCGGGCTATAACCAGACCGTCATGGACGCAGGCGTCTGGGACGGCCACCGGCTGGTCATCCCGCTGGAATACAAGATTCCCATGCTGTATACATCCCAAACAGCCTTGGAGGAAACCGGCTTTTCGATAGAGAACTGTGGCACTTTCGACGGATTTTTAACCGAAGCCGAAAAGGTGCAAAACGATTCCGCCCAAACAAGAAGGCTGTTCCGCACCATTATGGCTTTCAAAGATTTTGCACAATATGCGGGGATTCCCTATGTGGATTACGGAACACAAAAGGCCGACCTTTCTTTCCCGGAACTGGAACGGGGTGCTACGATTTACAAAAACCTGACTGAACTTTCCGCTGATGGGGATTCAATGTCCGGTGCAGCTGATATTCGGGACGGCACAGCACTATGGATTTGCCCCCTATACTCGCCGGATGGTTTTCTAACAGGCCCCGGCTTTATCAATACATTTGACGAGTTGGTGATGATGCCGATACGTGATGTAGAAGGCGGTATCCAGGCAAAGATTACCTTTTCTGTCGCAGTACGCAATAGCAGTCCCAACCTGCAAAACGCTTATGAGTTCATCAAGTTCCTGCTCAGCGAAGATTTCCAACTTGCAACGAACGATTCCCGGTGGCGAGACTTTTCCGTGCTGAACGCAACCAATGAGGACTACTACACGCGCAACACCACAGAACGTGCAACCGGAATCGTTAATCCCAGTAACCCTTATGGCTTTACAGAGTTTGACCTTCCGCAGGAAGATTTTGACGAATTGATGTCCTATATCGAACAAATCAGCGGTACCTTTTATACATCTTCCCAAACGCAGTTCATAGACCTCATGCAGGGCTATCTGGACGACGAAATTTCCTACAAAGACGCCGTCAAAGCCGCCGAAAGCCAGCTGAACATCTACCTCTCGGAATAACTTTTGCTTTTTCTTGTCACCCACTCCCCCAAAAAGGAGGTACCGCCATGAAACCCACACCCCGCAAACTTCTCTGCCTGCCCCTTGCCTGCCTGCTCGCCCTCTCCGCCTGCGCGCCGGGGACGGCCGGCAGCGCCGAGCCCGCCCCCATCGAGGTTCCGCCGCCGGTCGAGCAGACCAACGAAGGGCTGACCATCTTCTACACGGATTATATCGGCCTGGAAGCCAAGCTCCTCGACGCAGCGGTCACCCAGTTCAACCAGCTGCACCCCGACAACCCGGTCACGGCGGAAAAGATTTTCGTCGATGGTTCCAGCGAAAACCAGGACAATGCCTACACCAAAATGCTCACCGAGGTGATGGCGGGCGAGGGGCCGGATCTGTTCTTTTTGGAACAGGGCATCATGGACATTGAAAAGATGGTCCGCCGCGGTGTGTTCGCCGACATGGAACCCTATTTTGAGGCCGATAACTTCGACTGGTCCGGTTACAACCAGGCCGTGATGGACGCCGGGGTCTGGGACGGCCAGCGTCTGGTCATCCCGCTCGAATACCAGCTGCCGATCCTGTACACCTCGCAGGGCGCGCTGGACGAGACCGGCTTCTCGGCGGAAAACTGCGCTACCTTTGACGGCTTTTTGACCGAGGTGGAGACCATACTGGCCGACCCCGACCAGACGCGCCAGGTGTTTCTGTCCCGGCTGGCCATGAACTACGCCCCGTTTTACGGGGGGCTGGACTACGCCAACTACGACCGGCAGACGGTAGATCTCTCGCTGCCCGAACTGGCGCGGGTGGCGGACATTTACAAAAACCTTGGCGATCTGCCGATGATCACTTTTAGCTATGAAATGATCGAAGGGGCCGGTGAGATCATGCAGGGCAACGCCCTGTTGGCCAACCCCATGTTTTGTCAGGAGGGCTTCCTGGACACCGCCGGGTGCATCAACAAGTTTGACGACGCGGTTATGCTGCCCATCCGCGACACACAGGGCGGCATCCGCGCGCAGATCAACTACGCCGTGATGGTGCGCAACAGCAGCCCCAACCTGCAAAACGCCTACGAGTTCATCAAATTCCTGCTCAGCGAGGAATTCCAGCTGGACACAATGGACTGGCGGTGGCAGGATTTTTCGGTGCTCAACGCCACCAACGAGAGATACTACATCGCCAACACGGTCGAGCGCTACAATTCGAACATTTCCCCCGACAACCCCTATGGCTTTACCGGCGACATCGTGCTGCCGCAGTCGGACTACGACGAGCTGCTGTCCTGCATGAACGAGGTCAGCGGGGCCTTCTACTATTCCAAGGAGCTCAATTTTATACGCGCCATTCCCGACTACCTGTCCGGCGAGGCGCCCTACGACGAGGCGGTCGAGGCCGCCGAGCGTCAGATGAACCTGTACCTATCGGAGTGATTGCCATGAAACTGAAAACACGAAGCGCCCTGGCCGGGTATCTGCTGGCGCTGCCGTTTTTGATCGGCTTCGCCGGGTTTTACCTGATCCCCTTTTTGTGGAGCATCCGCTTCACCTTCACGAGCGGCTCCGGCGGCACCGCCTTTGTGGGGCTACGCAATTACATGGATATTTTCGGCAGCGCCGCGTTCCGGCTGGCGGCCTTCAACACCTTCCGGTTTATCCTCATCGGCGTGCCGCTTTTGATGCTCGTCTCCTTTGTGCTTGCACTGCTGCTGTTTGACCGGTTCCGCGGGGCCAGCTTCTTCCGCTCGCTCTTCATGTACCCGCTGGTGCTGCCCGCGGCGTCGGTGGTCATTGTGGTGCAGGCGTTTTTCTCAAACGACGGGCTCCTCAACCAGTTTTTGTCCCGGCTGGGGCTGCCCATAGAGGATTGGATTCAATCGGAATACGCCTTCCCGCTTTTGATCGTCCTCTACATCTGGAAAAACTGCGGCTACGACCTCGTGCTGTTTCTGGCGGGGCTTTCCGCCATCCCGCGCGAATACCGCGAGGCCGCCGCCAGCGAGGGCGCCAGCTACTGGCAGACGCTCCGCTACATCACGCTGCCGCTGATGACCCCGACCTTCTTCTTTATCCTGATCGTCTCGATCATCAACTCGTTCAAGTCCTTCCGGGAAGCCTACCTGCTGGGCGGGGCCACCCCGCACGAGAGCATTTATATGTTGCAGCACTTTATGAACAACAACTTCCAGAACCTGAGCTACCAGCGGCTTTCGGTGGCGGCGCTGCTGGTGTTCCTCGTGATCTTTGCGCTGGTGCTGGTGCTGTTCCGGCTCAAAGCGCGGCAGGAACAGTGAGAAAGGGGGCCTTGCCATGAAAGCCAAACGTTTTTCCGCCCTGCGGCTGGTGTTTCTCTGCTTCTTCGGGCTGTTTGTGGTCATCCCGATTTTGTTCACGCTGGTCAATTCCTTCTCCACCGGCACGGCGTACAGCCTGCTGCCGCAGCAGTGGTCGCTGGCCGGCTGGTTCGAGGTGTTCATCCGCCGCCCGCACTACCTCATCAAGTTCTGGAACTCACTGTTTTTGAGCGCGGCCATCGTGGCCGGGCAGACGCTGGTTTCCAGCCTGGCCGGGTATGCCTTTTCCAAATTCCGCTTTCCCGGGCGGGAGGTGCTGTTCTTTATCGTCATCATCGTCATGATGATGCCCTACCAGGTGACGCTGGTCTCCAACTACTTTGTCATCCGTGAGCTGGGGCTGATGGGTTCCTGGGCCGCGCTGATCATCCCGTCCATCTTCTCGCCGTTCGGCGTGTTTCTGCTGCGGCAGGTGTTCGACACCTGCCCGGACGACCTGCTGGACGCCGCGCGCATCGACGGCGCGGGCAACTTCGCGATTCTGTTCCGCATCCTGCTGCCGCGCAGCCGGGCGGGGGTCGTCTCGCTGGTGATTCTGACCTTTGTGGACGCCTGGAACATGGTGGAACAGCCGCTGGTCTACCTCGACAGCTCCTACGACTATCCGCTGTCGGTGTTCCTTTCCCAGATGAACGGGCAGGACGTGGGCGTGCTGTGCGTCTGCGGCATTCTGGCCGCGCTGCCGGTGATGCTTTTGTTCCTGTATTATGACCAGGATCTGGCCGACGGCATTTCCTTGTCCCAAATCCACTAAAACGAAAGGGGGATTTGTATGAATCGCAAACGAATCCTGCGTTGGGTGGCGGCGGCCTGCCTGCTGGTGCTGGCCGTATGTACGGGGGTCTCGTATTTTGTGTACGACGCATTGCTGCCGCGGGTCGAGGTGCTGGACTTCCTTGTGCGGGACACCCCCGATCCCAACGACTACGGCGCCGAGTGGTGGGTGCCGGAATCCTGCATCCAGAGCCGGGATGAAAACGGCCGGGTGACGATCTACCGCGTGCGCTCCCGCGACGGCATCTTCGGCATCGAATACTTTGTCGAAGCCATCGACGGCGAGATCCTCCGGGAAGAGAACGGCGAGGTGGAGCTCGACGCCCCCGCGATGGATATTGTGGAAAAGCTCGTGCTGACCACCGACAAGCCGCTGCGCTCCGGCACCGTCGTGTCCATCTTGAACCCGGAGGTCTGGCAGGCGTGATCCGTTGGCTGGGTATACCGCCCGGCGCTCTCATCAGGCGGCAGGGTTTGCCTTTATTGCGGCATGGCGGCCAGGGCGGCGCCCTCGCACAGGGCGGCGATGACGGCAGCCACCTGCCGGGGTTCGGTCTGCATCCCGCTGCGCAGCCAGTACTGGATGATGCCGCCCGCCCCGGCGGCCAGGAACACATTGCGCATATTCTGCTGGGTTTCATTCACCGCCGGCGCCGAACTTCCCCCGCCGCCTGGGCATTGCGGTTTGTGATGCGCCTTCCCGGTGTGGCCGTTGTGCTGAGCGGAATGTCTGACATGCGGCAGACCGAAGAGAACCTCCGCACGGCAGACCTGGACCCCGGTTTGAGCGAGGAAGAACTGGCCGGCCTTGCCAAGATCAGCCGTCTGCTTCGCCAAAAGATTGCGGTCCCCTGTACCGGCTGCCGGTATTGCTGCGACAACTGCCCGCAGGGGCTGGACATTCCTGCCTATATGCGGGAGATGGCCGCGCTGCTGGGATAACGTAAAATCCGGGAAATGGCAACAGGAGGCGCATGCCCCGCGGGGCATGCGCCTCCTGTTTTGGCTGTACGGCTTATTGCACGGCGTTGTCTGCCGCAAACCGGATGGCCGCCAGTGAAACAGCCCCCTGCCCGTCAAAGCGCAGGTAAAGGGCATGCACGCCATCCGGCAAAGACACCGAAGCCTCCTGCCAGTGCCATTCCTCACCGGGGAACACCGGGATGCTGCCGATTGGTTCAGCCGCCGGGGCCAGCCGCACTTCCAGCCGGCCGGCCTGGTGCAGCCCCCGGGTTTTGACTGCCATCCGGGTGACGCCATGGCAGGAAAAGTATTTGTAGCCTGCCACCGCCCGGTCTGTCAGATTTTCAAGGAAGGAAGTATCCCGCCCCTGGTCGGCATCGGTATCCGGCGCCTGCTGGGTAATGCGCGGCAGCGGCGGCTGGGATTCGCCGCCCGCGGCATCCGTCAGGAACAGGTTGCAGGCAATGGCGGCCGGGTATTCGCCCCGGGCCGGCAGCGGGCCGCCGTTGGGGCCGCTTGTGGTGATTTCCACCTGCGGGATGCGCCCGTCCGGCAGGATGGTGATCGGTTCCAGGCACCCCTGGCGGCACCAGCTGCTGCCGTTGGTGGCCCGGTGATAGAATACATACCACCGGCCGTTGATCTGCTCCACGCTGCCATGGTTGTTGCCGGTAAATGCCACCGGTGTTGGCGAAAGGCCAAGGTCGCCGTTTGAAACCAGCGTGCCCCCATAGGCAAAGGGGCCGTCCGGGCGGTCGGCAGTGGCATAGCAGAGCTCATGGCTCAGCTCCGAAGAATAGATAAAGTAGTAGCGCTGCCCCACCTTCCGAATGCTGCTGGCCTCATAAAAGGCATGCCCTTCAAAGGGGGTGCCCGGCGCGGTCAGCGGGCCGGGCACCACGGTGACAGGCTCGCTGCAGACTGTGCGCATATCCGGTCCCAGCCGCACCACGCGCGCGCCGGTGCGCCCGGGTGTCTGCCGCGGGCAGAACCCGGTATACAGCCAGGCGCCTTCCCCTTCAGCCAGCACACCGGGGTCAAACTGGAATTCATCCCCCGGACGCGCCCCCAGCGGCGTGCCGTCCGGGTAGGCTACGGTACCGTAGTAGCGGTACCGGCCCGCCGGGGTATCACAGACCGCCACCGAAACCGCGGATGTCTGGTTCAGCGCATAATACAGGTAGTAGCGGCCATCCGGCCCGCGGGCCACATCGGGTGCGAACAGTTTTTGGCTTCCGTCTGCGTTGCGCGGGTCGTCCCGGCGGCGGTACAGCACGCCTTCATACCGCCAGTCGGAAAGATCTTCGACCGGAGCGCTCCACCCCACATAATCGTTGAGGCAATACGCGTCGCCGTCAAACCGGTCATGGCTGCCATAGATATAGACCCGCCCTTCAAAGACATGGGGTTCGCCGTCGGGCACATATTCCCACAAAGGCAGGTAAGGGTTCCAGGCTGGATGTTTCATAACGCACGCTCCTTCTCGGGTTTCGGGCCGCCGGTTGTCCGGCAGGCAGGCCGGGCAGGCAGGCCTGCACTGTTGTACAGGTTGACTGCATACCAACCGCCGCAGCCCACCGCCACGGTAAGTACGCCCGGGTGCAGCGCCGCGCCGCACAGTGTGACAGTATCGCCCTGCGCCGCCGCATCCAGCGCTGCCGCATCCAGCGGGGCGCCGTCCAGCGTCAGGGCCACCCCGCCCAGCCGGTGGGGGTCTGCCGGGGTTCCATCCGGCAGGCGTTCGGCCAGGTACAGCCCTTCACCGGCATGGTCAAACCGCAGCCGAATGGCCCCGGGTTCTGCCCAGGCTTCCGCCAGCGTCGGGGCTTCGCAGAGGATGTCCTCGCCATAGACCCGGCGGCAGGCCTGCAGCGCCAGCCGGTATCCCACCGGCTGCTTCTTTTTCGGGTGGATATCCCACCGCATGCCCACATCGCTGATCACCGCCATGCCAACGCCCGGCACCGTATCGGCAGTTTGCTGCTGCGCTGCGCGGATCAGGGCGTAGCGGCTGCCATCGCTGTCCTGCCAGCGTTCCAGAGGCGCCAGCTGCACAAACAGGAACGGCAGCGGCGCCCCCCACAGCCGGCGGAAATCCTCAATCAGCGCCGGGAACAGGGTTTTGTACAGTTCGTTGTGCCGGTCTCCGTCCGATTCCCCCTGGTAGAACAGAATTCCCCGCACCCCGTAAGGAGCGACCTGGCAGAGCATGCTCTCATGCAGGCCCGCAGGGCGCTTTTCGCTTTTGGGGCCCAGCGGCGGCATGGGAGGCTGGGGGGCCGCAGGGTCCGGGGGCGGGGGGCAATGCAGGGCGGCCCGGTCCCCCCACATCATCCGGTCATAGCCGTCCTCCCCCATCGGGTCAATCCGCCAGGAGCCGGGGAACTGCCGGAAAGTGCGCTCATACTCTGCCGGGTCGAGCGCTGCCGCTGCTTCGCGGTATTCCCGAAGGTAGATTTCCCCGCCGCCCGCCCGGATGGCCTCCTCACTCATCCAGGCGCAGGCGGGCGTACCGCTCCAGTTGCAGCCCAGGATGCCCACCGGCAGATCGTACCGCCGGCGCAGTTCCCGGGCAAAGTAGTATCCCACGGCGCTGAACCAGCAGAGCTGATCCGGCGCCGCCTGGCGCCACCGGCCGTAACGGGCCAGGTAATCGGCCTGTTCCAGCTGGCCCGGGTAGGATACTTTGGGGTAATCAAAAAAGCGCAGCGCTCCATCGGCACAGTCGGGACGCACGGCCTCCACATCGGCGTCGTAGCGCATATAGAATTCCATGTTGGACTGGCCCGCCGCGAGCCAGACCTCCCCGACCTGCACATCCCGAAGCCGCAGGCAGCATCCGCCGCTGCGCAGGGTCATCTCCTCGCCAAAGGAGACGGACAGCGGGCCGACCGTGAGCTGCCAGCGGCCGTCCGCCGCCGCGCGGGTGCGGGCGGCACACCCCTGTATCGTCACTTCCACCTCGACGCCGGGGTCCGCCAGACCCCAGACCGGAACAGGGGTTCCCCGCTGCAGAACCATACCGTCCTGAAACAGCAATGCGGGTTTGAACATTGTGTTTTCCTCCCTTCGGGCGCCGGCGGCGCCTCTTTCTTGTGCCGGCTTCCCTCCCGGTCCCAGCGTGTCGAGAAACTCGACACGCTGCAAAAGGGGCAGCAGCCGCGCACGGCCGCCGCAGCGGCATGTCGGAGGGCGGCCGGCCCGGCTCTCCGGCCGGAGATTGCCCGCCGACGGCGATGAATTGTATTCTTTTTCGACAGTCTGGGGGCGCTGCCTGGCGGCAGCGCCCCCTTTTGACTATCTCCCCGGCCGCCTTCAGACGGCGGCCTGCCGCAAGGCTTGCAGGTTGCGGCCAATATCCCCTTTGAACACGGCGCTGCCCATAATGAAGGAGCCCGCGCCCGCCGCCCTGGCCTGGGGCAGCGTTGTGGTGTTGATGCCGCCATCCACCTGGATCACGGCAGCCGAGCCGGCCTGCCGCAGCAGGGTGTGCAGCGCGGCAATTTTGGCGTTGCTGCCGGCCAGGTACGCCTGCCCGCCCCGACCCGGCTGCACAGTCATAACCAGCAGCTGGTCGCACAGCGGCAGATAGGGCGCGGCGGCTTCGGGCGGCGTTTCCGGGTTGAGCACAAGGCCCGCCTTCATGCCGGCGGCGCGGATGGCCGCCAGCGCCGGCCCCGGCCCGCCGGGAATTTCCCGGTGGACCGAGACGCGGTCCGCCCCGATTTCCGCCAGCTCTTTCACAAACTGCAGCGGCGTTTCAACCATCAGGTGCACATCCAGCGGCCGGGCCGTCAGCCCGCGCATGGTACGCACCATCAACGACCCAAAGGAGATGGCCGGTACAAAATGCCCGTCCATCACATCAATGTGGAAGGCATTGATCCCGGCGGCTTCGGCGGCGGCGATGTCCCGGTCCAGGCGGGCAAAGTCCGCCGCCAGAATCGAAGCGCAGAATTCAAGCATGGGGTTCCTCCAGCTGGCTGATCCGGCGGCTGTGCCGTTCTTCGCCAGAAAACGGGGTATCCAGGAAAATGTCCACAATCTCCAGCGCCAGGCCGGGGCCTGTAACCAGCGCGCCCAGCGCCAGAACGTTGGCGTCGTTGTGCTGCCGGGTAGCCCGGGCGGAGAAACAATCTCCGCACAGGGCGCACCGGATGCCCGGCACCTTGTTGGCGGCAATTGAAATGCCAATGCCGGTGCTGCAAATCACAATTCCTTTTTCGCACTGGCCCGACGCCACAGCCCGGGCCACCGCTTTGCCATAAACCGGGTAATCCACCGACGCGGTCGAACCGCAGCCGAAGTCCTGATAAGCAATCCCCCGCGCCTGCAGGTGGGCCAGGATCTTCTGCTTGAGCTCGAACCCGCCGTGGTCGCACCCTACGGCGATCATCGTACCAACTCCCGCGCGGCGGCCGCAATGGCGTCGCTGCGCAGGCCAAACTGGCTCAGCAGGTCCCAGGCCGGGCCGGAATGTCCGAACACATCCTTCACGCCGATACGGCGCATCTTGGTGGGGCATTGCTCCGCCAGCACACCGGCCACCGCTTCGCCAAGGCCGCCGAAGATGCTGTGCTCTTCACAGGTAACCACCGCACCGCACTCCCGCGCCGCCTTCACGACAATCTCTTCGTCCAGCGGTTTGATCGTGCACAGGTTGATGACCCGGGCGCGAATGCCTTCATTTTTGAGGGCTTCGGCTGCCAGGAGCGCCTCGTTGACCTCCAGGCCGGTGGCGATCAGCGCCACATCGTCGCCTTCGGTGAGCTGCTCGCCCTTGCCGATTTGGAAGGTAAAGTTGGCTTCATCATGGAACACCGGCAGCGCCAGGCGGCCAAACCGCAGGTAAACCGGGCCTTTGTGCTCATAAGCCGCCTGGACCGCCGCCCGGGCTTCCACATCGTCAGCGGGGCAAAGCACCGTCATGCCGGGGATGGAACGCATCAGGGCGAAGTCCTCACAGCACTGGTGAGAAGCGCCGTCCTCACCGACCGAGATGCCGCCGTGGGTGGCGCCGATCTTGACATTCAGGTGGGGATACCCGATGGAGTTGCGCACCTGCTCAAAGGCGCGGCCCGCTGCAAACATTGCAAAGCTGGAAGCATAGGGTACCAGGCCCATGGCAGCCATGCCGGCCGCGGCGGCCATCATGTTGCTTTCCGCAATGCCGCAGTCAAAATGGCGTTCGGGGTAGGCCTTTTTGAACACGCCGGTCTTGGTGGCGGCGGCCAGGTCGGCATCCAGCACTACCACATCGGGGTGATCTTTCGCCAGCTCCACCAGCGCGTTGCCGTAGCTGTCGCGGGTGGCGATTTTCTTACCATCACTCATGCTTCATGCCTCCAGTTCTGCCATCTGGGCGTTCAGTTCGTCCATCGCGACTTTGTATTCCTCATCATTGGGGGCTTTGCCGTGCCAGCCGACATTATTTTCCATGTAACTGACGCCCTTACCCTTGGTGGTATGCATCAGGATGGCGGTGGGCACGCCGGTTCCCTTGCGGGCGTGGAACTCGGCAAAAGCGTTCTCAATCTGGGCAAAGTCGTGGCCGTCGATGCTGACCACATGGAACCCGAAGTCCCGCATTTTGGCATCCACCGGCTCGGTGTTCATCACGTCCTTGGTGGCGCCGTCGATCTGCAGGCCGTTGAGGTCGATGATGGCGCAGAAGTTATCCAGCTTGTAGTGGGCGGCAAACAGGAACGCCTCCCACACTTCGCCTTCCTCAATCTCGCCGTCCCCCAGCAGGGTATAGACCCGCACTTCGTCCTGTTTCAGGTACTTGGCCGCTTTGGCCATGCCGGCCGCACAGGAAACGCCCTGGCCCAGGCTGCCGGTGGACATATCCACGCCGGGGACGGTGTTCATGTTGGGGTGGCCCTGCAGGTAGCTGTCAATATGGCGCAGTGTCGGCAGGTCCGCCACCGGGAAAAAGCCCCGGTACGCCAGCGCGCTGTACAGCCCCGGGGCTGTGTGCCCCTTGGACAGCACAAACCGGTCCCGATTTTCCCAGTGGGGGTTCTGGGGGTCGATGCGCATTTCCTTGTTATAAAGGTAGGCAAACATATCGGCCGCCGAAAGGCTGCCGCCCGGGTGCCCCGCCTTGGCGCCGTGGGTGGATTCAATCACACCCATACGGATCTGGCAGGCTGCAATCTGCAGCGCCTTGCATTCTTCTTTTGTCATAGTTATTCACCAAACACCTTGCAGTAATCGGCCTTGAATTTCTCAATGCCGGAATCGGTCAGCGGGTGGTGCAGCATCTGCTCAATGACCTTGTAGGGCACGGTGGCGATGTCCGCCCCGGCCAGGGCGCAGTCGGTCACATGGATGGGGTTGCGCACGCTGGCTGCGATGATCTGGGTGGTGATGTCAGGGTAATTCAGGAACATATCATGAATGTTCTGAATCAGCTCGATGCCGGGCTGGGAGATATCGTCCAGCCGGCCCAGGAAGGGGCTGACATAGGTTGCGCCGGCGCGGGCGGCCAGCAGGGCCTGGTTGGCGGAGAAAATCAGGGTGCAGTTGGTGGGGATGCCCTTGGCAGACAGCGCCTTGATGGCCTTGAGGCCTTCGGCCGTCATCGGGATCTTGACAACCATGTGCTTGGGGTCCAGGGCATAGATGGCCTCGCCTTCCGCGATCATGCCGGCGGCGTCTTCCGTGGTGGCCTTGACCTCACCGGAGATGGGGCCGTCCACGATGGTAGCGATTTCGGCCAGGGTTTCGGCGTAGTCACGGCCTTCCTTCGCAATCAGGCTGGGGTTGGTGGTGACGCCGGCGATCACGCCCATGTCATTGGCTTTGCGGATCTCGTCCACATTGGCGGTGTCGATGAAGAATTTCATAACGGACCTTCCTTTCTGTACAGGTGTTTGGGTTCAGGTTCACGGATATCAAAAGGGGCTTATCCCCAGGGGTTCTCGGTCGGGTAGGGCAGGGTTTTGGGCTGGTTGTAGGCGATGTCGGTGATGCCGAGATATTTGAACAGCTCG
>DSTMR04002__coassemble_975_pt1 | contig 25534 bp, 17 predicted proteins | sample DSTMR04002__metabat2_high_PE_039 | metagenome-assembled genome bin DSTMR04002 | reverse complement strand
CCCCCGGCCCACTGCTTAGAAGGCAGTTGCTCTATCCAGCTGAGCTACGGGCGCGCATGGTTCTTGACCCCCTGACGGGAACAAGCTGCGAAAGTTACTATACCATACCCGGGCAGCCTTGTCAAGGCTTTGCGGAAAAATTTGTTCCCGCCGCGGCGCAAAAAAACAGCGGGCCGGCGCATCGGCCGGCCCGCCCAGACTGTCGAAAAGAGTCAAAATCCGTCTCCGTCGGCGGACATGCGCCGACGACGGAGACACCTCCAGGGAAATTTTGCGGCAAATTGTGTGCGAGGAACAAAGTGACGAGTGCGCGATTTGCCGTAAAATTTTGTCGAAGGGGTTTTCAAAAGGGGAAATAGACGCGTTAGGCGCAGCCGTGCGCGGCTGTTGCCCCTTTTGCAGCGTGTCGAGTTTCTCGACACGCTGAGCGGCTTAGTATTCCTTGGGTTCTTCTTCGCCCTTCAGCACGCGCAGCGCGCCCTGGGCCAGGGCCAGCAGCTCGTCCTCACCGGGGTAGACGGTGATCGGGGCGATGAAGCCGATCTTCTGTTCCAGCACCTCACGGGTGTGGGGGTTGTAGGCGATGCCGCCGGTCAGGATGATCGCGTCCACCTTGCCGTCCAGCACGGCGGCCATTGCGCCGGCGTCCTTCGCAATCTGGTAGTAGAAGGCGTCCTCCACCAGCTTGGCGTAGTCGTCGCCCTCCTTGACCATCTTCTCCACCACGCGAGCGTCGTTGGTGTGCAGGTAGGCGTTGAAACCGCCCTGGCCGCAGATCTTTTTGTAGATCTCCTTCTCGGTGTATTTGCCCGAGAAGCACATCCTGACCAGGTCGCCGACCGGCACGGTGCCCGAACGCTCGGGGCTGAAGCAGCCTTCGCCGTCAAGGATGTTGTTGACATCCACCACCTGGCCGTGGCTGTGCGCGCCGACCGAAACGCCGCCGCCCATGTGGATGACGATGAGGTTGAGCGCATCGTAGGTGGTGCCGTGCTCCTTGGCGTAGCGGCGGGCGACGGCCTTCTGGTTCAGCGCGTGGAAGATCGAGCGGCGGGGCAGCTCCGGCATGCCGGAAATGCGGGCGACGTCGGTCAGTTCATCGACGACGACCGGATCGACAATAAAGGAAGGCTTGCCGATCGCATCGCCGATCTCCCGCGCCAGGATGCCGCCGAGGTTCGAGGCGTGCTGCCCCTGCACCCCGGCCTTGAGATCGGCCAGCAGCGCGTCCGAAACCGGGTAGGTGCCGCCGGGGATCGGCTTGAGCAGACCGCCGCGCCCGACGATGACGTCAAACGAATGGATGTCGCAGTTGTCCTCTTTGAGCGCGTCCAGGATGATCTGCTTGCGGAAGTCCTTCTGGTCAATGATCGAAGCATACTTCGCGATTTCTTCGGTCGGGTGGCGCAGCGTTTTGTCATATTCAAGGGTTTCATCCTCAAAAATGCCGATCTTGGTCGAGGTGGAACCCGGGTTGATAATCAAACTTTTGATAGCCATTGTGCGTGCCTCCCCGCTTCAGTTGTTGCGCAGCGCGGCGGCCACCACGGCGGCCAGCGCGATCGAGTTGACCTTGGTCTCAAAGCTGTCCGACCGGCTGGTCAGGATGGCGGGCACCTTGGTGCCGGTCAGGATGCAGCCGTTTTTGCAGTCGGCGGTATGCACAAGGGTCTTGTAGCAGATGTTGCCGGCCTGGATATCGGGGAAGAGCAGCACGTCGGCATGGCCGGCGGCGGGGCGGTCGGAAGCGCCCTTGTGGGCGGCGGCTTCCGGCGCAATGGCAATGTCCATCGAAAGCGGGCCGTCCACCACGCAGCCGGTGATCTTGCCCTCGGCGTTCATCTGGCGCAGCGCGTCGGCGTCAACGGTGCAGGGCATCTTGGGGTTGACAACCTCGACGGCGGCCAGCGGGGCGACCTTCGGGCAGGCGACGCCGCAGGCCTGGGCCACGGCGACGGTGTTTTCAATGATGTGGACCTTGTCCTCCAGCGTCGGGTAGGTGATGAAAGCGACGTCGGTCAAAAACAGCAGCTGTTCAATGCCCTTGACCTGGAACACCGCCACATGGGACAGCGTCTGCCCGGTGCGCAGGCCGACCTCCTTGTCCAGGATGCTCTTCAAAAAGGTCTTGGTGTCCAGCAGGCCTTTCATGTACATGTCGGCCTCGCCGTCATGCGCCAGCTTGACGGCGGTGTGCGCCGCGGCGGCTTTGTCCGGCTCATGGATGATGCGGTAGTCGCTCAGGTCAATCTGCAGGTCGGCCGCAATTTTGCGGATGGCCGGTTCATCGCCGACAAGAATCGCATCGGCAATGCCCTGCTTGTGGGCTTCGGCAACGGCTTCCAGCACGGCGTCGTCCTCGGCGGCGGCCACGGCCAGGGTTTGGCGGCCGCAGCTGTGCACCTTGGCAATCAGGTCCTCAAATTTCATGTCTTTTGCACCTCTGTTCAGGCTAGTTCAGGCTTTTTGTGCGGGAACGCGGCGAAAACCGCCGCCGCGCCCCGCCGTTCCACAGGGAAAGCCTTGGCGGGCATACCCTGTGAAAAGAATAACACACTCTGCCCCGCCGGTCAAGGGCGGGATGACGAGATGCCGGAATTTGAAGAGACCGTAGGGGCAAGCATTGTTCGCCCGCGGGAACTGACGGCGGGGCGGGAGGACTTCGGGGCGTCGAGGACACTGCCTCCTATGACGGGAAGAAAAATGTGGGGGCCGTCACATTTGAAACGGAGGTGAAATTTGTGCGTAGGGGCGGGATTCTTCCCGCCCGGAGGTTTTGCGACACCGCGAGCGTTCACGGGCCGGATAAATCCGGCCCCTACATATGGAGGAAAATGAGGTGGCAGAGGAGACAACAGTAAAAATCATTCACAGCGGGCGGCATTCTCGACGCTCAGGGCAGTTTTCCGTACCGCCAACACTCCGGGCCGATGCGAGCATCGGCCCCTACACACTGTAAGGCATTGCCTGCGGCCAATAACTAATGCGCAGCGCCGTGAAACGGCGAAGGAAAGGGAAACTCCGTCCCGCGCGAGAAGGAACGGCCTAATACCTGAATCCATAACGATCGTAGCGGCGCACAGTGTGCGCCATTGCCGTCATAAAATGAGGGAAGGGATGTGTTTTTTGAGAATTTACATTTGTAGAGACTGTAGGGGCGAGCAGCGCTCGCCCGTAGGAGTTTGCCACACTCGACGCTTTCCGGGAAGGAGATTTTCATCAGAAGGAAAGATTGACTCGTCAAGCGAACGTTTTTATAAATATTAGTTCAGTATTGGGCGAAAGTGTGATATAATGCAAAGAAGAATGAGAAACAATAAGAAATTGAGTGGCGCGAAATGCGAATGAAAGGGAGACGCATTATCACATGAACATAGGCAATATGGACATTTTACTTGTGGCATATATCATTGCTTTTTTATTGTTCCTGTTATTCATGCTTTGGCTTTGGCTGAGGTCACCCTTTAAGTATCCTTACAAAAAAATATACTTTGATGTTTCGGGCAAACGGAATCCAAAGATAGAAGATCAAATCGATAATTTTTTGAATGAAGAAGGATTCGATTTGATTGAAGAGCACTGCGAACATATTGAACAATGGAAAAAGAAGTGCAGGGAAAAAGTGGACGGAAGTCTCTTTCGAAAGAAAAGAGAAAGACAGTTTCAAGATTGCATTGATGATGAGAATGCGTTTCAATTTATAGAAACAAGAACACAAACACGATATCGGCAAAGAAACTATGTAAAATCAGCCTATAAAGTTGATGTGGTGGTAGAGCAATTCAATACTGGCGAATCATATTTAAGAAATCGCTACAAAAAACTGAAAGCGATTGACTTTGCGTGCACAATTTCCGAATACCATGCCAAAGATCAGCGACGGCTGATGACAAAAGAGCTGAGAGACCGAATAGCCCGTAGAGATAACTACACTTGTCAAATTTGCGGTAAATATATGCCTGATGGCGTGGGGCTACATATTGACCATATTGTACCAATAGCCAAGGGCGGAAAGAGCGTGCCGTCCAATTTACAGGTACTGTGCTCGAAGTGTAACGGCAGAAAGTCGAGCAAGTAAATTGAGTGCAGAGTAGGGAATGGCGCTGGGGGCTGTAGAAAGATGAGGACAAACCCCTTGGTGAACTACCACAAAACATTGGGGAATACTCTTCACAAATTGCACGAAATGTGAATTGACAAAACCTTAACAAAATGCCATACTGATTATAGCCCCGTCCGGGAAGGGCAGGGTGCCGGCTGCGGCGGGTTTGACGGCCCGTTTTTGTTAGAAAATTAACAATGCCGGCGCCCCTGCGTCCGCCGTGGCCAGGCCGGCCGCGCCCGGCTGTAGGTTTATTTAGGTAAGGAAGGCTTCACAGCATGACCACCGCTATGTATCCCGGCAGTTTTGACCCTGTCACCCGCGGGCATCTGGATATCATCCGCCGCGCTTCGCGTATGTTTGACCGCCTGATTGTCGCGGTGCTCAACAACAGCGCCAAAACCCCGCTGTTCACCGCCGAAGAGCGGGTGCAGATGCTGCGCGAATGCTGCGCCGACATCCCGAACGTGGAGGTGGACAGCTTCGACGGCCTGACCGTCAGCTTTGCCGAGCAGCGCGGCGCCACCGTCATGGTGCGGGGCTTGCGCGCCGTGACCGACTTTGAAAACGAGATCCAGCTCGCCCACACCAACCACGCGCTGCTGCCCGGCATTGAAACGGTGTTCCTTGCCACCTCGCTGCAGTGGAGCTATCTTTCTTCCACCATTGTGAAGGAGGCCGCGCACTACCGGCAGGACGTTTCCCAGTTTGTCACCCCGAACGTGGCCGAAGCCCTTGCCGCCAAGCGCCGGCACGGGGATGTGTGAACCCCGTTCCCCTTTTATTCAGCCCTGACCGCTTCGGCGGTTTTGGATACAGAAGCCAAAGACGAAAACAGATTCAAAAATTTTCAGGAGGCTGTTTTATGAAAAAGATCGTCATCGCATCCGCCTGCCGTACCGCCATCGGCAAGTTCGGCGGCACGCTGTCCGCCGTCCCGGCCGCTGAGCTCGGCTCGATCGTCATCAAGGAAGCGATCGCCCGCGCCGGCATCACCCCGGAACAGGTTGACCACGTCTATATGGGTTGCGTTATCCAGGCGGGTCTGGGCCAGAACGTCGCCCGCCAGGCCTCCATCAAGGCCGGGCTGCCCGTCACCACCCCGGCTGTCACCGTCAACGTCGTCTGCGGCTCGGGCCTTAACTGCGTCAACATGGCCGCCCAGATGATCGAAGCCGGCGACGCCGACATCGTTGTGGCCGGCGGCACCGAGAACATGGACATGGCCCCCTTCGCGATGATGAAGGGCCGCTATGGCTACCGCATGGGCGCCCCGATGGGCAAGAGCGAGCTGGTTGACACGATGGTCAACGATGCGCTGTGGGACGCTTTCAACGACTACCACATGGGCATCACGGCCGAGAATGTCGCCGACCAGTGGAACCTCTCCCGCGAGGATCTCGACAACTTCGCCTACAACAGCCAGCTCAAGGCCGACAAGGCGATCAAGGAAGGCGCTTTCAAGGACGAGATCGTCCCGGTTGTCATCAAGAACAAGAAGGGCGACATCGTCTTTGATACCGACGAAGGCCCCCGCCTGAGCCCGCCGGAAGTCCTGGCCAAGCTGCGCCCCGCCTTCAAGAAGGACGGCAAGGTCACCGCCGGCAACGCTTCCGCCATCAATGACGGCGCCGCCGCCCTCGTCATCATGAGCGAGGACAAGGCCAAGGAGCTCGGCATCACCCCGATGGCCACCTGGGTGGGCGGCGCGCTCGGCGGCGTGGACCCGTCGATCATGGGCGTCGGCCCGGTTGCCGCGACCAACAAGGTCATGAAGAAGATCGGCATGACCGTCGCCGATATGGACCTCATCGAGGCCAACGAGGCCTTCGCTTCCCAGAGCCTGGCCGTCGCGCATGACCTCGGCTTTGATATGGAAAAGGTCAACGTCAACGGCGGCGCGATCGCGCTGGGCCACCCGGTCGGCGCTTCGGGCGCGCGCATCCTCGTCACCCTGCTCTATGCGATGAAGCATCGCGGCGCGAAGAAGGGCCTGGCCACCCTGTGCATCGGCGGCGGCATGGGCTGCGCGACGGTTGTCGAGATGGAGTAAGCTTCGCTTCACAAGGGGCAACAGCCGCGCACTGCCGCCGCAGCGGCGTGTCGGAGGCCAACCGGGCCGCAGGCCCGGCTCTTAGGCCGGAGACCGGCTGCGCCTAACGCATCTGTTTCCCCCTGTGTATCCCCTTCGGGCGAAAAGTAAAACAAAATCGCGCACTCGTCGCTGCGCTCCCCGCACACAATTTTGCTTTACTTTTCTGTAGAGGTGTCGCCGTCGTCGGCGCATGTCCGCCGACGGCGACGGATTTTGAATTCGGAGGAACAATCCAATGTCTTTTGTTAAAACCGAACTGCAGGGCGCGGTGGCGGTCGTTACGATCGACCGGCCGCAGGCGCTCAATGCGCTGAACCCCGAAGTCCTCGCCGACCTCAAGGCCGCGTTTGAGGGCATTGACCAGAACGCCGTGCGCTGCGTGGTGCTCACCGGCGCGGGCGAAAAGAGCTTTGTGGCCGGCGCCGACATCGGCTCGATGTCCACGATGACCAAGGCCGAAGGCGAGGCTTTCGGCAAGCTCGGCAACGATATCTTCCTGATGATTGAGAACTTCCCGCTGCCGGTCATCGCGGCGGTCAACGGTTTCGCTCTCGGCGGCGGCAATGAGCTCGCCATGAGCTGCGACATCCGCCTGTGCAGCGACAACGCCGTCTTCGGCCAGCCCGAAGTGGGCCTTGGCATCACGCCGGGCTTCGGCGGCACCCAGCGGCTGGCCCGCCTTGTCGGCATGGGCATGGCCAAGCAGCTCGTCTACTCGGCGCTCAACATCAAGGCCGACGAAGCGCTGCGCATCGGCCTGGTCAACGCGGTCTACCCGCAGGCCGAACTGATGGAGAACGCCCTCAAGCTCGCCGGCAAGATCGCCAAGAACGCCCCGATCGCGGTGCGCAACTGCAAGAAGGCGATCAATGAAGGCATCAGCCTGCCGATGGACAAGGCTGTCGAGGTTGAGGAAAAGCTCTTCGGCGACTGCTTCGAAACCCATGACCAGGTCGAAGGCATGGCCTGCTTCCTCTCGAAGGAAAAGCCGAAGCCGAAACCGGTGTTCACCAACAACTGATTGCCGGTACGGCAAGGAAGCACGCTTCTTTCATCATCATATAAAGTTTCAAACAAACATCCAGGAGGTAAATACCATGAAAATCGGTGTTATCGGCGCTGGCACGATGGGCCAGGGCATTGCCAAGGCGTTTGCCCAGTGCGAAGGCTTTACCGTCGCGCTGTGCGACATCAAGCAGGAATGGGCCGAAGGCGGCAAGGACAAGATCGCCAAGGGCTACGCGAAGCTCGTCGCCAAGGGCAAAATGACCCAGGAGAAGGTTGACGCGATCCTCGCCGCGATCACCCCGGGCGTCAAGGAAGACCTCTGCGCCGACTGCGACCTCGTCGTCGAAGCTGCGTTTGAGGATATGAAGGTCAAGCAGGAAACCTTCGGCGCGCTCGATAAGATCTGCAAGCCGGAGTGCATCTTCGCCTCCAACACCTCGAGCCTGTCCATCACCGAGATCGGCAAGGGCCTGTCCCGTCCGCTGATCGGCATGCACTTCTTCAACCCCGCCGACCGCATGAAGCTCGTCGAGGTCATCGCCGGCGCCAACACCCCGGCCGAGACCGTCGCCGCGATCAAGGATCTGTCCGAGAAGATCGGCAAGAGCCCCGTGCAGGTCAACGAGGCTGCCGGCTTCGTCGTCAACCGCATCCTGATCCCGATGATCAACGAAGCCGCCTTCATCAAGATGGAGGGCGTGTCCGACATCGCCGGCATCGACACCGCGATGAAGCTCGGCGCCAACCACCCGATGGGCCCCCTGGAGCTCGGCGATTTCATCGGCCTGGATATCTGCCTGGCCATCATGGACGTGCTCTACCAGGAGACCGGTGATTCCAAGTACCGCGCCTGCCCGCTGCTGCGCAAGATGGTGCGCGGCGGCAACCTGGGCTGCAAGACCGGCAAGGGCTTCTATGTCTACAACGCCGATCGCACCAAGACCCCGGTGGACGCGCTGTAAGCTTTTTCACACAACAAGAACCTCCCTCCGCCGCCGACCCTGCGGCCTGCGGTGGGGGAGTTCCTTTGCTAGGAGGTTGCATTATGGATTTTACCCTGTCCAAACAGCAGCAGATGGTACAGAAAATGTACAAGGAGTTTGCCGAAAACGAGGTCAAACCCCTGGCCAAGATGGTCGATGCTGAAGAGTATTTTCCCAAAGAAACCGTGGAAAAGATGTCGAAGCTTGGCATGATGGGCATCTATTTCCCGAAAGAAGTCGGCGGCGCCGGCGGCGACGTGCTTTCCTATGTCATGGCTGTCGAGGAGATGAGCAAGGTCTGCGGTACGACCGGCGTCATCATCTCGGCCCACACTTCGCTTTGCGCGGCCCCGATCTATGAAAACGGCACCCCCGAACAGAAGGCCAAGTACCTGCCCAAGCTCTGCAGCGGCGAGTGGGTCGGCGCCTTCGGTTTGACCGAGCCCGGCGCCGGCACCGACGCCCAGGGCCAGCAGACCTATGCCGTCGATGAAGGCGATCACTGGAAGCTCAACGGCTCCAAGATCTTCATCACCAACGCCGGCTACGCCAACGTCTTCATCATCATTGCGGTCACCGGCACCGTGCTGGACAAGCGCGGCCGCAAGCAGAAGGAAATCTCCGCCTTCATCGTCGAGCGCACCGACCCCGGCTTCAAGGTCGGCAAGCCTGAGGATAAGATGGGCATCCGCGGCTCCTCGACCTGCGAGCTCATTATGGAAGACTGCATCATCCCGAAGGACCGTCTGCTCGGCGTCAAGGGCCGCGGCTTCCAGCTCGCGATGGCCACCCTCGACGGCGGCCGCATCGGCATCGCCGCCCAGGCCCTCGGCATCGCCGAAGGCGCGCTGGACGAGACCGTCGCCTATGTCAAGGAGCGCAAGCAGTTCGGCCGTTCGATCGCGGCGTTCCAGAACACCCAGTTTGAACTCGCCGAGATGAAGGCCCGTGTGGATGCCGCCAAGTACCTTGTCTACGCCGCGGCCCAGAAGAAGCAGGCCGCGATGGACGGCGCCAAGGTCCGCTACAGCGTCGAGGCTGCCGAGGCCAAGCTGATCGCTTCCCGTACGGCCAGCGATGTGACCCGCCGCTGCCTGCAGCTGTTCGGCGGCTACGGCTACACCCGCGATTACCCGATTGAACGCATGATGCGCGACGCCAAGATCACCGAGATCTACGAAGGCACCAGCGAAGTCCAGATGATGGTCATCTCGGGCGCGATGCTCAAGTAAGGAGGGCGCAGAAACAATGAAAGCTATCGTTTGTGTCAAACAGGTCCCTGATACCCAGGGCAAGGTGGCCGTCAAGGCGGACGGCACGATGGACCGTGCCGCCATGGCCACCATCACCAACCCCGACGACCTCAACGCCGTCGAGGCCGCGCTCCAGCTCAAGGACGCCACCGGCTGCGAAGTCGTCGTCGTCACGATGGGCCCGCCCCCGGCCGAAGGCATGCTGCGTGAGCTGCTCGCCCGCGGCGCGGACCGCGGCGTGCTCGTCTCGGCCCGTGAATTCGGCGGTTCCGATACCTTCGCCACCTCCCAGATCCTGGCTGCGGCGGTCAACAAGATCGGCGTCGGCCCTGAGGATATCGTCTTCTGCGGCCGCCAGGCCATCGACGGCGACACCGCCCAGGTCGGCCCCCAGATCGCCGAAAAGCTCCACCTGCCCCAGGTCACCTATGTCACCGACATCCAGAAGAACGGCGACGAGCTGATCGTCAAGCGCCAGCTGGAGGACGGCTACATGGAGCTCAAGGTGCACACCCCCTGCCTGCTGACCTGCATCAAGGAGCTGAACAACCCGCGTTATATGAGCGTGTCCGGCATCTTCGAATGCTATGACAAGCCCATCGATGTCTTTGACTACAACGCCCTCAAGGACGACCCGCTCATCGAGACCGACACCATCGGCCTCAAGGGCTCGCCCACGAACGTCTACAAGTCCTTTGCTCCCCCGGTCAAAGGCGCCGGCATGATGGTCGAAAGCGTTGACCAGCTCGTCGGTATGCTCAACGACAAGCATTTGATTTGAGAGAGGAGAGAAGAACAATGGCTGAATTCAACGCAATGGATACCGCCGCCTTCAAGGGCGTTTGGGTCTTCTGCGAACAGCGCGAAGGCCAGATCCAGACCATCAGCTACCAGTTGCTCAGCGAAGGCCGCAAGCTCGCCAACGACCTCGGCGTCGAACTGTGCGGCGTTGTCATGGGCAGCGAGGTCAACGAAGGTTACATCAAGGCCCTCGGCGGCTACGGCGCCGACCGCGTCTTTTACATCGACAGCCCGCTGCTGAAGGACTACACCACCGACGGCTACGCCAAGGCCCTGTGCGATCTCATCATGGACAAAAAGCCCGAGATCGTCCTCATCGGCGCGACCAACCTCGGCCGCGACCTCGGCCCGCGCTGCGCGGCCCGCCTGCACACCGGCCTGACCGCCGACTGCACCCACCTGGATGTGGATGTGGAGAAGTACAAGGAGTTCCTGCGCTCCACCTCCAACATCGACGTGGACAACACCAAGTTTGAGGAGAACACCAACCTCAAGATGACCCGCCCGGCGTTCGGCGGCCACCTGATGGCCACCATCATCTGCCCGCGCTTCCGCCCGCAGATGTCCACCGTGCGCCCCGGCGTCATGCAGACCCAGCCGTTTGACGAAGCCGGCGCCGAGAAGACCGTCGTGGAGAAGATCACCCCGGCCCTGACGGCTGAGGACATCCATGTCGAAATCCTCGACATCCAGAAGAGCGCCAAGAAGCTCGTTGACCTGATCGGCGCCGACGTTGTCGTCTCGGTCGGCCGCGGCATCAGCGCCGACCCCGAAAAGGGCATTGCGCTGGCCGAAGAGCTCGCCGGCCTGCTCGGCGGCGTTGTGGGCGCTTCCCGCGCCGTGACCGACGCGGGCTGGCTCTCGGCCGATCACCAGGTCGGCCAGACCGGCAAGACCGTCCATCCGCGTATCTATGTCGCGCTCGGCATCTCCGGCGCGATCCAGCACATCGCCGGTATGCAGGATTCCGAGACGATCATCGCAGTCAACAAGAACGAAGGCGCCCCGATCTTTGATGTGGCCACCTATGGCCTCGTCGGCGACCTGTTCAAGGTTGTGCCCGAACTCATCAAGCAGATCCGCGCCATCAAGAGCGCCCAGTAAGCGCCCGAACCCCGGCAGCCGTTCCGGGAAATAGCGAAACCCAAACAGCCAGCCGCCTCACCGAAGAGGCGGCTGGCTGCTTTTTTTGATAGGGTATAGAGTCTTTACAAAACTCTGTACCCTGAACTCTTACCCCTCAACTTCCCAGCCTTTCCAGCGCCGCCATCGCGCGGGGGTTCTCTCGCAGCGCGGCGTAAGCCGGTTCCTCCAGCAGCTGGCGGCGCAGCATCCGGCGCAGCGCGCCAAGGTCAGGGTCGTCGGACATCGCGCCGTCCCGCATCGACAGCGTCGGGGCAAACAGCGCCGGGTTCGGTTGGGGCAGCGGGCCGGTCAATACCGCGACGTATTCTTCCAGCGCAGCGGCGGCGTCCTCCACCCGGCCCAGCGCCAGCAGCGGCTCCACCCGCAGCAGCCCGCTTGAATCCAGCAGCCCGAAGGTCGCAGCCATCTGCCGGAAGGCATCGGCCAAAACCAGCCGGCGTTCGGGTTCGGGCAGCACGGCGGGGGAGTCAAGCGCCGAGAGCAGCGTGATGCTCTGCGAAACCACCGCGTACAGCCGCTTTTGCAGCGTGGCCCGCGCCGCGTCCGGATCGCCGCGCTTGAGCTGCAGCTGGTAGCGGTTGAGGGATGCGTCCACCACCTGCTCGGGCAGCTCCTGCAAATAGCGCTCGGCTTCGTCCAGCTCGCCCGCGGCGATTGCGTGGGAAGCCAGCTGGTTGGCCGCGTACTGGGCCAGGGCCGGGTCAGGCCCGGCGTGCAGCGCCTGCCACAGTTCCACAGCGCTGCGCTGCCAGCGGGCGCGTGCTTCGGCATCGGCAGTGGGGAAGAAAACCTGAAACGCCGACCAGCCGATCGCGGCCTGGTATTGCAGCGCGGCGCAGTCGGGGTATTCCTGCACCAGAGCGGTCAGGGCGGCTTCGGCGGCGGTCAGGTCGCCGGTCAGCGCGGTATGCAGAATCTCGTTGAGATGGTCGATGGCTTCGGCTTCGGTCAGGGCGGGGGTGAACTGCAAAAGCTCGTCCACCCGGCAGCCCAGCGCCCGCGCCAGCGGGCAGAGCAGCGTGATATCGGGGTAGGAACTGTTCGTCTCCCACTTGCTCACGGCCGGGGCGCTCACCCCGAGCCTGGCGGCCAGCTGTTCCTGGGTCAGCCCGCGGGCGCGGCGGCGGGCGGCAATATTCGCGCCGATCTGTAATTGGCTCATGGTCTACCTCGCTTTGCTTGTGAGAAAAAACAAGTCATGATTATTCATTCTCTATTGTTTCTAACAGACATCGGCCGGCCTTGCCCTTATTCTACCGCGTTCCGGCCGCGCTCACAAGCGAGGTGTGGTTAAGCGCCGGTCAGAAAAAGCTGAACGCCGGTTAAGCCGGGCTGTATTCAGAGCATCCCGCCGTAAAACCAGCCGATGAACTCTTCGCTCCCAAACAGTGCGACCACCGCTGCGGCGCACAGGAACGGCCCGAACGCAAACTGCACGCCGGGGCGCAGCCGGCCGGCTGCCACCCCGGCCACAGACCAGGCCCCGGCCGCAAGTGTCGCCAGCAAAAACGCCGGCACAACCGCCCAGCCGAGCCACAGCCCCGCGGCCGCCAGAAACTTGACGTCCCCGCCGCCAAGGCAGCCGGGCCAGACCCGGCGCAGCAGCGCCAGCGGCAAACTGACCGTCACCGCGCTGACTGTGTGCTCGAACAGCAGCGGCCCCCAGGCCGCACCGCCGAGCCAGGCTGCCAGCACCCACGGCAGCGCCAAAAGCCCCAGCAGGGCGCAGAGTGGGTCGGGCAGCACCATCGTGGCCGCGTCAACCCGCCCCAGCGCGTAGAGCAGCACACAGGCGGCGAGCGCCAGCACGGCCTGCACGCCGCCAAACCGCGCGGCGCAGCCGAGCGCGACCAGCCCGCCGGCCGGCAGCTCCACCCACTGCCGCGCCAGCGCCCCGGCGCCATAGCGGATGGCAAGCCGCTCGCCAAACAAAAAGGCGGCCGCGCCGGCACAAAGCCAGAGCGCAGTCCGCCAAGTTTCTGAAAATGGTAACATGGGTAGCCCCTTCCCGGGCACGCCGGGCAGCAAAAATCAGCCCTGCCGCAGAGAATCTGCCAAACTGGCCAGCGCCCGCTTTTCCAGCCGCGAAATATAGCTGCGGCTGATCCCGAACCGCGCGGCCACCTGCCGCTGGGTCATCGGGGCGCGGCCGTCCAGGCCATAGCGCAGCGCCAGCAGCTCGCGGTCGCGGGCGGGCAGCGCCGCCACCAGCGCCCGCAGCCGGCGGACGGCGTCGGTCTGCTCGCAGTGTTCTTCCATCACAAAATCGTCGGGCAGCACATCGGCAACGGTCAGCCCGCCGTCGCCGGCCTCGATCGGCTCCTGCAGCGAGGTCGTCGTCCCTTCGCGCCGGATGCGGCGCAGATGCATACGGATTTCGTTTTCGATGCACTGGGAAGCGTAGCTCGCAAACCGCACCCGCCGCGCCGGGTTGTAGGTATCCACCGCCTTGATCAGCCCGATCGTGCCGATGCTGATGAGGTCGTCGCTGCCGCCGACGGCGTAGTATTTTTTCACCACATGGGCCACCAGCCGCAGGTTGTGGCTGATGAGCCGGTCCCGCGCGGCAGCGTCGCCGTTCTGCAGCGCCGCAAAGGCGGCCTGTTCCTCCGCCGGGTGCAGCGGGCGCGGAAAGCTGCCGCTCTCCAGCCGCAGCGCCAGGTAAGCAATCTGCCCGGCCGCCGCCTGCACAAACACCGCCAAAATCCCAAACATACCACCACCCCCTGGCAGGGTATGCGGGAGGATGGCGGAAAAGAAGCGGGGAACGGCTTTCTTTCTTGGGTGTATATGATAATCCCCAGCACTTTGGATTTATCAGATACGCCCTTATTATCGCAGAAAATGGGGCGGAAGGCAAGGGGGGCAAGGAGGAAACAAGGAAATTTTGCTGAGGTTAGATCAGGTTGCAGGGGATAAAACAGTTTTTCTGATCGATTGGGATGACTTCTTCGCACATGCAGACAATGCCGCCGCTGCCGCGCATAAGCGCTGTCTTATCGAACACTGCGTACTTTTTGATTTCCCGGCGGTCAGGGCTGGCGGACTTTTTAATTTCCAGCGGATGAACCAACCCGTTCTCTTCGACGATTACATCAATCTCTTTTGCATTGGAATCACGGTAATAGGTCAGGTTGGCTTTGTCCGGCGAACAGGAATAGCTTTTCAGCAACTCGATCACGACATAATTTTCGAAGTAATGGCCGCTTGCCGCACCCAGCATCAGGGTGTCTCGGGTGAGCCACATAGACAAATACGCGCACAATCCGGTGTCGCAGAAATAGAGCTTGGGCGTTTTGGTCAGCCTCTTCAGCTCGTTGTTCGCAAAGGGGGGCAGAAGATAGACAATCCCCAACCCCTGCAAAATCCGCAACCACTCTTTTGCGGTTGGCTGGGAGATGTCGGCTGCTTCGGCCAGGGTTTTGTAGTTGACCTGTTCGGCCGTCAGAGCGGCGCAGGCGCTCAAGAATTTACGGAAACGGACAGAATCGGTGATGCCGCCGGCCTCGGCAACGTCCCGCATCAGATAAGTTTCGATGTAGGAATTGAAATACTCCTGCCGCAGCTCGGCGTCTGCGTGTAGCGCATCCGGCATACCGCCGCGCCAGATATGCTCGAACACCGCTACAATATCGTTCTTTTTGGCTGTTTTCTGCCGCTCCAGAAGGCAGGGCAGAGAAAAATCCAGCTTGTTTGAAAAAACCGTTCCGTCCACTTCGTTTTGAGAAAGGCTGTACAGCTCCAAAATCCCGATTCTGCCGGCCAGCGTTTCGCGGATGTTTTTCATCATTGTGTACTGCTGGGAACCGGTCAGCCAGAAAAGCCCCCGCTCCTCGGTTTCGTCGCAGATGATTTTAATCTGTTCAAACAGTTCGGGGGCCTTTTGGATTTCGTCAATGATGATGGGAGGTTTGTAGGTCTGAAAGAACAGCACAGGGTCGCTTTGTGCCAGGGCGCGGGCCATTGCGTTGTCCATCGTCACATAGGTGCGGTTTTGCCCTGCGGCCAGATGCTTCAGCATCGTGGTTTTGCCGACCTGCCGTGCGCCTGTTACCAGAGTGGCCTTGAAAAAAGCGTTCATGCGCAAAAACTTTCGCTCCAATGCGCGCTCGATATAGGGCATAGAATGACCTCTCTTCGAATTCAGGAAAATATAAAGTGTACTTTATTTTATCCTAGATTCTGAATGCTGTCAATGGTGGAAAGCGCGGAAAGTTTCAAAACTCTCCGGCTGCTCCTGCTGAAGTTCTCTTACCACCCCGTCAATATCTCCCCGCACACAGATGGACCGGCTGGCGATTTCCTGCGGGCAGAAGGATTCGTAAAGGTTCAGGCAGGCATAGGTTGCCTGTGGATTCTGCGCGGTCATACGCCAAAAATTGTATTTTATAATCGTTGGCGTGTTGCCGCCGACCCCGAGCTCAAGAAAGAGGATGTGCTGCCCCTCATGCCGGCGCATAAAGTCGTTATACCGGCCCGCGGCGGCGTGCCAGCCTTCGTCCTCAACAAAGCTGTCGTCGGCGCGCAGGTTCATCGTCATCGGCCGGCCGCAGACCGGGCAGCGGGGGACAAGCGCGGAAGGGATCGCCCGGCGGGGCGCGCACCCTTCCGGCAGGCGCAGCGCGCCGCTTTCTTCGATTTTGTACCCCTGCGCCTCGACCATTTGGCGGATCGCCGCCGCATTGTCGTAGGTTTTCTGGCAGCAGGGCTCGCTGCACTGGAACAGCCCGTAGTCCCCCTGGGTATAAAACAGGCGGTGCTTGTCAAACCCGGCTTTCTGGAAGCAGTGATCGACGTTGGTGGTCAGCACAAAGTAATCTTTGCCGTCCACCAGCGCCAGCAGCGCGGCGCCGGGCAGTTCGCCGGCCAAAAGATCGGCCACCCGGCGGGTGCCGCCGGTGGGGCTGAAAACCAGTTCAAACAGTTGCATGGGGTTCTCTCCTTCTTTCGGGGCGCGGCTTGGCGGCCCGCATTTTGTCAGCCAAGGCCCAGTTGGCGGCGCACCGCCACAGCCAGCGCCGGCCTGTTGGTGATGACATCGGCCCCGGCCTGCAGCAGCCAGCGCAGGTCGGCTTCCTCATTGACGGTCCAGACCCGTACGGCCAGCCCGCTGGCAAGGTACCGGGGCAGGAAGTCCCGCATCCTGACATTCCACAGCCCCGGGTGCAGCCCGCCCACCCCGCGCGCGGCGGCCTGGCCCTCGATATCAATCAGAATGTCCGAGAAAAGGTAGGCGGTCCTGGCCTGCGGGGCCAGCCGGCGCACCGTCTCGATGCTGTAATGGTTGAAGGAGGAATAGATCACCCTGTCCTGCATGCCGTATTCGGCCACCAGCGCGAGCGTCTTGGCCTCGATCCCCTCATACCAGACAAGGCTTGTCTTGAGCTCGATGTTGAGCAGCAGATCCGTCGGGCGCAGCAGGTCAAGCACCTCGCGCAGGGTGGGAATGCGCGCTTCGGCAAAACCGGGCAGGCCGTTGTCGGCCCGCAGGGCGCGCAGTTCGGCCAGCGTGCGATCCTTCACCCAGCCGGCGCCGTCGGTTGTGCGGTCCAGCGTTTCGTCATGAATCACGACAAGCTCGCCGTCGCGGCTCAGGTGAACGTCCAGTTCAATGCCGTCGGCGCCCTGTTCCACCGCCCTGGCAAAGGCGGGCAGGGTGTTTTCCGGCGCGGCGTCGCTGGCGCCGCGGTGTGCAAAGATCGAAACAACAGGCATCATGCAGTCTCCTCCCCGCGGGGCGGCGGCCGGGCGCCTGCGGCAAAATGCGGCGGGCGGGGGCGGCGGCCCGGGTGTGTTTGTGCTTCTATTATAGCATGGCGCGGGCGGCGGGCAAGCCTGCCGGGCAAATTCTGTAAAATTTGGCCGCGGCCGGGCGGCGCAGTGCCAAAATCTGTACATTTTCGACTTTTTTTGTGATATACTGAGAACAGGAAAGAATTGCCGGATGCGGGTTCGCCCACAGCCCGCCGCAGGGAAGGAGGCCGGCTTGCATGGAGGAAAAAACTGCCGCCGCCCCGCGGGAAGAACTGCCGCTGCGCCTGGAAGAACTGCTGCGCCGCGCCAGCCGGGATGCGCTGTCCGGCCTGCTCAACCGGGATACGATGGAGCGGGAAATCCGCCGCCGGCTTGCCGCGCTTTTGCCGGAGGAAGCCTGCGCGCTGTTTATCCTGGATCTTGACAATTTCAAACAGGTCAACGATACGTTTGGCCACCAGGCCGGCGACCAGGCGATCCGGGAATCGGCCCGGATGCTGTCCGGCTTGTTCCGGGCCAGCGATATCATAGGCCGGCTCGGCGGGGATGAGTTTGCGGTTTTCCTGACCGGGGCGCGCATTACCGAAGAACTGCTGCACCGCAAGGCGGCCCAAATCTGTGATACGCTGCAGCTTTCGGTGGGGGAAAACGGCACCGTCAGCCTGACAGCCAGCGTCGGCGTCTGCCTGGCGGACGCCAACCAGACCTTTGAAGGGCTGTACCAAAGCGCCGACCTTGCGCTGTACCGCGCCAAAAAGAGCGGCAAGCACCGCTACTGCCTCAAGGTGCACGACCGCTTTGAGGGCGAAGCGCCGGCCGACTGCCACCCCATCAGCGCGATCCCGCTCAACCGCCTGCTTGAAACCATGGCCAGCGGCGTGGCGCTGCTGGAAATGGGCCCCCAGCCGCGGGTGGTCTATGTCAGCCCGAGCTTTTGCCGGCTCATCGGGGCCGATCCGGGCGCCTACCCGGTGCCGCAGCCGCTCACGGCGCTGGTTCATCCCGATGATTTCTGCGCGCTGGAGCAGGCGCTGCGGGAGGGCCTGCGCAGCTGCCGCCCGGTGGAATATACCCACCGCCTGGCAACGGCGGACGCCCGGCGCTGGCTGTGGTGCCATACCCGGGCCGAGCGCATCCCGTACGACAGCCCCCGGCCGATGCTGCTGGTGACCGGCAGCGATGTTTCGGCCTATAAAGAAAAGGAACAGCGGCTGACAGAATCCAACCGGAGGCTGCGCACGGCGTTTGACCAGGTGGCCCAGCAGATGTGGGAAGTGGACCTTGCGGCCAGGACCTTCAGCCTGTACGCCCCGGGCGAGGGCGAACCTTCGGCCGGCACCGCCTTCCCCGACGGCATGGTGGAAACCGGCTGGGTGCATCCGCGCTCGGCCCGGGCGTTCTGCGCGTTTGCCCGTGCGCTGTGCGGCGGCCAGGCGCAGGGGTACGGCAACTTTCTGCTGCGCCTGCACCCGGCTGACCGCTACCGCTGGACGGTTTTGTCCTACCGTCTGCTGTGTGATGAAGCCGGGCGCGCGGTGCGGGCGGTCGGCGTGGCGGAACCGCTGGACCAGACCTTCCGGCGCTACCACCCCGGCGCCAATCCCAAAGGGGTCATGCCCTCCGCCATGCTGGCCGACCTTGTGGCCGAAATGCGGCTCAACCTTACCCGCGATACGGTGGAAGAGCTCTGGGTGGAAGGGCAGGACCAGACCGCGGCCTGGGCGGGCGTTCCGGCCCGGGCCATGCTGCGCCAACAGCGCGCCGGCCTGCGCCGGGATGACAGCGCCAACGGGGCGGATGATTTTTCCGCCTGCTTTTCCACGGCGCAGATGCGGGCGCAGTTCGGCGCCGGGCGCCGCTGGCTGGCCGCCGTTTACCAGCGGGTGGATGCCGGCGGCAACATCCGCCGGGTGCGCCACCTGGTGCGTATGACCCAAGACCCGCAAACCGGTGCGCTGCTGGCGTTCGGCTGCCTGCTGCACCTGCACCTGCCCGCCGTGTGGGAGCGGCGGCTCTGCACCGAAAGCGGCGCTTTTGACCCGATCACCCGGCTGTATGACCGCGGCTTTATCGCACGGGCGGCCGGTGCGTTTGCCGGTGCCGGGGCCGGCGCTTACGCGGTGGCGGTTGTGCAGGCGCTGGGCCTTGCCGCCGGCCAGGAGGAAGACCCGGCCCCGGCGCGGCGCACCCGCCAGGGGATCGCCGCGGCGTTTGCGGCGGCGCTGGGCGGCGGCTGCCTGCTGGGCCAGTATGCGCCGGACCAGCTGGTTGTGCTGTTTCCGCTGCCGCTCCCGCAGGAGGAACTGCAGCGCAGGCTGGAGGAGGCGTTTGCCTTCCTGCGGATTGCCGTGCAGGAAGGCCTGCCGCCGTACACGCTGCGGTTTGTTGCCGGCGTGGCGGTGCGCCAGGCCGATGCCGAACCCTATGAGGAAATGCTGAACCGCGCGCTGTGCCTGTGCGGGCTGTGCTGGAACGCGCCCGGCGATATGGTGGCCTTCACGCGGGAAGGGGAAACGCTGCCCTTCCCGCTGCCCGAAGGCGCCGGGCAGGAAGCCGGCCTGCGCGAACAGCCGGCCGGGGCAGACCGCCCGCTGACCGAAGAAGAAAAGGATGTGGCGCTGCGCTGCATGGCCGCCATGCTTGCCGCCGAAACCCTTGAAAGCTCGGTTCAGGGCGTGCTGCAGCAGCTGGGCGTCTATTGCGGGGCGGACCGTGTCTATATTGTCAGCCTTGCGCCGGGCGGCCGGGTGATTACCATGCCGTATGAATGGACAGGCCCGGGCAAAACCGGCATCCGGCAGGCGGTTTCGGGGCTGCCGCGCGGGCGGTTCCCGCTGCTGGAACGCTGCATGGCGCAGCGCAAACCGGTGTTTTTGTCCCGCAGCCAGCCGCCCGGCGGGGAGGGCGCCTGGCGGTTTGCGGTGTACCCGCTGCTGCAAAAGGAAAGGGTGGAAGGCTTCCTTTGCATGGAAAACGCGCGCCGCCACGCCGACGATGCGGCGCTGGTCAACGCCCTGCTGCCCCTGCTGCAGCGGGAACCGGAACGGTTCAGCCGCAGCGGCGGCATGGCGGGGGATGTGGGCCGGCTGATGGGCATGCCGGACCTGCGCGCCTACCTGGCCACCGTGGCAGGGCTGGACGCCGCGCGCTATACTTCGCTGGGGGCGGTCTGCCTGGATATCCCGGGCATTGCCGCCATCAACGGCAGCCACGGCTTTGCCTACGGCAGCCAGCTGCTGTGGTATGCCTGCCAGGCCATGGCCGATGTGTTCGGCCCGGACCTGCTTTTCCGCACCTGGGAGGCGGAGTTCGTCGCTTTTCTGCCCAACACCACCCAGCCGGTGTTTGCAGGGCGGTGCGAGCGGCTGCGCTCCATCCTGCGCCGGCGCTACCCGCGGGACCTGCGCCTGGGCTTTGCCTGGGCCGAAGGCGATTTTACCGGCCGCAGCCTGGTGGATGCCGCGCGCCGCAGCATGGCGGCCGAGCGGGTGGGCGTGCCGCCGGGCCTGCCTGACCTGCTGCTGGCCCCGCCGGGCGAACCCCGCGCCGCGCTTGAAAACGGGGTCCGGGCGGTGGTGTACTTCCAGCCCAAGGTTGCGCTGTTCACCGGCCGGCTGGCCGGGGCCGAAGCGCTTGTGCGCGGCGTGGGGCCGGATGGCCGGCTGATCCCGCCGGATTCCTTCCTGCCGGAACTGGAAGAGACAGGCGGCATCCGGGAACTGGACCTTTATGTGCTGGACCGCGCGCTTGCCCAGGTTGACCGCTGGCGGGCCGAAGGGCTCGGCATTGTGCCGGTGGCGGTCAACCTGTCCCGCGTGACGCTGCGCAGCCCGTCGCTGCCGGCTTCGATCCTGGCGATCCAAAGCCGGTACCCGGCCCTGCCGCCAAGCGCGCTGGAACTGGAAATCACCGAACAGGCCGATGCAGTCGGAACCGAAACGCTGCACAGCCTGGTGGCGCAGTTCCACTCGTTCGGGCTGCGGGTCAGCCTGGACGATTTCGGCGCGCGGTACGCCAACCTTTCTCTTTTTGCCAGCGTGCCGTTTGACGCGGTCAAACTGGACCGCAGCCTTGTCGCCGACCTGGCGGGCAACCCGGTCAACCGGCAGCTTGTGCATGATATCTTTCAGCTTTGCCGCATGCGCGGCATTGATTGCCTGGCGGAAGGGGTGGAAACGCCCGAACAGGTCCGCCTGCTGCAGGACGCCGGCTGCACCTGGGCGCAGGGGTTTTATTATGACCCGCCGCTGCCGGCAGACCGGTTTGCGCAGCGGTACCTGCAGCCGGCGCCGCCCGCCGCGCCCACACAAAGGAGGAACCACGGATGAGCAAACCAGAAAAAAAGCAGGGCTCGGCCGCCGTCATCGGCATTGGCGCGTCGGCCGGCGGGCTGGAAGCGCTGCAGCAATTTTTTGACTACATGCCTTCGGACAGCGGGCTCAGCTTTGTTGTGATCCAGCATCTTTCACCCGATTACAAAAGCCTGATGGCCGATATCCTGGCCAAACACACCGATATGACGGTCCGCCAGGCCGAGGACGGTATGCCGGTGCGGCCCGACCACCTCTACCTGATCCCGCCCAAGAAAAACCTGACGCTGCACGAAGGCCGGCTGGTTTTGTCAGACTATGACGCCAGCGCGCTCAACCACCCGATTGATATCTTTTTTACCTCCCTGGCCGAGGAAAAGCGGGAAAAGGCGATTGTCGTCGTATTGTCCGGCACCGGGTCGGACGGTACCAACGGGGTCAAGGCGGTCAAAGAACGCGGCGGCCTTGTCATCGCGCAGGCGCCGGAAAGCGCCAAGTTTGACGGCATGCCCCGCAGCGCGATCAACACCGGTCTGGCGGATTTCATCCTGACCCCGCAGGAAATTGCCGAGGAGATCCTGAACTTTTCCTTTACGCCGGCGCTGCTGCACAACCGCCCCGGCGATGCGGCGGCTTCGGAGGAAGACGAGCTCTTCTCAGAGGAGGAGACCCTCTCCCACATCTATGCGATCCTGAAAAATGCGAGCGGCATCGACTTTACCTATTACAAGCGCACAACGATCCTGCGCCGGATCGAACGGCGGATGCTGGTGACCCACACCGCCACGCTGGCGGATTTCGCCCGGTTGCTCGGCGACTCCCCCGAGGAGGTCAACACCCTTGTCAAGGAGATTCTGATCGGGGTGACAAACTTCTTCCGCGACCCGGCTTTCTTTGAAAAGCTCAAATATAACGCCGTCTACAAAATCATCGAGCGCGCGGCGGAGGACGAGCCGATCCGGGTTTGGAGCGCCGGCTGCTCCACCGGGGAGGAAGCCTACTCCCTCGCAATCCTTTTCCGCGAAGCGATGGAGGAGATGCAGGTGACGCGGGATGTCAAAATCTTTGCGACCGATGTCGATGCCCGCGCGATCGAGCAGGCCGGCAAGGGCCTGTACTCGGAAAATATTCTGGACGATGTAACCCCGGAGCGTCTGGCCAAGTTCTTCATCAAGCAGAACGATCAATACCAGATCAGCAAGGAAGTGCGGCGGATGATTGTGTTCGCCACCCACAACATCTTCTCTGACCCGCCGTTCGGCAAGCTGGATCTGATCTGCTGCCGCAACGTCATGATCTATTTCCAGCCGGTGCTGCGGCGCGGGCTGTTTGCCATCTTCCACTCGGCGCTCAAAAACAACGGCTACCTCTTCCTTGGCAAGAGCGAGACGGCCGGCGAATACATCAACCTGTTCAAACCGGTCTGCAGCGCGGAAAAAATCTACCTGCACAAAAGTGAAGGCAAAGTCGAAGACCTCACCCCGCCCACCTTTACGATCCCCAACATCCAGGCCATCACGCCGGCCGGCATCCACCAGGCTGGCGCCGCCGCGCCGGACACCGGCCGCGAAACCGTCTACACCCAGTTCTTGGAAAAGTTCATGCCGGCTTCGGTCATCCTTGGCCCGGACGATACGGTGCTGCACTTTTTCGGCAGCTACAGCGATTACCTGACCCTGGCGCCGGGCAAGGCGACACTGAACTTTTTCTCCATGCTGCATAAGGACCTGAACCTGGCCGCCGCCACGGCGGTCAGCCGCTGCCGCACCGAGCACACCCCTGTCACCTACACCGACATCGCGGTGGATTGCCCGGCCGGGCGCCGGGTGGTCAGCCTCAGCGTGCAGCCGATCCCGCCCGCCAACCCGGACGATGACGCCGGGCTGCTGGCCGTCCTCTTTCTTGAAGATCACCCGGCCGAACTGGCCGGCACGGTTGAAAAGTACAACCTTGATGCAACGGCGGCCCGCCGCATTGCAGAACTGGAACGGGAATTCTCAGTCTCCCAGAGCGACCTGCGCGCAACGATCCAGCGGCTTGAGACGGTCAACGGCGAACTGCAGGCGGCCAATGAGGAGCTGCTGACGGCCAACGAGGAACTGCAAAGCTCGACCGAGGAGCTGCAGTCGGTCAATGAGGAGCTCTACACCGTCAACACCGAGCACCAGCTCAAACTCGACGAGCTGACCATGATGACCAACGACCTTTCCAACTTCCTGTCCTCCACCATGATCGGGATTCTGTTTGTGGACAGCAACCTGAACATCCGCAAGTTTACCGAATATGTCGGCCGGGAATTCCAGCTCATGGACCACGATATCGGCCGCTCCATCCAGATCTTTGCCCACAGCTTCCCCGATGAGGCGATCGAGGCCGACTGCCGCACCGTGCTCAAAAACCTGACCTCGATCGACCGTGAGGTTACCGCCATGAACGGCCGGCATTACACGCTGCGCATCGCCCCCTACCGCGCCACCGAAAACAGCATCCGCGGCCTGGTCATCACGATTATCGACAGTCTGGGAACCGAGGGGGAGAAGAGGGTGTGAAAAGAAGGAACGGTTTCTGAGGGGTAAGCATTCTTAGAAGCGTTAAGAGTTGAGAGTTCAGCGTTCAGAGGCGGTGTGCCTTCGGCGCGAGTTTGAAAAGCGTCGGAAATGCTCGGTGGTCGTAAAACAGTAATATGTGAATTTCTTGGAACAGGCATGATTTCGGTCATGCCTGTTTCGCTTTTATAAGTTCATCCACGGGAATATAGCCAACAAGGTCATATTCGATATGTACCCTCTGTTTGCGTTTACCGCTGGACTTGTCCGGTGCCTCCACATAAACCGCCTTTACAAGCTCTCTGAGAGCATATGTTTTACAAAATATAGCGTTGCCGATTTGGTGGAAAATGAAAATCTTCAATTTGCTTACAAAAGGTCAAAACAAACTTTGTTATACCGAAAGTTAGATTATCCCGAAACCTTATTTTTCAGCCTGTTTCCATGCTGATTTCGTTCAATAAATTCGGGATAACTTTTCTTCCCTTTTGAGCCGGTTTCAATACTTTTTCATCGGAAGCTTTCCAACATTCGGGATAATCTTATAGCTTCCCATACAGCCATCCTTGATAATAGTTTACAGCAGGAAGTTTACCTGACTATATCAAGGAGGCTGTGCTTATGAAAACACAAAAGCAAACCATTAACGAGATGATCGCCCAGATCATTGCTGAGGCAAGAAAGCTGGGCTACAGCGAAGCAACCATTTGGAGAAATATCACGCCCAAATTTCAGACTGTTGCCGTTTATTATGAAAAAAGAGGCGTATGTTTCTATGACCCGGCAATCACCAGGGAACTTGTGGATCTTCAGAAAGAACGTCTGGATCGGGAAGAAATCTCCATCCACTACTACAAACGGGTAAAATCGGCGGCAAACCGCCTGGACGAGTTCTATCTGACGGGAACCTTGCATTTAAATATGCCAAAGCATGGGACAAAGTATCCGATCTCGGAGGATAACGAGAAGCTCATCGACCTTTTCCTGGATTATAAAGGCTATGGCCCGAATACCAGGGACGATGTGGTGTGGGTAGTCCGCAGATACCTGCATTACTTTGAATCTTTAGGGTATGCTTCCCTGGAATGGGTGACGGTAGAACAGATCCGGGAATTTATCCTGAAAACGGCGGCGGAAGTAAAAACCTCCAGCCTGCATAACATCCTGCTCTATCTGAAACATTTCCACATATTTCTGAAAGAAAGCAGCCTCCCGGCCCCGGATTGTGTTGAGCTTTTCTCCTACCGGGTATATCGGGATATGCCAATCCAAAGCTATGTAACGGATGAGGAGCTGGACCAGATCCTACGGGTGATTGATACAGACAGTGAGATGGGAAAACGGGACCGCGCCATCATTCTCCTTGCGGCAACAACAGGCCTGCGGGCCGGGGATCTGATCCAGATAAAGCTGACGGACATTGACTGGCGGAAGGGCGAAATCCGATTTACCCAAAGGAAAACAGGGCGTGTAAGCTATAACCCGCTGGTTAAGGAGGCGGGAGAAGCCTTGCAGGATTATATCCTGAATGCAAGG
>DSTMR04002__coassemble_917_pt1 | contig 27868 bp, 20 predicted proteins | sample DSTMR04002__metabat2_high_PE_039 | metagenome-assembled genome bin DSTMR04002 | reverse complement strand
AGGTGGACCGGCCCAAGGCCGAAAAGTACATGGCGTCCTACTACACCGCCGAGGAGATGGAACAGCTGTTCGAGGCTGCCAAGGGCAGCCCGCTGGAGCTGATCATCCAGTTCGCCGCTTTCTACGGCCTGCGCCGCAGCGAGGTTCTGGGCCTGCGGTGGGAGGCCATCGACTTTGCCGCCAAGACGCTGACCATCCGGCACATTGTCACCACGGTCAGTATCGACGGCAAGAGCAAGCTGGTGGAGGCAGACCGGGCCAAGACCAAGTCCAGCCTGCGCACCCTGCCGCTGGTGGCGGCCTTTGCCGAGCGGCTGCAGGCGCTGAAGGCGCAGCAGGCCTACAACCGCAAGCTCTGCGGCAACTGTTACAACCATCGGTACGATGGCTACGTGTTTGTGGACGAGATGGGCAACCTGATCCAGCCCGACCGGGTATCCGATGGGTTTGCCCGGCTGCTGAAGGCCCACGGCCTGCGGCACATCCGCTTTCACGATCTGCGGCACAGCTGCGCCAGCCTGTTGCTCAAGCAGGGCGTTCCCATGAAGCAGATCCAGGCCTGGCTGGGTCACAGCGATATTTCCACCACGGCCAACATCTACGCGCATCTGGATTCCCAGTCAAAGCAGCTCAGCGCCGCCACGATGGAACAGGCGCTGGCGCTGCCGGAGGAGCTGCCCAAAAGCCGGCGGTAAAATGGGTAAACGAAACCCCAGGGGCAAGCCCCTGGGGTTCTGGCGGAGCATCAGAGATTTGAACTCTGGCGGCGCTGTTAACGCCCTATCGCATTTCGAGTGCGACCTCTTCGACCTCTTGAGTAATGCTCCTTATGAAATTGTCAGGCAGGCGCGGCGGGTTGGATACCGGCGGTCGCCCACAACACCGTATTATACCAAAAAGTTCCCGGCGCGTCAAGAAAAATTTGACGCGCCGGGCTTTTATTCTTCTGCAATTTCGCAATGCCACTCGCTGTCGCCGGCATGGATTGCATAACGCCGGGCGGGAATGGCGCAGTTGGGGTCATAGAGATTGGTATTGGCCCAGGTGTTGAACACTTCGGCCTTTCCGTCGCCGCGCACGGTGCAGCCCACCGCTGCGTTGGCCGCCGTGGCCGCGCCGTCTTCTGCCGCGACGGTATAGCCCGGCGCATAGCGCGGCACCGCAAAGCCGCAGTCCCAGGCGGTGCAGGCGATCTCGCTGTGGATTTTGTGCCGGCGGATATGTCCGGTTGGGGTGGGGCGGATCTCGGTTTCGACCGTAATGCCGGGGAAGGGCGACCAGACCGAGAACAGGTTGTCGGGCCGAACTTCAAAACGCAGGCTGTGGCGGCGCACAAAAATCTGGCCGCCGATCTCAAACGCAAGCATCGAATCCGGCGCGGCCCGGGCAAGCTGCGCATAACTGCGCGAGGCCGAAAACCCGAACCGCGTGCTGTAACAGAACTTGCCGTACTTTTCCGCAAACTGGCCATGGTCGTTCTTTTCCACTTCAGCCGGGGCATACAGGTTGACCCCGCCGTTGGGGCGGCGCTGCAGCAGCAGGTGGGCGGCGGGCTGCAGCGTCAGGCCGGGCGCCGTATACGCAGCCGGCAGCGGGGCGGCTTCGGCCGACCAGAACGGGTGATCGTCCGGCAGGGCCAGCAAACGGAAGGTTTTCATGGCCCAGTACGGGCTGCCGGGGGCGTTGTACTCCTCGCTCATCTTCTATGGCGGTGCGGTTGTAGCTGGCGCCGGCCGCGCCAAGGCGAAGCCGCGCCCCGCCGGCCGAATAAAACGGTTTGAGCGGGTCCAGCAATGTGTGCATAAGGGCTTGAAAATCTGCCTTTGTCTGCAAGCGAAGGGAAGACATAGGGCGCCTCCTTGTTGTATGGATCAGAATGTTCGGCGGTGCGGCGGCCGCTTTACCCTTTGTAGCCCACGCCGGGGATTTCTGCCCAACGGCGGCGGAGCAGGTGGGCGGCGAGCTTGGGGCGGCGGTCCCGGGTGAGGGCGCCTTTGCGGTTGCCGCCGACCCGCATCGGGCCCTGGATGGTTGCAAAATCGGCAAAGTTCCAGATCAGTTCCCCAATGAAGAAGGGGCGTTTGTCAAACTCGGCTCCCATCCGCGCATAGTATTCGGCCTGGTATTCCTCACTGAACATACCGGCGCAGGCATCGTGCAGGCCGTTGACGGTGTCGGCGCCATACTCGGTAAACAGGACGGGCTTGCCCTGGCCGGCCCAGAAATCGAGTTCTTCGTTGAGCGCTGCGCAGGCTGCGTCAAGGTCGCCCGAAAGGTTGTACCACCCGTAATACCGGTTCAGGCAAACGACATCCATCGTGCGGGTGGTAATATCCCTGGTATAGTCGTTCTGGCAGCAGACAAGGGTAACCGGGCGGTTTTGCGGGTCAAGGGCATGGGCCTGCTCATACAGCGGGCGCCAGTACTCGTAGGCGCTTTGGGGGAAGTGTTCCAGATCAGGTTCGTTGCCAAGGCACCACATGATCACGCAGGGGTGGTTTTTGTCCCGGGAAATCAGATCGCTGAGGACTTCACGGTGGTGGTCTGCAATCGGGAAGGTCTTGTAGGGGTCTTGCTCCGCCCCTGCGCCGATGCCGACGGCCGGGGTTTCATCAATGACAAGGATGCCTTCGCGGTCGCAGAGGTCGTAGAATTCCTCGGCATAGGGATAGTGGGAGGTACGGATGCAGTTGGCGTGGAACCAATGGACAAAATGCAGGTCGGTCACGTTGGCGACCGGGTCAAATCCGCGTCCGTGCAGCGCGAAATCCTCGTGCTTGCCGAACCCTTTGAGGTAGAGCGGTTCGCCGTTGAGCAGCAGTTTGGTGCCTTCCACCCGGACTTCCCGCACGCCGAAGGTCTGGTCATAGCAGTCTTCGCCGTAGCGCACGCGGGCGGTGTACAGATACGGGCGGCCGGGCGCCCAGAGATGCGGGTTCGGGATGGTCAGGCAGCCCGCCGCGCCGGACGCCGATGCCACCGCCCGGCCCTCGGCATCGAGCACCGTGATGCATACGTCGGCTTCGCAGGGAGCGCCGGCGGTGGCGACGGCATACGCAACCGTGCCGTCAAGGCGGGGGACAAGGGTGATATCCTCCACATAGGAGAGGGGGGTTGTGTAGAGGGTGACCGGCCGATGGATGCCGGCGTAGTTGAAGAAATCAAAGTTGGGGCGGTTCTGCGGCGCGGCGGCGGCCTTTGCAAGCTCGACCGAGGGAATGCCGGCATTGTCCGAACCGAAGAAGGCGATCTGGCCGGGTTCGTTGCCAACCGGCAGCGTGCTGTGGTTGACCCGGTTGTCGGCTTCAACGGTAAGGCGGGCCGTTTCGCCGGGGGCCAGGCGGCCGGTCAGGTCAACTTCAAACGGCAGAAAACCGCCGGTGTGCTCGGCAATGCAGGCGCCGTCCAGCCAGACCCGGGCTTTGTGGGTGACCGAGCCGAACCGCAGCACCGCGCGCTGGCCCGCGCAGGCGCGCGGCAGCGTGATGAGCCGCTGGTAGGAGGCCCAGCCGTAGTGGTCGCGCCAGGCGGGGTCTGGTTTTTGGTCATTGTAGCTGGCCGGCACCGCAACGCGGTCCGGGTTGGGCAGCGGCGCGGCCGGGTCGGCCGCCTCACCGAGGCAGAAATCCCAGACGCCGTCCAGTGAAAGGGTCAGGCGGGATGCGTTTTGTTGGGGGTAGAGCATGATGTCCTCCTTGTATTATAGAGTAGTAGCTATTAAAGCCCCTCTCCAAGGGCTGCGCTACACTGTAAGGGATGCTGTGGATTGGTAGTTTCCTCCTTGTATTGTGCGGGCCCGGTGCTAACGGGCTGTCTTGTGGTACCATTATAAGGAATCCCGCCGCAAAAGCGGATGGATTTTTTCAAGCAGCTTTTGCCATTTTTTCGGCTGTTGGCCCGGCCGGCCCCCAAAAACCTGTAATTTTTTTAGAAATCTGCGCTTTTTGCAGCTTTGTGTACAGTGTATATGCAGTTTTCTCTCTCTTTTTTGTGCAGTATTGTAACTTTTTTGCAATCATTTGCCGGGTGAAAGCTTTTCAAACGGGGTGGGTTGTGTTATACTCAGAAGGAAAGCGGCCATGCCCGGCAAAGGGAGTTTTTGCACAACCTGCGATGCCGGCCGACGTTTTCTTTCGATTCGTCTGTGTTTTCAAACTTATTATCATACAAAAGGAGCGATTCTGATGGTAAAGTACCAGATCATCACCGAATCCACCGGCGATTTGACCCCTGCGCTGATTGCCGAGCTGGGGGTTACGGTGTTGCCGATGCAGTTCAACCTGGACGGCGCGTCCTACCGCAATTATCCCGACGGGCGGGAGCTTTCGCCGGCCGATTTCTATGCCAAGCTGCGCGCCGGCGCCACCTGCACAACGAGCCAGGTTTCAATGGCCGATTACCACGACGCCTTCACCCCGGTGCTCGCGGGCGGGCAGGACATCCTCTATCTCTCCTTCTCAAGCGGGCTTTCGGGCACCTGCCAGGCTGCGAACCTTGCCGCGCAGGAGATGGCCGAACAGTTTCCCGACCGGCGGGTCCTTGTCGTTGATTCGCTGCAGGCCTCGATGGGGGAGGGGTTGTTTGTCTACCTTGTCGCCCGCAAGGCGAAGCGGGAAAACCTTGACCTTGACGCCGCGGCCGCCTATGCAAAAGACCTTGCGCCGAAGGTCTGCGCCTGGTTCACCGTCAACGACCTGATGTTCCTCAAGCGCGGCGGGCGGCTTTCGGGCGCGGCGGCCGTAGCCGGCACGCTGCTGGGCATCAAGCCGGTGCTGCATGTCGATGACGAAGGCCACCTCATCGCGATGGAGAAGGTGCGCGGCCGCCGTGCGAGCCTGGACGCCCTTCTCAAACATTACGAGGCAACGGTTTCTGACAAAAACGAAACCGTCTTTATCAGCCATGGCGACTGTGCCGCAGACTGCGCCTATGTAATTGACAAGCTCAAAGCGCTCGGCGTCAAAGAAATCTATCAGGGTGACATCGGCCCGGTCATCGGCGCCCACAGCGGCCCCGGCACCGTTGCACTGTTCTGGGTAGGAACCAAACGATAAAAAGCAAGTACCCCCGTACCGGAATGGTACGGGGGTTTTGCCTTTTTGCATTACTTTTTCGGCACCAGCCGTTCCTTGCCGCCCATGTAGGGCTGCAGGACTTTGGGGATCGTGACGCTGCCATCGGCCTGGTAGTGGTTTTCAAGGAAGGCAATCAGCATCCGCGGCGGGGCGACGACGGTGTTGTTGAGCGTATGGCAGAGCTGCGGCTTGCCGTTTTCATCCTTGTACCGGATGCGGAGCCGGCGGGCCTGCGCGTCGCCGAGGTTGGAGCAACTGCACACCTCGAAAAATTTCTGCTGGCGCGGGCTCCAGGCTTCGATGTCGCAGCTCTTGACCTTGAGGTCGGCGAGGTCGCCGGTGCAGCAGTCGAGCTGGCGCACCGGGATCTCCAGGCTGCGGAACAGCTCGACCGAGTAGCTCCAGAGCTTGTTGTACCAGTCCATGCTCTCCTCGGGCTTGCAGACGACGATCATCTCCTGCTTTTCGAACTGGTGGATGCGGTAGACGCCGCGCTCCTCAATGCCGTGGGCGCCTTTTTCCTTGCGGAAGCAGGGGGAGTAGCTGGTCAGGGTCAGCGGCAGCTTATCGCCGTCAAGCATCTGGTCGATAAACCGGCCGATCATCGAATGTTCCGAAGTGCCGATCAGATAGAGGTCCTCGCCCTCGATCTTGTACATCATTGCGTCCATCTCAGGGAAGGACATGACCCCCTGCACAACATTGCCGTGGATCATGAAGGGCGGGATCACATAGGTGAAGCCCTTGCCGATCATAAAGTCGCGCGCATAGGCGAGCACGGCCTCATGCAGCCGGGCGATATCGCCGAGCAGGTAGTAGAACCCGTTGCCCGAAACCCGGCCTGCGGCGTCGAGGTCGATGCCGTCGAAGCTTTCCATGATTTCGACATGGTAGGGGATCGGATAGTCGGGGGTTGTGCAGTCGCCGAAGCGCTGGACTTCAACGTTGCAGGAATCATCGGGCCCAACCGGCACCGACGGGTCCACCATCTGGGGAATCGTGTACATGATATCCCGGATTTTGGTCTGGAGCTCCGCTTCGCGGGCTTCCAGCTCCTTGAGGCGGTCGGCCTGGGCCGTGACCTGCGCCTTGACGGCTTCGGCTTCGGCCGCCTTCGAGGGGTCCTTCTTGGCCTGGCCCATCAGCATACCGATCTGCTTGCTGAGCTTGTTGCGGTTGGCGCGCAGGCCGTCGGCTTCGCTGATTGCGGCGCGATACTCCGCATCAAGCGCGATGACTTCATCCACAAGGGGAAGCTTCTGGTCCTGGAATTTCTTTTTGATGTTCTCCTTGACAAGGTCGGGATTTTCCCGCACAAAACGAATATCGAGCATGATAACCTCCTGCGCGCGCGGGCGCGCGAAAATTAAGAAAGAATAAATAGGGTGTTCCGGCGGCCGATGGCCGCCTCGAAAATATGGGGAGAGGGGATTACAATTATTGAGACCGTAGGGGCGGGCATTGCCCGCCCGGGGACGTTGGCGGCGGGGCGAGGTTTCCCGGGCGGGAAGAATCCCGCCCCTACATTTCGGCGGCTTCCGCGTTCTCCGCTTCGGCTTCCGCCGCCTTTTCCGGGTTATACTGGCCGAGCAGCCCGGCAAAGGCTTTGAGCTGGCTTTCGCTGTAGAAGTCAATCCGCAAGCTGCCTTTGCCGTCCTTGTATTCGACGCGCACCTCGCTGCCGGTGATCTCCTTGAGGGCGGCCTCGATTTCGGTCGCGATGACGGGGCGGGTGAAGGGGTCTTCTTTGGGTTTGGGGGCCTTGGGCGGGCGGGTCAGCTTGCGGCAGAGCGCTTCGGCCTGGCGCACGTTGAGCGCCTTTGCCTCAATCTGGCCGGCCGCTTCACAGATAAGGTCCTGCGTGGGCAGGCCAAGGATCGCCTTGGCATGGCCGGGGCTGATTGCGCCGGTGCGCACCTTTTCCCGCACGGGGTCGGGCAGGGTCAGCAGCCGCAGCGTGTTGGTCACGGCGCTGCGGCTTTTGCCGATGCGCTGGGCGGCCTGTTCCTGGGTCAGACCGTATTCGTCAATCAAGCGGCGGCAGCCTTCGGCCACTTCGATCGGGTCAAGGTCTTCGCGCTGCAGGTTTTCAATCAGTGCAAGGGCGGCGGCCTGTTCGTCGGTAACATCCTTGACAATAACCGGCACTTCATCCAGCCCGGCTTCATGGGCGGCGCGCCAGCGGCGTTCGCCCGCAATGATGACATACCCGGTGCCGGCCTTTTTGGGCCGCACCGCAATCGGCTGCAGCAGGCCGTTTTCCCGGATCGAATTGCTCAGCGCGGTCAGCGCTTCCACATCAAAGTGTTTGCGGGGCTGGTCGGGGTCGGGCTCGATCTCGGAAAGCGGCAAACTTGTCACGCTGCCGGAGTCCGGCTCGGGCAGGTCTGCAAAGAGGCTGTCCAGCCCGCGCCCCAAACCGCCGAGTTTTCGTTTTGCCAATAGACGTTCCCTCCTTGCTTTCCCTGTACAGTTTTTCTATAGTGTTCAGCGTTCATTATTCGCCAAAAACTCTCTCGCCATCGCCATATAGGCTTCGCTGCCCTTGCCGTTGGGTTCATAGAAGTTGATCGGCATACCAAAGCTCGGCGCTTCCGAAAGGCGGACGGTGCGGGGGATAACGGTCTTATAGACCTTGTTGCCATAGTATTTTTTCACCTGGGCCACCACCTGCATGGTCAGGTTGAGCCGCCCGGCATACATGGTGAAAAGCACCCCTTCAATGTCAAGGTAACGGTTGTACATCTTGCGCACCGTCTTCAGGGTGTTCATCAGCTCCGAAAGGCCCTCCAGCGCGTAGTATTCGCACTGGATCGGGATCAGCACGGTATCGCAGGCGCACAGGCCGTTGATGGTCAGAAGGTCGAGCGAGGGCGGGCAGTCGATAAAGACATAGTCATACGCCGGCACGACCGGGGCCAGCACGCTGCGCAGCCGGTTTTCACGCCGCGGCAAACTGACAAGCTCTACCGCCGCGCCGGCCAGCTGGGTGTTGGAAGGCAGAAGGTCGGCGTTAAACTTGGTCTTGACGATCGCGCCGCGGACATCTTCATCATCAATCAGGCAGGTGTAGATGTCGGATTCAAGCTCATGCTTGGCGACGCCATAGCCCGATGTTGTGTTGCCCTGGGGGTCCAGGTCAACCACCAGCACCTTTTTGCCGAGCGCTGCAACACAGGCGCTGAGGTTGACGCAGGTTGTCGTCTTGCCGACGCCGCCTTTCTGGTTTGCAATCGCCACCACTTTCGCCATGCCGGGTCCTCCTTTGTTTGTCGATGCGGTATCATTATAGCACATTTTGATAGCCGGGGGAAGAGGATGCGGGATGTTTCACGTGGAACATTGCGCCCCTTTCGGTTTTGTGTTATGCTAAACATACCCGGAATCTCAAAACTCTCTTTATATAAAGGTAGGCGAACACTATGGATCTTTCCCGCACGGTCTGCGCGCTGGCAACGGCGCCCGGCGAAGGCGGCATCGCGGTGGTACGGGTGTCGGGGCCGGAAGCTTACCCGATCGTCGGGCGGGTCTTTTTTCCGGTTCATGCCGGCAAAACCGTCGAACAGGCCCGCGGCTACACCGCGCTGCTCGGCCATTATCGGCTGCGCGGGCAGGAGATGGACGAGACGATCGCGCTGTTTTTCCGCGCGCCCCACTCCTACACCGGTGAAGATGTCATTGAACTTTCGGTGCACGGCGGCAGCGCGATGGCCGACGGCCTTCTGGAAGCGCTGCTGCTGGCCGGCTGTGCGCCGGCCGGCCCGGGGGAGTTTACCCGCCGCGCCGTTGTCAACGGCCGGATGAGCCTGACCCAGGCCGAAGCCGTGATGGAGATTATTGCGGCGAACGGGCGGCAGGGCGCCGCGCTGGCCAAAACCGCGCTGGACGGCGCGCTGGCCAAAGAAATTGCCGGCATCCAGGCCGACCTGCAGACCCTCAACGCCCACCTGGTTGCCTGGATCGATTACCCGGAGGAGGATGTGCCCGAACTGCTGCCCGGGGAACTGACCCTGACGCTGGAAACCGCCAAGGCAAAGCTGGACGCCCTGATCAACGCCTACGGCGCGGGCGCCGTGCTGCGGCGCGGCGTGGACTGCGTGCTGCTTGGCCGGCCGAATGTCGGCAAAAGCACGCTGCTCAACCTGCTGGCCGGGTTTGACCGCGCGATTGTAACGCCGGTGGCCGGCACCACCCGCGATGTGCTGGAGCAGGCTGTCCAGCTCGGAGACCTGCGGCTGAACCTGTTTGATACGGCCGGCGTGCGGGATGTGGGGGAGGAAGGCGACGCGATCGAAGCCGAAGGCATCCGCCGAAGCTGGAAAAAGCTTGAGGAAGCCGGGCTTGTTCTTGCGGTGTTTGACGCCGGCGCCCCGCTGACCGAGGATGACCTTGCCATCGCCAAAGCCTGCGCCGGCCGCCCGGCCATCGGCATCCTGAACAAGCAGGACCTCAACCCGACCGAAGCGGCGATGCAGGCCCAGCGGGAAGCGCTGGCCCCCTGTTTCCGGCGGCTGCTGCCGCTGACCGCCCGCGACCCGGCCAGCCGGCCGGCGCTGGCCACGGCTGTGGCCGAATTGCTTGGCACGGCAGGGCTTGACCCGAACGCCGCCCAGCTGTGCAATGCGCGGCAGCTTGCAGCCGCCACCGCCGCACGGGACGCGCTGGACCAGGCAATTGCAAGCCAGCGGGAAGGCCTTGGCCCCGACGCCGCCGGCGTCTGCCTGGCCGATACGCTGCGCGCCCTGGCAGACCTGAGCGGTCAGGACGCCACCGAAGCCACGCTGGATGAAGTGTTCGCAACATTCTGCGTCGGCAAGTAGGGGACAGGGAATCTCCGCTGCGGGTGAACCGCGCCGACCATCCCGGCGCGCCCACCACCGCATTTTATATTCTGAACTGCGCGGCAGCGCTGACGCGCCGCGCCTGGAGGCATCACTTTGGATCATCTTGGCAACTATGACGTGATTGTGATCGGGGCGGGGCACGCCGGCATTGAAGCCGCCCATGCGGCGGCGGTGCTCGGCGCCAAAACCGCCGTCTTTACCCTGACGCTTGACTTTATCGGCAACATGCCCTGCAACCCTTCGATCGGCGGCACCGCCAAGGGGCATCTTGTGCGGGAAATTGACGCCCTGGGCGGGCTGATGGGCCTTGCGGCCGACGCAACCTTTTTGCAAAGCCGGATGCTCAACCGCGGCAAAGGCCCGGCTGTCCATTCCCTGCGCGTGCAGACCGACCGCGCGCGCTACCATATCTGGATGAAGCATGCGCTGGAACAGACCCCGAACCTCTTCATCCACCAGGCCGAAGTTACCGGGCTCAAGGTGGAAGGCGGCCGGGTCTGCGGGGTCTGCACAAACCTTGGCGGCTATTACGGCTGCCGGGCCGTCGTCATCGCAACCGGCACAAGCCTGGGCGGCCGGATCTTCATCGGGGAGGCAAACTACGCCGGCGGGCCGGACGGTTCCCACGCCGCCACCGCCCTGACCGAGGACCTTGTCCGGCTGGGCTTCCCGCTGCGCCGGTTCAAAACCGGCACCCCGGCCCGGGTGCACCGCCGCAGCATTGATTTTGCCAAGCTTGAATGCCAGCCCGGCGACCCCGACGAAAGCCTGCAGCCGTTTTCGTTTTTGAGCCGGGCGCCGATGCACAACAAGCTGCCCTGCTACATCGCCTACACCAACCCCGAAACCCACGCCGTGATCCTGCGCAATCTTGACCGTTCGCCTCTATACGGCGGGGACATCCAGGGCGTCGGGCCGCGGTACTGCCCTTCGATTGAGGACAAGGTCGTCCGTTTTCAGGAGAAAAGCCGCCACCCGATCTTTGTGGAACCCTGCGGCGAGGATACCGAGGAAATGTACCTGCAGGGGATGAGTTCCAGCCTGCCCGAAGCGGTCCAGAACGAGATGTACCGGACAATCGCCGGCTTTGAGCACCTCGAGATCATGCGGCCGGCCTATGCGATCGAGTATGACTGCGTTGACCCGACAAGCCTGTACCCCACGCTCGAAAGCAAGGTTGTGGCCGGGGTGTACGGCGCAGGGCAGTTCAACGGCACCTCCGGCTATGAGGAAGCCGCCGCCCAGGGGCTGCTGGCCGGGCTGAACGCGGCGCGGGGCGTGCAGGGGAAAGAGCAGCTTGTGCTGGCCCGCCACACAAGCTACCTTGGCACCCTGGTGGATGACCTTGTCACAAAAGGGGTACTGGACCCCTACCGCATGATGACAAGCCGCAGCGAATACCGCCTGAGCCTGCGCCAGGACAACGCCGATGAACGGCTGACCCCGATCGGCCGGGAATACGGCCTGGTGGACGATGCGCGCTGGGCCGCCTATGAACGGGACGCCGCAACCAAACAGGCCGAGCTGGAACGGCTGAACCACACAAAGGTGCCGCTTGCCGCGCTGCGTGAAGCGGCCGCCCGCCGCGGCATTGACCCCGCGGCCCTAGGTGAAAGCGGCGGCACGGCGGCCGAGCTTTTGCGCCGGCCTGCTATCCGGTATGAACTGCTTGCCGATGTCATCGGCCGCGGGGAAGGGGTTACCCCCGCCATGGCGCTGCGCATCGAAACCGAAATCCGCTACGCCGGCTATATTGCACGCGAGCAGCGGGCCATCCGTGAAGTACAGCGGCATGAAAACGTGCAGATCCCCGCAAGGTTTGACTATGCCGGCATCCAGACCATGACGCTGGAATCCCGCGAAAAGCTCGCGGCGATCCGCCCGCGCACCCTGGCCCAGGCCGGGCGCATCCCCGGCGTATCGCCCAGCGACCTTGCCCAGCTGAGCCTGGCCGTGCTTGGCAAGCGAGGCTGAGCCGCCCGCTTCTTCCTGCCTGTTTTGAAACTAGAAAGGTCTTATGCATGATTGATAAAAACCGCCTGGCTGAAAAGTGTTCCACGTGGAACATCCAGCTCACCGGCGCGCAGCTGGATGCGCTGGATACCTACGCCGCCTGCCTTGTGGAGTACAACCGCAAGGTCAACCTGACCGCCATCACCACGCCCGAAGGGATTGAGGACCGCCACTTTGTTGACAGCCTGCTCTTTGCCGCGCAGCCCGAAGTCGCGGGTTCGCTTGTCGATGTCGGCACCGGGGCCGGTTTCCCCGGCATTGTGGCCAAAATTTACAAGCCGGACCTCGCGCTGACCCTGCTGGAACCGACCGGCAAGCGGGTTGAGTTCCTGCGCTGGGTCTGCGGGACGCTCGGCTTTGCCGACATTGAATTTGCCAAGGAACGCGCCGAGGAAGCCGCCCGCAAAGCCTGGCGCGAACGGTATGATGTCGCGGTGGCGCGGGCCGTCGCCGCGCTGCCTGTTTTGTGTGAATACTGCCTGCCGCTTGTGCGCGTGGGCGGCGCCTTCATTGCGATGAAAGGCCCCGACGCCGCGGCCGAACGCGCCGAGGCAGGCCGGGCGGCCAAAACCCTGGGCGGCCGGTTTGGTGAAACCAGGCTCTTCACCCTGCCGGATGGCAGCGTGCGCAACCTGATCTTCTGCGAAAAAATATCGCAAACCCCGACCGTTTACCCCCGAAACGGCGGAAAAATTGCAAAAAAACCGCTCTAACCCCACGCAAACGCGCGAAATCCGGCGAACGATTTTGCTGGAAACGATCACAGCCCCGTGGTATGCTGAAAGAAAACGCATACCACGGGGCTGTTTGCCATGACATGAGGGGGAGGCCGCCATGCCCAAAAACCAAAAGCACGACACGCCCAAGCAGAAGGCCGGCAAGGTCCTGCTGCTGCCTGTCGAACAGATTGAGCCGTCGCCCTATCAGGCGCGCACAACCTTTGATGAAACCGAAATTGCGGCGCTGGCCGTCAGCATTTTGCAGAACGGGCTGCTGCAGCCGGTCAGCGTGCGGCGCACCGGGCCGCACCGTTACCAGCTTATTGCGGGGGAGCGCCGGCTGCGCGCCTGCCGGCTTGCCAAGCTCGCCCGGGTGCCGGCCATCCTGGCCGACTGTGACGACGGGGCTTCGGCCGCGCTCGGCCTGCTCGAAAACCTGCAGCGCGCCCAGCTCGATCCCTTCGATACGGCCCGCGGCATCAAGGAGGTAATCCGCCTTTGGGGCTGCACCCAGGCCGAAGCCGCGCGCAGGCTGGGCCTTTCGCAGAGCGCGCTTGCCAACAAACTGCGGCTGCTGAGCCTGAGCCCCGCGCAGCAGCAGATCTGCACGGCGCACCACCTGACCGAACGCCATGCCCGCGCCGCGCTGCGCCTGCCCGAAAGCCGCCGCACCGCCGCGCTTGAAAAGATGGCGCGGGACGGCCTCAGCGTGCGGGATGCCGACAAGCTTGTTGACGCCATGCTCTCGGCGCCCAGGGAAGGCCCCAGCCCGGTGCGCCGCACCATGCCGATGGTGCGGGATGTGCGGCTGTTTGTGAACACCCTGCAGCACGCGGTGGACCTGATGACCCAGAAAGGCATCCCGGCCACCGCAACCTGCGGCCGGCGGGACGGCTGCCTTGAATACACCGTCCGCATCCCGGTTGACGCGCCGGATGAAGCCTTCGCCGTCATCCCGGCGCCGCTGCCCGCCGGCCCCGCCCCCCAGCGCGCACTGCACCCCCAGCCTGCCTGCGTTGCCGCCGCAGAAGGGGAAGGGGAGGGCGATGCAGAATAGCATCCCCGCCGGCTTCAACGGGGCGCCGCCCTGCTTTGCCGCCGCCACTGCCCCGGCGTCAGCCCGGTGGCCGCATGAAAAACCCGGATCAGATAGTTCGCGCTGGAAAGCCCCGCCGCCTGGGCAATCACATCAAGCCCGGCGTCGGTTTCGGCCAGCAGCTGCTTGGCACGCTCCAGCCGCAGCGCCGTCAGGTAAGCCGCAAACCCCTGGGCAAAATACCGCTTGAAAAACACGCTGAAATACTTTGCGCTCATATGAAACCGCGCGCCCATTTCGGCCAGGGTGATCCGCTCGGCGCAGTGCTCTTCCAGGTATTTGGCAATCGCACGCAGCGTATCGGCCAGGGCGGTTTCGGCCGGGCGGCTTTTGATCTGGCCGTCGGCATACAGCCGGGCAAACAGCTGCAGCAGGCAGCCTTTCACCCCGAGCCACCCGCCCGGGGCTTCGCTTTTTGCCCAGGCTGCGGCCTGGTTCAGCAGCACGCCGGCCGCCGCCGCAGAATCCGGCGGCAGCTGGGTTGCCACCCGGGCGCTGCCCTCGGCCAGCGGGCGCAGGTAATCCTCCGCTTCGTCTGCCTGGGCAAACCCCAGCCAGGGCAGCGGAAAGACAAACGCCAGATACCGGCATTCCGGCCCGGGCGAACGCATGCCGTGCAGCGCCCGCGGGTTGAGGTAAAAGACATCCCCGGGGCGGCCGGTGCGGGGTTCTCCCTCAACGGTCAGGGCCAGCTCGCCCGCCTGCATCAGCAGGATTTCAGCGTGGTCATGCCAGTGTACCGGCACTTCCAGCCCGGCCGGCCCGGCCTGCATCGCGTAAATTTCCAGCGGCCGGTCCCGCCGCCCGGGGCGGGGTTCCCGCAGGGAAGGGGGAATGTTCATGCCTGCCTCCTTGTTCTTTGATACAGCTTTAAACCCAAGCCGCCTTTCCGGCCGCTCTCTATGGATATTGTACAACATTTCCCGGATATAGTGCAACACAGCCGCCAAAATTCGGGATATACTTCAAGGTAGAGACAGCCGGCGCAGCCGGCGGACGCTGTATTATTTCAGGAAAGGACGGACCCTTATGAAACATTGGCTTCACGACGCGGTCTTCTATGAAATCTACCCCCAGACCTTCTTTGATTCAAACGGCGACGGCATCGGCGATATTCCGGGCATCACGGCCAAGCTGCCCTACATTGCCTCGCTCGGCTGCAATGCGCTCTGGCTGAACCCCTGCTTTGTCTCTCCGTTTGGCGATGCCGGCTACGATGTGGCCGATTACTGCCGTGTCGCCCCGCGTTACGGCACCAACGAGGACCTGGCCGCCCTGTTTGCCGCCGCCCATGACCGCGGCATGCATGTGCTGCTTGACCTTGTGCCCGGCCATACTTCGATCGAGCATCCCTGGTTCAAAGAGAGCTGCCGGCCCGAGAAAAACGAATACTCCGGCCGGTATGTCTGGTCAAACCACCCATGGGAATCGGTCACCGGCGTGCCCGGCATCGCGGGCGAACTGCGCGGCATCTCGCAGCGGCCGGGCGCTGTCGGCACCAACTTCTATTCCTGCCAGCCGGCGCTGAACTACGGCTTTGCCCAGCCGGAAAAGCCCTGGCAGTGCGCGGTTGATTCGCCCGAAGCCCTCGCCACCCGGCAGGCAATGAAGGATGTCATGGCTTTCTGGCTTGACAAAGGCTGCGACGGTTTCCGGGTGGATATGGCGGGCTCCCTTGTCAAGAACGACCCCGGCCAGCGCGAGACGATCAAGCTCTGGCAGGATGTCCGCGCTTTCCTGGATGCGCGCTACCCCGATGCGGTCATGGTTTCGGAATGGGGCGAACCGGACAAATCGCTCGCCGGCGGCTTCCACATGGACTTCCTGCTTCAGTTCGGCCCAAGCCACTATAACGACCTGTTCCGCTGCGACCACCCCTACTTCGGCCGCGACGGGAAAGGCGACATCAGCGAATTTGTCGCTACATACAAAAAGAACTACGCCCTGACAAACGGAAAAGGGCTGATCTGTATCCCTTCCGGCAACCATGATTCACAGCGGATGCGCAAATATCTCGACCCCGAGGAGATGAAGCTCGCCTTTGCCTTCCTGTTCTCGATGCCCGGTGCGCCGTTCCTCTATTACGGCGATGAGATCGGGATGCGCCAGCTGGACATTCCTTCGGTGGAAGGCGGGTATGAGCGCACCGGCGCGCGCACCCCGATGCAGTGGGACGCTGCGGCCAAGAACAGCGGCTTTTCACCCGCGCCGGCCGAATGGCTCTACACCCCGCTTGACCCTGCCGCCGACGCCCCGACCGTGGAATCCCAGCAGGACGACCCCGATTCGCTGCTGAACGAAGTGCGCAAACTCATCGCGGTGCGCCGTGCCAACCCCGCGCTCGGCGTGGACGGTTCGATTTCCTTTGTCTGGTGCGAAAAAGGCGGCGAGCCGCTGCTCTACCTGCGGGAAGCCGAAGGCCAGCGGGTGCTTGTCGCGCTGAACCCGTCCGCAAAACCGGCCTCCTGCCCCTGCGCCTTCACCGCCAAGCAGGTTCTCTACGCCCACGGCCAAGCCGCCGCGCTTGCCGACGGCGTTCTGCAGATGGCAGGGGAGAGCGCAACCTTTATCGAGGTATAAGCGCAGGCCCTGAAACAATAAAACCACATACAAACAAAACGGTGAACCGCTGCAGTATCTCAGCGGTTCACCGTTTTGTTTACTCTGTATGTTTTTCTTTGCCCGAAAAATTCACGGGTCTCTCAGGCAAAACCGCCCGCCTTACTCCTCGCTCAAGTCCGCATTATCTGCGGCGGCGTCGGCGGCTTCCTCGGCCTGGATGGCGGCAAGCTCCTCGGCCGTGGGCTCGGCGTCGTCCTCGGCTTCGGGTTTTTCGGTTTCGGCGCCGTTGTCACGCTCGACCCGCGCAACCATCGAAACCTTGTCATCCTCGCCCAGCCGCATGACCCGCACGCCGCTGCCGTACCGGCTCTGGATGTTGATGTCGTCGGCATGCATGCGGATCAGGATGCCGTTGGCCGAAATAAGGATCAAATCGTCGGTATCGTCCACAATCTTGACGGCCGCGACCCCGCCCTTTGCATAGTTGCGGATGCCAAGCCCGCCGCGTTTGGTGGTGCGGTAATCGTCCACCAGGCTGCGGCGGCCCTTGCCTTCCTCGGTCACGGTCAGCAAGGTGGCGCCCGGGCGGCAAACCCCGACCCCGACTACATAGTCGCCTTCCCGCAGCCGAATCGCCCGCACGCCATGGCCGGAACGGCCCATCGGCCTCGCGTCGCCTTCCTGGAAGTGGATCGCCGCGCCGTCGTGGGTTGCAATGATGAGATCATCCTCACCGTTGGTCAGATGGCTCCAAACCAGGCTGTCGCCCTCGTTGAGCGCAACGGCGTTGAGGCCGGCTTTGCGGATGTTGCGGTACTGCGAAAGCGGCGTCCGCTTGATCACGCCCTGCCGCGTCACGGTGGTCAGGTAGCTGTGCTCCTCGTCAATGTCGGCCGGCTGGCGCAGCATGCCGGTCACCTGTTCCCCTTCCTGCAGCTGCAGCAGGTTCACGATGTGGCTGCCCTTGGCCGTGCGGCCGCCCTCCGGCACCTGATAGCCCTTGAGCCGGTATACCCGGCCGCGGTCAGTCATAAACAGCACCGTATCATGGGAAGAGCCGACAAAGAGTTCTTCGGTGAAGTCGTCGTCTTTCTGGTTCATGCCCTGCACGCCGCGGCCGCCGCGGTTCTGCGCCGTGTAGGTATCGGCGGCGGTCCGCTTGATGTACCCGGTGTGGGACAGCGTATAGACGCACTGCTCCTTCGGGATCAGGTCCTCAATGTCCACCTCGCCGGTCACCGCCTCGATCGAAGTGCGGCGGTCGTCGCCGTACTTGTCGGCCAAAGCCTGCAAATCGTTCTTGACAATCTGCATCGCATGGGCGTCGTTTGCCAGGATGTCCTTGTAATTCTCAATGTTTGCGCGCAGCTGGCCGAGTTCCTCCTCAATCTTGAGGATCTCCAGCCCGGCCAGACGGCCGAGCTGCAGCTTGACGATCGCATCGGCCTGCGGGTCGTCAAAGTCAAAGCGTTCCATAATCGCGGCCTTGGCCTCGGCAAAACCGCCTTTGCAGGCGCGGATCGTCGCAATGATCTCGTCCACAATGTCCACGGCTTTGCGCAGGCCCTCAAGGATATGGGCGCGGTCCTGCGCTTTTTTGAGCTCAAAGGCGGTGCGGCGGCGGATGACTTCACCCTGGAAGTCAACATAGCGCTGCATCATCGTTTTCAGGCTCATGATCTTGGGCACGCCGTCGTCCAGCGCAAGCATAATGACGCCGACGGTGTCCTGCAGCTGGGTATAGCGGTAGAGCTGGTTTAAGACAACCTGCGGGTTCGCGTCCTTCTTGATCTCGATGACGATCTTCATGCCGGTGCGGGACGAAGATTCGTCGTTGAGGTCGGAGATGCCCTCAATCCGCTTGTCCTTGACAAGGTCGGCGATTGATTCAATCAGCCGGGTCTTGTTGACCATGTAGGGGATCTCGGTGATGAGGATCTCGAACCGGCCGTTTTTCTTCTCGACAATCTCGGCCCGGCCGCGAAGCGTGATCTTGCCGCGGCCCGTCGCATAGGCCGCGCGGATGCCCGAACGCCCCATGATGATGCCGCCGGTCGGGAAGTCGGGGCCCTTGACATATTCCATCAAACCGGGCAGGTCGATGTCGGGGTTATCGATCAGGGCGCAGAGCCCGCCCACGACCTCCCGCAGGTTGTGGGGCGGGATGTTGGTCGCCATGCCGACCGCGATGCCCTGGCTGCCGTTGACCAGCAGGTTCGGGAAGCGGCTTGGCAGCACATGGGGTTCCTTGGTCGTCTCGTCAAAGTTCGGGTCCCAGTCAATCGTGTCCTTCTCAATGTCGGTGAGCATCTCGCACGCCATCTTGGACATCCGGGCCTCGGTATAACGGTAGGCGGCCGGGGGGTCGCCGTCAATCGAACCAAAGTTGCCCTGGCCGTCAACCAGCGGATACCGCAGGCTGAAATCCTGCGCCAGGCGGACCATCGCGTCATACACGCTCGCGTCGCCGTGCGGGTGGAAGGAACCCAGCACCGCGCCGACGGTATCGGCCGATTTCCGGTAGGGGTGGCTGGGGTCGTTGCCGCGGATGTGCATCGTATACAGGATGCGCCGGTGCACAGGCTTCAGGCCGTCGCGCACATCGGGCAGCGCGCGGGAGACGATGACCGACATCGAATAGTCCAGGAACGCGGTCTCAATCTCTTTTTTGACATCGCGCACAATGACCTTCGTGCCGGACCCCGGCACCATAATGATGTTTTCTTCCATAAATATCTCACCTAAATACTGCTTGCGCCTAAATATCTTGGGCTGGGCGAATTTGAAAATTAGAGATCAGGAGTACGCAGGCGAACACAAAATTCTACCAATCAACGCATATTTATTGAGCGTGCCGCAGGCACGCGGAACGCCGCCGTTCCTGATGCCTGGCGTTGGATGCTTCGCATCAAACGTCCAAATTCGCATACTTCGCGTTTTTCTCAATGAACTGGCGGCGGGGTTCCACCTGCTCGCCCATCAGGATGCTGAAGGCTTCGTCGGCGCGCTCTGCATCCTCAATCTGGATCTGGACAATCACCCGGTTGTCGGGGTTCATCGTCGTCTCCCAGAGCTGGTCGGGGTTCATTTCGCCCAGGCCTTTGTAGCGGTTGATCTTGGCGCCGGGCATCTCGGCCGAAAGCAGCTTCATTTCCTCTTCATTGTACGCGTACTTCACGTTCTGGCCCTTCTGCAGCTTGAACAGCGGCGGCTGGGCGACATAGACATACCCCGCCTCAATCAGCGGCCGCATATACCGGAAGAAGAAGGTCAGCATCAAGGTGCAGATATGGCTGCCGTCCACGTCGGCATCGGCCATGATGAAAATCTTGTGGTAGCGTACCTTCGAGATGTCAAACTCATCCCCAATGCCGGTGCCGAGCGCCGTCACAACCGGCATCAGCTTGTCGTTGCCGTAGATACGGTCGGCGCGGGCCTTCTCGACATTGAGCATCTTGCCCCACAGCGGCAGGATTGCCTGGATGTTGGAATCGCGCCCCTGCTTGGCCGAACCGCCGGCCGAGTCACCCTCGACGATGAAAAGTTCGGTCTTGGCGGGGTCTTTCTCGTGGCAGTCGGCAAGCTTGCCGGGCATCCGGTTGGTCTCCAGCGCGCTTTTGCGGCGCACAAGGTCGCGGGCCTTCTGGGCCGCGGCGCGGGCGCGGGCCGCCTGGGTCGCTTTTTCAAGGATTGCCTTCGCAACGGCGGGGTTTTCCTCAAAATATTCGGTCAGCGCGCGGTAGACAAGGCCGGAAACCAGCGTCTTGATGTAGGTATTGCCGAGCTTGGCCTTGGTCTGGCCCTCAAACTGGGCCTCCTGCAGTTTGACGCTGATGACCGCGATCAGCCCCTCGCGCACATCGGGGCCCTTGAGGTTCTCGTCCTTATCTTTTAAGATCCCCTTCGCGCGGGCGTACTCGTTCATCACACGGGTCAGGCTCAGCTTGAAGCCTTCCTCATGGGTACCGCCTTCGGGGGTGTGGACGTTGTTCGCAAAACTCAGCATCAGCTCATTGAAGCTGTCGCAGTATTGCAGCGCAATCTCGGCGACGGCGCCGTCGCCCTCGCCCTTCATATAGATGACCTGCGGGTGCAGCGGGCTCAAATCACGCCGCTGCTGCAAGTAACTCACAAAGCTGCGGATGCCGCCCTCGTAGCACATTGTCTCGCGCAGAGGCGCGCCGCCGTTCTCTTCAAGGGTTTTCTTGCGTTCGTCGGTCAGGGTAATGCGGACGCCGGCATTCAGGAAGGCTTCCTCCCGCAGGCGCTTGAGCAGGACTTCGTAGTCGTATTCGGTCGTATCGACGAACATTTCCGGGTCCGGCTTGAAGGTGACAGTCGTACCTGTGGAAGCGGCGATACCGACTTTTTTCAGATCACCCTCCGGCTTGCCGCGCTGGAACCGCTGTTCATACTCCGCCCCGTCGCGCCGCACCCGGACGACGAGCCATTCGGACAAAGCGTTCACAACGCTCGCGCCGACGCCGTGCAGACCGCCCGAGACCTTGTAGCCTGAGTTTTCGCCGCCGAACTTGCCGCCGGCGTGCAGAACGGTGTAGACGACGGTCACGGCCGGGATGCCCATCTTGGGCTGGATATCAACCGGGATGCCGCGGCCATTGTCCGCTACCTCAATGATGTCGCCTTCCTTGATGGTCACTTCGATATGGTTGCAGTATCCGGCAAGAGCTTCGTCGATGGAGTTGTCTACAATCTCATACACCAGGTGGTGCAGGCCGGAAGGCCCCGTTGACCCGATGTACATGCCGGGCCGCTTGCGTACAGCCTCAAGGCCCTCCAGCACCTGGATCTGCTCGCCGCCATAGACATGGTCGGTTGCGGTCTCCTGGTTGGTGGATGTGATGATCTCTTCTGCCATTGTTACCCCTCTAGTTTGATGATGAAAGAAAAGCGGTGGTTCGTTATAAGAGTTTAGAGTTCAGAATCTAAACTCTCAACTCTTTGGTTTTCAAAAAAATGATGGTGGATCAGGCTTCCCTCACCCCGGCGCCCGCCCGCTTCTGCCGCGGATGGCGGCTGTGGAAAGCTGGGTGATATACACTGTCCCGCCGGCGAAATCGGTCAGGATAAAGCTTTTCGGCATCGCGCCGCTCACATCCACCACCGCGCCCTGCTCCTGCGCTTTGCGCAGGAACTCATCGGTGATTTTGGCCTTCTGGCCTGCGTCGGTTGCGGTGTCCAGGTCAAACACCCCGATGATCTCGCGGTCGTTGAGCACAAAGTCTTGCCCCACATGCAGGTACATTGCCTTATCCCTCCCGCACGCGGCCGCCTTCCACAAACACCAATTTTCCGTTGGTGCGTGCAAAAGCGGCCGAATCACAGGTTGTCACAAAAGTTTGCTTATCCTCAATCCTGGTCAACAGATAGGTTTGGCGCGCATCGTCCAGTTCAGACAATACATCGTCAAGCAGCATGACCGGGTGCTCGCCGAGCACCTCGCCCGCCACGCTCGCCTCAGCCAGTTTCATCGCCAGCACCGCGCTGCGCTGCTGGCCCTGGCTGCCGTAGATTTTGCCGGGCTGCCCATCCAGCAGGATCTCAAGGTCCTCTCGGTGCGGCCCGGTCAGGCAGAACCCCGCCCGCCGCTCAGCCGGCGCCATCGCGCGCAGTTTGGCCGCCAGCGCCCCGCCGTCGCCGGGGTCACAGCAGGGGCGGTACTCGATCTGCAAGACTTCGGCCCCGCTTGATATATCGCGGTAATTGGCCGCCGCGACCGGGGCCAGCCGGGAAAGATACTCGGCGCGCCGGCGGATCACCTCGCTGCCATAGGCCGCCATTGCCTCGTTGTAGGTTTCCAGCAGCATGTCGGCCCCCGGCGTGATCTCATAGGCTTTGAGCAGCGCGTTTTTCTGGGCCGTCACCCGTGCGTACCGCCGCAGCGCGGCCAGGTAGCCGGGGTAGAGCTGGCAGAGCGCGGCGTCAAGAAAATGCCGCCGCCCTTCCGGCCCGCCTTTGACCAGGCTCAAATGGTTCGGGTCAAACACAACGGCCGTAAAGGTGCCGGCAACCGAAGCCGCCCGCCCGCGGTCAGCCCCGTTGAGCCTGGCGCGCCGGCCCGGCCGCCCGCTTTCTTTGCTGCCGACGGTCAGCCGCAGCTCCTGCGCCCGGCCGCCGGCTTCAAACCGGGCTTCCAGCGCGCCAAAAAGCTGCCCGCGCCGGATCAGCTCGGCGTCCTTCGCACCGCGGAAGCTCTTGGCGCCGGTGAGCAGCCAGATCCCTTCCAGCAGATTGGTCTTTCCCTGGCCGTTTGCCCCGCACAGCACGGTTAGCTGCGGGGCAGGGCAGAGCGTCGCGCTTTCCAGGTTGCGGAAATCCTGCACCTGCAGCGCGTCCAGCCGCATCAGCGCCCCTCCGCGATCTGCACCGTGCGGCCATCCAGGGAAACGGTGTCCCCGGCGCGGCATTTGCGCCCGCGCTGGGTGCATACTTCGCCGTTCAGGGTCACGGCCCCGGCCTGGATCAGTTCTTTCGCCTCGCCGCCCGTCTCGCACAGCCCCGCAAATTTCAAAAGCGCATCCAGCTTGATAAATTCAGTATGAATATGGACAAGATCCATAGATGATCCCTCGAAAAGATGTTTTCTTTACATATCGTTTTTGAACCGCACCGGCAGCACAAGGTAGATATAGTCCTTGCCTTCCTTCGGCAGCAGCTTGACCGGGCTCAGGGCCCCGTTGAACTCCATCTTCATCTCGTCGGCTTTCGAGTTGCGCAAAGCGTCCAGCATATAGCGGTTGTTGAAGCCGATCTCAACCGTCTCGCCCTCAAAACTGACCGGCGGGAACTCATCCACAACCTTGCCCAGTGCGGTCTGGCAGCGCACCGTCACTTTGTCCGGCGCGAAGGTGATCCGCAGCGGGTTTTTGAGCCGCTCGGTGATGACGAGCGAGGCGCGCTCGATCGTCTCGATAAAGCGGCGGGTCTCCACATGGACGGTTGTGCGGGCTCCTTTGGGAATGACGCTCTCATAATTTAAGAATTCGCCCTCGATCAGCCGGCTCATAATTGTGTAGCCATTGGTCGTAAAGACCACATACCGCCGGTTTGCATCGATCTTGACCGGGTCTTCCGGCCCGCCCATGATCTTGAGCAGTTCCTGCAGCGGCTTTGAGGGGATGATGATCCGGATATCCCGCGTGCATTCGACATCCCGCTGGATAATCGCAAGCCGGTAGCCGTCGAGCGCGACAATCGTCAGGCTGCCCGGCTCAATCACAAACAGCTCGCCGGTGTGGGCGGGCTTTTTGTCCTCCTGGGCGACCGCATAGATTGTCTTTTCAATCATCTCCCGCATCATGGAGCAGGGGATCGTCATTGTGTTTTCAGCCGCGGTGTTTGGCAGGCTCGGGTAATCGCTCGCGTTCAGCGCCGGGATCTCGAACTCGGCCACACCGCCGCGGATAATCGCCATGCCTTCCTCGTTCAATTCGATGCCGACGTCACCGGCCGGCATCCGGCTGACCATCGAACCGAGCAGTTTGGCGTCAAGCACCGCTTCACCGGGCGCCTGGACGTTGCAATCAATCGTTGTTGTGATGCCCATCTCCATGTCGTAGCCGGTCAGGGTCAGTTTGAACCCCTCTGCCTGCAGATAGATGCCCTCCAGCACCGGGATGGCTGTGCGGTTCGAAATTGCGCGGGATACGCCTTCAATCGCGGCAGCCAGCAGTGACTTTTCACATTCGAACTTCACGTTCTCTTCACCTCATCTTTACTCTGTTTTGTCGGCCGGAACCCTCTGCGGGCTTTTTTGTGGAAAGAAGGGGATACCCCGTTTTGTCGGCCGTTTAAACTTATACTTGGATAGTCGTAGTAGTAGGGGGTGTGGAAACGGTGGAAAAGGAGCCTGCACCGCGTAGCCGCGTCAAAACCCGGGCTGTGCGGGCTGCGGAAAACCTTGTGGAAGAAAAATCCGCCGCTGTGGACAACTCCACTTCTCAACACCCGCTGTGGAAAACGAATGTTAATTGTTGAAAAAACGGTTGAAAATGGGGAAAACTCAAAAAAGGCGATTTAGTTGGTCGAAAAAGCCCTTTTTCAGGTGCGGATGTTCTTGGTGATATCGTCCACCATCTCTTTGAGGTGCCGGTCCTTGGCGATGTTTTTTTCCATCGTGTTGATCGAATAGACGACGGTGGAGTGGTCGCGCCCGAACTCCGAGCCGATCGCCTCCATGCTCATGCCGGTGATCTCACGGATGATATACATTGTCATCTGGCGTGCGGCGCTCACGTTGGCGTTGCGCTTTTTGCCGCGGATGTCGGCCGGCAGCACATTGTAAGTCCGGGCCACTTCGTTGATAATCTTCTCAATCGTGACCGGGATCGGCTGCTGGTCGTTCAGCGTATCTTTGATTGCGGTCATCGTGACCCCGATGCAGGGGGCGATGCCTTCGAGCATATAGTAGGCGTTGAGCTTTTTCACCGCGCCTTCCAGCTGCCGGATGTTCTGTTTGAGGTGGTTCGCGATATACTCGGCCACGTCGTCGGGCAGGTCAAGGTTCAAAAGTTCGGCCTTGCGTTTGACGATCGCCACCCGGGTTTCAAAATCCGGCGGCTGAATGTCGGCGGTCAGGCCCCATTCAAACCGGGTGCGCAGGCGTTCCTCCAGGCTTTTGATCTCCTTGGCAGGCCGGTCGCAGGCCAGCACAATCTGTTTGCCGGCATTGTGCAGCGTGTTGAATGTGTGGAAAAATTCTTCCTGCGTCGCTTCCTTGCCGGCAATGAACTGGATGTCGTCAATCAGCAGCACATCCGCTTCACGGTAGGTCTGGCGGAACAGCTCGGTCGTGTTGTTGCGCACGGCGGTGATGATCTCGTTGGTGAACTTTTCGCAATCGACGTAAACAATGTTGAAATCGGGGTGGTTTTTACGGATCTCAATCTGGATTGCATTGAGCAGGTGGGTCTTGCCCAGCCCCGAAGGCCCGTAGATAAACAGCGGGTTGTAAGCGCCTGAAGGGTTTGCCGCCACCGCCTGGGCCGCCGCAAAGGCAAACTGGTTGGATGGGCCGCGGATAAAGTTTTCAAAAGTGAAGTCATACCGGCCGGAAGGCAGCGTTTCCTCGGTGATTTTTTCGGGGGCTTTTTCCCCCTCAGCCTGTTGGGACGGCGGAATGACAAGCACAAGCTCAATGTCAAACCCGAGAACCTCCTTGAAAGCCTCCTTCAGCAGCCCGGCATACCGGTCGTTGACGATTTTACGGATAAAATCGTTGCGGACCAGCAGCGTGACGCAGTTGGAGTTTTCAAAGCTGACGGCTTCCAACCCGGCAATATAACACTGGTAGGTGGCTTCGGCGGTATGTTCGCGGCAGTACAGTTTGGCCGCGTCCAATACGTCGTTGAATGAATCCATGTTCTTCCCCACTTTGTTTACGGTCTTGCGCCCGGCAAAGGCGCAGAAATATACGCATGATATTATACCACAAAAACGGCCCGCCGTCTAGCGGGAAGACCCCATAAAACCCCTTATTATATAAAGGAAGAGCCCTGTCCTCTGCGCGCCGCCCCGGACGGGGCGCGCGCTGGCAGGAACAGGGCGAAATTTCAGCGAAAAAGACCCGAAAATTTTCCGAAATGAAAACAACAGCTGCAACAAACCGAAAACGCCGTCCCAAAGGCAGGGCCTCGGGCGGGAAACGCATGCTTCCCGCCGAAAACTCCGCCAGGGTGCGGCGTTTTCCACAGAATTGTTGAAAACTTCAGCGCTTGCCGTGCCGGTTTTTCCGCCAGATTTCGTAGAGACCTTCCAAAACCAGGGTTTCCCGGTACTCGATCGTCGTTTCGCAGGCGTCGCGGATGCTCGCGGGCAGGGTGCCGGTCGCAACGACAGGGGCTTGCGGCGCATCGAGCGCCGCGCGGATTTTTCCCACCATTGCGTCCAGCATCGCGGCGGTGCCAAGCACCGCGCCGCTGTGCAGGCAGTCGGCCGTGTTGGAACCCAGCAGTTTGCGGGGCGTCGTGTGCAGTTCAACCTGGGGCAGCTGGGCCGTGTTTTCCACAAGTGCGCGCAGGGAAACCTGCGGCCCGGGCAAAATTACCCCGCCAACCAGGCTTCCCTCGGCATCCACGGCCAGCATCGTCGCAGCGGTATCCATGTGGATGACAAGCAGCGGCGGGGTGTGCCGGCGCAAAGCGCCGACCGTTGCACAGAGCAGTTCCGCCCCGAGCTGCGCCGGGTTGTCCATACGGATGCGCACGCCGCTGCGCAGCCCGGGCCCCACCTCAAGCACCGGGGCCTGGGTCATCTTGCGCAGCGCTTCCCGCATCCGGCCGGTGATGCTGGGCACCACGCTGCCCAGGATTACACCCTCAATGTCCAGCGGCGAAGCGCCGTACAAATCCAGCATGTTGATAATCTTGTAGCATATTTCGTCCGAACTCAAAGCAGGGTCGGCATACAGCCGCGAAACAAAGGCCAGGCGCCCGTCCGAGGCAAAGCTGCCGAAGGTGATGTTGGTGTTTCCAATGTTGAGAGCCAGAAGCATGGCGTTTCTCCCTCCATCCGGGCAGGGCCGGAAAATCTTGCCTTTATACTACTATAAAAGAACAAAGTTTTCAACAAATATGTGGAAAACAAAGCCGCAGTTCTCTTCGCCCGCAAACGCCCCGATCTGCCAGAAAGCGCGCGGTTTCTCGTCCAAAAAGAATCGTTTTTATGCTGTTTTCGTCATGATAGGCAAAAAAGAAGCGGCATTTTCATCTTTTGGCTAGAATCTTACAGAATCCGACACCCCAAAAGGCGTAGTATAAGGGGGAAGAAAACAACCCCACAACCAGGAGATGTACCATGAAAGTGATCGAATCCAGGCAGAACCGCCCCGAAGTCAACCCCACCTATGCCGCGCAGACCCGTGCCCAGATCCAACAGCTGCTCGGCCTGCCTTCGGCGGATGGGTTTACCATTATCCAGTGGAACCCAACCGTCGTCCGTCCGGCGGAGGCCTCGTATGTGATCCTCAAGCAGCGCATCGCCGAGCTCGGCAACTTTTTTGCCGAAGCCTCCTACGAGGACGGCCGCTTCTGGAATCTGGCGCCCCACCTGACCCAGCCGATTGAAGAAGCCGAGATCCTGGGGTGGAGTTATCCACCCTTTGACGAGCGCCTCACACTCCTAGGCTCCTGCGCCGAATAACCCGCCGCCCCGGCTTTTGCCGGGGCCTTTGTGTATCAGGGGAAGGTTTCCACAAACCAGACGTTCTTTGTGGAAAACTTGCGCCATCTTATATATAGAAAGGACGGTTGGGTTTGCCGCACTATATAAACAGATCAACAGAAACAGGGAACCGTATGATCCTGTCTGTCCTCGTCTATATAGGGAACAGGAAGTCAGGCAAGCATGTCTGAAAAAAAGGCAAAGATTCCCGGTCAGTACAAAAGCAAAGAAAACGGATAAACCAAGATATAGTGGCAGAAGGGGTGATTTGACGCTATATAAAGGCTTGGCAAAGGACGCCTCAAAAAAATGTCAAAAAAATTCGAAAAAAGTGTTGACAAAAAGGGAAAGGGATGGTATTATAGCTAAGCTGTCGCG
>DSTMR04002__coassemble_881_pt1 | contig 29889 bp, 24 predicted proteins | sample DSTMR04002__metabat2_high_PE_039 | metagenome-assembled genome bin DSTMR04002 | reverse complement strand
CTCTGGCCTTTGGAGTCGGAGTCCAACGCTCTATCCAGCTGAGCTACGACCGCAGATGATTGCCCGGAGAGTTCTCGCGAGGACAACAATTATTATACCATGCTGCCTCGCAAATTGCAAGGTGGCCGGGCAAATCTTTTCTCGCCGGGCAAATCTTTTCTCGCTCTTTTCCGCCCCCAAACAGAATGGGCACACAGCGTGGGTGCCGCGGCATTCAGATAAGGCCGATCCAATCGGTGTGGCGTCCATCCCGCAGGAAAACCGGTATGGTGGCAAGCGGTGCAGCGGCGGCAACGGTTTGCCCGCCGGCATACACGGCGCCGGTGTGCAGCTCGGTCCAGCTGGCGCCGGCGGGCAGGTAAACCGGGCGGCTCTGTGCGCCCGGTTCAAGCACCGGGGCCACCAGCAGATCGGGGCCGAAGCAGTATTCATCCTGGCAATCCCAGGCGGCGGCATCCTGAGGAAATTCATAAAACAGCGTGCGCAGCACCGGGTTCCCTTCGCTGTGGGCGTCCTGCATGACGGCACGCAGATAGGGGCGCATGGTTTCCCGCAGGCGGATGTAACGCACCAAAATTTCCTCATTCTGCGGCCCGAAACTCCATACTTCGTTGCCGGCACCTGTCTGTTCGCGTTCCTCACCGGCCTGGTTGACAATTGGCTGGTGGGGGGCACGGTTGCCGTGGATGCGCATGACCGGGCAGAAAGCTCCGAACTGGAACCACCGCACAAGCAGTTCCTGGAAGGCGGGGTCATCTACGCAGCCGCCGTGGAATCCGCCAATGTCGGTCGTCCACCAGGGGATGCCGGCCAGCCCCATGTGCAGCCCGGCGCAAACCTGTTTGCGGAAATCTTCCCAGGTGGAGAAGATATCCCCGCTCCAAACCAGCGCGCCATAGCGCTGGCTGCCAACCCAGGCGCAGCGGGTCAGGCTGACAATGTCGGTCCGGCCTTCCCGCTGCTGGCCTTCATAGAACATTTTGGCATACTCACGCGGGTAAATATTACCGATTTCGGTTACCGGCCCGGCATAATAGCGGTAGTTGTCATAATCATAGGTGGTAAACTCGGGCTCGGCTTCATCCAGCCAGAAGGCGCGCACCCCGAGCGCGGCATAATTCTGGCGGATCTTGTCCCATACATAGGCCCGGGCGCGTGGGTTGGTGGCGTCAAAAAAGACATTGTTGCCATGGAACACCATCTGGACATCCACGCCGGTGTTGGCTTTGACCAGCAGGCCCAGCTGTTTCATCTCGGCATAATTTTCGCTGCGCCAGTCAATCTGCGGCCAGACCGAAACCATGGTCGCGATCCCCATTTCGTCCAGCTCCCGGATCATCTCGGCCGGGGCGGGGAAATACTCGGGGTCAAAGCGGTAATCGCCGCAGCGGGGCCAGTGGTAGTAGTCAATAATCAACACATCCAGCGGGATGCCCCGGCGCTTATATTCCCGCGCTACGTCAAGCACCTGCTGCTGGTTGTAATACCGCAGCTTGCACTGCCAGAACCCCAGCCCATATTCCGGCATCATCGGGGCACGGCCGGTCATTTCGGTGTAGTGGTGCTCGATCTCTTTCGGGGTGTCGCCGGCCGTGATCCAGTAATCGAGCTGGCGGGTGCTTTCAGCCTCCCACTGGGTGGTGTTCAGCCCAAAATGCACTTCGCCCACCGCGGCATTGTGCCAAAGGAACCCGTACCCCTTGCTCGAAAGGTAAAACGGTATGCTGACCTGTGAGTTGCGATGCGCCAGCTCCAGGTTGCAGCCCTTCCAGTTGATCCGCTCCTGCTGGTACTGGCCCATGCCGTAGATCTTTTCATCGGGGTCAGAGACAAAGCTGGCCCTGAGCCGGAAATTTCCGCCCGGCAGGGGTTTGTAGTGCCGTGCCCGCAGAGACAGCGCATACCCGTTCGGGATTTCCTGCAGCAAAAGTTCACCGCGGGCGTTGTAAAACCGAAGCTGCAGTGCGTGGCCCCAATCCTGCAGCCGCATTTCTACTGTGATCTTGCCATGGCGCAGGGTGGCACAGTTTTCCATGATGGAAACGGCGATATCGTCCGCATCGGCGGGGGAAGGGGCAAGCAGGGCGATGCTGCCGTGTTCCAGGTTATCCAGCAAGCCGGCGCGTACCCGCAGGCTATCCGGGCCCCAGGGTTCAACCCGGACTGTTTCACCGTCATTGCGGTAGAGCAAGGCGCTGCCCTGCTGTTCAAAATATGGTGTATGCGGCATTACAGGTTCCTCCTTTGGCGGTGGGGAAAAAGTATCTGGCATCACTCTAGCACCCGCCGGCCCAAAAAGCAACCCGGGCAAAGTGACAAAATTTTGCCGGCTGATTTTGGCGCAGTTGTAAAAGTTCTCTTTTTGTGTGGAGAAAGGCTTGCCAAAAGGAGGTGCGTTTTGTAGTATAGAAATGAAAAGATAGCCTGACGGATGCATCTGGCAATGGCGAGGTGTGTCCGGAACTGCCCTTCAGGGAGGTGCTTTGGTATGTTGCGTCGTGTTGTGTGCGGTGGGCTTGGCCTGCTGGTGGCGGTCGGCCTGGCCGGCTGCGGGAACGAAAACCGGGGTTCGATCACGCCGGAGCGCGAGGGCGGCCCGCCGGAGGCGATTGTGGAATCCTTCGGCGAGGATGGGGTTATCTGGGTGGCCTGCGCCGGCGACAAGATGTACGCGCTCGATCTGGCGGGCAACCTGGCGGGCGCCGGGTTTGGCCTGCAACGTTTCGACTATCAGAAGCTGGACGACGGTGCATCGAGCTTTTCTTTCGATAGCGCCTCCGGCCCGATGGACTGGAACGCCGACGAGATTCTTGTCTACACCGATTCGGAGGAGGAACGCACAATCCAATATCGCTTCGGCTGGTCGCTTGCCTATGAGGCGGAGGGCGCGCAGCCGCGGCTCGACCTCGCCGTGCAGGAGGCCCCGGATGACCAGCGCGCGCTGGAGGGAGAGACGCTCGAGTTTTACCGGCTGAACCTTACGCTGGACGAAGAAACCCGCCGCGAGATGGAGGACGATTATGTCGAGCGCATCAGGCGGCGCTGGCCGCGGCCGTCCATCGATTGGCGTATGGCAACGCTGCGGGAGCTCGCCCAGATGCACCTAAGTCACCGGAAGGAGACCGACCCCGAAGGGGATTTGTCCGAGCTGCTGATGGGTTGGCGCGGGCAGACGGCGGTTGTCACCTTCATCGCGAACGGGCTCGACCCTTCGCTCGAGAACCGGGCCGCCTGCGCCGCGGCGGTGGGCATCCCGGATTACACCGGCACGCCGGAACAGGACGCGCAGCTGATGGACGCCCTCGGCGCAGGGAGCCGGCCGTGGCATACGACGCTGCAGGGGGCGGAGGCTTGACGGCCTTTGTTTCGAGAGTTTAGATGCTGTGCCTTCGCCACGGTTTTGAAATTGGTTTGATATGATATAAAGAATAGGTCGCAGCCTTTTTGGGGCTGCGGCCTGTTTTGATATGGATAGTAGGAACGGCGGGAGGTTCCACGGGCCGATGCGAGCATCGGCCCCCCCACACAATCGAATATTCCGGCGGCCCGCAGACCGCCGGAACACCGATTTTATTATTTATTATTTTTTATGGAAACCTTCCCCTCCGCCCTCCGGTTTGCGTCCTCGCGCAGCAGGGCGTAGAGTACCGAGGCAAGGGGGATCGAGAAGATCATGCCGAACAGGCCGAACAGGTTGCCGCCGATCAGCGCGGCGAGGAAGGTGAAGAGCGGCGGCAGCCCAACCGAGGTGCCGACGACGTTGGGGTAGATAAACTGGTTTTCGACGAACTGCACAACCAGAAAAACAAGCACGCTGATCAGCGCCTGCTCGGGCGAGGAAAGCAGAATCAGCAGCGCGCCGATCACGCAGGCGACAAACGCCCCGACATAGGGGATGAAGGCGGAAATCGCGGTCAAAAACCCGATAAGGCCGGCATAGGGCAGCCCGAACGCCGAGAACGCCAGGAAGATCAGCACGCCGAGGATGCACGCTTCGATGCACTGGCCGGACAAAAACTTGGTGTAGGCGGCCTGCACAAGCCCGGCAATGTGGCAGACGCGGTCGGCATGCGGTTTCGCCAGATAGGCGTAGAGCAGCTTTTTGCTCTTTCGCGCGAGGCTGCGGCGGCTGAGCAGCAGATACACCGCGATCACCAGCGCGATGCCGGCGTTCGCAAGGCCGGACAGGATCGAGGCTGAGGTATCCATGATCGAACCGAGCAGCGCGCCCGCGCTGCCGGACAGCGATTGCAGCAGCGCGTCAACATCGAGCGCTTCGGTCCGGGCCGAAAGCTGCGAGGTGTTGAACCCCTGTTCGTCAAGATATTCCATCCAGGAGGGCCACTCTTGCACAACCAAATCGGCGATGGTGCGCACCGAGCGCGCAATCTCAGGGATGACGAGGGTGAAGGCAAGCACAAGCACAACAACCACGCTGAGCAGCGTCAGCAGCAGGCCGGCCGCTTGCAGCGCGGTCTCCCGCGGGCGGCGGTCTTTGGGCAGCAGGCGCAGCAGAAGATTCTCGAACCCTTTCATCGGTACGCTCAAAATGAACGCCACGAGCAGGCCGCCGAAAACCGGCACCAGGAAGGAGGCACCGGTTTTCACCACCGCCCACACACTGCCAAGGTTGTTGAGCAGCGCGAACAGCCCGACGCCGAACGCGATGTAGCAAAGGATGCGTTTTGTCTGTTTGTCCATTGTGGCCCTCCTTGGGCGGCGTTCCTGTTCAGATCCCCGGCCGGCCGCGTGATCGGCAGCACCTGCAGCTGGGGCAGGTGGTTTTCATCCAGGGCGACCAGGATGAAAAGCGTGTCCATACAATAACACTTTCAGGGGATTTTTCAGGGATATCGCAGGGTCAGGATTTGCCGCGGATCATCTTGATGTTGCGGATTGCGTAGAGCACCAGTGACATCAGCATAATCCCCATGCAGACGCCGACGCAAGGGGGATGGCGGCGCGGCTTGACAGCGCCGGCGAGAGATGATAATATAAAAGAAACTTTCGTATCATAGAAACTAATATACCATACGCACCGCAAAAATCAAGAGAGAGCAGAAAACTGGGACGATGCGGCCGGTTCCGTACCAGAGAAACGGCCGGCCCGCCTTCGTCCCGCTTTGGGACACAATGGGAGGCAGACGATGCGCAGGACGACGGCGACGACCGAATACCTGAAGGAATGTATGGGTACGGCGCTTTTGGAACTCATGCAGGAAAAGCCGATCGAGAAGATCAGCATTGAGGAGATGACCGCCCGCGCGGATGTGGGGCGGTCGACGTATTTCCGGTATTTCAAGACAAAGGACGAGGTGCTCGTCTTTAAGATCCAGCAGCTGTGGAACCGCTTCGCTCAGGATCACAACATTCAGGATTTCCAGGCGAACGACGACGCCCGGACGGCGATACGGCTGTTTTTTGAGTTCTGCCTCTCGATCCGGCAGATCAACGACCTGCTCTACCGCGTGGGGCACCAGCAGGTGATTCTGGACGTCTATTTACAAATCCTGCGCCCCGAACAGCAGGAGGAGGACGTCATCGCCTACTACAAAAGCAACGAGACCGCCTACGCGCTCTACGGCGTCGTGAACGCCTGGATCCTGCGCGGCTATAAAGAATCCCCGGCTCAGATGGGAGAGATCCTCTGCGCGCTGGAGGGAAATTTTTAGAGTTTAGATGTGGTGTGCCTTCGGCACGATTTTGGAATTATAGCGTAGGGGCGGGACTTATCCCGCCCGGGGGAACCTTGCGGTGGGGCGAACGTCTGCGGGCGAGCAATGCTCGCCCCTACGGTCTCTCTATAATTTTTACATTCGCATAAAAAGGCCGCAGACCTTCCGGCGGGAAGGCTGCGGCCTTTTCCTGTATTATAATCTAAAACCGTGCCGAAGGCACACTTTATCTCAACTCCAACTCAAACGTTCTCCAAAACTTTCCGCAGGATTGCGACGGCCTTGGCAACATCATCCCGGGTCAGGATCAAGGGCGGCAGCAGGCGCAGGCGGTCTTTGGCGGTCAGCACCAGCAGGCCGCGGCGCTCGCAGGCGGCGCGCACCTCGGCCGCGCGGACGGACGGCTCAAACTGGATGCCGATCATCAGCCCAAGTCCCGTCACCCCGACAACGTGCGGAAGCCCGCGCAAAGCCGCCCAGAGCGCGGCCGCGCAGTCCTGCACATTGTGCAGAAATTCCTCGTCCATCGTATCGACGACGGCGCAGGCACCGGCGCAGGCAACCGGGTTGCCGCCGAAGGTCGAACCGTGGCTGCTGGGGCCCATGCAGGCTGCGACCTTCTCGTGCACAAGCACCGTGCCGATCGGCAGCCCGCCGCCCAGGCCCTTGGCCAGCGTGACGATATCGGGCTGCAAGTGGTAATTTTCACAGGCCAGGAAGGTGCCGGTGCGGCCGACACCGGTTTGTACTTCGTCCACAATCAGCAGAATGTCCCGCGCGGCGCAGAACTCAGCCACTTTATGCACATAATCCGGTTCAAGTGCAATGACCCCGCCTTCGCCCTGCACAAGCTCCATCATGACGGCGCAGGTGCGGCCGTCCCCGGCCGCGGCGGCCAGCGCGTCGAGGTCGCCGGCCGGCACATAGACGAAATCTTCGGGGAAGGGGCCGAAATCGTGGTGGAAGGCATCCTGCCCGGTTGCAGTCAGGGTGGCAAGCGTCCGGCCGTGGAAGGAATTTTGCAGCGTGACAACCCGGCTGCGGCCCTCGCCGTAGTGGTCAACGCTGTATTTGCGTGCAAACTTGATCGCGCCCTCGTTCGCTTCGGCTCCCGAATTGCCGAAAAACACCTTGTCGAACCCGGTGCGGGCACAAAGCCGCTTGGCCAGTCGCCCGCAGGGGGCGGTATAGTAGAGGTTTGAGGTGTGCTGCACCATGCCGGCCTGCTCGGTTACGGCTTGCAGCCAGGCCGGGTGGGCGAAGCCGAGCGAGTTGACCCCGATGCCGGAGGTAAAGTCAAGATAGGCTTTGCCGCCGGCATCGCGGGCGATGAGCCCCTCGCCCCGCTCGATCACAAGCGGGCTGCGGGCGTAGGTATGCAGGACATAGTCGTCGTCCCGCGTGATGACTTTTTCCCGATTCATGGGGAAACCCTCCTTGCAATGCCGGGTTAGCGGCGTTTCTGCTTCTGGTAAAACAGCGTGCCCGACCCGCGGTCGGAGAACATCTCGAGCAGCACGCTGTGCGGCACCCGGCCGTCAATGATGACCGCCTCGTGCACGCCGCGGCGGATCGCGTCGGCCATGCCGTCGATCTTGGGCAGCATCCCGCCGGAAATCACGCCCTGCTGCTTGTAGCCCTCGATTTCGGAAAGTTCAACCTCGGGGATCAGGGTGTTCTCGTCGTCCTTATCCCGCAAAAGGCCGGCGATATCGGTCATTGTCACGAGCTTTTCGGCCTGCAATGCGACCGCGATGGCGGCCGCGGCGGTATCGGCGTTGATGTTGTAGAGCACGCCGTTTTCCTCGTCCATCCCGACCGTCGCGATGACCGGGATGAACTGGTCGTCGAGCAGGCGGTTGATCAGCCGGGTGTCGATGTGGGTGATCTCGCCCACAAAGCCGAGGTCGGCCTCGGTATAGCGGCGGCAGTTGATCGTGTTGCCGTCCATGCCGCAAAGCCCGACGCCGCGGCCCTTGAGCAGCGCGACAAGGTCTTTGTTGACCTGGCCGGCCAGCACCTGCTGCACAACCCGCATCGTCTCGGCGTCGGTGTAGCGCAGGCCGTTGACAAACCGGGATTCAATGCCGAGCTTTTTGAGCATCGCATTGATGGCCGGCCCGCCGCCGTGCACCATAACCACCCGCACGCCGAGCAGCGTCAGGGTGACAAGGTCGTTCATAACGGCGAGCTTGAGCTGGCCGTTGACCATTGCGTTGCCGCCGTATTTGATGACGAGGGTTTTGCCGTGGTATTTCTGGATATAAGGCGTCGCTTCGGAAAAAAGCTGCGCCATCTCGACGTTCTTCATCGTTTTCCTTCCCTTTTGCCGATCAGGTGCGGTAGTCGCCGTTGATCTTCACATAGTCGTAGGTCAAATCGCAGCCCCAGGCCTTGGCCGAAGCGTCGCCGCTGCCCAGGTCAACGAGGATCTCGATCTCGGGTTCGGCCAAGACTTTGGCGGCCTCCTCCTCGCTGTAGGGGTGGTAGGCGGCGTTTTCGCACACAAACACCTCGCCCGCCGCGCTGCGCAGCCGCACCGCTGTTTTGGAAATGTCAAAATCCCCCGGCGTGTAGCCGATCGCGCAGAGCACCCGGCCCCAGTTGGCGTCCTCGCCGAACATCGCGGCCTTGAACAGCGTCGAATGGATCACACTTTTGGAGACCGCGCGCGCGGTTTCAAGGTCGGGCGCGCCGGTCACGGTGCACTCGAGCAGCTTGGTCGCGCCCTCGCCGTCGCCGGCGAGCTCCCGGCAGAGCGATTCGGCCACCTGGGTCAGCGCGGCGACGAAGGTATCGTAGTCGGCGCTCCCCGGTTTAAGCGGCTCATTGCCGGCCAGGCCGCTTGCGAGAAGCAGGACGGTGTCGTTCGTCGAGGTATCGCCGTCGACCGAAATCTGGTTGAAGGTAGCCGGCACAACGGTCGAGAGCGCCTGCTGCAGCACGGCCGGTTCGGCGGCCGCGTCGGTCGTGATGAAGAGCAGCATCGTCGCCATGTTCGGGTGGATCATGCCGGAACCCTTCGCGATCGCGCCGATGCGGCAGGTCTTGCCGCCGAGCGCACACTCGACGGCGATCTCTTTGGGATGGGTGTCGGTCGTCATGATCGCGGTGGCGGCGTCAAGGCTTGCGGCCGGGCTGCGGTCGAGCTTGGCGGCGGCCGCCGGGATGCCGGCTGCGAACGGCTCGATCGACATTGCCTGGCCGATCACGCCGGTGGAGGAGGGTAGGACATCCTCGGCCGGGATGCCGAGGGCCTGCCCGACAAGGGCGCAGGTCTCTTCGGCCAAAGCGAGGCCGTTCGGCGCGCAGGTGTTCGCGTTGCCGCTGTTGACAAGGATAGCCCGGGCGTAGCCGTCGGCCAGGTGGGCGCGGTCAACCGTGATCGGCGCGCCGTAGACTTTGTTTGTGGTGTAGCAGGCCGCGCCGGCGCAGCGCACATCGGCCGCAATCAGCGCCAGGTCGAGCTTTTGCTGGTTGCGCCGGATGCCGCAGTGCACGCCGGCCGCCCGGAACCCCAGCGGCGCACAGATGCCGCCGGGGAGGGTGGGAAACATAGAGGACATGATGGAAACCTCTTTTCTGATAGAATGAAAAATGAAGAATTAAAAATGAAAAATTGTGGTGGATCGGCGGCCAAGCCGCCTCAAAAACCGCTTCATTTTTAATTTTTCACTTTTTACAGCGCCAGCCCTTCGGTCTCTTCCAGCCCCAGCATCAGGTTCATGCACTGCACGGCGGCGCCGGAGGAACCTTTGCCAAGGTTGTCGAAAAGGCTGATAAGCTGTACTTGCGCGCCGTCGGGGCTGGGCAGGCAGAAGATTTCTAAGGAATCCCGCCCGGCCAGCGCGTTTGCATCGAGCGCCGCGCCCGCCGGCATCTCGCCGAGCGGATGCACCCGGACGAGCGCCTCGCCCGCGTAAGAATCGGCCAGCGTTTCGGCGATCGCCTCGGCCGTCGTGCCGTACTCGGCGGGGAAGAGCGGCACCATCGTCAGCATCCCGCAGTAATAATCGCCGAGCACCGGCACAAAAAGCGGCGGGGCGGAAAGGCCGCAGACGGCCTGCATCTCGGGCAGGTGCTTGTGGTGCAGCGCCAGCGCATACGGCCGGCAGCTGGCCAGCCCTGCGGGGCGGTCGGCGGCTTCGTAATCGGCAATCATGCTCTTGCCGCCGCCGGAGTAACCGGTCAGGCTTGTGCAGGAAAGCCGGGCCGAAGCCGGCAGCAGCCCGGCCGCGACAAGCGGCGCCGCCAGCGTGATGAAGCCGGTGGCGTGGCAGCCCGGCACCGCAACCCGGTTGGCGCGGGCAACCGCTTCGCGCCGGCCCAGCTCGGGCAGGCCGTAGACCCAGCCAGGTGCGGTGCGGTGTGCCGTCGAGGTATCCAGCAGCTTGACGGCGGGGTCAACCAGCGGCACAATCTCCCGCGCGGCCGCATCGGGCAAACAGAGGAAGGCAAGCTCGCAGCCGTTGATCGCCGCGGCGCGGGCGGCCGGGTCCTTGCGGGCTTCGCCGGTCAGGGTGATAACTTCGAGATCCTCCCGCGCGGCAAGCCGGTCGGCGATCCGCAGCCCGGTTGTGCCGGCCGAACCGTCGATGAAAACCCGGCGGCTCATTCGGCGGCCCCCTTCCGCGCGGCGCGGGCTTCGGCCACCAGGGCGCGCATCTTGCCCACCTGGTCAAGCACGCTCGCTTTGGTCGGGCCGCCGTAGCTTGTGCGGCCTTCGCAGCAGGCAGTCAGGTCGATCGCCTCATAGATATCGGCCTCAAACAGCGGGCTGCAGGCTTTGAATTCGTCGAGCGTCAATTCTTCCAGCGTCTTGCCGGCCGCGATGCAGCCGGCCACCATCGTGCCGGTGCACTTGTAGGCGTCGCGGAACGGCAGCCCCTTGCGGGTCAGGTAGTCGGCGCAGTCGGTCGCGTTGATGAAGCCGGCGGCCGCGGCGCGGCGCATATTTTCGGGAAGCGGGCGCATCGTGGCCAGCATCGGGGTCAGCGTCGTCAGGCAGAGCGAGAGGGTATCGACGGCGTCAAAGATCGCCTCTTTATCCTCCTGCATATCCTTGTCGTAGGCGAGCGGCAGACCCTTCATCATCACAAGCAGCGTGTTCAGGTCGCCGTACACCCGCCCGGTCTTGCCGCGGATCAGCTCGGTCACGTCGGGGTTTTTCTTCTGCGGCATGATCGAGGAGCCGGTCGTAAAGGCGTCGTCAAGCTCGATGAACCGGAACTCCCAGCTGCACCAGAGGATGACTTCCTCCGAAAGGCGGGAGAGGTGCATCATGCAGGTTGCGATGGCCGCCGCAATCTCGATGCAGAAATCCCGATCGGACACCCCGTCGATCGAGTTCGCGCAGGGCGCGGCGAAGCCGAGGGCTTCTGCCGTACAATTGCGGTCGAGCGGGTAGGTCGTGCCGGCCAGCGCGCCGGAGCCGAGCGGGCACTCGGCATCCATCCGGGCCTTGGCGTCGGCCAGGCGGCCCAGGTCGCGGCGCAGCATCCAGGCATAGGTCATGAGCTGGTGGCCGAAGCTGACCGGCTGGGCGCGCTGCAGATGGGTGTAGCCCGGCATTACATAGCCGGCCGCGCCCTCGGCCTGGGCGCAGAGGGCCTCGATCAAATCACAGAGCTCATCCGAGAGCTTGTCCACGGCGTCCCGCAGCCAGAGCCGGATGTCCAGCGCGACCTGGTCGTTGCGGCTGCGGCCGGTGTGCAGCCGCTTGCCGGCGTCGCCGATGCGGGCGGTCAGCGTCTGCTCGACAAAGGTATGCACGTCCTCGGCCGTCGGGTCGATCGCGAGCGCGCCGGTGTGCAGATCCTCAAGGATACCGCGCAGCCCGTCCGCAATCGCGGCGGCGTCCGCAGCCGGGATGATGCCCTGCTTGCCGAGCATCGCAGAATGGGCCAGGCTGCCGCGGATGTCCTGCTCGATCATCCGGCAGTCGAACCGGATCGAGGAGTTGAAGTCGTTGACGCGGCTGTCCACCGCCTTGGAAGCGCGGCCCTGCCAGAGTTGTGTAGCCATTGTGTACCTGCTTTCGTCTTGGGATTGTGGTTTGTTTCCGGGGGTTTGGGCGCAGTCGAGGACGTCGCCCCCTACGAATGGGGGGACGCAGCCGCGCGCTGGTGGAGGTGGTGACGGGGTAAACCATCGTGCGTAGGGGCGGGATTCTTCCCGCCCGGGGAACCTTGCGCCGGCGGGAACTCCCGCGGGCCGGATGAATCCGGCCCCTACAAATGGCGGGGGGCGCGGTTGCGAACCTGTTGTGTTGGTGGCGAACGTAAAAATGATCCGTAGAGGGCGGCGTCCCCGACGCCCCGCGGGCGTTCTTCGGAAATAAAAGACGCTCACCTGGGGGCGCAGCGTCCGTTTCGGTGAGCATCTGGGGGTCAAAGTTTCAGCTAAGAAGCGCGATCAATCCTTCGGCCACTTCTTGGCGAGCTTGGCGCGCTCGGCGATCGGCAGGCCGAACAGGTTGATGAACCCGGCCGAATCGGCCTGGTTGTAGTCCTCGTCCTCGCCGAAGGAGGCGGTCTGCTCATCGTACAGCGTGTAAGGGCTGGTGACGCCGGCGTTGATCATGTTGCCCTTGTAGAGCTTGAGGGTCACATCGCCGGTGACCGTTTTCTGCAGCTCGTCGGTGAAAGCGCAGATCGCTTCGCGCAGCGGGGTGAACCACTGGCCGTTGTAGACGAGCTCGCCCATCTTCTGGGCGATGATCTCCTTGAAGTGGAAGGACTCCTTGTCGAGGGTGATGGTCTCGAGGACGTTGTGCGCCTTATACAGGATCGCGCCGCCCGGGGTCTCGTAGACGCCGCGGCTCTTCATGCCGACCAGCCGGTTTTCGACAATGTCCAAAAGGCCGATGCCGTTCGCGCCGCCGATTGCGTTGAGCTTTTCGATCAGCGCAACGCCGTCCATCTCGACGCCGTCGAGGGCGGTCGGGATGCCCTTCTCAAAGTGAATTGTCACATAAGTCGGGGTGTCGGGCGCCTGCTCGGGTGAGACGCCGAGCTCCAAAAAGCCGGCCTTGTTGTACTGCGGCTCGTTCTTCGGGTCCTCGAGGTCGAGGCCCTCGTGCGAGAGGTGCCAAAGGTTCTTATCCTTCGAATAGTTGGTCTCACGGCTGATCTTCAGCGGGATGTTGTGGGCCTCGGCGTAGTCGATCTCCTCGTCACGGCTCTTGATGTCCCACTCGCGCCAGGGGGCGATGATCGCCATATCCGGCGCGAAGGCTTTGAGGGTCAGCTCAAACCGCACCTGGTCGTTGCCCTTGCCGGTGCAGCCGTGGCAGATCGCGTCGGCGCCTTCCTGGATCGCAACCTCGGCCAGCGCCTTCGCGATGCAGGGGCGTGCGTGGGAGGTGCCGAGCAGGTAGTCCTCATACTTGGCGTCGGCCTTCAGGCAGGGCCAGATGTAGTTTTCGACATAGTCTTTCTTGAGGTCAAGGACGTACAGCTTGGAAGCGCCGGTCTTTTTGGCCTTCTCTTCCAGGCCGTCCAGCTCGGTGCCCTGGCCGACGTCGCCCGAAACGGCGATGACTTCGCAGTTGTTGTAGTTCTCTTTCAACCAGGGAATGATGATCGAGGTATCCAGCCCGCCGGAGTAGGCCAGCACAACCTTCTTGATGTCTTTCTTATCCTTCTTCATGGTGTCCATCCTTCCGCAGCAAAGCTGCATATTTATTCAAACCGGGAAAGGGTTGGTTGCGATGTCTCTTATTATACTCGCCTGACAGGCAAAATCAAGCCGGGAAACCTGACAAACTTTGGCGGGATGAAGATGCAATTTTGTATATTCTTACAACAAACACCCGGAATATACTGCATATGACCCGGCAAAAACTGCATATATATGCATTACAGCGCGTAAAGCGCCGCATACTTGTCACGCAGATAGCGCGTGTAGTGCCGCACATCAAAGTCGCCGCCGCACAGGCTCTTTACAAGTTCGGCCGGCTCGCGGGAGGCGCCGTACTTCCACAGGCGGTCGCGCAGCGCGCCTTTCAGCGGTTCCAGGTTGCCTGCCGCCAGCTGTGCGTCCAGCACGCCGGCGCCGAACCCAGCGTTCAGATCGTCCCAGGCCTGCGCGCCGTAGGCCGAACCCAGCGCATAACTCGGGAAGTAGCCCAGATCGCCGCAGGCCCAGTGGATGTCCTGCAGCACGCCGTGCGCGTCGTCCGGCACATCCACGCCGAGGTATTGCCGGTACCTGGCGTTCCAGGCGGCGGGCAGGTCGCGCACGGCCAGGCTGCCTTCTATCAGCGCCTTCTCAAGTTCATACCGCACCATAATGTGCAGGCTGTAGGTCAGTTCGTCGGCGTCGGTGCGGATCAGGCCGGGCTCGGCCCGGTTGACGGCGCGGTAAAATTCCTCCAGGCTCACCCCGGCCAGCTGGGAAGGGAACAGGTCGGTCAGCGCCGGCCACAACCCCTGCAAAAAGGCCTTGCTGCGGCCAACCAGGTTTTCAAACAGCCGGCTCTGGCTTTCGTGCAGCGCCATTGTCGAACCGCCGGCCAGCACGGTATAGTCATAGGCCGCGTCAACGTTCAGTTCATACAGAGCGTGACCGCCTTCATGCGCGACGCTGTACAAACTGGAAACCATATCCCGCGGCATATAGTGGGTCGTGATCCGCACATCGCCGTGCCACAGCCCTTCGGTGAAAGGGTGCTCGCTCTCGGCCAGCACGCAGTGGTCGGGGTCAAGCCCCCAGCGGCGCATGATCTCGCGGGCCAGGGCCTGCTGCGCGGGCAGCGGCCAGTCGTTGTCAAGAAAATCGGTGCGCACCGGTGTGCCATGGCTGCGGATCTGGTCCAGCAGGGGCAGGATCGTTTCGCGCAGTTCGGCAAAAAAACGGTCGCAGGTTGCAATGGTCAGCCCGCGCTCGTACCGGTCCAGCAGCACTTCGTACGGGTGGCGTTCGGGTGCAAAATAGGCGGCCTGCTTGCGGCGGGCTTCCACGATCGATTCCAGATACGGGGCGAACGCCGCAAAGTCGTTGGCCCGCTTGGCGCGCCCCCAGGCGGGGATTGCCTGCTGGACAAGCCGGGTAAAGGCCGCGTATTCATCGGCCGGTATCCGGGCGATCTCGTCATACCGGCGCTGAAGCTCTCGCACTTCGGCGGCAAGCTGGGGGTCAAGGTCGGTCTCGGCGGCGGCTTGGCGCAGCAGGGCGGCAGTGTCGCCGTTCACCAGCAGGGCAAAGGCTGCGCGGCTCAGCACCTCGGCCGCTTCGGCGCGGCCGGCCTCGCTGCATGGCGGGGCGGCGGTTGCTTCATCACAGCTCATCAGGGCCTGGGCATAGTTGTAGGCATAAAGCTGCTTTTCCAGCGCCCGCAGCGCGTTTTTTGTGGAAATGGACATAGGAAAACCTCCTTGTGGAACAAGAAAAAACAAGGCGAATCGCGCGGCAACCCGTTCCGGCGCGCACGCCGGAGGCAACAATTCTTTACTCCGCCGCCATTGTTTTTGACCTGATTTTGTGGTATCTTTTTCTTATAGGAAGGGAAACATGAGGGAAGGAGGCGCCGACAATGCCTGTGAGGCCGGAAAACCAGCCGCTGGTCAGCGTTATTGTGCCGATCTACAACGCAAAAAATCACATTGCCCGCTGTATTGAAAGTATCCGCCGCCAGACCTACCGCAATCTTGAAATCCTGCTTCTCAACGATGGCAGCCAGGATGTCAGTCTTGCTGTCTGCCGGATGTTTGCCAAAGTTGACCCGCGCATCATTCTGATTGACAAAGCGAACAGCGGGGTTTCGGCCACACGGAACCTTGGCATGCGGCGGGCGCACGGCGTGTACTTCCAGTTTGTCGATTCGGATGACACCCTGCAGCCCTACGCCACCGAACTGCTGGTTGAAAAAGCTGTGGCGTCCGGCGCGGATATGGTCATTGCGCATTACAACCGGATAGAGCCGCCCAAGGAAAAGGAGCACCCCCGTGCGCCCCGGCGGGTGGAGGAAGCCGAACCCGGTTTCGACCCCTTTGTCAAGGTGCAGACCTTCGGCTTTCTGCTGGAAGGGGCGATGACCAAGGCACAGTTTGCCTATGGCCTTATGCAGGAACCGGCCAGCTTCTATTACGGCGTGATGTGGAACAAACTCTACCGCGCCGATCTGATCCGCACCCACCCGGATGTGGAGTGCAGCGAAGAACTCAGCTACAGCGAGGACTTTTATTTTAACCTCAGCTTCATCCGGTATGCCGAGCGGTTCTACGCCCTCTCAACCCCGGTCTATAACTATGTACAGAACCCCGAAAGCCTTGTGCACAACCTCAACCCGGTTAAGGTGCTGACCACCCGCTGGGAGCTGCTGGCTTACTATAAAGATCTGTACAAGCATCTCGGGCTGTATGAAGCCAACAAGATCCGGCTCAACAAATACTTCTTCGGCATTGCGGAATCGTGAGCGCTTATGCGCAAAAGCAAGAAATAGTAACGCAGCAAGAATAAAAGGGCGAACCGCGCGCCGGCAATGCGCGCGGAATACACTGGGCGAAACCCTCCCGGCGATTTTTTAAGGCGGCTGCAGGCCGCGGAACACCGGTTTATTCTTTCCGTATCTTCAATTCTCAGGGGTTTCGCTCCATCCCTTGCCGATATTGATCCACCCGGCAAAATGGTCAACGCTTGCTTCCAGTTCCGGCACGCGCAGCCGTACAGCGCTGCGGGCGGTGCCGGCGGCAGGGTAGACAACCTCAAACCGGCGCAGGCTCTCATCCAGATACACCGGTACCCCTTCGGTCACGGCAAACGGGCAGACCCCGCCCATCGGGTGGCCGACGGCGGCAACGAGCGCATCCGGCTTGACCATCGCGGCTTTGCAGTGGAACTGCGCCTTGTAGCGCGGGTTGTCCACCTTGGCGTCGCCCGCCATCACGACCAAAACCGGGCCTTCACCGGTTACAAACGCCATGGTCTTGGCAATCCGGGCCGGCTCACAGCCCAGGTCGCGGGCGGCCTCGGCCACCGTTGCGCTGGATTCCTCAAACTCTAAAATGCGGTCAGCCAGCCCCTTGGCGGCCAGGTTTTCGCGTACGGATTCAATAGACATAGTTCTCTCCCGGTAGATGTGAATTTTGTGTGCGGGGCGGTGTTCACCGTTTCTTCCCCAGCAGCTCCCGCCGTACATAAGAAAAGCAGGCGTCCTCGCCCTTGTCCCGCAGCAGCTGAAGCGCGGTTTCGAGCTGGGCGCGGGTGCGCGGGTGCAGGATATAATGGTCTTTGCTGCGGTCATAATACTCCCAGGCGGCGGCATCGGTATACCGGTCGCCCAGGTAGTTGCGGGACGCCGCGATCCTGTCGCAGATCATTTCGGCCACATAGTTTTCCGGCATTGGCATGCCGGCCATTGCGTGGTCGCCGTCCGGCGCGTAGTCAATCCAGTATTCCAGGTGGTGGCGGTTGCGGCCCTTGTGATGCAGCCAGGCCGCGCTGTAGCCTTCCGCCTGGCGCTGGGCATTGTTGGGGCTGCAGTTGCCCTGCCAGTATTTGGCACCGGCCCAGAACTCCACCGGTGAAAGCTTGCTCAGGTCATGGGTCAGCCCCTGCCAGTACAGCCCGCAGCGGAAACAGTACCGCATCACCAGCATCTTGTGGTGGTGGATCGTTTTATAATGTTTGATCGGGTGCCACATGGCCCGCGCCCTCCTTTGCATCTGCGGGCGTTGCCCGCATTTACTATTCTAATACAAAAACCGGCGGCGCGCAACGCCCCGCCCGCGCATGAAGCGCAAGAAAGGAGCCTGCCTTATGAACGTTAGCCCTGAAACTTTGCGGGCGGCCGAACAGGCCTACCCGGCGTTTGCCCCCGCTTTGCGGGAGGTGGCGGCCCTGGCGCGGCGGGGCGGCGCCCTTGTCGCAATCGACGGCCGCAGCGGCAGCGGCAAAACCACGCTGGCCGCGCTGCTGGCCCGGGTGTTTGGCTGCCCGGTTGTCCACACCGATGATTACTACCTCGCGTTTGACTGCCGCGCCCCGGGTTGGCAGCAGACCCCGGCCGCCAACATGGACCTGGCCCGGCTGCGCCTGGAAGTGCTGGACCCGCTGCGCGCCGGCCGGCCCGCAGCCTGCCGCCCATACAACGCCCACGAAGACCGCTGGGGGGAAAGCTATCAGATCCCGGCAGGGCGCCTTGTGCTGTGCGAAGGCAGCTATGCGATGCACCCGGCGCTGGGCGCCTATGACCTGACCCTGTTTGTGACCTGCCTGCCCGCCGTGCAGGAAAGCCGGCTGCGCGCGCGGGAAGGCCGCCGCTACGATACCTTCCGCGCCCGGTGGGTCCCGCTGGAGGAAGCGTACTACCGGCAATACGGCATCCCGGCCAGGGCGGACTTGATCCTGCGCAACGGCTGAGCCGGTTTGGGCGGGGCACCCCTTGTTTCCACACAAATCTGTGCTATAATAAAGTGTTCTGACGCAGCATGCTGCGAAAACTGCAACGATACACTTGACAGGTTTGGGCCGCACCTGATGGCGGTGCCTGCCATTTGCCGAAACAGCGCAAACGGGGCGCAAAACCGCAGCGGGGCGCGCAAGGCGCCGGTTTGAGCAAATGGAACGGGGCAGCGGGCCTTTTGGGGTGCACCCAGGAAAAAGGAAGGAAACCCATGCAACACTTGCTCAAAACGCTGCGCAGCCGGGATTTTTGGCTGCGGCAGTTCCTGCCGTTCGCGCTTGCGATCGCGGCGGCTTTCATCGCGCGGTACCAGCTTGAAGTATCGGACGGCGTTACGCCGGATTATCTGGCCGGGCAGTGGCCGCTGTATGCGCCGCTCAACGCCTTCACGGCTTTTTGCATAACCCTGCTGCTCTTTGCGCTGTGCGGGCGGTGGTGGCTGTCCACCGGCATCTCGGGGGTTCTGTTCACGGTGCTGGCCATTGCGAACTATTATACCCGCGACCTGCACGGCACCGCGCTCATGCCGCAGGATGTGCTCAACATCACGACGGCCGCCGCCGTGATGGGCAGTTACACGCTGCGCATCACTTCCACAGTAAAGACCATTGCGCTCTGCCTGGTGCCGGTTGCGGCCGTTGCTGCGGTGCAGCGCTGGCTTTCCGGCCCGAAAAAGGGCAAGATTGGCTGGCCGCGCCAGCTTGGCCGCTGGGCCGGCTGTGCGGCGGGCATTTTTGCCATCCTCTATGTCGGCTACTTCGCGCCGTTTTCCATCAAGCCCAAGCAGACCTATGGCTGGGCCTGGCAGACAACCTACTATACATACGGGTACCTGGCCGGTACGATCGAATCGGCCGGTCTGCTGATGAACCCGATTGTCGAACCGGATTATTATTCCGATGAGGCGGCCGCGGAGGCGGCGGCCCGCGCGGCGGACTACACCCCGGCAGTGCAGACGGTTTCGGAACAGGAATACCCCGATGTGGTGCTGATCCTTTCCGAAAGCCTGTATGACTTTGACCTTGTCACCGATACCGGCGCCGACCAGGACGTGCTCAGCGTCATCAAAAACACCCCGAACAGCATCTATGGTCACACCGTCAGCCCGCATGTCGGCGGCGGGACCAATTCGAGCGAGTATGAGATGCTGACCTCCAACTCGATGATGCTGATGCCGAGCATCACCCCCTTCAACTGGCTCAACCTCTATAACGCCAACAGCATTGTCAGCTATTTGGAGGACCTTGGCTATGCGACGCTGGCCGCTCACCCCTACACAAACTCGAACTATCGGCGCAATTCGGCCTGGCTTAACCTTGGCTTTGACGAAGTCTATTTCCAGGACAGTTTCCCGACCAAGGAAACCTATGGCAATCGGCCTTACCAGACCGACAGCGCGACCTACCGCGATTTTGAGACGCTGTATGAGGCGATGCCGGCCGACCAGCCGCGTTTCACCTTCCTGGTCAGCATCCAGAGCCACGGCGATTACAACATGAATGACGCTGAGCTCGACCTGGTCCACGCTGCAACCGATTACGGTGAGTATGACGATTTGATGGATGAGTATCTCTCCTGCATCTATCTGACCGACCAGGCCTTTGGCGAACTGACCGAGTATTTCACCAACCTCTATGAGGAGACCGGCCGCAAGGTTATTGTTGCGCTGGCAGGCGACCATGCGCCGAGCTTTGTGACCCATGTCTCGGACGCTTCGGTCGCGCCGGAAAACGACCTGCAGATTCTGCAGCGCAGCACCCCGTATGTGATCTGGGCCAACTACCCGCTTGAAAACGCCGGAGAGACCAGCGCCAACGACCCCTACAACCGGATCGATATGTGTATGCTGGCCCCGGTGCTGGCCGAGCAGGCAGGCCTGCCGCTGACCCCCTACTACAGCTATATGCTCGCAATGCGGGAGGACGTGACCGTCTTTACCGCCGGCAACGACTTCATGGACGCTTCCGGCGTAACCCATACCTACGGCGAAAACGCCGCGATGGACGAATGGGTGCACGGCTACTTCGCCCTCGAGTACAACAACATCGGCACCCACGCCCACCGCAACCAGGCGCTGTTCACGGTGCAGGAAAGCGAATAAGGCAGGCAAAACGCGCCCCCCCGGTCGGGGGGCGCGTTTTGTGTTGAAATTAAAAAGAAGGGGCAGATTCCATATCTGCCCGGCCCGCAGGGGCAGGCTTCCATTATGAGTTGTAAATTTCGATTCTTTGCGCCCAAAACCCTTCCTTTCGGCGGCAAGCTATGGTATGATAATGCCAAGTGTTCCCCAGAACTCGAACGGGGAACAGGAAAGGAGGGCGTGACGTGGCGCCGATCATCCACACCGAAAAGCTGCGCAAGGTCTACGCCGTAGGCAAGGAGCGGGTCGTCGCGCTCAATGATGTCGATATCGCGATCGAAAAAGGGGAGTTCTGCTGCATTGTCGGCCAATCCGGCAGCGGCAAGTCCACCTTGCTCAACCAGCTTGCGGGGCTTGAAAAACCAACCCGTGGCAAGGTCTTTATCGGCCAGCATGAGATCAGTGCAATGAGCGAGGACGAACTCGCCCATTTCCGCCAGGCCCATCTCGGCTTTATTTTTCAGAGCTACAACCTGCTGCCCAGCATGACGGCGGCCGAAAATGTTGCCCTGCCGCTGATGTTCAAGGGCGTGCCGCCCAAAACACGGCTGGCGATGGCAAAAAAAGAACTCAAAAACCTCGGGCTTTCGGGCCGGGCCAACCACCTGCCCACCGAGATGAGCGGCGGCCAGCAGCAGCGTGTCGGCATTGCACGCGCCTTTGTCAGCCGGCCCAAGGTCATCTTTGCCGATGAACCCACCGGCAACCTTGACTCGGTCACCTCGAAGCAGGTGCTGTGGCGGATGCTCGAACTTTCCAAACAGGAAAGCATCACCTTTGTTATGGTCACACATGAGCCGTCGCTTGCGGCCTGTGCGGACCGGATCATTACGATCCTGGATGGCAAGGTGCAAAGCAATCTCCAGCCGCCGGAAACCGAAAAACAGAAAGCCCGCGATGCGCTGTTCGCTTCGATCGCCGGAAACCTCGAGATCGGCGGCGCCGCCGCCAAGGAAGCCCCGACCGCCGCTTCGTGAACGGTGGGGCGAAACGTTTGAAATTTGCAAAAACTATGCAGGAATATGAAGGAGGAATCCCTCGTGAAACAACCAATCACCCGGCTGGCTGCTTCGGTGCTGCTGGCGGCAGCCCTTTGCGTCAGCCCTTTGGCAACCCCGGCCCTGGCGGCGGAGGTTGCCCCCACCCCGACCGCCGCAGCCACGGCCAGCGTGGAACCTGAACCGACCCAGGCCCCGGTGATCGTGGCGCAGCCGCGTACCTCGGATACGACGACGGGCGAGGAGCCGAACTACGACAACCCCAACCCGCCCACCGCGACCCCCACGGCCGCCCCGACCGAAGCCCCGCTGCCTTCGGAGGAACCCGCCCCCGAAGCTACCCCTGAACCGACCCCCTACAGCGGCCAGGGCGTGTATGTCACGGCTGCCACGGTGACCGATACGGCCGGCGGCGAGATCCCGGAAGTCAAGTGGAACGACCGGGTGAACGTTGTGCTCAAGGTGATCGACCACTCTTCGGCCCAGTTTGATATTGATCCGTCCCAGATTTCGGCCCGCGTCAATTCGTCCATCTTCACCTTCACCGGCAACGCCGAGATTGGCCAGCTGACCGAAGCCGAAGACAGCTATGGACCTTATTATTCGTATACGCTGCTGTTCCGGGATGTGATTTATAACGGCGGCGGCAACACCTTCCCGGTCAACCTGAGCTATCTCGATTCGACGCTGCCGATGCAGCAGTTCAGCGTGACGATCGGTCAATGCGTGGACAAAGACCCCAACGACCCCACCAAGGCCCGCGCGCCGAGCATCATTGTCCGCCAGGCTTCCTATGGCACCGAGACGATCACGGCCGGCTCCAACTTCACGCTGTCGCTGCAGCTCTACGCGACCAACGGCACCGAGGGCGTCTCGGATGTCGTCGCTTCGCTCAACCTGCCTGAGGGCGTTTCCACTACCGGCGGCACGCTTTCGACCTATGTCGGCTCGATGGAACCGCGCGCCACCCGGGATGTCACGTTTGAAATGCAGAGCACGGCCGGCTTCACGGCCGGTGTGGCCAACATCACAGTCAATATTGTCGGCGCCGGCGCAACCAGCGGTTCGGCTGTCAACGGTTCGACCGTAATCTCGGTGCCGATCAGCCAGCCTGACCGGTTCGAGCTTGGTCAGCTGCAGCTGAATGATTCGATCTACCTCGGCGACACCCAGACCGTCACGCTGAATTTTGTCAACAAAGGGCGGGATGTCGTCTCCAACATTGAAGCTTCGATCAGCGGCGAAAACCTCGGCGCGGAACTGACCCAGCAGTACATTGGCAACCTCAACGCCGGCAGTGAGAACAGCGTTGACTTTGACCTGGTTCCCAGCGCAACCGGCCCGGTATCCGGCACGATCACCCTGAACTATGAAGCGCAGGACGGAACGCTTAAGACCGTTTCGAAGGAATTTTCTTTCAACGTGATGGAAACACCGACCTTTGACGACAGTATGATGACCGACCCCGGCATGATGGAACCCGCCCAGCCCGGTTTCCCGGTGTGGGGCATTGTGTTGATTGTGGTGGCCGTGATTGTGGCGGTGGTCGTGGTTGTGCTGGTGATCCGCCGTAAGCGCAAGAAGGCGGCCGCTCTGGCCAGCCTGGAGGAAGAAGATGAGGATCTCTGATCAGGTGGCGCTGGCCGCCAAAAACCTGTCCCGCCGCAAGGGGCGCACCGCGCTGACCGTCATCGGCGTTGTGGTGGGCACCTGCGCGGTCATTGTCATGATCAGCCTCGGCATCGCCCAGAACAAGGCCTATGACGAAATGCTTTCCACCTGGGGGGATCTGACCCAGATCCAGGTCTATGGCGGCGGCGTCAGTGTGTCGGTTTCGGTTGGTTCCACAATGATCAGCTCGGACAGCGGCAGCTCTTCGGAGCCGGCCAAGCTCAACGACGAAATGGTGGAATCATTTAAAAAGATGGACCATGTCGTTGCGGCTACCCCGTATATGGAAGGGTACAGCCTCAACGGGTATATCACCTCCGGCCTGAACGACCGCTACCGGATGAGCGGCTTGTACAACCTTTACGGCATCGACCCGGCGGCGATGGAACCGATGGGGTTTTCGCTGACCAGCGGCGAATGGATGTCCGACACCGGCAATTATGGCCGCGATGTGCTGCCGATCCTGGTGGGCGAGGCGACCGGATATAACTTTGAAGATACCCGCCGCAGCCAGAACAGCGCCAAGCGCTACCGCTACCAGGGGCAGACCGATGCGAACGGCAACCCACTCGAACCGTTTGTCAATGTCAACAAGGACGATTTGACCCTGACGCTGACAAACGGCGATATCGACAACCCCAAAACAAAAACCTGGAAGCTCAAGGTTGTCGGCACAATGGCAATGGACGAGCGCAACTACTGGACGCAGAACGGCATTGTGCTGCGCCTGAAAGATATGAAGATGCTGGCCAAAGAAAGCAAGTCGCTTTCCCCCAACACTTTCTATGGTTCCACCGGTGAAAACGAGTACCAAAACGTCTATGTCAAGGTGGATGAGCTTGACCATGTCGATGAGGTCAGCCAGGCCATCAAGGACCTGGGTTTCGGCACCTACTCCATGTCGGACACGCGGGAAGCCATGCAGCAGCAGGTGGCCCGGAACCAGATGATGCTGGGCGGCCTGGCCGCTATCAGCCTGTTCGTGGCGGCGCTGAACATTGCAAACACCATGACCATGGCAATTTATGAGCGCACGCGCGAAATCGGCGTGATGAAGGTGCTTGGCTGTGAACTGCGCAATATCCGGCGGATGTTCTTGATCGAAAGCGGTTTCATCGGCTTCATCGGCGGGGTGGCGGGCGCGTTGCTCAGCTGCGGGGTCGGGTTGGTGCTCAACAACCTGATCACGATTGCCGGCGGGCTGATGGCGCTGCTGAACATGCTCGGCATCCAGGCAAACATTGATGTGTATACGCTGCTGGCCAGCACCACCGGTACGGGCAGCACCGTCATTTCCGTCATACCGCCCTGGCTGGTGGCTGCGGCGCTTGCATTCGCCACGGTGATCGGGGTGTTGTCCGGCATTGCGCCGGCCAACCGGGCGGTCAAGATCAGCGCGCTGGAAGCCATCCGGCACGAATAAGAAAAACAGCAAAAGCGGCGTGTGAGGCGCCGGACACAAAAACAGGTCTATGCCGGCCGGCAGTGCGGGCATAGACCTGTTTTTTGCTGTGCCGTTTTGTGGGCAACGGTGTCACGGCATGGGCAGCAGGTCTTGCACGGATACCTGCAAAGCTTGGGCAAGGTAAAGCAGCTCGTAATCGGCGACGACGCGGTCGCCGGTCTCGATGCGGCTGACGGCTTTCTGGGTCAGATCCAAACCGGCCAGCTGCACTCTGGCGGCCAGTTCCTCCTGTGACAGGCGGGCCGCCCGGCGCAGGCGGCGAACTTGCAGGCCGGCCAGGTTACAGCGGCCCTGCGGGCGGGCAATTTTCATGCGGTGTCCTCCGTTTAGTCAAAAGATGGGTAAACTATATTGACGATACCGCGTTTTTGTGCTACTATTTATCCCAAAGATGACTAAAAACGGTCATGCCGAGAAAAGATTCAGGAGGAAAATCATGGATCAGAAGAAAACAAAGGTATGCAAGTACTGCAAAACGGAAATTCCCGCGGATGCGAAGGTCTGTCCGCAGTGCCGCAAAAAGCAGGGCGGAAAGGGAAAATGGATCGTGCTGGCCGTTGTCGTGATTGTGGTGCTGCTGGCTGCGATCGGCAGCTCGGGGGACGATGCCCCGTCCGCGTCCGAACCCGCGCCTGCTGTGACCGATGCGCCCACGCCGGAAACGGAACAGACCGCGGACACTGCTACGCCGACCGAGGCCCCGGCACCGACAGCCACCCCGGAGCCGGAGACGACCAGCTACGAGAGCGGGATGTACCTGGTTGGTCAGGATATGCCGGCCGGGGAATATGTGCTCTTTTCGGACGGTATTGCCGGGTATATGGAGGTTTGCACCGACAGCAGCGGCAATTTCGATTCGATCCTCTGCAACGAAAACTTTGACTACAACACGATTGTGACGGTCAGCGATGGGCAGTATTTCTCCTTCCAGCGCAGCCATGCGGTTCCGATTGAGGAAGCAGAGGTCGATACCAGCGGCGAAGGTATGTTTAAGATTGGCCTGCATCTGCCGGCCGGCGAATATCGCGTCGCGCTGGATGATAACAACGGCGTCGGCATGGGGTATATTGAAGTTTCGACCGACAGCAGCCACCTGTTTGACAGCATCCGCACCAACGATAACATCGAGGGAGCGAGCTACATCACGGTCAACGAGGGCGAATACCTGACGCTGAACGGCTGCCACATTGAACAGTAAAATCTGCTTCCTCGAAGAACGCCGGGATGGCAGACAAAAACAGGACGCTCCTGCGCGGCATAGCCGCGGCAGGGGCGTCCTGTTTTACTTATAGTATGTGGGCGGGCTTACGAATCCGAATCCAGCTTCAGCACGGCGGTGAAAGCTTCGCTGGGCAGGGTTACGCTGCCGAGTTTGCGCATTTTCTTTTTGCCGGCTTTCTGCTTTTCCAGCAGCTTCTTTTTGCGGGTGATGTCGCCGCCGTAGCATTTGGCGAGCACGTCCTTGCGCATCGCCTTGACCGTCTCGCGCGCGATGATCTTGCCGCCGACCGCAGCCTGGATCGGGATCTCGAACAGCGCGCGGGGAATGTTTTCCTTGAGCTTTTCGCAGATGCGGCGGCCCTTGGCGTAGGCGTTGTCGGCAAAAACGATCATCGAGAGGGCGTCCACCGCTTCGCCGTTGAGCAGGAAATCAAGCTTGACGAGTTTGGAATCATGCCAGCCTTCCCATTCGTAGTCATAGCTCGCATACCCGCGGCTGCGGCTCTTGATCGCGTCGAAAAAGTCGTAAACGATCTCGCCAAGCGGCAGCTGGTAATGCAGGTCAACCCGGGTTTCGTCAAGATAGTTCATCTCAATGAGTACGCCGCGCTTGGATTGGCACAAGTCCATCAGTGGGCCGACATAATCGTTCGGGGTGTAGATATGGGCGTCCACAAAGGGTTCCTCGGCCCGCTCAATCCGGGTCGGGTCGGGGTAGGCGGCCGGATTGTCGATAACCTCCACCTCGCCGTCGGTCAGGGTCAGCCGATACTGGACGCCCGGCGTCGTCGTGATCAGGTCAAGGTCAAACTCCCGCTCAAGCCGCTCGGTGATGATCTCCATATGCAGGAGCCCCAAAAATCCGCACCGGAAGCCGAAACCCAGCGCGGCCGAGGTTTCGGGCTCAAAGCTCAGCGAAGCGTCGTTGAGCTGTAATTTTTCCAGCGCGTCTTTGAGGTCGGGGTAGTCGGCGCCGTCGGCCGGGTAGATGCCGCAGAAAACCATCGGCGTTACCTTGCGGAAGCCGGGCAGCGCCTCAGGGGTCGGGTTGGCGGCCAGCGTTACGGTGTCGCCGACCCGGGTGTCCCGCACCGTCTTGATGCTGGCGGTCAGGTAGCCGACCTCGCCGGCGCGCAGGCAGTCACAGGGGGCCAGGGAGGTTGCGCCCATGTGGCCGACCTCGACAAGCTGGAACTGAGCGCCGGTGCTCATCAGCCGGATTGTATCGCCGGGACGCACGCAGCCGTCAAAGACGCGAACATAGACGATGACGCCCTTGTAGCTGTCATAGATGGAGTCAAAAATCAGCGCCTTGAGCGGTGCTTCGGGATCGCCCGAAGGGGCGGGGATGTCCCGCACGACCCGCTCAAGCACATCCTTGATGCCGACGCCAAGCTTGGCCGAAACGCGGGGGGCATCCTCACACGGCAGGCCGATGATGTCTTCAACTTCTTTGGCGGCGGCTTCAGGGTCGGCCGAAGGCAGGTCGATCTTGTTCAGGATCGGCACCACTTCAAGGTTGTGGTCGATTGCGAGATAGCAGTTGGCGAGGGTCTGGGCCTCAACGCCCTGGCTTGCATCCACAACGAGCACCGCGCCCTCGCAGGCGGCCAGGCTGCGGCTGACCTCGTACTGGAAGTCCACATGGCCCGGCGTGTCGATGAGGTTGAACGCATAGGTCTCGCCGTCATCGGCTTTGTAGCGCATGGTTACGGCGCGGGCCTTGATCGTAATGCCGCGCTCACGCTCGAGGTCCATATCGTCAAGGATCTGGTCCTCCATTGTGCGCTTGTCAACACTGTCTGTCAGCTCAAGGATGCGGTCGGACAGCGTGCTTTTGCCGTGGTCAATGTGGGCAATAATGCAAAAATTGCGAATTTTATCCTGGGACATGGAAACCTCCGGTTTGAATCTAAACTCCAAGCTCAAAAAACTTATCCTTCCAGTCCATCCCACACCCCCACCAGGGCGCCGCCCTGCCAATACTGGCGGGGAACGCGGCGGGATATGCCGCAGACAATTTCATACGGAATGGTACCGGTTTTGCGGGCGATCGTCGCGGCGGTATCGCCGCCTGCCGTCGCCTCTGCGCCGAATACGGTGACTTCATCGCCCATCGCAGCGCCGGGAATATCCGTCACATCCACCACGGTCTGGTCCATGCAGACCCGGCCCAGCACCGGCGCGGGCCGGCCGTGGATGAGCATGACCCCGCCGCCCTGGCTGCCGGAACACAACCGCGGGTAGCCATCGGCATAGCCGACGGTTACGGTTGCAACCCGGCGCGGGGTTTCGGCCGTAAACGTGCGTCCGTAGCAGACGCTTTGCCCGGGCAGAAGCGTCTTGACCTGGGCAATGCGGGCTTTCAGCGCCATGACCGGGCGCAGCGCAGGAAAATGCAGGTCTTCGCTCGGGTCAAGGCCGTAAAGCACGATGCCGGCGCGGGTCATGCTGCCGCGCCATTCCGGGTGGCACAGTTGGGCCGCGCTGTTCGCGCAGTGCACGGTGCCGGGGTGGCAGCCGGCCGCCCGCAGCGCGTCGAGAGTGCGGGCGAACAGCGCGTGCTGTTCCTCGGTGTAGGCGATGTCGCCGTCGTCCTCGCTGTCGGCCGCCGCAAAATGCTGGAACACCCCGGTGACCGAAAGCCCGGGCAAGGCATAACAGGCGGCCATTGCGGCCAGCGCCTCTTCAAAGCCACTGCGCACCGCAAAACCGATGCGCCCCATGCCGGTATCGACTTTGAGGTGGCAGGAAACCGAAACCCCGGCCGCGACCGCCGCTTCACTGAGTGCGCGGGCATATTCGGCTGAAAACACAGCCTGGGTGATGCCCCGGCGGGCAAGATCACCGGCAAACGCCGGGTCGGTATAGCCCAGGATCAAAATTGGCAGCGTTACGCTATGGCGGCGCAGGTGGCGGGCCTCGCTCAAGCAGCTGACGGCGAAGCCGGCCGCGCCGGCTTGGTGCAGCGCGCGCGCCACCGCCACATCGCCATGGCCGTAGGCATCCGCTTTGAGGACGGCGCACACCGGCCCGCCCACCTGCTGGCGCACCCAGCAGAAATTATGCCGCAGCGCGTCAAGATCAATCTCCGCCCAACAGTGGTGCTCAACCCCGTAGGAATCCCGTTTCATGGCACACCCTCCCTCTGGCAGGATCGTAATGGTTACAACATGATAGTATACCATACGCAGCCCGGTTTGACCAGTGCACCGCCACCCGCGCAAAAGAAAAACAAGGCCGAAAATACCATACACGAAAACAAGAGAAAACAAGAGCAAATAGAAGAAAATGAGAGCAAACAAAGAATAAATTAAAAAACCTTCAAAAAACCGTTGACGCGCCCGGTATTCTTTGCTATAATCCCAGATGCGTAACAAAGCGCCCCTTGTGGGCGTGCCAATAGCACCCCGTGCGCCGGGGTTGATTGTCCGGGGCCGCAGGCCCCATGCAGAGAGGAGTTCCAAACTATGAGCACGACACTCGCTAAGCCCGCCGAGATGGTCGACCGCAAGTGGTATGTGATCGACGCCGCCGGCAAGCCGCTGGGCCGCGTCGCCGCCAAGGCCGCCGTCCTGCTGCGTGGCAAGAACAAGCCCACCTTCACCCCCAATGTTGACTGTGGTGACCATGTCATCATCATCAACTGCGACGAAGCTGTCCTGACCGGCAAGAAGCTGGAAAAGAAGTTCCATCGCACCCATTCCGGCTGGATCGGCGGCCTGAAGGAGACCCAGTACAAGACCCTGATGGCCGAGGCCAGCGACAAGGCCATGACCTACGCCGTCAAGGGCATGGTGCCCGCCAACACCCTGGGCGCCAAGGCGATGACCCGCCTGCACTGCTACAAGACCGCCGAACACGTCCATGCCGCGCAGAAGCCTGAAGCGGTCGAGTTCTAAGGAGGCAACCGAATATGTACGAGACGAAAGAATATTTCTACGGCACCGGCCGTCGTAAACATTCCGTTGCCCGTGTCCGCGTGTACAACGGCACCGGCAAGTTCACCATCAACGGCCGCGACATCGACGATTACTTCGGCCTGGATACCCTCAAGCTGCTGGCCCGCAGCCCGCTGGTGCTGACCGGCACTGAAGGCCAGTTCGACATCGTCATCAACGTTGTCGGCGGCGGCTGCTCCGGCCAGGCCGGCGCCATCCGCCACGGCCTGTCCCGCGCGCTGCTGCAGTTCAACCCCGAACTGCGCCCCACCCTCAAGAAGGCCGGCTTCCTGACCCGCGATCCTCGTATGAAGGAACGTAAGAAATACGGCCTCAAGGCTGCCCGTCGCGCTCCGCAGTTCAGCAAGCGCT
>DSTMR04002__coassemble_852_pt1 | contig 31566 bp, 25 predicted proteins | sample DSTMR04002__metabat2_high_PE_039 | metagenome-assembled genome bin DSTMR04002 | reverse complement strand
CGGGAAGCAGTCGCGGCTTACCGCCACGATGCCCAGTTTCACTTGCGGGATGTTTTGCATAATGGTACCTCCTTATAGTCACAGGGGGTAAGCGCCAGGTGCCGGGCGCCATGCGCAGGGCCCAGCCCCCAAACACCGGGCTTTCCCCCTTTTATAGAAACCTTTTGCGCCGCCGCAAAGGCCGGGTAAAACTGTTTCCGGCTCTGCGGCTGTCACAATTCTTATTTTACATTTACTATACCACATAAACCGCGTGTTGTCCTTGCCAAACTGGTTGTCTGCATTAGACGAATTTGCTATTTTTTTGTTTTTCAGCGTTTTGCCAGCTTTCCGGCTCTGCTTTTGTGCAGTTTTCCGTGCCCGGCCGGCCAATACAGATTTCAGCCAGCAGCGCAAGGCTTTTTTCCCGCGAATAGAACCGTTCCAGGGAATGGACGCTGTGGTGTATGCGGGTTTCCCCCGAAACCGGGCGCTGGGCGCGGCGGTATTCTTCCGGCGTGAGGCCGAACCGCTTTTGGAATGCGCGGGAAAAATACCGGTAGTCCGAAAAACCCGAAGCCGCATACACTTCGACCAGCCGCTCTTTGCCCGCCGCAATCCGCTGGCAGGCCGCATGGAACCGCACGGTATCGACATAATCCTGAAAACTCTGGCCCAGCGCCTCCCGCGCGAAATGCGAAGCATAGCCGAGCGAAATCCCTTCGGCCTGCGCAAAGTCAGACAGGTTGATCTTGTGGGTGTAATTTTCGTCCACAAACCGGATCAGGCGCAGCGCACGGTCGTTGCGGCGCTGCTGGCCGGCCATCTCCCCGCCCGAAAGCACCTGGTGCGGCACCCCGGCCACAAGCCGGCCCAACAGCAGCAGCGCCCGCCCGGTACAGCTGAGCTCATACCCTTCAGGCCGCGTCAGGTAGCTTTCCATCATGGCAAGCAGGATATCCACCAGGGCCTCATACCGCGCGGCGGGCAGCACCCGGCCCGGGCAGGGCGCGTCAAACCGCAGCCGGGCAAAAGCCGGGTAGGGGCGCTCCGCCAGTTCCGGCGCAATCTGCGCGCACAGGAAGGTACACCCCGCCCCCACGGCACGGAATTCATGCAGCTGCCCCGGGTGGAACAGCACAAGTTCGCCGGGCTGGACCCGCAGCTGGGTCTGTTCAATCCGCACATCCAGCGCGCCTTCAGCCAGCCAGATCACCTCCAGCTCCCGGTGGATGTGCGGGGTGCGGTACTGCACCGTATCAAAAAACAAGTGCAGCCCGTCAATCTGCGGGTGCTCCACCACTTCCACTTCCCGCATCGGGGTCACCTCCTGTGCGTGGGACACAAAGCCCCTTCTGTCCCGATTATATACCAAACACCGCCCCGACTTCAACAAGGCGGCCGCTTTCCCGCCCGGCGCCCCGCCCCCCGGACCCATATTTCTGCCCGCCGCCCCTTTTTGTACAACTCGGATACAGGCGGGATACAAGTCGGATACGCCGGCAGGGTATATTGCTGGCAGGATAAACACCGCGCTTTTGCACAGAGTATGCAAGGAGGTTTCTGATGAAACATTCGCATGTTTTGGGGCGGTTGACACTGGCGCTCTGCCTGCTTCTGACCGGCTGCGGCCAGCGGGCCGCAGCAGTCCCCACCCCCACGCCGGCGGCTTCGGCCACGGCCAGCCCGCCCGGCGCAGCCCCGGCCGGCGATGCGCCGGAAGCCGAAGCTTCCTCCCTCAACTGGCTGCCCTATGCGCCGAGCGAGTTTGCGGCGGTGGCCGGCGCAGAGGGTTTGGGCGATGCGGCCGCCTTCGCCCCGGCGGGCGATATCTGCCCGCTGCCTGACCGGGCCGGGGTGGAAGGCCAAGCCAACGGGGAAGGTTTTTACCGGTTCATCGCCCGGGAGGACGGCGCGGCCAACCTTTGCTACCTTGATTTTTCCTCAGCGCAGGAGGTTATGCTGTGCAGCCAGCCCAACTGCGCCCATGCCGATGAGAGCTGCCCGGCCTGGTTCCCGAGCCTTGTCGGGGTCAACCAGGCGTTCCCCGTTGGGGATGCGCTCATCATCCTGCACGGCGGCAACCCGAGTTACGCGAGTTCCCTGGGCGAAGAAGCCCTTGCCCGGATAGAGGTGGCGAACCTGGACGGCAGCGGCCGGCGGCAGGTGTTCCGCTTCCCGGCGAATGTCCAGGTGACAACGCTGCCGCGCGGCGGCTACGCGCAGGACGGTGAAAACCTCTATTTTGTCGCCACAACCACCACCGCCGCCAGTACAACCCGCACGCTCTGCGCGCTGCACGCGCCTTCCGGCACGCTGTACGCCCTCTACGACCTGCCCGAGGCGGAAGAGAAAATCCTTGGCGGCGTGGGGACAAAGCTTGTGCTGTCCTACTCGCCGGGGGCGTATGATATGAGCCATTCGGCTGCCGATCTGCAAACCGTCGTCGCCTGCCTGGATCTATCGAACCACACTCTCGCCGCGCTGTTCTCCTACCCGTATGTGAGCGTTGGCGGCATTGCGGGCGAGGACTTCGTCGTCTTGACCTCCGAGGGTACCCTGTGCCGCTACAGCCTGGTCACCGGCAAGCTGACCGGCGAAATGCCGGTCGCGCTGCCCGCCGGCTTTGACCCGCAGAACATGCACGGCAACGGGCTGTTTGACGGCAAACTGTTGGCCCATTCGTTCGCGGTTTCCAGCGACGGTCCCTCGGCGCTGCACTACTGTGCCGTTGACCTGCAGACCGGCGCGGCGCAGGAACTTGACGCCACTTATGAGGGCGTTTGGGGCGGCGGCCGGCAGCCCGCGACGATCGCGGCCGAAACGGCGGACGCGCTGCTCGTCGCCTGCGGGCAGAGGGCGGTCGAATCCACCCTGCCAAGCGGCGAAAGGATCGGTTATTATCCCTTCCAGTATGCACTGGTGCCAAAAAACGACTTCTGGCAAAACCGTGCCGCCCTCACCCCGATCGAATGGCCGAACTGAAACAGGAAAGACGAGGCGTTTGTATGCATCCTTCCGGTTGTTTAGCGCGCCGGGTTTTCCGGCCGGCCTGCACGGCGCTGCTGCTGGCCGGGTATGGGGCGATTCTGGCGCTGTGCGGGGCGGACCTCGCGGCCGGGGTGCGGTTCTGGTTGGCGGCGGTTTTCTGGCTGTGGCTACCGGGTCGGGCGCTGGCGGCCCGGCTGGCCCCGCGGCGCGGGCTGTATGCAGCGATATACGGCGCGGGGCTGCTGGCCGCCGTGCAGTGCCTGGCCGCCCGGCTCGGGGCTTTCTGGCCGCTGGGGCTGCCGGCGGCGGTCGGGCTGGCCGGGCTTTTGCGGCCAATCCGGCGCAGCCGGGGCAGTGCGCGGGCGCTGGCCCGCCGGGCGGCCGCGCACACCGCGCGCCGGCTGGAAAGCCCGCACACGACGCTTTGGGCCGGGCTGTGCCTTGGGTACGGCGTCTTTTGCAGCGCGGCGAACCCCCACCCGCTGCGGGCCGGAGCCGCGGCGCTCGACCGCGATTTCCTGTGGAACATCGGCAACGCGGCCGCCTTGCAGCGCGCCTTCCCGGCCGAGGATCTGCGGGTGTCCGGCGTGCGGCTGGCCTACCACTACCTGACCGAGCTGCTCTGGGCCGCGCTGGCCAGGGTCAGCGGCGCGGCGCTGTTCGACGTCTATTTCTATTTCGCCGGGCCGGTGTTTCTGGCGCTCGCGCTCGCCGCGCTGCGGGCGCTGGCCCGCGGCTGCTGGCCGGGGCGGCCAACAGGGCGGTATCTCGCGCTGGTGTTCGGGTTCGGCTGCGCATCGGGCGCAGCGGCGCTGGGCAATGGGCTGAGTGTCTTCGGCAATACGCTGCTGGCCCATCTTTTGACCAACGTCAACGCCCAGGCCACCGCTCTGCCCTTTTTTGCCGGGGCGTTCTGCGCCTTTGCGGCGCTGGCGCGCGCGGGGCTGCGCCGCGCACCGGGCAGCTGGCGGCAGTGGGGCGCGCTGTTCCTCAGCTTCGGGCTGCTCTGCGTGGCCAAGGGGCCGCAGGCCGCGCTGCTGCTCTGCGGCGTGGCGGCGGCGCTCGCTCTGCTCCTGCTGCTGCGCCGGGTGCGCTTTGGGCCCGCAGCCGGGATGCTCGCCGGGCTGGAGGCCGTCTTTTTTGCGCTCTACCAATTTTTGTACGCCGGCGGGGTTTCAAGCATGGAGTTCTCGATCTTCGCAATGCGGAACACCTTCATCTACCGCACGCTGAGCCCGCTGACCGACGCGCTCTGCGCGATGCTGCCCGGCACCGGATATTTCTGGCTCGTCTGCCTGGGGCTTCTCAACGTGTTCTGTATGCTGCCGCTGCAATGCCTGCTCTGTCTGGGGCTTCTGCCGGCGGCGGTTCGCGCGCTGCCGCGGCCCGATCCGGCCCGGCTGCTGGCCGCCGCGCTGGCCGGCGGCGGGATGCTCGCCTACCATCTTTTTTACCACAGCAGTTCGAGCCAGGTGTATTTTGCGCTGTTGGCGCTGCTCTGCCTTTCGCTGCTGGCGGCCGGCGCGCCGCGCCCGCGCGGGGTTCTGCGCGGGCCGGTTCTGCTGGCCGGGATGCTCGGCGGGCTGACCACCCTGTGCATCGCGCTCGGCTTTGCCCGGCAGGCCGCGCCGCCGCTGGCCGCCTGCGCGGGGCTGCGGGAACCGTCCGCATCGGCCGAGAACGTGACCGCCGGCGACGAAACCGCAATGGCCTGGCTCGCCGCCAACAGCGGCGAGCGGGATGTCTTTGCGACCAACCGCATCTCCGCCACCCCGGCGGTCGAGGATGCGATCAGCAACATCTACACCGGGTTGAGCGGGCGGCAGGCCTGGCTTGAGGGCTGGACCTACGCCGTGACCAACATGGGGGTCGGGCCCGATTTTCTGGCTGAAAAGCGCTGGGTCAATGAAGAACTTTTCAGCGGTCTGCCGACCGGCGAAGCCCGCGCGCTGGCCCGGCAGGCCGGCGTGCGCTGGCTGGTGCTGGCCAAAGCCTGGCCCGGCGCCCCGCCCGCGGGCCTGGCCCCGGTTTATGAGAACGAATCCGCCGCAATTTATGATTTGGAGGATTCTGCGGCGGGCGGCTGAAAATCGCAGCCGCAACTTTTACAAATCCAACCGCTTTTCGTCGCTGGTTCGATATGGTATACTAGGGTGTATCTGATAAATCCAAAGTGCTGAATAATTCGCTAAAAAGTAGCGGATGCAAGGAACGAAACCGCAGGAATACTGTATGTATTCCAAGGTTGAGTGACGCAGCAGACGCTGCTTTTTAGTAGAATTAGACAGTGCTGGGGATTTTTCAGAGACACCCTAAGAGTAAGAACCGGTTGAATTTTCAAGAAAAGCGAGGGATGCCCCATGAAGCGTTGCTGGATGATCCTGCTGGCCGTCGCGCTGCTGCTGACCGGCTGCCGGCGCGAGACCCTGGCCGAGGGCCCCGCCCTGACCGATGACATCGACTATATGCCGGTGGTGGAGGCGGCCGACCTCGCCTCGGCCGGCATCACGCTGGCGGATGACCCGCACGGCGTTCCCTCCCAGGCCACGACCGAAATCACCGAGCAGGGCATCTTTTTCTTTGACTGGGACGCTGGGCTGCTGATGTTCAATGATTGGCAGACCAACACGACCTACCCGCTGTGCGCCAAAGCAAACTGTACCCACAGCGACGCGGGCTGCAACGCCTGGTTTGATACCGCTGCCGGCACCCCCACCGGGCTGCACAGCGACGGCGACCGCCTGTATTATTTCACCACGAACTACCCGGCCGCCTGCTATGTGCAGGATTTTGACGGCGAAAACCGCCGGGAAGTTTTCTCGTTTGAGGGTTCCATCACGCCGCAATATGTTTTTGATGCGGACAGCGTCTATTTTGTGGCGAACGGCTACCAGATGAACGCCGAGCCGGACGAGACCGGCAGCACCGTCGCCGTCGGCGGCGAGCAGATTCTGCGGGCCAACCTCCAGACCGGGGAACTCGAGACAATCCCGCTGGCGCTGCCGGATGATGCCGGCAAAATCACCCGCCTGGCCATCACGGGGAAATACGGCGATTCCCTCTGCCTTTTTTATGAGGAAATCGACCGCGGCCTGATTGCTAATTTTTTGCAAAACATGGAGCGCACCCGCTTCCTGCTGGATCTTGAGACCGGGCAGATTCAGGGGATGATGGAGGATCGCAAGCGCGCCAACCAGATGGGCAGTTCCGACGGCTCCGCTTGCGGCCTGTACGCCTACCTCGACATTGATTGGGACACCGAAAAGTCCTTCCCCCTCGGTTCCCATGCGGTTGATGCGGCCGACGGCGTCCCGATCCTGATCGACTTTGCCAACGGGGTTGAGTATCACTTTCCGTCTCAACCGGCCTCCTCGGCCGGGTTTGGCCTCCACGATGGCAAGCTGTTCTACACCCGCCCCGCCGAAGATGGGCAAAGCCTGCGGCTGTTCTACTTCGACTTTGAAACCCAGACCGAACAGCCTGTGCCGGATTTCTTCCAGGATTACGTCATCAGCGAGGAGACCGAAAACTGGTTCGTCCTCTTCCCGCGGCAGGATGGAGACGCGTTGCCCACCTATTCCCGTGTGCTGAAAAGCGACTATTTTGCCGGGAACCCCGAACTTATCGAGATCGGCGCGTATCTGCTGTAAAGGGGGCCGCCATGCAAAACCTGCAAAACGATCGAACCCCCGCGCTCACGGCGGAGCATCTGAGCAAGCGGTATGGCAAAACCCGGGCGCTGATCGATTTCAGCTACACCTTTACCCCGGGCATCTACGGGCTGCTCGGGCCGAACGGCGCTGGCAAAAGCACCCTGATGAACATTTTGAGCAGCGCGCTGCGGCCGACCAAAGGCCGGGCACTCTACGGCGGGCGGGATCTGTTTGCGCTGGGGGCCGCTTACCGCGCCGTGCTCGGCGTGGCGCCGCAGCAGGCGTCGCTGTACGATTTTTTTACCGGGCAGGAATACCTCGAATACATCGCCGCCCTCAAAGGCATGGCCCGCCAGCCGGCGGCCGAGGCCGCGAGCCGCGCGCTTGAAAGCGTCGAGCTGGCTGACCAGGGCGGGGCGCGGGTGGGCGGCTATTCCGGCGGCATGAAGCAGCGGCTGCTGCTGGCCCAGGCGCTGCTCAATGACCCGGCCGTGCTGATCTTGGACGAGCCGACTGCCGGGCTTGACCCGCGCCAGCGAATCGTGCTGCGCAACCTCATCACCCGCATCAGCGAGGATAAGATCGTGATCTTCGCCACCCACGTCGTGCCGGATATCGAGCCGATCGCCCGCGAAGTTCTGCTGCTGCAAAAAGGCCGACTGATCGACGCCGGCCCGGTCGCCCGGCTCTGCCAGTCGATCGCCGGCTGCGTCGTGGAGGAAGAACTCGACCGCGAAGCCTTCGCCGCCGTCGCCGCGGCCGGGCGGGTTGTGAACTTCCAGCCGACGGGGGCCGGCTACCGGGCGCGGTATCTGCTCGAATCGCCCGACGCCGCTCACCCCCGCGCCGTCGCCCCCACCCTCGAGGACGTTTACCTCTACCACTTTCACGACAGTGAGAAGGGCGGGGCGGCGCTATGAGGACGGTACTGTGGGCCGAGGCGCGCAAGCTGCGCCAGAATACGACCTTCCTGCTGTTCAGCGCGCTGTTGCTGCTGGCGGCCGCGCTCTACCCGTTCGGCCGGGCGCTGGCCCCGGATGCAAACGGCGTCAGCCTCGTACAGAAGCAGGCCGTCTTTGCCGCCTGCCCCGGCAGCACGCCGGCCGAGGCTGCGGCCGACCTCACAGCCCGGCAGGATGCGCTGGATGTCTCGATCGCGCTGCTGATGCTCCAACAGGCCCCGAACCAGACGGTGCGGGATACGGCGCTGCGGATGCTGGCCGACCGCGGCTACACGGCGGACGACCTGCCCGCCCTGCGCGAAGCCGGCGCGCTGCGGTTTGGCGCGAGCATCGCGCAGGAGCGGGTCATCCTGCAGGAAGGGCTTGCCCAGGCCGAGCGGGCGCTCGCCTACCCGGATTACCTGCAACAAATCGCCGAGCGGGCCAACCAGCTCGGTCAGAGCATCTTTGCCCGCAGCGGCGGGCTGGATGTCCGCATCGCGCAGCGCACCGCCGCGCAGTATGCGGCGCTGGACGGCCTGTCCATCCCCTACGCCGCGCCCTACGGGGCCGAGATCGCGCTCGGCGATACCGTCACCGACGGATTGCTGCTGCTCTTTGCCTTTCTGCTCGCGATGGCAGTCTTTGCGCAGGATCGGCCGTACAGCGGCGCGCCGGTTGTGCGGGCCGCCCGCTGCGGGCTGGGGCGGACGTATCTTGCCAAGCTCGCGCTGACCGTCGGCCTGCTTTTGCTGTTCTGGGCGTTCAGCCAGGCCGCGCAGGCGGTGTGCGGCGGGCTTTTGCTCGGGTTTGGGGATCTTTCGCGCTGCGTGCAGTCGCTGCCGGCTTTTTACCGCGCGCCCGGCCGGATGACGGTGGGCAAACTTCTCCTGGCCGCGCCGTTCTGCCGGCTGCTGGGGGCCTTGGTGGCGCTGGCGGTGTTTTCGGTGTTTTGCAGCGCGTGTTCGGGCGCGCTAGCCTACGGGGCCTGCGCGGCGGCTGCGGCGCTGGGCTGGGGGCTTTACGCCCTGATCCCGGAATCCAGCCCACTGCGGCTGCTCAAGTACCTGACCCCCGCGGCCTGGCTGCGGCCGGAGCTGCTGTTTGGGGATTACCTGCTCTTCTCCTTCGGCCCGCTGCTTGTACCGTATACGACGCTGTACGGCGTTCTGGTGGCCGGCAGCCTGGCGGCGCTGGCGGCGCTCGGCCGTCTGGCCCACGGCGGGCGCAGTTTCCGGCTGCCGGCGCTGCGCCGCCCGGGGCTGCGCCGGCACAAACGGCGGCCGACCCTCTTCGGCTTTGAGCTGCGCAAACTGCTGCGCACCCGGGGCGCGGTCGCCGTGACGCTGCTGCTGGCGGCGGCGCAGGTTTTCGCATCCTCCACCTTCACGACCCTGACCACCGAGGAAGAAGCCCGCTACCAGGCCTGGCTGACCACTTTGCAGGGGCCGTACACGGCGGAAAAACACGCCGAGATCCTCGACGCCTATGAGGATCTGCGCGCGCTCGAAGCCGCCGCCTCCGCCGGCGGGGACAATGTCGATACCGCGCTCGCGCAGGCGGGCTTGCAGGAAATGCCGGTGCTCGTTCGCCTTGGCCGGCTGAGCAACCAACTCAAAGCCCGCGCCGAGAGCGGCCTTTCCGCCGCCTACATTCCCGACGCCGGCTACAACCGGCTGCTCGGGTTCGAGACGGTCGGCCCGCGCTACCAGCCTGCGCTGCTCGCCGCGCTGCTGGTGCTGGCCTTGTCCGGCCTGTTCGCTGCCGAGCGGGAGACGGGGCTTTTCCGCCTTTACCAGACCCTGCCCGGCGCGACGAGCCGGCTCTACTGGACAAAGGCCGGGCTGGCCTGCGCGGTCACGGCCGTGCTGCACGCGGCGGTCTGGCTGTCGGAAGCGCTCTTTTTGTGGCGGCGGTACGATTTTCCGCTGCCCGGGGCCGAAGCCGCGAACCTGCCGGCGCTGGCCGGCGCGCCGCAGGGAATGCCGCTCTGGGGCGCGGTGCTGGCCACCTGGATGATCCGGCTGGCGGGCAGCCTTTTCTTCTCAGCACTGCTCTTTACAGTCACCGTGCGGGCCTCCACAACAGTCGGCGCGCTGCTGACCGGCGTCGGCCTCTCCCTCGCCCTCTTCGCCCTCGATAGCCTGCTGCCGCCCGCTCTCGCAAGCGTTTCCCCCGTCGCCGTCATGGCCGGCGACGGGATGGCGGTCTTAAGCGGGCCGATCCTCGCCGCCGCCCTAACCTGCCTCGCCCTGCCCGCCCTCCTCTTCGCCCTCGGCGAAGCCCTCTGGCTGCAAAGCCTAGGGAAGCCGTATGGGTGAAGAAAAAGGCAGCTCCCCCACCCCTAGGCTCTGCATCGCCTTGGGGCGGGGGAGTTTCTGTATCGGGCAGGGTCAGGGTTCTTCCACCTTCCACCCCCGCAGCGTTTTTTGGCGGAAGGCTGCGTACGCTTCGGCCTCGGCTTGCAGGGTTTGCAGGGCGGCGGGCGGCAAAGGTTCGAAGGGCTGCACGGTGACATCCAGGCCCTGCGCGGCGGTTTTGACCTTCCAGATGCCGACGATCCGTCCGTCGCAGAGGATTGCCCCGGGGTTTGCGACGGTGCGCCAGACCAGCCGCTGTTTGGCCGCATCCGGCAGCAGCGTCGCGTGGTCGCGCGCGTCGAGATAGGGGTCGTGCGGGCCGAGCAGAATCCACCGCCGCGGGCCGAATTCTGCGCGCTGCAGCGCAGGCAGATCCTCGGGGAGCATCTCGCCGGCGCGCCCATCCACCGAAATCCGAACCTTCTCCCCGGCCAACCCCCACAGCCGCTTCGCCTGGGCCGGGCTGCTGCCGAGCCAGGCCGCAAAGTCCCGCACCGTCGCGGGGCCGTAGGCATGAAGGAACTTGCGCGCAAGCCGCCGGGCGGCGTCCGGCCGCGGGGCGAAATCCCGCCCGAGCCAGTGCCGGTAGGTCGCAAAGGTCGGGCTTTGGCCGGCGCGTCGGCCGAACACGATTTCCCCGCCGAACGCGCAGGGCCGCAGCAGAAAGGAAACCGCCGCCCCGCCCAGCGTCTGCCGGTCAGGCCGCCCGTAGGGCGAGGGCTGCGCCCAGATCGCCCGCTTTTCCGCCGGCAGCGCCGGGGCGATGGCATCGGCCAGAATCTGGTCAAGCGCCTCTTTGCTCTCGACCTCCCGGTCGCCAAGGCCGCGCACCGCCGCCGCAACAAGCGGCAGCAGCTCCCCAAAGGTCAGCCCCAGCGCATCGAGCGCAAGGGTAATGCCGCGGGTGTAAATCCAGGGTTCCTCGCCGGGTTCGGCACGCAGCGGGGCGAGGAAGATATCGCTCTCCTGCGTTGGAAACACAACCGGCGCGCCGCGGTAACTCCAGGCCTGCAGCAGCGTCTTTTCCTCATACAGCGCCGCCTGCATCCCGGCCGGCGCGCCGGGCCGCACACGGTTCCACAGCGCGGTTTCAAACGCGCCGGGCGGGGAGTTCTGCACCCCGCACACCCCGGCCGCCTGCGCGAACGCCCCGGCCGGCAGCGGCCGGGCCAGGTGATGCGCCGCCAGCCGGTAGGCCCGTACCTGCGCCGCGCCTGCTGTGATTGCCTGTTTGCCCATACAAACGCCCCCTTTTGGGTTTGAGTATACCACAGCGGATCGTCTTTTTCTACACACCCGCCTTTTTTATCCAAATCTTTCCTCCAACCCATTGGAAATTTATACATTTCACCAAAATGCCATGCATCAGCCGGCATTTCGCTTGACTTTTGGCGAAACTGTGCTATCATACAGACAACATCCGCCGGGGTGAACAGCCCCGCGGGAAACGAAGGCAACGGCGCCGGGGGAAACACCCCGGCGCCGTTTTTTCATTCCCGCAAGGTGCCCGGCGGGTGGGCACTGCCCGGGCGGCGGAAGAAGGCAAAGGCGCTGGAACGAGATTTCCGGCGCCTTTTGTGTTTTCCGTTATTTCGGCGCGGCGCTTCCCGGCTGTTCCGGCTTTTGCCGCGCCCCGCAAGAAAGTGAGGGGGTACCATGCCGACAAGCTTCTTCGGCTGGATTGTCTTTTTGATCCAGCAATACCACAACTCCTACCTGCAGGGGTTGGTCACCACACTGACCACCTCGCTGTCCGGCACGCTGCTGGGCTGCTGCGTCGGGTTCGTGGTGGGAATGATCCAGTCCATCGATTACCAGAAAGACCGCGGCGCGCTGCAAAACCTGCTGCTGGCCGTCCCGAAGGCGGTCTGCCGCGTGTATGTGACGGTTTTTCGCGGTACCCCGATGATTGTGCAGGCGATGGTCATCTATTACGGCATCGCCCAGATGTTCGGGGTCAATATCCCGGCGTTTCAGGCCGCAATCCTGATTATCACGCTCAACAGCGGCGCCTATATGGCCGAGACAGTCCGCGGCGGCATCCGTTCGATCGACCCCGGCCAGGTTGAAGGCGCGCAGGCGCTGGGCATGCGCTACATGACCATGATGGCCCATGTGATCCTGCCGCAGACCTTCCGCATCATTGCGCCGCAGATCGGCAACACCTTTGTGGCCAACATCAAGGATACCTCGGTGCTCAACGTCATCTCGGTAACTGAGCTGTTTTATACCACCAACGTCGTGGCCGGCACCTACTTCCGTATGTTTGAAGCCTACACCATCACCGCCGCGATCTACCTGACCCTGACGCTGGTCTTCAACTTCCTGCTGCGCCTGCTGGAAAACGGGCTGGCCGGCAGCAGCAGCTATGAAGTGCTTTCGCCCGAATCACTGGCCCAACCAAATGAGAGGTGAAGGAAATGTTCGCACAAACACACACGGCAACCCCTGTCATCGGGGTGCGCAACCTGAAGAAACGCTTTGGCGACCATCTGGTGCTGGAAGACATCTCGTTTGATGTACATGCCGGGGATGTCGTCACGGTCATCGGGGCTTCGGGGTCGGGCAAGTCCACCCTGCTGCGCTGCATCAACCGGCTTGAAACGCCCACTTCGGGCGATGTGCTCTACCATGGCGAAGCCGTTCCCCACGGCGCCGCCGCGCTCAACGCGTTCAGGGCCAAGGTCGGCATGGTGTTCCAGAGCTTCAACCTTTTCAACAATATGACGGTGCTGGAAAACTGCATGGCCGGCGCACGGCTTGTCAAACACCTGCCCGCGGAGGAAGCGCGGGAGATTTCACTGCGTTACCTGGCCAAAGTCGGCATGGCGCCCTACATCAAGGCCAAGCCGCACCAGCTTTCCGGCGGGATGAAGCAGCGGGTGGCGATCGCGCGGGCGCTTGCCATGGAGCCTGAAGCGATCCTGTTTGACGAACCAACCTCAGCCCTTGACCCTGAGATGGTCGGCGAGGTGCTGCAGGTCATGCGGGCGCTTGCGCAGGAGGGGCTGACCATGATCATCGTCACCCATGAAATGGCTTTTGCGCGGGATGTTTCCACCCGGACGATCTTCATGGACCACGGCTATGTGGTGGAGGAAGGCCCGCCCGCACAGCTGTTCAACGCACCGACCCAGGAACGCACAAAACTGTTCCTGACACGCTTCATGGCCAGCTGAACGCTGCGCCGCACACCAAAAAGGAGAGATCCCTATGAAACGCCTGAACAAGACCCTGGCCGGCCTGCTGGTGGCCGCAACGTCTGTTACCATGCTGGGGGGCTGCAGCGCCCAGAGCGGCGCTTCGGCTTCGGCCGAAACCGCCGGCGCCGATTCCGACAACGTGCTGCGGGTGGCCATGTCCGCCGATTACGCCCCGTTTGACTGGCTGCAGGAGGATGATTCCAACGGCGCGGTGCTCACAACCAACGGTTCTTATATGAACGGCTACGACGTGCTGATCGCCAAACATATTGCCGAAGAGCTCGGCATGGAACTTTCGATCACCCAGGTTGACTGGGACGGGCTGATCCTTTCCATCTCCTCGGATATGGTGGACTGCGCAATCGCCGGCATGAGCATCACAAGTGAGCGCGCCCAGAGCGTTGATTTTTCCGACCCGTATTACAACGCCGATATTGTGCTGGTTGTCAGCCAGGACAGCCCCTACGCTTCGGCCCAGAGCCTCGAAGATCTGGCCGGCGCAACCCTGACCTCGTCAATGAACACGGTCTGGTACGACGTGCTGGATCAGGTGCCCGGGGCGACCAAGGGCGCTGCGCTGGAGAACTTCGCTTCGATGGTGGCCGCGGTCAACGCCGGCACAATCGACGGCTTTGCCTGTGACAATCCTTCGGCCATGTCGCTGCTGACCACCAACCCGACGCTGCAGATCGTCCAGTTTGCCGACGGCGAGGGCTTCCAGGTCAGCAATGAGGAAACCGACCTTGGCATTGCCTGCCAGAAAGGCGATACCGAACTGGTGGAGCAGATCAATGCGATCCTGGCCGAACTGAGCCAGGAGGAGCGCGATGCCCTGATGGAGCAGGCCGTTGCCGCGCAGCCGGCCTCGCTCGTCGCATGAGCCGGGTCACGCTGCCCCACCCGCGCAGCGCGCCGGACGGGATTGACCGGCTGTTTGGGCGGTATGTGCTCTCCTCAATGGTGACCATGTTTTTGCAGAGCGCCTACTCTCTGGTAGACGGGCTGTTTGTCAGCAACTTTGTCGGCGGCACGGCGCTGGCCGCCGTCAATGTAACCTGGCCGATCATTGCGGTCATCACGGCGGTCGGCGCCGGGGTGGGCTGCGGCGGCGCGGTCATCATGGCCACCCAGCAGGGCGCGGGGCACCGCGCGGTGTCGAACCGGGTGCGCGGCAACGTACTGCTGGCATTGCTGGCGGCAGGGGTGCTGTGCACCGCCGTGGCGCTGGCGCTGCTCCAACCGCTGCTGCGCCTGATGGGCGCCGAGGGCGAACTGCTCCGCTATGCGCTGACCTATGGCCGCATCATGCTGGCTGGCGGGGTGGTACAGGTGGTTTCCTGCGGGCTGTCCCCGCTCCTGCGCAACGACAACCATGCCGTCACCGCCATGGGCATCATGGTCGGCGGGCTGGTTGCAAACCTTGCGCTGGATTTCTGTTTCCTTGCCCTGCTGCACTGGGGGGTGGCAGGCGCCGCGGCCGCTTCGGTCTGTGCCCAGCTTTTCACGGTCCTGGCCGGCCTGGCCGTGCTCCTCACCGACCGGTGCAACCCGCTGCGCCCGGCCCAGCTGCGGCCGAATTTCCGGCTTTGGCCCCAGATGCTGCGCAACGCGCTGTCGCCGTTCGGCATCTCGCTGACGCCTTCGCTTTTGATCCTTTACCACAACATTGCCTGCCTGCGCACCGGCAGCGACCTGGCGGTCAGCGCCTATGCGCTGATCACCGCAACGGTCGGCAGTTACCGCATCCTGCTGATCGGCGTGGCCGACGGCATCCAGCCGCTGGCCAGCTATGCAAACGGCGCCGGCGACTGGAACGCCCTGCGCCGGCTGCGCAACAAAGGCATCGGCACGGCGGTCGCCGTCAGCGCGGCGCTGTTTGCCTTCACAATGGCAACCGCCGGCTTTTACCCCGCGCTGTACGGGTACAGCGGCCAGGCCGCCGAACTCAGCGTGCATGCGGTGCGGGTGACGGCATGGCAGCTGCTTTTCACCGGGCTGGTGCGGGTGACCAACGGTTTCTTCTTCGCGGTTGGCAAAACCCGCTATGCGCTGTTCATGATCTACTTTGACCCGCTTGTGCTGACCCCCGCGGCCCTGCTTGTGCTGCCGCAGCTGCTGGGGCTGGAAGGCATCTGGCTGACCGCCGTGGTCACCCAGCTTTTGCTGAATTTTGCGGCGGGGTGGATGTTCTGGCGGTATAGCCGCGCGCTTGCCCGCAAAGCCCCGGCCGCCATCCCAACCGAAAGGAGCCGTGTGCTGCTATGAAAGCCGTTGTCATTCAGGAACCCATCGCCCAGCCCGACCTCACCCCGCAGGAGCTGACCGCCCGCTGGCAGGCGCTCGCCGCGCTGCCCGGGGTGGATGAAGTGACGATCCTGACGCCGCCCGCCTATCCTTCTGCGGCCGAAATCGGGGCGCTGGCCGCCGACGCCGACGCACTGTTCGGCGTTTGGATCGGGCCGGACCTTATAAACGCCGATTTCCTTGCACGCCACCCCAGGCTGCGCTACATCGCAACGCTTGGCCATGGGTGGGAACCCTTTGACACCGGCCTGGCCCGCGCCCACGGCCTGACCGTGACCAACACGGTGTACGGCGCCCAAACCATTGCCGAGTACGCTTTTGCACTGCTGATGGAGGTTTGCCACCATATTTCGGTGCAAAACGCGCGGCTGCGCGTCTTTGACTGGGCGGACCCCGCCAACGCCGGCGAATTCTGCAAGGCCGTTGTGCCGCAGCTGGAATTGTACGGCAAGACGGTCGGGGTGGTCGGCCTGGGCGAAATCGGCTTTGCCTTTGCCAGGATGGTTGCCGGCTTCGGGGTGCGGGTGCTGGGCTTCAGCGCCCACCGCAAACAGGACCCGCGGTACGATTTCATCACCCAGGTGGAAAGCCTGGACGAACTGCTCTCCCTGAGCGACATTGTCTCGCTGCACCTGCCGCACACACCGGAAACCGAACACATCCTGAATGCGGCGGCGTTCGCCAAAATGAAGGATGGCGCGATCCTGATCAACACCGCGCGCGGCGCGCTTGTTGAGGAGGCGGCGCTGGCCGCAGCGCTGCGCACCGGCAAGCTGCGGGCCGCCGGGCTTGACGTGCTGACCGAGGAGCCGCCCCGCCACGGCACCCCGCTGCTGCAGGCGCCAAACCTGACCGTGACCGGCCACATTGCCTGGCTGACCCGGGCTTCCCGGCTGCGGGCGATTGAGATGGCGGTCGATAACTTTGCGCATTACCTGCGCGGCGAAGCCTGCTCGGCAATTGTACAGCCGGGGGACCTCGCCCCCAACACAAAGAAAAGAGGGAATATGATGCAAGTAGAAACTCTTCTGCGCCGGAGCATCCGGGAAAAACCGGCCAGCAAACGCAGCGCCCGGCAGAAAACTTCCACCCCGCGGGACATGGTCCGCATGAACCTCAATGAAAACGCCTATGGCATGTCGGATACCGTGCAGCAGGCGCTGCGGGCCAGCGTGGCCGACAATTCGATGTACCAGGATTTTTATGCATACGACATCCGCAAAAAGGTCGCCGATCTCCACGGGCTGACCGCCGACCATATCCTGATCGGCGCGGGGTCGAGCGCAGTGATCGATATGCTGGGCGAGGTTTTTATCAACTATGGCGATGAGGTCCTGTACTGTTCGCCGACCTATGAAGCGTTCCCCGATATGGTCAGCGACAACGGCGGCGTGCGGGTGGAGGTGCCGCTGACCGCCGACTACCGGTTTGACCTTGCCGCGCTGCGCGCCGCCGTAACCGACAAAACCAAGATGGTAATCCTGGTCAACCCGAACAACCCAACCGGCACCTGCCTGCCGGCAGCCGAGGTCGAAGCCTTTGTGCGGAGCCTGCCCGACCATGTGCTGGCCGTTGTCGATGAAGCGTACTTTGAATATGTCGATACGCCCGGGCATTACAGCCTGATCCGGCTTGTACAGCAGGGGTACGGCAAACCGCTGATCGTGCTGCGGACCTTTTCAAAAATATACGGCCTGGCCGGGCTGCGGATCGGCTATGCCGTGGCCGACCCGGCCCTGATTGACCAACTCATGAAAGCCTGCCAGGCCTGGAACGTTAGCCGCATCGCCACGCTGGCCGCCACCGTTGCGCTGGATGACCAGGCCTATGTGGAAAAGGTCCGGGCCGCCAACACGATCGAGCGGCAGCGGCTGTACAGCGGGCTGCGCGCACTGGGCTGCACGGTGGCCGAACCTGCGGCCAACTTCCTGTATTTTGACACCGGGCGCGACGCCGCGGCCGTGTCCGGCGCGCTGGCCGGGCGCCGCATCCTGATCGGCACCCCGAACGCCCGGTTCAACCGGGTGACCGTCGGCACGCCGGCAGAGAACGCCGCCTTCCTGCAAGCGCTGGCAGAAGTGCTTGATGCGCTGCCGAAGCGCGCAACCTGAACCAGACAAAAGGGGGATTTGCAATGGCAAACTGCTACATCACCATCAACCGGCAGTTCGGCAGCCTGGGCCGGCCGATCGCCGTCAAACTGGCCGAAATGCTCGGCATCGAATACTACGACCGTGACATTGTGGAGGAAACCGCCAAACAGCTGGGCATCCCGCTGGCCCAGGCCAGCGAGCAGGAGGAAGCCATCCACACCCGGTTTGGGCACATGGCCTTCCCGCTTGGCGCCGGCAGCGCCGAAACCCAGCAGCAGATCTTTGATACCCAGACCCAGATCATCCAGCGGCTGGCGGCCAGGGGCTCCGCAATTTTTGTCGGGCGCTGTGCCGATTCCATCCTGCAAAACCAAAACTGCCTGCGGGTCTTTATCTATGCGCCAAAGGCCAAGCGGTACCTGAACTGCGTCAATACGCTGGATATGTCCCCCACCGAAGCCAAGCGGATGATTGAGCGGGTGGACCGCGCGCGGGACCGCTACTGCAAAAAGTATGCCCGGCGCCTGCCCAGCGACCCGGAATACACCCACCTGCAGGTAGACAGCAGCCTGTTTGGAGTGACCGGCACCGCCGAGCTGCTGGCAACCGTTGCGCGGGAGTATTTTGACGGCGCGCTGTGACCCCTTGACGCAGCCCGGGCCCCTTGCTATACTGGGAAAAACACAACAGCAGGAGGTTTTCCCATGTACGCGCACCACAAGGAATCGCTGCGCATCATGGCGGAACATTACCGCCGCCAGCCCGGCGTGATCGCGCTGATCTTCGGCGGTTCGGTCGCCAAAGGGATTGAGCGGCCGGATTCCGACCTGGACGGCATGGCGGTTGTCTCGCAGGAGGAATTTGACCGCCGGGTGGCGACCAGCACAAGCACCGAGATGATCACCGGCCAGTGCACCTACCCCGAAGGCTATTTTGATGTCAAATACATCACCAAGGACTTTCTGCGCCTTGCGGCGGAAAAGGGCAGCGAACCGACCCGCTCTTCCTTTTATAAAGCGCAGGTGCTGTTTTCGGACGATCCGGAAATTGCGCCGCTCATTGCCCGGATTGCCGAATTCCAGCAATCCGAAAAGGCGGAGAAGATGCTTTCGTTCTATTCGGACCTCATGCTTTGTTACGGTTATTACTGGAAAACGCTGCAGGTCGAACATTATATGAAAATCCGCATGGCAAGCGAGATGGTCTACTGCCTGTACCGGCTCATCCTGCAGGAAAACGAAATCCTGTTCCCCTGCAACCGCCGGCTTGAGCAATATGTGGAGATGGCGCCCGACAAGCCGGAAAACTTCGTGCCGATGTGCCGCGCTTTCTGCGAAACCTTTGACGACGCGCTGTTTGACAGGATTCTTGCCGCTTACAAAGCCTGGACGCGCTGGCCCCACCCGACCGACCTCAATATTATAGCCAGCCGCCGCCAGCTTGACTTTGAAAAATGGTGGTACATCCCCCGCCCGCTGATTGCCGAGTGGTAACGCCGTACCGCAAAAAAGCGCCTCCCCAGGTCTGTACCGGGGAGGCGTTTTTCAGCGGGCGCAAAAATGACAGCCGCGCCGGCAGAGCCGGCGCGGCTGGGGCAGAGGTTCCCGTGTTGGTTTTGGATTCAGATGAAGTTAGCAGCGTTTTTCGAAATCGTAGGTAACGGTTTCTGTTACGCCGTTGCAGGTTACGGTGGCAGTGGTGTTCAGCTTGTAGGTCGTACCGGATTTGATGGGATAATACCCGGAAAATTCATGTACTTGACCGTAGTATGTACTACTTGTCTGTGCAACTTGCTTATAGTTTCCCCAAAAACCTCTTTCATAGAGTGTCAGGGTACAATCGATCTGGGTTGTCCCCTCAAGGCCAGTAACAGCACATGTATAACTTCCGTCAGACGCAGACATGCTGGGGCTAAGTGATGCGACAGTTTCCCATCTGGGCTGCACAGCAAATGCTGTCGTAGTTACAATCCCAAGGAGGAGCACGACGGCTAAGACACTTCGTAACATTTTTTTCATTCTCAACACACCTTTCGTAATGCGGAAACCTCATATACTCTATTCGTATAGAGATCCAAAAAGGTTACAGTTCACTATGATTTATTTGTATTCCAATTTTATTGTTTGCTATCGATTGCCGAAGGCAAAATGATCCCTTCTGCTATTTTTACAATCTCTGAAAGTTCACAATTCCCATTTATTTGATACGACAAGTGGCCCTTACGCCATATCAAAGTGTTATTTTTATCTCTTGTTACACTCCAAATTGCCTCAACATCGTCGAAATGAACCCGATAATATCTTGTATATTCATCATCTAACAAAATCACTTGCTCTTCCTGAACCGGCAAAATCCGGATAGCAAACCACTCGCTTTTCTCCGATTGATACTTTTCCCAAAAACGGGACTCGCTTGTAACGGCCGACTCAACTAACGAGAATCCTTCTGGTATATAAGTCAGCTCCACATCGTGCAGAAAAACGGCCGAATCGGCGTCCTGTTCATGCTCAAACACCACCTCCACAAACTGTTCCCGCCAGTTCATGACGGTGGAAACCACTGCTTCGCGGACGGCGCGGGCCGGCATCAGCATACAGGTGAAAACCGTCACCACCGTTGTAACCACCACAAGCATCCGCCTGGCCGCACGCAGCGCTTCCCGCTTTTTCTTTTTCCACCGGGCCTGCCGCAGCAGCCGCCTCATCTTTTTCTCAAACCGCTGCGATGGCTGAAACGCCGCGCCCATCGCTTCCGGCCCGGGCATCGCCGCCATTTCCCGCGCCTCGGCTTCGGCCATCACCAGCGCGATCAAGGCATCCGCAGACATGCGGATCTCATTACCGTCCTGCTGGTTCATCATCGGTCTCCAATTCTTTCAAAATCATCTGCCGGGCCCGGTACAGCCGCACTTTGACATTCTGCGGCGTAATTTCCAGAATCCGCGCAATTTCCTGGATAGAGTATCCCATCCGGCGCAGGTTCAGCGGCGCTTTGTATTTGTCGTCCATCCGGCTCACAAAGGAAACCAGCGCTTCAAACTCAATGGCATGCAGCACAACTTCCTCCGGTTCCTGCCGGGTTGGGGTTGACCAGTTCAGCAGCTCTTCATCGCGCGCCGGCTTCATCCTGTTCAGCTTCCGCACAATATCCACCCCTTTGCTGTGGGTGATAATCGTCAGGAACCGCTTCAGCTTTTTGGTATCCGCCACTTCCACATCATCCAGAATGCGTATCAGGTACAGGAAGGCTTCGTGCACGACATCTTCGGCCAGGTAATGCTCCCCCACCACCTTGAGGGCTTCACAATACATCAGGTCTGCGTAGTTTTCATAAATGTAGGTGATTTTTTCCTTTTGCTCTGCTGTTTCCAGCATCGCGATGTACATCCAAAGCATATGCCTGCTCCTGCCGGTCAGGGGTTATGCATGCCCGCCGGTATCCCGCCGCAAAAGCCAGGCGCTCTAACGTGCGATACCCTCACGGGGTATGTGCGCCGGCTGGAATACCGGCCATCCTGTGCCCGGCGTCGCCGGGTGTGTCGGCCCGCCTGCCGATCCTTCTTCTTCATCCTTTTCACCTCGCAGTAAGCGTTACAGGGATGCCGCCTGAAACGGAACGCCTGTGTATGGTTTGTATCTTCCTTATTATAACAAATGATGGGTAAAAATTGATATATCTCTAAATAATCTTTCTGGCGTATTTCCGCCGCCCGTTGGCGGGCGGCTCAGACTGTCAAAAAAGTCAAAATCCGTCTCCGTCGGCGGACATGCGCCGACGACGGAGACACCGACAGGGAAATTTTGCGGCAAATTGTGTGCGAGGAGCTTTGCTCCGAGTGCGCGATTTGCCGTAAAATTTTGTCGAAGGGGTTTCCAAAAGGGGAAATAGACGCGTTAGGCGAAGCCGTGCGCGGCTGTTGCCCCTTTTGCAGCGTGTCGAGTTCTCGACACGCTGCGCCGTCCGTTGGCGGGCGGCCCCTTACAATGCAAAAGGCCGCGGGCGCAGCGACGAATCGGGTGATTCGCGGCCTGCCTCGCGGCGGTTTGCATCTATGTCATGGCACGAAGCCTTGTTGTTTGTCCGCGTTCGGCCGGGCATCTGCCCTGGCATGGCCTTAGGCGGTGGGAAAGGTCGGCGAGTGTTCCCGCGAACCTCTTTGGTTGATGAGATTAGTATATTCCCCAATTATAAAAACCATATAAAGGAAGTTTGAAGGAAGTGGGAACTTTATTTTGCTAAACTGTGAAGCCGCGCGCCTCGTACCGGTCCCGCAGGTATCCGCCCAGCGCGCCGGCCGCGAGCAGCGCCACCGCCAGCAGCAAAACCGCAATCCAGCCGTAGTTGTAGGGCAGCCCCTCCGGCCCGCCGTAGCCTTGCGTCGTCAGCAGGGCGGCGGCGTGGAACAGCGGCCAGAAGCCCAGCCACTCGATGCCGCCCTCCATGCCCGAAAGGCTCAGCAGCGCGGGCAGGCAGTACCCAACCGCGCTGACGAACAGCGCGGGCAGCAGGTTGCCGAATATTCGGCCGAGTGTAAGTGTGATCGTGCCCATGCACAGACAGGCAGCCACCCGGCAGAGGAACCAGAACAGCAGCACATCCGACAGCGTCACAAACGCGGGCAGGCTTTCAAACTCCGCGATGCTCATCGCCGGGGCAAAGACGGCGGGCAGGCCGTAGTCCCGCAGCACCTGGATCAGATGCGGCAAACAGGACGCCGCCGCGATCGCCACCGCCACGCCGGCGCTGATCGCGAGCTTGGCCCGCACCGTGCGCCGGCGGCCGAGCGGCGTTGTGCAGAGGATCGCCTCCATCCCGCCGCGGCGCTCCATCGAGAACAGCCCCGCAAAGCAGAGCGCACAGGCCAGCCCGGCCAGCAGCGTGTCCTGCACATCGGCCTGGCCGGTGAAGCCGAACAGCTCCTTGTACCCGCTCTCGTAGACGAGCCAGGCGCCGGGATGCTCTTTCAAATAATAGTTGATGTTCTGGTTGATGACTTTACTGTACACGCTGTACTTTTGTTGCAAAGCGCTGTAGGGCAGCAGCGCATCGGCCGAGAGGGTGCCCGCCGCGACCTTCTGCTGCGCTTCGAGCATCGGGGCGAACTCTTCGCCCTGCTGCTCGAGCCAGTCATAACTTTCCCGGGTAAATGGCCCCGAGATATGCTTCATGTAATAGGCATAATAGATTTCATCCGGGCCGATGTAACTTTCGGCGGTCACGCCCTGGTAGATGCCGAAGCCGACGAAGGCCGCGAGCACAAGCGCCGCGCCGTTGAGCACAAGCAGTTTGCGGGCTTCCTCTTTATAGACGGATGTTGCTCTTGTTTTGTGCCGCAGGCCCAGCGCAAAGCCGCGTTTGGCGGCGGGCAGCAGCTGGGCGCGCGCAAATACCCAGCAGAACCCAAACCCCAGCGCCCCGCCGTACAGAACCGCCGCCGTCCACTCGACGAGCGGCAGGCCGATCGGCGAGCCGAACCAATAAAGATTCCGGTAATTGCCCAACAGCTCGTTGGTTTGCAGCAGACTGGCGAGATTCGCATACTTAATCACGTTCCACCGGCTTGTGGCGGGGATCATCTCCCGAATCCCAAACATCACGAGCGGCCCGGCCAGCGCGGCGGCCCAGCCGGCGGCGGCGCGGCGGGCAACGAGCGCCGCTAGCATGACCCACAGCCCCATGACGAACCCGCCAACCCACTTGGCGAGCAAAAACCGGAACAGATACTGCCCGACCGTGATCTGCATCGTGCAGCGCATCAGCGCCGGCACGCTCTGGATCGTGCGGGTCAGCGGCCCCAAACCAAACGTCGCGCCGCAGTAGGCGAGGTTCACCCCGTACAGCAGCGCCAGCACAGCCAAAAGGCTCAGCGCAAACGCGCCGAGCTTCGCGAACGCCGTTTGCAGCCGCCCGCCGGGCAGGCTGCGCACAAGGGACAACAGCCCGCTGTCCCGCTCCTGCCGCACAAGCAGCAGGGCCAGCACGAGCATGGACGCCAGCAGGATCAGGTCGGTGAAGGCGTAGGAAATGGCGGTGTACAGACCTTTTTGCGGGTAGTAGTCGATCGGCGTCGCGCCAAGGCCGGCGTAGACTTCCGCCGTCACTTCGATGTTTTTCAAATCGTACCCGGTTTCGTCGTTCTGAAAGATCGAGATCCCGGCCAGCTGGGTGGCCTTGGCCTGCACGCCTTCGAGGAAATCGGTGTAGCCGGCGACGGTGTCATACTCGGTCGCGAGCTGGGAAAACAGCAGGTATTCCTGCGCAAGGCTGCCGGTGTAGAGGGTGTAACTTTCGTCGAGATACGCCTGCTCATAGGCATCGAACAGCGCGGCGTTTTCCTCGCGGTAGTGCTGCAAATAGACGCTGCTGCCGTAGGCGAGGTCGCGGTAATAGTTGTCGAGCCGCAGCAGGGCTTCGGTCTCTTCGAGTTTGCCGTGCAGAAACTCCCCCTTGGCCGCCATATCGGGGCCGAGGGCAGCCAGATCCGCCCCCGCGGCGCGGTAGGCCGCGGCGGGGGGCTGGTTGGCGGTGGGGCGCGCGCCCATCCAGAGCAGCAGCAGGTTGGCGGCGGCCAGCACGGCCAGCAGCAGCGGGAACACGCGGTTGCCCCAGACCTTGCGCAGTTCGGCGGCAAGCAGGCTCATTTCCCGTCCCCCTCCCCGAACACGGCCAGGTACACGTCCTCAAGCCCCTGGCCCGGGGCGTATTTTTCGATGAGGGCCGGCACCGGGGCGGCATCGACGATCTGGCCGGCGCGCAGCAAAATCACCTCGGTGGCGACGGTCTCGACATCGCTGACGACGTGGGTGGCGACGAGAATAATGCGGTCGGCCGCCATTTTGGCGAGCAGCTCGCGCAGGCGGACGCGCTCCTTGGGGTCAAGGCCGGCGGTGGGCTCGTCCAGAATCAGCAGTTTGGGGTCGCCGAGCAGGGCGGCGGCCAGCAGCAGCCGCTGCTTCATCCCGCCGGAGTAGGCGGACAGCCGCTTATCCAGCTCGCCCAAAAGGTTGACCGCCGCGGCCACGCGGTCAACCTCGGCCGGGACGGCTTTGCGGGGCAGTTCTTTGAGCGCGGCCATGTAGGCGAGGAAGCGGCGGCCGGTGTAGCTGTCGTACAGGCCCTGCTGCTGCGGCATATAGCCGAGGATGCGGCGGAACCGGATGCCCCGCGCCGGCCGCCCGCACCAGCGGACTTCGCCGGAATCGGCCGCCAGCGTGCCGGTGATGATGCCGATCAGCGTGCTCTTGCCCGCGCCGTTCGGGCCAAGCAGGCCGTAAAGCCCGGGGGTGAGGGTGAGGGAGACGCCGGCGAGGGCGCGCTTTAGGCGGGGGCGCGGGGCGGTCTTTTTGCCGAACGGCCCCCGCCCGGGCGCGGCCTGGGCGTAGGTTTTTTCAAGGCTGTCGATGGTCAGTTTTTCATCCATAGTGCGGGCCTTTGGGATTTGTACGCGGGGCGCGGGGTTAGAAGGCAAACTGGATGGGTTTCAGGGCATCGGCGTTGGAGTTGAGGTAATCTTCCTGCGAGATCAGGGAGTAGACAAAGCCGTAATGGGTGGCGGTCTCCGGTACTTCGCTGTCGGTTATGAGCAGCACGTCGCTGGATGTTTTGCCCAGCATCGTCGCCATGCGGCGGTCGGCGCTGACTTCCTGTCGGATTTTGAGCGGGCGCAGCTCGCCGGTTTTAGTGTTGACGGCGTAACAGCAGTCGTTGGCAATCGAGTAGGAGACATCTGGTCTGCGTTCATAGTATCTCTGTGAGAGCAGAAACCAGTCTCCCATCTTGCCATCCAGATAAGCGGATACGGTGCCTTCGTCGGGCAGCGTTGCAAGTTCGGTTGCCGTGCCGTCGGGAATCGAAACCCGCACCACCTTGCGGCTGTCGCAGTCAAAATAGTACAGGCCATCGTCGCACAGCAGGTCGTAAATCCGCCCGCTGTAGGTGAAGGTACCTACCGGCTCCGAACCGCCGACTGGGATCATCGTGCAGGTGTAGGTAGTCGACCGTTCAATTTCATCGGCAATGTCCTCCCATTCCTGTCCGGGGAAGTCTTCTTCCGATTTTGCGGTATACTGTTCCCGAAGCACACAGTAGCCGCTATCGGTAACGCCCATAAAAAGCGGTTCCGTCCCGCCGATTTGCACCGCGCGCTCATAAAAATCCGTCCGATCGCCGGTGTTTAGGTCAATAAGAATCAGCTTGAGAGTGGCGTTTGTGTCCTCGACATCATCGGGGTTCACCTCATTCAGTGCGCAGACCAGCTGATCGCCATTAGCCGCAAACACCAGTTTCAGCCGCTCGTTTGCGGCAAATTCCACCAGCGTGTGCCGGTCGCTGCCGTCAAGGCCGGCCACATCAATATGGGGGATCGAGCTTTCGCCCGATTCGAACCCATATGCAACGTGTACCAGAAGCAATTTTTCACCACTCAGAAGCGGAAAATATCCGCCTTTTTCGGGGTCAAGCCAGGAAGTGCAGCCCTCGTGATCGTGTGTGCAATTCGGTGCCGCGCAAAGGTAAACTTCCTGCTGGGTGGCGTAATCAATATAGAAAATGTTGCCCCCGACGTCAGCGGTATAAAAAGTCTCATAATACCCCTGTTCACCGCCGCAGCCAAGGATAGAGTAGCCGTCACGGGTCAGATTTGTAAAACCGGTAGCCACAGGGGCACTTACATCCACTGGCTCTGTTGCGGTTTCTTTTGGGGTATCTGTTTCAACAATAGAAGAATTTTGTTCCGTACTCGCAACATCAGAATCGTGCATAGTACAAGCACTAAAGGTGCACATCAAGCCTACCAACGCCAACGAAAAAAGCACCTTTTTTGAATAATGCATGAGAGGGTACACCTCCTATCAGATGGAAAAATTAAGGGAAGCGGTTGAGGGCAGCATATGGCTGTACTCAACCGCTTTATCGTGGGTCAGCGAGTCTCCGACCCAATTAAGTAAGCTTAACCGTAATAGTTAAAACATTCTACCTCGTTCATGAGCCAGAAAGTGGCAAAATGCGCTTAGAACGTCGTATTCCAGTACCAAACGGAGTTGGGGGCATTGTCGCTCTGATAGAAGAACACATCGCTCTGGTCAACTAACGGGTTGCTGTTATCATTATAGAGACGATAACCCGCATAATCTCCTTGGCTCAACCACATTCTGCACTGCCTATAATCGTAGTTGGAAAAATAGAACATTGTATCGTCCGTATTTCCTGCTGTCGCTGCAAGCGTAACAGGGTAGACGCCAGGGCTTACAGCAGTCCGATTCAGATTTACAGCCAAAGTTATACCCCACCCGTCTTGCATGGTAAAAATCTGAGCATAGTTGCCGTTGCCAGTTACACGCCATTGCCACGGTGTAGAGTTGTGGTATCGCTGCGAATCAATTCTTGCCTGGTTATAATTTCCATTGGCGTGTAACGCAGGGCCAGAGGCCGAACCGCATGCATAAAGCCGAATATGTTTTCCGACAGGCGATTCGATCGCCCTTGTTTCCGCAGCCATAGCGGGCGCAGCCAACGCCAAGGCCATCGACAGGGCGAGGCAGGCGGTCATAATGCGTTTGTGCAGTCTTTTCATTGTACAATCCTCCTTACTATTTAGGATTTCTTTCGGGTAAAACACGGTGCGGACAAGGCAACACCTGCGCGCCAGTGTTGCCTTACAAGTTGTGGTCGGCTCCCGGGTGCGCTGACCCTTTCTTGTGATTACACCTTACCATGGGAAGGAGGAAAAAGCTAGAAATCAGTCACAAATGCAAAAAATATGTCACGAATGCAAAAGTTCTTTGTCTTGTTTGCTTAAATCCGTATCGGGCCAATCGGCAAGGAACACAAAACGGCCATCTTCATACGAGATCGTATACTCAGCCTTGTACTTATCCAAAATATCCCTGACATTGCGCAACCCAAAGCCGTGCAGCAGCGGCTCCGCCTTGGTTGTCGGAATCTCGCCGTCCTGTATCTGCACCGGATTGCTCGGGTTGATGATGGATATAGAAAGCGTATCATGGCTGTACAGAATTTGGATGCTGACCCAGCGGTCGGCTTCTTTCAAGGTCTGGCAGGCTTCCAGCGCATTATCGATCAGGTTGCCCAGCACAACCGTCACATCCACCCGCGGCAGCCGCAGGGCCGAAAGATCGTTGACACGGAAACGCAGATCGATGCCAAGCTGCCGGCCCTGATACCCTTTCTGGTTCAGCACCGCATCGATGGCGGCGTTGTGGGTGTTAATCAACAAAATGCGCTCGCTCTGCCGTGCTTTCATCTCGGCCAGATAGGCTTTGGCGTCCTCCACTTCGCCGGTTTCCAGCAGTTCCGAAAGGGTTGAAAGCTGGGCGCGGTAATCGTGGGTCATCTTGCGCTGGCCGGCATACGCCTGGCTCAGCGCTTCGATGTTTTCGTCCTGCACATGGGCGCGGACATCGGCGGCCAGAAGTCTTTCACGGTTGAGGGCGCTTTGTTCAAGGTGGTCAAGCAGCAGCAGCGCCGCCACATCGACCGCATCCAGAATCAGCAGGCAGATTTGCCAGGTCTGCTGCTGGCCGGGGTGGGTATACACCTGCCAGATCACCAGCAGCGTGCCCGCCGGAAACACAGCGGTCAGCGGCACCCAGGCGCGCGTTTGCTTGCCAACGGCCAGCGGCTGGTGGTACTTGCGGATGATAAGCGCAATGGCAAGAAGCACAATGGGACGGATTAAAAACATTGCCGAGTACAGGGGAACATTCCAGACATATTCTTCATACGTCAGATGCAGAATCGCCATGCAGAGTGTATCTGTCCAGTAGGTGGACGAATACAGAATGGCATAGAGCGTCACCACAATAAGCAATCGGCGATCCCAGCGGCTTTCGTATAAAACTGTGCAGATAATGTAATACGTCAAAACTTCAAAAACGATTTTGAACTCATAGCCAAAATTATTGTCAATCAATAGCGAAAATACGGATGATACCGCTATCCCTAGAGCAATAACGCCCCAATAGGCTCTTCCACCTTTTTTGCGTGTTGCGAAAGCGTCAAACAATATGAAGTCGATACAAACCGTAAACGCATTCCCTATCAGGGTAAGCACGCTCCCCCACACTTCTACCATATCTGCGCCGCCTGCCAATCCACAAATTTCTGTTTGTTCTCGCGGTAACTGCGTGCGCTTACGGATAATAGCTCGCCGGTCGACAAAGCGGCCCCTTTCGTTTGCAGAAATTGCAAATAAACCATATTGACCAGATATTGTTTGTGGATGCGCAGAAACCCCTGCGGGCAGAGCAATTCTTCCAGCTGGGACATTGTCAGGCGGGTGTACAGTTCCTTGCGTGACCAGCCGGTCAGGTGCAGGCATTGTTCGTGCCCCCGGCTTTCCACATAGACAAGCGCCTGCACCGGAACCGGGACGCTCTCCCCTTCGCAAAGGATTTCCACTTTCCGCTGCCGCTTTCGGCACACCTTCAATGCATCCGAAAAATAGCCGGGCAGCTTTTGATCGAGATCGGCCTTGGTAAGATACCGGAATGCGTTGACTTCATATCCTTCGGGCGCATATTCGTTGAAGTTTGTCACAAAAATCAGCACGGCTTCGGAATTTTGCGCGAGCATACCGCGGGCTAAATCAATACCGCTTTTGTCGCCCAGATCAATGTCCAGAAAGAGGATGTCGTACTTTACCAGCGCAGCGCTGTTCATCGCCGCAAGATCGGTCAAGCAGTCCACGCTCATGGATTTGGCCGAATATTCCGGCAGCGCCAGAATCCGCTGCGCCATGTCCTGCGCAAAAGCAGCGTCGTCATCACAGATTAAAACACGCACTATAGTTCCCCCTACTTTGGCATAACTGCCCGAATCGGGATGTCTCCTTGTTTTCAAAATAGTGGTTCCTCCATAATTTGTCAATACAGTGTGGTATATTTTCTTACTATATACCATGTTTCTGGAATTGTGGCAAGCATTTTCCACGAATGGACGGGTGGTGGATTGTACACTATAGAGGTGCAAAAGGAGGGGAACGTATATGGTGTATGAATTTGGCGCGCGCCTGTTACAGCTGCGGAAGGCGAAAAACCTGACCCAACAGGCTTTGGCTGACCGCGCCAAAGCCCTTGACCCCGACCTGCTGTTCAGCGCGGCGCTGCTCATCGCCCGGCTTGCGCCGGCCAACAACGCCGCTTTGCACCTGAGCGAAGAAGAGATCGCCGCCATCCGCCCGCGGGCGCTGGCGCGGCTTGCCATAGTGGTGCTGGCCGGGTGCGCGCTGCTGTGCGGCAGCGTTATGTTGGCAAACTGCGTCGCGGTGTCCCTGCTTGCCGTCGCCGCGCTGCTTGTGTTCTCCAATCTGGGTTTGGGAACGCAGTGATGCGTTCCTCCTATATAAACGCCATTGAGAAGGAGGCATCCCGATGAAACCGAAAGAATCCCTTGCCGACCGTCTGGCCCGCGAGGCCGCACAATCCATCGTCCGTCACGAAATCCTCGGCTGGCCGCCGGATTCGCCGTGGGGCACTTACCAACCCCACCGCCCCGAAGCGCCGCTGCCGCAGCCGAAGGACAAAAAGTAAACCGAACCTCCTGCTTTCCCCCGCGCCCGTCGCTTTTGCGGCGGGCGTTCGCTGTTATGTCCTTCTGTATTCAGCAATACGCCCTATCACCGTAGCGCCGGCAGCTCAATCATCTGCCCTTCTACGCCGGCTTCAAAGTCAGCTTTTGAAACCACGCTAAACTGGTCAAGATAGCATACCGCATCCACAAGACCATACTGATCAGCATTTGGCAATGAGCGCTCCACAATCGCTTGCTGAATCAACAGTTGATCGCCAAAGGCCGCGACAAGTTGATTCATTTTCTCTCTGGTCTGTGGATATTCAACCCCTGTCAGTTCGCCGGTCTCAATATCGTATAAACATTCTACTGGCGTCTCATCTTTTTCAATTGTCAGGCAAAATGTCTGATCGTACAGCGGAAGAATGCCGCATACAATTTCGTTTGATTTAGCGGTGGGTGAGGTAAACGACATTTCCTGTCCGGTCAACAGGTTTTTGCAGGTGATTTGATTATCCGCCTGCGTCATTCCGCAGAGATAAGGGTCGTGGACAACATAAGAAACTTCTAACCCGTCATAGGGTTTGCACAGCGCGTTCGCCTCTGCCGCAGCGGCCAGATCACCCCCGGAATTGAGGTCGTACATAAACAGAAACGTTTTACTTGCGTTACCGGCGTTGGTTACATAAACAAGTTGGTTCCCAACCGTCGTTATAGCTGAATAATACGAGGAAGCAGGGTATGTTAAGAGTTTTTCTCTTTCTCCGTTTTGCAGGTCAATTTGCTCAAGCGTCAGCATCGCATTTCCATTTTTGTCCAAATGCTGAATTTCCGCCAAGATTGTGCCATCGCTGCCAAAGGCACGGCCGTAAAACGATTCACCACTTTGTAATTCCAAAATCGTCCGGCGTTCTGCGCCATCAAGAGAAAGCTCTATCAAAGCCGGTGGCTGCTCCGTTGTACCAGTAGTACGGAACAAATACAGTTTATCTTGATAAAACGCCAACGAATAACTGAAAAAGCCATCTGTAACAGGCAAATAGGAAGTGCATCTATCAGAATCATGGGTACAGTTTGGGTCAGAACACAGGAAAATTTCTTGCTGCGTTTGCATATCAATATAACAGATGCTGGTACTGGCAGGGTAAATATTTTGCAGCAAATATAAACCGTTCGGCGCAGCAACATAGGTAGATAGAAAATCGTTGTATGCAATATGGCTGATCTCTGCCGCTGCCGAAATCGGCTCAGCCTGCGGCGGGACGCTCTTCTGCGCACTCTCCGGCTCTGAACACGCTGTCAGGCATAGCAAAGCCAACCCCAAAAGAGTCCCGGCTTTCACACGCTGTCCCATAAAGCCCTCCTTCATCCGGTGCCCATGCTCTGCCGCTGTGCCGGCCTTGGCCACCTCCGGTTCTTCTGGGAATAGCGTACCATCCAAATGTATCCAAGTCGTACCAAATAAATATCCCCCGGCGAAGCCGGGGGTTTTGCACAGACGGGTGAAACCCTGG
>DSTMR04002__coassemble_765_pt1 | contig 40113 bp, 32 predicted proteins | sample DSTMR04002__metabat2_high_PE_039 | metagenome-assembled genome bin DSTMR04002 | reverse complement strand
TAATGCCTAATATTCACAGCCCCCACAATTATATTTCGCTGTTCGTCTATACAAAAGAAAGTAGAATCAGGAACAAATCCGTCCTTAGGCTCATCTGTGTCTAAATTACTTAAATAATCATCAAAATCATCGAAACTATTTTTAAAAATAGCCCATGGCGAATGATTTGTATCATGAGTATCATTATATTCTTTCCATTCTTTGAGCATATCAATAATCTGTTCCTTATATTCGTAACTTCCTTTTATCAATTTTAACGCCATAAAATATCCTCCATAAATTTTGATTGTTGTTGACTTTATTATACTACATTGCCTATCTAAAAGATAGCGTATCTTACCCGCACCAGCATGGCCGAATAAAATCCCCCGCAAACGTTTGAAGGATATCCCCGCCCGCCAAACCCCGTCAAGGCGCGGCGGCTGTCGATTTTCCTTGCGTTTGATCGGCTTGCTTGGTATAATGATACTATGTATAAGACCCGGCGCTTTGGATTGTGCCCGGGCAAGTATTCGAAAAGGCGGGGGAATCATGCCGAAGATTGACGTGACCAAATTTATCGAGCAGAGCGGCATCCGCAAGGCACGGTTCGGCGGGTACGAAACGCTGGACGTTCGCCAGGCCATGCAGGCTTTGTGTACCGAGTATGAGCAGCGGCTCAGCCGGGCCGAAGGCCATGCCCGCACGCTGGCCCAGCAGAACACCGCGCTCGAACAGCACTGCCAGACCCTGGCGGCCCAGAACCGCCGCCTGGCTGAGCAGAGCGCCGCCCTGGCCGGAAACAGTGAAGCCTACGCCCGCCAGCGCACCGAACTGGATACCCGGCTTTCCAGCCTGAAAGAGAAGAACCATTCGCTGAGCGACCAGAACGCGGTGCTTCAGCTGAAAAACGCCGACCTGCAAAAGGAAAACGCATCCCTCAAAGAACGGGCCGAACAGGCGGAGGCCGCCTTGCGTTTGAAAGGCCGCGCCCTGGATGAGGATCGCGAAGCGCTGGCCGCTGCCCGCCAGCAAAAACTGGACGACGCCGCGGCTGAAGCCCGTGCGATTGTGGACAAGGCCCGCCGCCAGGCTGAAGAGACCGCCGCGGATGCCCGCCTGCAGGCTGAAGCCGTGCTGGATACAGCCAAAGAGCAGGCGCACGCCCAGGCCCGCCGCCTGGTGGAGGCCGCGGCGGCCGAAGCCAATGAGGTGCAGAACGCCCATCAGCTCCGCCTGAACAGTATGCGAGAGGAAGTGCGCAGCCTGGAACAGCGCCGCGAACAGCTGATTGTGTTTTTGAACCGCATGGCGCGGGAACTTATGCAGGTGGAGGGAACGGCCAAGAGCGAAACGGCCGAACCCGCCCCCCTGCCTGACCCTTCGCCCGCGCTGCCCGAACTGCAGGAAGTACCCACCCCGCCGGTGGAACTGGACCTTGGCCCCGAGGCGATCGCCCGCGCGGTGGATGAACTGCGCGCCCAGGCTGCCGCCGAGGAGGACAGCCCGGAACCGGATGCCGAGCCTGCGAAAGCGGAACCGCCGGCTGCCACGGCCAAACCTGCGCCTGAAGACCATGACCCCACCCGCCAGACCGGCCCGGCGCTGACCGAAGTGCCGGGGGCGATCTTCTCCTCCCCGATTGTGCGGCAGGAAAACGAGGTGCAGCCGGATGAAACCCCGCCGACGGCCGGCCCGCGCACCCCGGTGCTGCCGGTACTGGCCGATGATGAGGAGGATGCGCCCCCGCCGGACGCCCCGGCGGATGGCCGCCGCGAACGGGTGGTGCGTGCGCTGCGCGCGCTGCACCGCCGCCTGCATTGACACCCAACCAAAGGAGGCTCCCTTGCCGTCCGTATCGCGCTTTTTGCGCCGGCTTGTGTCCGCCGCCGCTGTAGCCCTCTGCCTGCTGGCAGGGGGCTATTCGGCATCTGCGCTGGAAGGCCCGGCGCTGCAATTTTCTATTGAACAGGTATACGCCAACCTGCCGGAACTTGATATCTTTGTCACGGCGGCGGATGAAACCGGCCAGCCGATGGACCCTGCGCTTGTGCAGGGGGCCGGGGTGGAAATTTCAATCGGGGAAAAGCGCATCCCCACCGGCAACATCGCGTTTGCAAACGAGCCGATCTGTTACCTGCTTGTGGTGGACAACAGCGATGCGATCGACCCGGAGATTTTTGCGCAGACCAAGGCGACGCTGCGCAGCTTTGTGCGCGGAAAATCTGCGCGCGACCAGGTTATGCTGTATACGACAGCCGGCGGCCCGGCCTGTGTGCTGTCTGCCACCGACGATGTCAGCGCTGCGCTGCGGGCCATCGCGAATCTGCGGCAGGCCGGCGGCGCGGCCGATGTGGCGGCGCTTGCCGGGATGGTGTATGCGGATGTACACAGTGCGTACCAAAGCCTGGCGCCGCGCAAATGCCTGTTTTTCTGCACCGATACCGCGCAGCTGCTGTCAAACCCTGCGCTGCTGGCCGGCCTGGCAGGTGATGCAACAGCGGGGCTGAATATGGCAGTCAGGGCTTTTGCGACCGGCCCGGAGAGCGCCCTGGCCTCGGCGCTGGCCGGCATGAGCGGGGGAAAGGTTGTGGCAACCGAAGCCGAAGGCCTGGCCGATGCGCTGCGCGAGGCCCAGGCTTCGCTTGCCAACGTGCTTGAGTTCAAAACCGAACTTGCCGCATCCTTTGCAGGGGAGCGGCTTGATACCCTGACCGTTGCGGTGCCAAGCCTTGGCACCGCCGTGCAGGCTTCGGCCACCGTCTATATGGGACACAAGCTCACCGCCCCTGTGGTGGAAACGGTGACACTGACCGGCCGGGATACCCTGACCCTGACCTTCAACCAGGCGGTTGGCAACGCCGACAGCGCCCGCCGCTACCGGCTGCGCAGCGCCGATATCTGGGGCTGGTCGCCGGCCATACGCTCGGTCGTTTTGAGCGAGGACGGCCGCACCTCTACCCTGACCGTCGCCCCGCTCTACGACGGGGACTATACCTTGCAGCTGCACGAGGTTGCAAGCCGGATCACCCCGGCCAACCTCAGCGACAGCGGTGCTGCCGTGACCTTCACGGTCAGCGGCTACCCGCCTGACAGCCGGTTTTACTGGGAACGCTTCCGGCTGCCGGTGCTGCTGCTCGGCGTACTGTTGGTGGCGCTGGCCGGGCGCAGCGCCTGGCAGCGCCGGCAGGACCGCGCGGCGGAACAGCAGGCCGAAGCCGAGCATCTGCTGGCATCGGCCGATGAAACGGCCGATGCGCTGCCGGCCCGCTGGCTGACGCTCTACCTGCGCACCCGGCGTATGGTGGCCGAAACCCGCTGGACCGGCAAAGTGCGCGGCAGCCTGCTGATCGGCAGCGACGCCGCGCAGTGTGACCTCTGCCTGGAGGACGCCCGGGTGGCCCCGCAGCACTGTATCCTCTGGCTTGAAGGGGACAGGGTGCTGCTCACACCGCTGGGCGGGGCGGCTGTCCATGTGGGGGAGGCGCGGATCGCCGATGCCACCACCCTGCGCAACAACGACGTCATTCGCCTGGGCCGCACGACGCTGCGGGTGGTGTTTTGAGGAAGAGTTTAGAGCTTCGAGTTTAGGGTTAAGATGCGGTGCGCCTTCGGCGCGATTTTAAAAAGGACCGGAAACCTGCCGATGCGTTTTGAGAGCGCAGCGCGATCCACCATATCTAAACGCTAAACACTTGAATCGAAAATCCTCTGGATACAAAGGAGTCTGCGATGAAGCTGACCAAATGCGAAAACGGACATTTTTATGACGGGGACAATTTCCCCGCCTGCCCCTACTGTGACCCGGCCCTGCAGGGCGAGAGCGGCATTGTGCAAGCCGGAACCGCAGCCCCGGCAGCAACGCCTGCCGCGGCAGAAGGGCCGGTAGCAGGCTGGCTGGTGGCGGTGGCAGGCCCGGGCCGCGGGCGGGATCTGCGCATCGGCGAAGGGCGCAACTATCTCGGCCTTTCGGCCGAGGGCGCGCCCCAGACCCTCAGTGCCGACGCTCCGCTTTCGGTGCGCATCGCGATCGTCTCCTACGACCCGAAAGATGTAAGCTTTACGCTGCTGCCGGGTTCGGCCAGCGAACTCTGTTACCGCAACGGCGCCCAGCTGCTGACCCCGCAGCCGCTCGCGGCCGGCGATACCGTCGCCTTTGGCAAGGTAAAGATGCAGTTTGTGCCGTTCTGCGGCAGCTTCCTGCCAAGGGGGTGGCATGATGGCCAGTGAAATTGTCCTGCTTGTGACCGAGCAGCGCAACCGCCAGCGCATTCTGCTGCCGGCGGCCAAGGCCCCCTGCAGCTTTGGCCGCGGGCCGCGCTGTGACTATGTGCTGCGCCGCAACAATGTCGGCGACAGGCAGTTCACGCTGCTGTGCCAAAACGGAACCTGGCAGCTGCGGGATGATGGCAGCGGCTTTGCCACCTGGTACAACAACCGCTACCTCCACACCGGCGAGAGGGTGCCGCTGCAGGAGGGCGATGTCATAGGCCTGAACACCGACGGCGACAACGCCACCCAGGAAATCACGTTTCGGGTGCAGGAAATCCGCGCGGCGGCCGATGTCGGAAGCCTGCGCGCCGAGAGCGAGGACGACCCGGTTTTGCGCGAAGTTGACCTGCGCCGCAAGCGCCGGCTGCTGATTGGCCGCGGAGAGGACTGCGATGTTATCCTCGCCTCCGACCGGGTCTCCCGCCACCACTGTGAGATTGTGTATGAGGATGGCCACGCCGAGGTGCGGGACCTTGGTTCGACCAACGGCACCTACCTGAATGGCCAGCGGGTGCGCGCCGCCCTGCTGCCGGACGGCGGCATCATCAATGTGCCGACCCAGGTTTTTGCCTATGCAGGCGGGGTGCTGCACTACCATGAGCACCAGCAGGGCATCAGCGTCCAGCTTTTGAACCTGCGCAAAACCGTCAAAAACCGCAATACCGGCGAGCCGCTCGATATTGTGGACGGCGTTTCGCTTGAGATTGAACCGAACAGCTTTGTCGTGCTTGTGGGCGGTTCCGGGGCCGGCAAATCCAGCCTGCTGACCTGTATCACGGGTTCGGCGCCCTGCACGGCCGGCAGCGTCTGTTTTGACGGCATCGACACCCACGGTAACCGCAATGCTTTCGACGATGTCGTCGGCTATGTGCCGCAGAAGGACATCATGCATGACAACCTGACCGTTGAGCAAAGCCTGCTCTGCACGGCGCGGCTGCGCATCGCCCATGACGCGACCCGCGCCGAGCTCAAGGCCGCCGTCGCCCATGCGATTGCGGCGGTTGACCTGCAGGGGCGGGAAAAAACGATGATTGCGAACCTTTCGGGAGGGCAGAAAAAGCGGGTGTCCATCGCGATGGAGCTGTTGGCCAGCCCGCGGCTGCTGATTCTGGATGAGCCGACGAGCGGCCTTTCGCCCGACCTTGACCGCAGCATGATGGAACTCTGCCGCAAGCTCAGCCATGAAAACTGCACGGTGCTGATGGTCACACACAACATGTCCAACATCAACCTCTGTGATAAGGTCGCCTTCCTCGGCGTCGGCGGGGTGCTGTGCTACTACGGCCCGCCTGAGGAGATGGACGCCTACTTTGGCGTGGCGCTGACAAGCGACATCTTTGAAAAACTGCGTGACCCTGAACAGATTGAAACCTACCGCTGCCAGTACTTTGCTTCCCCGGCGTTTAACCGGCTGGTGGCGCGCTGGCCGGCGGCCGCCGAGGAGGCCGACAAACGATGCAGGAACTAAGCGCTTTTTTCCGCCAGCTGCGGGTGCTCATCGCCCGCAATTTCCAGCTGATCTTTAACAACAAGCTTGTGCTGGCCAGCCTTCTGCTGCAGGCCCCGCTCATGGTCGGGGTCATTGCGCTGGTGGGCGACCCGGACTGCTTTACCTCCAACCTGATTGATGTTGGCAGCCGTACCGTCCTCTTTATTCTGGCGGCGGTGTCCAGTTTTATGGGGCTGCTCAATTCCTACCGCGAAATCTGCAAAGAGCGGGAGATCATCTTCCGTGAGGCGAGCGTCGGGGTCAGCCTGGGGGCGACGGTGCTTGCTAAAATGGTCACCCTGGCCCTCATCAGTCTTGTGCAGGCTGCCATTTTGACGGCCGGTTTCGTGCGGGTGATCCATGTACCGCAAAACGACCTGCTGCTGGATACCGATTTTGAGCTGTACATCACGGTGCTCCTGATCTTGCTCAGCTCGGCGTCGATGGGGCTGCTTGTGTCGGCGGCATTCAAAAACAGCGAGTCGGCGATACTGTTTGTGCTTGTGCTGATTATTGCACAGGTTGTTTTCAGCGGGGCGCTGTTCCCGGTCAGCGGCGCCATGACAGCCATTGGCTACCTTGTCACCTGCCGGTGGGGGATGGGGGCGTTTGGCGCCTCCACCGACCTCAACAGCCGGCTGGTCTGGCTCAATGTCGGGCTGGACAGCCCCATGTACAACGCCACGGTGCCAAACCTTATACATTGCTGGCAGATGCTCGGCCTGCTCAGCGTCGTTTGCCTCATCGCCGCCTGGCTTGTGCTCAAAATCGGATTTGCACGGCGGAAAGGATGAGATTTTTCAAAGCAAAGCAGCCCCGGCCGTACAGGCAGGGGCTGCTTTGCTCTTGGCAATTTGTCAGCTGTTTGCGTCAATGATTCTGAGCTCTTCCGCGCTCAGGGCGGGGCTGTTCAGCACCTTCAAATCGTCAAGCAGCTGTTCGGGCCGGCTGGCGCCGACCAACACACTGGTCACGGCGCCGTCGCGCAAAATCCAGCGCAGCGCCATCGTGGCCAGGCTTTCGCCGCGGGCGGCGGCCAGATCGTTGAGCGCACGGATCTGGGCCAGCCGTTCGTCGGTCAGGGCGCTGTCGTTCAAAAAGCGGCCGTCGGTGCGCATCCGGCTGTCCGCCGGAATGCCGTGCAGGTAGCGGTCGGTCAAAAGGCCCTGGGCCAGCGGGCTGAACGCGATGATGCCTTTGCCCAGCTGCACGGCTGTGTCTTTGAGGCCGTTTTTCTCGATCGTGCGGTCAAAGATCGAATAGCGGTTCTGGTTGATGACGAACGGGCAATGCAGTTCGTCCAGAATTGCGGCGGCTTTTTCCATCGTCGGGCCGTCGTAGTTTGAAAGCCCGGCATACAGCGCCTTGCCGCTGCGCACAGCCTGGGCCAGCGCGCCCATCGTCTCTTCCAGCGGGGTGCCAGGGTCCATACGGTGGTGGTAGAAGATATCGACATAGTCGAGCCCGAGCCGGCGCAGGCTGGCGTCCAGGCTTGCCAGCAGATACTTGCGGCTGCCGCCGTCGCCGTAGGGGCCTTCCCACATCCCGTAGCCGGCCTTGGTCGAAATCAGCAGTTCATCGCGGTGGGCGGCCAGGTCTTCGCGCAGGATGCGGCCGAAGTTGCGCTCGGCCGCGCCGGGCTCGGGGCCGTAGTTGTTCGCAAGGTCAAAGTGGACGATACCGTTGTCAAAAGCGGTCAGCACAATCGCACGCATCGTGTCATACCGCGCGGTGTCGCCGAAATTGTGCCAGAGCCCGAGCGAGAGCTCTGGCAGCCGCAGCCCGTTTTTGCCGCAGTGGGGGAACTGCATCGCATCGTAGCGGGTGGGGGAAGGGATGTGCATGGGAATGCCTCCTTCTTGATCGTGAGGAATTGGGAGTTGGGAACTGTGGTGGATCGGCGGTCGCGCCGCCCTCTTCACACCGTCTCCACCGTGAAAGCTGCGACGCTGCACGGGGGCATCGTGGCGGTGAAGCCGCCTTCGCAGAGCTGGGCGGCGAGCGCACGGGGCGCAACCGCCGCCGGCGCTTCAAAGGTGTTGTGCGCGTCCGGCGCGCCGGCGAGCACCTGGGCGCTGACAGCCGCCGGCTTTGCCCCGCCGATGCGCCAGGTGAGCGGGGCCGGCTCGGTATCGCTGAGGTTTGCGATGGTGATGAGGATTTTGCCGTCCGCCTGGCGGCTGGCCGAGACGTGCAGGTTCGGCACCGCAAGCTCCTCCTGCTCAAGGGTCTTGGTCTCGATATAGCTTTCAAGCTGCCGGGCGTCCTGGTGGGGTTTGTACATCGCAAAGACATGGTAGGTCGGGGTCAACAGCATTTTGTCGCCCTCGGTCAGAACCATTGCCTGCAGCACGTTGACGACCTGGGCGATGTTCGCCATCACGACGGTATCGCAGTGGTTGTTGAAGATGTTGAGGTTGATCGCCGCGACCAGGGCGTCCCGCATTGCGTTCTGCTGATAGAGGAAGCCGGGGTTGGTGCCGGGTTCCACGTCAAACCAGGTGCCCCATTCATCCACGACAAGGCCGATCGACTTGCCCTTGGCAAACTGGCGAATGATCCGGCTGTGGTTTTCCACAAGCTCTTCCATAAACAGGGTCTTGTGCAGCGTCGAGAAATACTCTTCTCGGGGGAAGCCGGTCGCCGCGCCTTTGTGGTGCCATTCGGCCAGCGGGCGGGTGTAATAGTGCATGCTTACGGCGTCGATGGTGTGGCCGGCGCGCTCGACGACGGTGCGGGTCCAGTGGTAATCGTCCTCGCTCGCACCGGAAGCGATCTTGTACAGCGGGACGGCCGGGTCATACCCGCGCAGGAAGGTGGCGTACTGGCGGCAGAGGTCGGCGTAATATTCGGCCCGCATGTTGCCGCCGCAGCCCCATGCTTCGTTGCCAATGCCCCAGTACCGCACGTTGAAGGGGGCTTCGGCCCCGTTTTCGCGGCGCAGATCGGCCATCGGGGAAACGCCGGGCATGTTGCAGTATTCAACCCAATCGGAAAATTCCTGCACGGTGCCGCTGCCCACATTGCCCGAAAAGTACGGTTCGCAGCCGATCGCGCGGCAGAGCTCAATGAATTCATGGGTTCCGAAGGCGTTATCCTCGGTCACGCCGCCCCAGTTGGTGTTGACGATGGTTTTGCGGTTTTCTTTGGGGCCAATGCCGTCACGCCAGTGGTAGGTGTCGGCAAAGCAGCCGCCCGGCCAGCGCAGCACCGGCACGCCGAGCGCCTTGAGCGCGGCCACGACATCGGCCCGCAGGCCGCCGTCCCTGTTGGCGACGCCGCCATAGATGCAGCGGCCCAGATGCTCCGAAAACTGGCCGTAGATGTTTTTGTTGATGGTGCCGACACTCTGGTTGGCGTTGATGAACAGAAAAGACATACAAACCTCCGTGATGACGTTCAAACGTCAAGAATTTTGGTTTCGAATGCGCCCAGCGCGGCGTTGAGCGCCCCGGCCGGGGTCGGAACGGTGGCGGTGCGCGGTGCGTCGGCATTGTTGATGAGCACAAGCTTGCCGGCAGCGGGGAAGAAGGCTGCTTCCACCTCGGGGTCGCTGGGCAGGTAATCGGCGGTCAGCGGCTGGCCCGTAGCCCACAGCAGCAGGTTCAGAAGCATCCGGGCGTTGGCGGGGCTGTATTCGAACCCGGCCAGATACAGGCCGCGGCCTTTGCCGAAGGCGTGGGTGGCGATTGCCGGCATACCGCCGACTTCGGCCAGCACGCGGGTGTCTCCATCGGTCAGGTAAAGGTTGTCGTGGGTCTTAAGTGTTGCGCCGCGCGGGATCAGCCCGTTGACAGGCTTCGGTTCAACCGGCCAGCGGCCGTGGCATACCCGCGCGCCGGTGTCCTCGTCGATGCCGAGCACACGCGCCATGCGGAAGAAATCACCGTAGCCGGCCGTGGCCGAAGGCTCCTCAACCCCGAGGAAAACGCCGCCGGCGGCCACCCACTCATGCAGTTTGGCCACAAGGTCGGGGTTTTGCCAGGCATCTCCGCCGCTCCAGGCGGTGCCGGCGCGGCCGGCGTTGATGACGACATCCACGCCGTCAAGCTTGCCTTCGAGCACATCGTCAAAGCAGAGGAACCTGGTCTCAACCGGCAGGCCGGCCAGCGCTTCGTTGATGTGGATCAGGGTGTGCATATAGGTTTCATGGAAATGGCCGGACAGCGTCCAGGGCCGCAGGCCGCCCCAGCTGTGCAGTACGGCCACGGTCAGCGGCATGGCGGCGACCGGGCCGGCTTCGTGCAGCGCGCGCAGCGTGCGGAACTCATCGGCCACATCGGCAATGTACTGTACAAAATCCGGGAAATCCTCAAGCAGGTGCAGGTAACCGCCCAGGCCGATGCGGTCGATCTTGGCGCGCAGCAGCGCGCGGCGCACATGGTTCCAGTAGCCTTTGGCGTCGCGGGTCGGGTCTCCGCCCGGCGCAAAGGTCGGCGCGCCGCCAAGGCCCACCGGGAAGAGGTAGGGGTGCAGCCGCAGTTCATGCACCGGGGCGTTCACGCCGGCGCACATCCGCGCCTCATAGCCGGAAAAGACACATTTGATGATGCCGTCAAAGCCGAACTGCTCAAAATACGGCCCGTAAGGTTCGACGCCGACCCAGCTGTCATCATAAAAGACATAGGCCTTTTTGCCATAGCTGTGCACAATATCAACAAGTTCCCGCCCGAAGTCGGCCACAAACCGCTGGGTGAAGAACATGTACTCCTGCTTGTGGAGCGAAGGCGGCATATGGGTGACCTGGAAATTGCCCTTGTTGATGAAATCCTCGGCTGTCAGCGGGTAGCCGTGCTCGGCCTCGAAATCTTCCAGCGCCTGTTCCGATACGGTGAAATCATAGCTGCCCCAGTCGGTAAAGAGCGAGCGGTTGCGCGTGTCTGAACCCCAGATCCAGACAAAGTTGTAAAACATGCTGGTGAACCGCACAACGTTGGTGTCGGGGTGTTCCTCGCACCATCTGTGCAGCCAGGTTTTCAGGTATTCACGGGCGACCGGGGTGCGCGGGTCAACCGGCATCAGGTGTTCCTTCTGCCAGTTGTTGGTGACATGGTTGTACATCGAGATCTCTTCCCAGATGCGATAGGCCAGGAAGCTGACGGTGTACAGGTGCCAGGGGGCGGGGTCGTCAATCACGACACAGCCCGAAGCGGCGTTCCAGTGCCAGGCATCACGCGGGAGCAGGCAGCCGGCCGTGCGGTCCCACACCTGCCAGCGCGGCAGCGCGCGGGGCCCGTCATTGACCCGGAACTGTTCGGTGAAAAAGTCGGCCAGCAGCTCGATTGAAAGCGCGCCGCCTTCAGCCGGGCGGGGACTGGTGGAAAGGAAGGTCTGCTGCAGACATTCGGGGTGGGCTTTGGCCCATTCGTTGTGGTCGCGGATGATGCAGATGGTGGAGTAGATGTCGTACCCGGCGGTTAAAATCTCATCCGAAAGCTGGGTGCCGTCGCTGTCACGGATCACATCGGCGCCCCAGCGCTTGGCCAGCTGCAGGGTCAGGGCCTCGCAGCCGGCTTCGCCGGGCAGGGTAAAACCGCCGGAAGTCGGGATATTCATAGTCGATTCGCCTTTCTTTGGGTGAAATGAGGGGGTCGGGTTTGCCTGTTCGGCGGGAATACGGCCGTTCAGATCTTTACCCGCCTGCAGACCGCAACGGCCTGGGCGCGGGAAAGCGGGGCGCCGGGTTCGGCAGGCAGGTCTTCGGGCAGCAGATTGGCCGAACGCGCCCGCGCCACTACCCCGCCGGTGCCGGGCACCGTGCAGCGGATCGCGTAGCCGGGCATCAGAACAGCCAAAAACTCACCCAGCGTTACGGCCCGGGCCGGGTGCAGGCAGCCGTCCGCCCCCCAGGCCGGAGGGATCAGGTTGTTTTGCACCGCGCACTGTACGGCGCCGGCAAACGGGCTTGCGCCGACCACATCGGCAAACGGGCTTCGATACCCGTTAACCGGGAACAGGTGCAGCGCCGTCGTGACCAGGCTCAGCGCATCGGCGCGGGTGAGCGGGGCGGCGTCGTCATAGCCGGCGTAAGGGTCGCCGGCAGCGGGCTGCTTCAGATCGGCCGGCGGCGCCAGCGGCTCACGAACGCCGCAGGGGAGCCAGGGGCCGCGGGCCGGCGGCTGAACGCCCAGGATTCTGCCCAGCGCGCCGCCGATGAACCCGGCGGCTTTGTAAGCACCAAAATCGTTCGGGTGGGTGTAGTCGCCGGGGTAAAACCAGGCCTTGCTGGCCTCCCGCCCGTCGGCCTTGATCGCCTGCATTGCATAGGCGTGCAGATCGATGACAGGGGTGCTGGTTTCGGCGCCCAAGCGGAAAACGGCGGCCGCATAGTCGGCCAAAAGGTCGTTGTAACGGGTTTCGTCGGCCCAGCTGTTGCGGGCCAGCGGGGTCACCAGCACCGGCGCCGCGCCCTTGCGGCGGATACGCTCAATATAGCGGCGCATCCGCTCGGTATAGCCGCCTTCGGCGGTAAGGTGGGGCAGTTTCTGGTCGTTGTGGCCGAACTGCAGCAGCACCCAATCGCCGGGGCGCAGCCGGGCTTCCACAATCGCCCAGTGGCCTTCTGTTTCAAAGGTTTCGGTTGTCAGGCCGGAGTGGGCATGGTTTGAAACGCAGAACCCTTCAGGCAAAAACCAGCCAAGCATCTCGCCCCAGCCGGCGTACGAGGTAAACGGCGCGTAGGGCACGGCGGCGCTCTGGTCTGTCACGGTGGAATCGCCGAGCAGAAACACCCGGCGGAGGGTTCCAGGCGCGCTTTCCACCCGCAGGCGGCGCAGCCCGGCGCCAACCGCCGTCACATCCACGGCAGGGTTCAGCCAGGGGTCGGTGTCGCCTTCAGAGATCAGCGGCACAACGTCCAGGACAAAGGGGACTGTGATTTGTTCGCCTGCGGCCAGTACGCCGCGCCAGGCCAGGCGGCGGCGCCCCACAAAGACAAGCGCCTCGCCGCCTTCGCCGCAGATGGTTACCTCACCGGTATAGAGCCCTTCGCCCGGCACGTCGGCCTTGTACCAGACCGGCAGCCTGCGGCCGGCGGCATCCGCGGCCGGCAGGGCCGGCTGCGGCGCGGCGAACACACTGCCGTCCCGCCGCACCACGCCCGAAACCGGGCCGCGGTACCACCACATCGGCTGCCAGCCGGCCTGGTGCATCGGGGCGCGCAGGCCGGGGTAGTCCAGCATGACCGCGCCGGTCACAAAACCGCTGCTGCCCGGCCCATGCCAGAGCGCATCGGCCCCCGGGGCTGCAAAGTCGGCCGAATCATGGTATTCCATCGGAACGAACCTCCCAGATGTTCAAATGAAGCGGGCGCACAGGCCGAAGACGGGCCGTGCGCCCGGCGGTGTTGCCGCCCGCTTACAGCGCGCCGTCACTGCGGATGTTGTCGTAATTCAGCACGCCGGCAAAGAAGGCGAGCGCGAGCCCCTGGCCCCAGCCCTGAATCCAGTCCCGGCTGATGCCGCGGTAGCCTTCGCGGTCTTTCATCACGGCGGTGCCGCCCGAGACATTCATGACCCGGCCGTCCGGGCTGACGTTTGCAAGCAGGCCGGGGATACTTTTGTTGATGTACTTGATGTGCAGCGGGTTGCCCTTGGCGATCATCGCGGCCGCAATGCCGGCCGAAGCGCTGATCTCTTCATAGCTTTCGGGGTCGTCGATGATGGTGCGCCAGAGCCCGTCCTCGGTCTGGTGAAGTTTGAGGGCGGCAAGCTGATCGTTCAAACTGCCGACAACATCCAGGTACTTCGGGTAGAGGTAGCATTCGGGCAGGCGCAGGCCGACCTGGCTCATCGTGTAGGCGGCCCAGGCATTGGCGCGGCCCCAGAACATCCCCGACATATGGTCGCCGGTGATGTTGTTGTAGCCGTGGTAGTAAAGCCCGGTGGCGGGGTCCTGCAGATACTTGATGTGCCAGTAATACTGGTTCAGCGCATCGTCAATCAGGGTTTGGTCGTTCAGCAGAACGCCCATCCGCAAAAGGAAGAAGGCCGCCATAAAGAGGGTATCCGCCCACGCCTGCTCGGGGAAATCGTTGTTGGCCGAGACGGTGTGCTGCAGCACATGGTCGCCGAACCGCAGTGCTTCCTTTTCAAGGTAATCAACCTTGCTCTTGGCAATATTGAGGTATTTCTCGTCCCCGGTGTGCTGGTACAGGGTAATCAGGCAGTGGCCCATCGAGCAGGTGTTGACCGTCCAGGTCGGCAGGCCGAGCTCAATGTATTCATCGACCCGGTCTTTGACGAGCTGGAGATAGCGCTCGTTCTTGGTGACCTCATAGGCTTCGCAGATGCCGTAGTAGGCGACGCCGCAGGGCCAGTCCCAGGTCATGTCCATCCGCATTGTGCGGTCAACAATTGCATCGATCGTCTTTTCGATCTGCTGCTTGTCGTAAATCAATCCAGCCATACTAGATACTCCTTTTTGTTTCGGCGGTGCGCCGCCGTTCGTTATCATCATTATATAAGGCCATTGGGGCTGGCGCAAGTGTCATTTGCCTGCCTGGTGACCGGTAAAATCGTGTTGCTTCGTGTAATATTCTGACACGGGAGATTCTTTGCAAAAAAAGCGCGGGGCCGCCTTGCAGCAGCCCCGCGCGCTCAGCGATTGCTGTGCTGTACGGTGATGGTATTATTCGGCGTAGATGACCGAACCCGCGTCGATCAGCTCCTGCTTTTCATCAAGGATGTCCTGATAGCCGGCGTCGAGATACTCCTGACAATATTCCTCATAGGTTGCGTCGAAGTCTTCGGGCGCGGCGGTGATGCAGGCAACATAGGCTTCCTGCCACAGGGCCTTCAGGTCGGCGGTGTAGTCGGCGCTCGATTCAACAACCGAGGTGAAGATCGGGCTGATCAGGCCGGCGTCCTCGTTGGCTTTGCACATATCGTAGGACTGCTGGATCAGATCTTCGTAGCCGGCGGGGGCCAGCAGGCTCTTGTTGGCGGTCAGATCCATCTCCTCGTCGCCGTAGGTGATCGATTCGACCACCAGGCACCAGTAGTCCTTGTTCTGGTTCTGGGACAGAGCGGCCTCGCCGGTGTAATCGGCCACGAGGGTGTTGATGCCATCCTCGCCCACGGTGTAGGTTTCGCCCTCAACGCCATACTGCATGTAGGTCAGGTTCTCGGGCTGGCTGAGCCATTCCAGGAACATGTAGACCGCGGCGCGCTCCTCGTCGGTGGACTGGGAGTTGATGCCCATGATCATGCCGTAGCTCGGGTATTCATAGTAGTACGGGGTGTAGCCTTCGGCCACGATGCTCGGGGTGGAGTTGAGGATCGCCACCTCGGCGTCGGGGTCGTTCGCCAGCAAACTGGTGAAGACGTCGGTGCCGTTGGACATATAGAAGCTGTAGGTGCCGCATTCGCCCGAGACAAACTTGCCCTTTTCCATCGCGTCGTCGGTGGTCAGGTAGAAGTTCGGGTCCAGCGTGCCGGCGTTGTACATTTCATTGAAGGCGCGCAGGTAGTTTTCGGTGGCGCTCCAGGTGAAGGGGGCGACGTTCAGATCAAGGTAAAGCGCGAGTTCTTCGTCGGTGGTGCCTTCCTCAATCCAGGGGTAGAAATAGGTGAAGGAACCGATGATCAGCTCATGGTTGTAGGTGCCAAGGCCGGCTTCCTGCCAGGCGGCCAGCACTTCCTGCAGTTCCTCCCAGGTGGTGGGCACTTCCATGCCGACCTGGTCGCACCAGTCTTTGCGGATCAGGGTGACCCAGTTGTAATAGTAGGGGTCGCGCTCGGCAAAGATGAAGGCCTGATGGTCGTCGATGGTGCCGTAAGTCTCAATCGTTTCCTGCATCTTGGCCCAGTAGGTCGGGGCGTAGAAGGCGAGCTCGTCATAATCGATATCCTGCATCGCGCCTTCGTCATAGTAGGAGACGGCCTGCGGCATATCGTAGTGCATGATGATGTCGGGCGCGGTGCCGGCCGCGATCATCTGCATATAGTCGGTGACTTCGTTCGAACGGGAGATTGCGACATACTCCACATCGACGTTGTACTTCTCGCCAAATTCCTGCTGCACCCACTGGGTGTAGTAGTTGTCGGCCACGTTCCAGTTTTCGAAGCCGCGGTCATACACCGGGATCTGGATTGTGACCCTCTCGGGGAAGCCGGCCGAATAGTCGGTATAAGAACCGGAGGCGGCCGCCTCGCCGGTGCTGGCCTCGCTCGAAGCCTCGCTCGTGGTGGATTCGGCGGATTCACTGGCAGCGGCCGAAGAGCCGGAGCCGCCGCACCCTGCCAGCAGGGTGGTTGTCATGGCAGCTGCCATGACAATGGCCGCTGCGCGCTTGATTTGCTTTCTCATGGGTTCCCTCCTTAAAGGAATAAGTGGTTCGTATCGATACAACCGGATTGTTGCCCGGTTAATCCTGGGGAAGATATTAGCCTTTGACGGCGCCGACCATCGTGCCCTGCACAAAATACTTCTGGATGAAGGGGTACACGCAGATGATCGGTACGGCGGCAAAGATGATGCAGGCGGCCTGCATGACATCGGGGTTGGTCATGATCTGGCTGGTCACGCCCTCGGCCTGGAAGCTTTCGGTTGCGGCGACAATCAGGTAGTACAGTTTGAGCTGCAGCGGGCGCAGTTCAACGTTCTGCTTGATGTAGTACAGCGCGTCGGAGTAGGCATTCCACCGGCCGACCGCGTAGAACAGCGCGATCGTCGCGATGATCGGCTTTGAAAGCGGCACAACGATGCGGCCGAGGATCGTAAAGTGGGAAGCGCCGTCCAGCCGGGCCGATTCGATCAGGCTTTCGGGGATCGAACCCTGGAAGTTGTTCTTCATGATGAGCAGGTTATACGGCGCAAAACAAAGCGGCAGGATCAAACACCAGATTGTGTCAAGCATGTTCAGCTCGTTCATCAGCAGGTAATCGGGGATCGTACCGGCCGTGAAGTACATCGTGAACATAATCATAAAGGTCATGACCTTGCGGCCCTTGAGCTCGGGCCTCGTCAGCACATAGGCCGCGCAGATCGTCAAAAACATGCCGATGGCGGTAAAGATGACGGTGACTTCCACCGTGACCCACAGCGAGGTGATGATCGAATTGTCGTGGAAAACGCGGTTGTAGGCTTCCAGGTTGATGCCGGTATCGCTCATCGGCCAGAGCACAACCCGGTGCGCCGCAACATAGGCGTTGTCCGAAAGGCTTTTGGCCAGGATGTTGATGAAGGGCAGGATGCAGGTGAGCGAGGCGGCGCCGACAACAAGCATGCAGAGCGCGTCGCCCACAAGGTTGAGCACGCGGTTGCCGGTCCACTTCTTTTTGTGAACCAGAACTTCCTGGGTGGCGGGTGTGGCCATAAGGGTCCTCCTTTCTCACAGCAGGCCGTCTTCGCCGAGTTTCTTGGCGGCAAAGTCGGAGGCCAGAACAAGAATCAGGCCGATGATCGACTGGAACAGGCCGAGCGCGGTCGATTCGCTGAAGTTGTTGGCCTGGAACCAGCGGTACACAAGCACCGGGATGGTGGTGGTGAATTCGGTCACGGCGGCGTTGGACAAGGCCAGGATGCGTTCAAAGCTGCCGCCCATCAGCTTGCCGAGCTGCATAATCAGCATCGTGACGATGGTGGAACGGATGCAGGGCAGCGTGACATGCAGGCATTGCTGGAAGCGGTTGGCGCCATCCACTTTGGCGGCCTCATACAGTTCGGCGTTGACGTTGGTGATGGCGGCCAGGTAGATGATGGTGCCCCAGCCCATGGTCTGCCAGACGCCGATAACGACGTAGGTGAACAGCCACCAGCCATCCTCCTGCAGGAAGGGAATCTCAGTGCCGCCGGAATTTGTAATCAGGATGTTGATGATGCCGGTGCCGGTTGTGAACATCTGGTAAGCTGTGGCGCCGATGACAACCCAGGAAAGGAAGTGCGGCAGATACAAAAGGGTCTGGGTTGTGCGCTTGAACCATTTGACACGGATTTCGTTGAGCAGCAGCGCCAGGATGATCGGCATCGGGAAACTGAAGATCAGATCCAGAATGTTGAGCAGCAGCGTGTTGAACACGGCTTTGCCGAAGTCACGGTGGGTGAAAACTTTCTCAAAGATCTCAAGCCCCACAAACTCACTGCCGGCGTAGCCGCGCGCAACCTTGTAATCAAGGAAGGCGACGGACAAACCGCCGTAGGCAAAGTACTTGAAAACGATGATGAAGAGCATCGGGAGTATCATCAGGACGTACAGCTCCCAATCGCGCTTCAGGTAGAAGCCGGGCCCCTTTTTGCGGACGGTCAGGTCGTTGGCGGCCGGTTTGGCTTTGGTTTGCGCCATGCAATTTCCTCCTGTTCCTGCTTTGTGTGGCGCGGCGCCGTGTGTCCCTCCCTGCAAGCAGGAAGAAAAATCACCACAAACGCGCCGCTGCCGTCTAAATTTATTATGCATATTCACCATGGAAGTGTCTTTGCAAAGATGCACGAAAAATGTGCAATTTCGATTATTTATAAAATCAAGAAGAGCAGCAAAAATCTATGCATAAGTTTCAATAGTCCATCTTTGTTAACGGTTTGACATGATTATTTTACATATCTCACAATTGAGACAATATTTCTTTGTGTATGTTTCACATAAATCGGCGTTTTTGACGATTTGGACTGGCGCTTTCCTGCAGGTGAGAGTATAATGGTGGACGAAGCGTAGAAAATCTGACGGGGATTTTTGTCATTCTGCCCCAAAAAGCGCCTGTTTACAGGTGCTCGGCATAAAAAGGAGGCGAGCCTATGCCGCGGCAACCACGCGCCGTGATTGAATATCGAAATTATGAACTTTCGGCGGAATTCCCGATCCAGCTTCTTTCGGGGAAACAATGGCGCATTTCTGATGTGCCGGCCGGCGTGCTGCACTTTCATAACTGCCTTGAAATCGGGCTTTGTGAATCGGATGGCGGCACCCTGGGGTTTCAGGATGAGCAGCGCCCTTTTCATGCCGGGGATGTCACGGTGATCGCCGGGGATGTGCCGCACACCACCTGGTCAGACCCGGGCACCGCGAGCAAATGGAGTTACCTGTTCCTGAACCCTGAAGAACTGCTGCACCCGTTTTCCTATGCCCTGCCCTATGATGCCGGCTACCAGCCTGCGCTGCAGGGACATTATTACATCCTGCCCGAAGCCGAGTACCCGGTTGCGGGCAGCCTGGTGCGGATAATGATGCGGGAAATGCAGGAAAAATCCGCAAGTTACCAGCTCAGCGTCCGCACGCTGTATCTTGCGCTGAGCATTGAGCTCATGCGGCTGCAGGCGCAGCAGGGAAGCGCCAACATGGCGGCCACCATTGCCATTGCGCCGGCGCTGGCATATATCAATACCCACTACAAAGAGGATTTCCCGATCGAAACGCTCGCGGCGCTCTGCGGGATGAGCCAGTCCCACTTCCGCAAAACCTTCAAGGCGCTTTTGGGCGTGGGGCCGCTTGAACACCTCAACCGTACCCGGGTTTTGCGTGCCTGCTCGCTCATGCGGGTCAGTGAGGATTCGATCCTTTCAATTTCGGGCAAGGTCGGGTTTCAATCACTGTCCAGCTTCAACCGGCACTTTATGGCTGAAATGGGAACAACCCCCAGCAAATGGCGCCGGGCCGAGGGCAACAACCCCAAAACGGCGGTGCTGAAATATGCCGGCTGGCTTACCCCGCCCGATTCCATTGAGATGGAGGCCGCCCAGCAGCGCAAAAATGAAGCGGCCCGGTACCGCAAGAACAAATAAAAAATACGGAGGGTACGGACATGAAAGAATATAACATTTTGGAATACGGCGCCAGCCCGGCCGCCGGCAACAACGCCCCGGCCGTGCAGGCGGCCATCGGTGCGGCCGCGGCGGCAGGCGGCGGGCGGGTTACGGTGCCGGCCGGCGTATTCACCTGCGGCAGCCTGCGGCTCAAAAGCAACGTGGAGCTGTACTTGGGCGCCGGGGCTGTGCTGCGCAGCTCACTTGACCCGGCGGCAATCGAACCCTTCCGCACCGCCCGCGGCGATGATGAGATGGACGGCTGGGCCGGCGGGTTCTTCCTTGGGGCCGAGGGCGCGCGCAACGTCACGATCAGCGGCCCCGGTACCATCGACGGCCAGGGCGGTCAAGTCTTTTTTGATGAAAACGAGGACAACGGCTTCCACGAATGTCCCAAAACCTGCGCCGACTTCCGCCCGCGCATGCTGCTGCTTGAAGATGTTGAGGATCTGACCATCCGGGATGTGACGTTAAAGGACGCCGCCTTCTGGACGCTGCACATGGCAGGCTGCCGCCGCGTGCGGATTGAGGGCATCCGCATTTTGAACGATGACCGCGGCGCGAACAACGACGGCATTGACCCTGACTGCTGCCAGGATGTTGTGATCCGGGACTGTATCGTCCGCACAGGTGACGACGCGATTGTCGTCAAATCCACCGGCCCGATGGCCCGGCGGTATGGCCCAAGCCAGAACATCACAATCAGCGGCTGCGTGCTCCACTCGCGGGACTCCGCGCTCAAGATCGGCACCGAAACCCACGGTGTGATCCGCAACATTGTACTGGCCGACTGCATTGTTGACGACTGTTCCCGCGCCGTCGGGATCTGGGTGCGGGACGGCGGCACCGTTGAAAACATCCAGGTTCACCACCTGACCGGGGCCACCCGCCGCTATGCCGACCGGTACGCCGTCCCCGGTGCGCCGGGCTGGTGGGGCAAGGGCGAGCCGCTCTTCATCAGCGCAACCCGCCGTGCCGGTAAGGAGAACTTTCCCGGCGTGATTCGCAATGTGAGCTTCGACCACCTGACCCTGGCCTGCGAGAGCGGCGTTTTCTTCGCCGGCGAACCCGACGCGCCGATCTATGACGTCCGGCTTTCCAATTTGTCCATGACCTTTGCCAAACAGGGCACCCAGCCCGGCGGTTTGTTTGACGAGCAGCCCAGCGCCCGCGGGGTCTACCCCCATGCGATCCCGGCGCTCTACGCCCGCTGTGTGCACGGGCTGGATCTGCGCGGCTGCACTGTGCGCAACGCCGGCGGTACGGCCTGGAGCGGCCGCCTGACCGAAGCCGAGGACTGCCGCCGCACCCACATTCAACTGGAGGAAATCACCCATGAATAACCCCGACCTGCGCCCTGTTTCCCGCTGCCACTTCCGCAGCCTGCTTGCGGCCGAACCCGCCCCGGCGCAGCTGGAAACGATCAAAGCCGAAGCTGCCGCGGCCATCCGGGCTGGCCGGCTCATGACCGCGGCCTGTTACCGGTTCGGCAGCGAGCTGTTTCTGTTCTGCGAAGCCCTCGGCGAACCTTGCAGCCCCGAAGCGCTTTTGCCTGCCTTCAACCCGCTGCTGGCCCCCTGGCCCCAGAACGGGGAACTGCGCCGCTGGGCCGTGATGTACAACATCTACTGGCACAGCGTGCCGAAAAACGCCGCCGACTGGCGCCGCCCTGCCCCGCCCGCGCTGCGCCGCGGCCGGATTGCCCGGCTTCAAACTGACAAGCTTTTTTCCTACTGCTACCACCACACCGCGATTGTGCAGGAGGGGCTTTTGCAGGGTGACCGCTACCACTCGATTGCGCTGCATGAAAACACCCTCTTCAGCTATTTTGAGGAACCCAAGACGATGGTGAACATCCGCGGCGTGGCCGAGCGGCCCTCGCCGGCGCTTGCGGCCTGGGAAGCCGCCGACCCCGAAAGCCACTTCATACGCCTGCCCGGCGCTGCCGGCAACTTCCTCTTCCTGCCTACCGTCTTTGCGTTCGGGCAGGAGAGTGTCTGACGGGGGTGTGCCATGATACTCAACCGCAACACCGTTTTCCTGGCGGAACAGGATCTGCTGACCCCGCCGGTGCGCGCGGCGCTCGCAGCGCTTGCGCGCGACCGGGATAAGGTCTTTGCCAAAACCGAGGCCCCCGGCGCGCCGGTGCGGCTTGCCGCCGACCCGGCTTGCCGGGCCGAAGCATACACCCTCGCCGCCGGCGGCGGGGCGCTGGCCCTCACGGCCGGGGATGACCTCGGCTTTGTCTATGGCCTGTATGAGATCAGCCGCCGCTTTTTCGGCGTGCAGCCGTTTTGGTTTTGGCTTGACCAGGCGTTTGCCCCGCGCGCGGCCGCCGCAGTGGCGGAGGACTTTTCATTTGCGAGCGCCCCGTTCAAGGTGCGTTGGCGCGGCTGGTTTTTGAACGATGAAACGCTGCTGATGGGCTGGCAGCTTGACCGCCGCCCTGAAGGCCCCTGGGAAATGGCGTTTGAAGCGCTGCTGCGCCTTGGCGGGAACCTTGTTATCCCGGGGACCGACGCCGATGCCCGCCGTTACCGTGATACGGCGGCCCGGATGGGCCTGGCCATCACCCACCACCACGCCGAGCCGCTCGGCGCTGAGATGTTCGCCCGCGCCTACCCCGATCTTGATCCTTCGTTTGACGCCCATCCCGATGCGTTCCGCGCGCTCTGGCGGCAGGCGGTTGAGGAGCAGCGCGGGCTGCGGGTGGTCTGGAACCTCGGCTTCCGCGGCCAGGGCGACCGCCCTTTCTGGGAGGAAGATCCCCAGTACAACACGCCGGAAAAACGCGGCGCGCTCATCAGCGCGCTGATCCGCGAACAGTACGACCTTGTCCGCGCAGCTGACCCCGGTGCGCCCTGCTGCACCAATCTCTACGGCGAGACGATGGAACTCTGGCGGCAGGGGCTGCTTGCTCTGCCGGAAGACGTTATCAAGATCTGGGCGGATAACGGTTACGGCAAGATGGTCAGCCGCCGCCAGGGCAACCATGACCCGCGCCTGCCCGCCCTGCCGGAGCCCGGCCAGCCCGGCCCGCACGGGCTGTACTACCATGTTTCGTTTTATGATCTGCAGGCCGCCAGCCACCTGACCCCGCTGGCCAATTCCGCTGAATTTGTCGCGCAGGAACTTACGGCGGCTCTCAAGGCCGGCGTCAGGGATTACTGGGTCATCAATGCCTCCAACGTCAAACCGCACACCCGGTTCCTTGATCTGATTGCCCGCATCTGGCGTGACGGCCAGGCTGACGCCGCGGCCGCGACACAGGGCTACGCCGCCGACTACTATGGCCCGGCGGCGGCCCCGGCCGTCGCGGCCTGCCTCGAAGGGTATGCCAAAGCCGCTGTTGCCTATGCGCCGCATGAGGACGCCCGCGCCGGAGACCAGTTCTACCACCATGTGCCGCGTATGCTGATCCATGCCTTTATGACCGACCGCGCAGCGCCGGCCGAAGGGCTGCGCTGGTTATGCGACCTGCCGTCCCTGGGCGACCAGGTCGCCTGGTGCGCGGTTCGCTATGCCGAAGCCGCCGACAACTATGCGGCTTGTGAACGCCAGTGCCAAGCGGCTGAAGCGGCGCTTACCGGTGCGCCGGCTGTGCTTTTTGCCGACAGCGTCGGTCTCAACGCCGCGCTCTGCGCCAATTGGGCTGAAGGCGCGCTCAGCGTCTGCTGCGCGCTGGCCGCCGGGCTCGAAGGGCGCTGGGCCGACGCCTTCTATGCGGCAGGCCGGGCCAAGCGGGCGTATGCGGCTTCGGTCGAAGCGCTGTTTGCACGCGAACATGGCAAGTGGGTCGGTTTTTATGAAAATGAATGTCAGACTGACCTGCGCCAGACTGTCCGCTTCTGCACGGCGCTCATGGCTTTCCTGCGAATGCAGGGCGACGGCCCGCACGAGACGGACTGGATGCGCCAATACGGCGACAGTGCGGCCGACCGCCGTGTGATGCTGCTTCTGAATACCCGGCCCCACCCCGACGACGATGCGCTTTGGTGGCTTATGGAGCAGCAGCGAGGCGATACCGGCATGGACGGATGAAAAAATCCTGTCAAAACAGGGGCTGCCGGGTGGAAAAACGCAGCGCGCTGCGTTACAATAAGAGAAACAAATCTCTACCAGGAGGACTATTATGCTCAAACAACTCCGCAAACAGGTTTATGCGGCCAACATGCAGCTGCCGCGCCGCGGCCTTGTCACCTACACCTGGGGCAATGTCTCGGGCATCGACCGCGCACGCGGGCTGGTCGTCATCAAGCCGTCCGGCGTTGAGTATGACGACCTCACGCCCGACGATCTTGTTGTGATCGACCTTGAAACCGGCCGCACGGTTGAAGGCGATCTCAACCCCTCTTCGGATACAAAGACCCACCTCGAACTCTACAAGGCCTTCCCGGCGCTGGGCGGCGTTGTGCATACCCACAGCACCTATGCGGTGGCCTGGGCCCAGGCCGGGCAGGACATCCCCTGCTATGGCACCACCCATGCCGATTATTTCTATGGGGCCATCCCCTGTGCCCGCCACCTGACCCCGGCCGAACTCGAGGAAGACTATGAGCGCAACACCGGCAAGATTATTATTGATACCTTCCGCGGCCGCAACCTTGACCCTGTTGCGGTGCCGGGGTGCCTGTGCCACAGCCACGGCCCCTTTACCTGGGGCAAAGATGCAGCCGAGGCCGTTTACCATGCCGTTGTGCTTGAAGAGGTCGCCAAGATGGCGGCCCTGACCCGCCTTGTTGACCGCGACGCCGCCCCGGCGCCCCAGCACATTTTGGACAAACACTACCAGCGCAAGCATGGCGCCAATGCCTATTACGGCCAGCACAAACAAGAGGGGTAAGGCGATGGAGAGCTTTGCTGTTGCCTGCGCCCGGGGGCGCGCAGTATGAGCGCGCCCAAAATCTGCCGCCGCTGCCTGCTGCGGGATCTGGCCGAGGAGAACGACTACTACCAAAGTGTGCAGCGTTACCGCGCCACCATGCCCAAAAGTAAGCGCACACCGGACGAAGAATACGAAAACCGCCTGCAAGCCTGCCGCGCCTGCCCGGAGCTTGACAACGGCACCTGCATGGCCTGCGGCTGCTATGTGGAAATGCGCGCCGCCCGCAACGATATGCACTGCCCGAAGGGAGAGGCGTGGTAAACCTGCCAAACCGCTGAGACCCCGCCCGGATAGCTGAACAATCCCCGCCCCACAAGCGAAAGCTTGCAAGAGGCGGGGATTGTTTGTTGTGCAGAGAGGAAAGGCGTTAGGCGGCCTGCCAAACGTCGCTTGCCCCCATCTCGACGTATTGCCCGGAATCGGGTTCAAAGTAGCCGTATTGGTCGCCGACAAAGAAGCAGTAGACGTCGTGCCGGATCAGCGGGCGGCGCGGGGTGGCCGTGACGCAGCCGGCAAATTGCACCACGCTGGCCGAGAACTGCCGCCGCAGGCTGCGCACCGCGGCCTTGACGGTGTAGGCGGGCGCATTCAGCCAGAACAGCGCGGCCGCCAGGCACAGCCCGGCCGCCGCCACGGCCAGCCACCGCCGCCGTATCGCCCGCAGCGCCAGAACCAACGCGGCGGCAAGCAGCAGCCAAAGCACAGGCGCATGGTATGCGCCGCCGTAGCAAAAACGGCCGACCGCCGCCCACGCAACGCCCAGGCACAGCCCGGCGGCGACCAAAATCTTGCGAAGCAGAGAAGGGGAGAGACGCGGCATAGAAAACCCTCGCTTCCATCGGTGGTTTTGGCTGGATTTGCTGCCCGTTGAGATTCCGGCAGGCCCGCCGGTTATTCGGAAATTCCAGCGTAAGGTTCGCCGCCAACATGGCGGGGATGTGATGGCGTTTCCCCTCATTCGTAGGGGCCGGATTCTTCCGGCCCGGGAACCCCGCCCCACCGCAAGCACCCCGGGCGGGATAAATCCCGCCCCTACGCACGATGGTGCGGCCCGTTGCTACCGCGGAAACCCCGCAACCATCCTTACCGCCATTATATAAAACTCTGTCCCACCCCGTCAACGCACCCGCACAGCACAGCGCCCGCCCCTGCTTATGCAAGGGCGGGCGCTGCGGGATATTATGGGGGATAGAAATATGAAAATATCAGCTTAAAACGCGGTGACGCAAGAACGCGAAACGTTCTTAAACCTCCGCCACCCACAGCCCGTGCAGGTTGCAGTAGGCGTAGACGGCTTTCGGGGTCTCGCCTTCGGCGAGGGCGAAGGTCGTCTTGGGGGCCTCGCCGGCGGCCAGGCGGTGGACGGCGTAGCCCTTGTCGGTTTCGAGCAGAATCCACTCGATGAAATGCTCGGGGACCATCGGGTGGTCGACGGCGCCGACGGTCACTTCGACGGCGCGGCCTTCCACTTTGGCGACCGGGACGTGCTTCTCCTGCGCGGCGTCAACGCTGCCGGGAACCAGCAGCTCCATCTTCTGGCCGCAGCAGAACAGCGGCACGCCGGCGTCTTTCAGGAATGCGACAATGTTGCCGCAATGGGTGCAACGATAAATCTTCATGGGAAACCCTCCGTTATGTATTGCTGAGTGAAATGTTCCGAATCTATGCGGTGCGCTTGCGCGCTTTGCTTCGATGGATTCAGTATACCAGGGCAAGACGGCTTTGTTTGTTGCCGCGGCAAAATTTTTGGCGCGGGATGAAAAGTTGCGGGGTCTGTGTCGAAAAAGGTGCAAAGTTGCCTTGCAAAATAGCACGCGGGGCTTTATAATAGAACTGGCTGTGAATCCCTTCACAAGCGCCCCCTGCCGCAACGGCCGCCGGGGCACTACTACAGGCAAAGGAGAGAAAATTATGACGTATTCTGCACAAGTCGAAGCTATGTGCCCCATCGCCAAAGGCCCCAAGCACGGCCCGGCGCCCATCCCGGAAGAGGGCGAATGGGTAAAAGCGTACAAAATTGAGGACATCAGCGGCTACACCCATGGTGTGGGCTGGTGCGCCCCGCAGCAGGGCACCTGCAAGCTCAGCCTGAACATCAAGAACGGCGTCATTGAAGAAGCCCTTGTTGAGACCATCGGCTGCTCCGGTATGACCCACTCGGCCGCTATGGCCGGCGAGATCCTGCCCGGCAAGACCATCCTTGAAGCGTTGAACACCGACCTTGTCTGCGACGCCATCAACGTGGCGATGCGCGAACTGTTCCTGCAGATCGTGTATGGCCGCAGCCAGACCGCCTTCTCGGAGGACGGCCTGCCCATCGGCGCGGGTCTTGACGACCTGGGCAAGGGCCTGCGCAGCATGACCGGCACCATCTTCTCCACCAAGGCGAAGGGCGTGCGCTACCTCGAACTGACCGAGGGCTACATCCTCAAGACTGCCATCGACAAGGACGACCAGGTCATCGGCTACCAGTTTGTCCGCCTTGGCAAGATGATGGAAGACATCCGCCACGGTGTGGATGCCCAGACCGCTTACGAGAAGAACATCGGCACCTACGGCCGGTTCAGCGCCGAGCAGGGTGCGGTCAAATGGATCGACCCGCGCGAGGAATAAGAGAAGGAGGTATCATCCATGGCTACTTTTGAATCTCAGGAGCGCCGCATGCCCAAAATTAACGAGTGCCTGAAAGCCAACGGCCTCGAATCTCTGGACGCCTGCAACGAAATGCTGCTGGCCAAGGGCATCGACTGCGACAAGATCATCCGCGGCGTGCAGCCCATCTGCTTTGACAACGCCGTCTGGGCTTACACCCTGGGCACCGCCATCGCCGTCAAGCGCGGCCTGAAGAACGCCGCCGACTGCGCCGCCGCCATCGGCGAAGGCCTCGAAGCCTTCACCATCCCCGGCTCCGTCGCCGAGCAGCGCCATGTCGGCCTCGGCCACGGCAACCTGGGCGCCATGCTGCTGCATGAGGACACCCACTGCTTCGCCTTCCTGGCCGGCCACGAATCCTTCGCCGCCGCCGAGGGCGCCATCGGCATCGCCCGCACCGCCAACAAGGTGCGCAAGACCCCGCTGCGCGTCATCCTCAACGGCCTGGGCAAGGACGCCGCCATGATCATCAGCCGCATCAACGGCTTCACCTATGTCAAGACCGAGTTTGACTTCAAGACCGGCGAGCTGACCGTCGTCAGCGAGACCCCGTACTCCGACGGCGAGCGTGCCGCCGTCAAGTGCTACGGCGCCAACGACGTGCTCGAAGGCGTGGCCATCATGAAGGCCGAGGGCGTGGAAGTTTCCATCACCGGCAACTCCACCAACCCCACCCGCTTCCAGCACCTGGTCGCGGGCACCTACAAGAAGTGGGCGCTCGAGAACGGCAAGAAGTACTTCTCCGTCGCTTCCGGCGGCGGCACGGGCCGCACCCTGCACCCGGACAACGTCGCGGCCGGCCCGGCTTCCTACGGCCTGACCGACTCGATGGGCCGCATGCACGGCGACGCCCAGTTCGCCGGTTCCTCCAGCGTGCCCGCCCACGTTGAGATGATGGGCCTGATCGGCGCCGGCAACAACCCGATGGTCGGCATGACCGTCGCCTGCGCCGTCGCCGCCGCGCAGGTTGCCGAATAATCCACGCAGGTATATCGATTGGGCGAAATTGTTCGTTTGAACTGAACAAAGGAAGGGCCTCCCCCGTGTGGGGAGGCCCTTTTTTGCATAGGGGGGACGTGCGGGCAGCCATGACCTAGGGGGTATCAGATACACCCTAATAAGCGCTGCTCAGCAAAAAATCTGCCAGATGCATAATCTTGACGCCATCGACATTCCCTGTGGCAAGTTCGTCGAGCGTGACGACGTATTTCGGGTAATGGTCGCGGATTTCCAGCAGGTTGGCGATTTCACGGTCGGATTCTTCCGGCAGGCGACGGCAGACCTGGACGTAGAGACGCTCATCGCGGCGCGTTGCCACAAAGTCGATTTCCTTCGCCGCGTTTTTTCCGATATAGACGTCGTACCCCCGGCGGCGCAGTTCAAAATAGACGATGTTTTCCAGCATGGCGGCGATCGATTTGGGGTTAAAACCCATGATGCAGTATTTCAGGGAAGAGTCGGCCAGATAAAACTTTTCCTGTGTTTTCAGCACGGATTTTCCCTGCAAATCATACCGCGCACAGCGGTAGATCACAAACGCTTTTTCCAGCCAGCTCAGATAGTTGTAAACCGTTTCAACCGAGAGTGAGCGGCCCTCGCTTTTCAAAAACTTTGCGATAGCGTTGGCAGAAAAGGTCTTGCCAACGTTTTCGACGATGTATTTGACGACGCGGTTAAACAGGTCATAGTTCGTAATATTGTGCCGCCTGGCGATGTCGCTGGTAATGACCGAAGTATAGATGCCCTCCACAATCTGGTATGCCGTGCGGTCGTCAAACTTTCCGAGCGCCACAACCGGAAAACCGCCCAGACGCAGATATTCGTTGAAAAGTTCCCGGGAGGAACGGGGGTCCCCCTGCTTGAAGGAAAGATACTCGGAAAAGGACAGGGTGTAGACCGGGATGGAAACATACCGCCCTGTCAGGTAGGTGGAAATCTCGCTTGCCATCAACCGCGAGTTGGAGCCCGTCACATAGATATCGGTATCTGCGCCTTCTAAAAGGCTGTTGACAGCTTTTTCCCAGCCGTCAACTTCCTGCACTTCGTCCAGAAGAAGATAGTAACGCCCGGGGGCGGTCATCTGCGCTTTGATGCCGTTGTACATATCCTGAGTGGTCATGCCGTGATCAAAATCCTCCGATGTATAACGCATACAAAGGATGTGATCTGCGGCAATTCCGCTTTGCTTTAGGTCGTCCTGCAGCATATCTAAAATTGTGGATTTGCCGCAGCGGCGAATGCCGGCCAGTATTTTGACAAGCGGAACGTTGCGGTAAGTTCGCAACTGCTCCAGGTATTGCGGTCGTATAATCATCAAAAACACCTCCAATTCCAAGGATTCTATTAAAAGTATATCGAAAAACTTTGGGATATACAAGGAAATTTTCTTTTACACAAGAAAAACTTTCTAAAATCTAGGACTTTTTCGAGTGAATAACGAAAAGGTTGCAAACTGAAGAATCCAAAACCCGCCTCCGCGCCCGCCTGCACGGGACAATCGCGGAAAAGGATGTGGAAAAACTGATTCGGGATGCGGAAAGGGACTAACCGCGATACCATGAATAAATATCCCCCGGCTTCGCCGGGGGATATTTATTCGCGAACGTTGGTGCAGAAAATCAGCTAAAAGATCGGCAGGTGTCCTTGAAATTATAGAGGCCGTAACGGCGAACAGTGTTCGCCATTGCCGTTAGAAATCGGATACAACATAGAGGTTTTGCGAAAGGCATGGCGCACAATGTGCGCCGCTGCAATCTCGGCGGATGGAAGAATCAGGCTTTCCCATATGCGTCGGGACGTTCCGGAATGGTTATCACCCAGCCGGCCCCACCCCCGTCATATCGCGTCCATCTCGCGCAGGAAGCGGGCGGCGGCGGGCAGGCGTTTGACGCGTTTGAGTTTGAGACCCAGATGCTGAACAAGATCGATGAAAAAAGATTCGCTGTCGTCCCGGCAGATGTAGAGCGTCCGGGGCAGGCCGTACTCTTCCCATGCCTCTAGCACGGTGAGGAAGATACATTCCGGTGCATCGTCCGGCCGGCAGTCATAGTAATTCAATACCTCGCCGGTCTCCCGATCGGTGACGACGGCCAGCAGCCTGAAATCGGGCGCATCCTGTGCGGGCGCAGTTACCCAGCCAAAATCGAACTCCATTTTGGGGTGATCGGCGGAGGCTGGCAGCTCTTTCAAGTACCGGAAGGCGGGCGAATTTTCCTTGGCCACATAGCGCGGGAACTCCGGCTCCGGCAGCAAGCTGGCCGGGGCGATCCGGTTCATCCAGAGGTCGTCCTCTTTCGAGTAGTAGCGCACGAGCATTTCCCCGGCGGCAGCATCCGGCTTCCGATCAAATTTTTGCAGCGCTTTGAGCATCATACAAAAATTCCCGAGGCAGTCGAGCATGAAGCGGGCATCTTCCTCCGCAAGCGGTGCGCCGAGATCCCCTCGGCGTTTGTGGAAAATCCAGGGCCACAGCCCCTCCCCAAAATCGACCGAGAGCCGCTCGTAAAATTTGCGCGTTTCCGGCGGGACATCGTCTTGGAAGGTGAAAAATACGGTGTAGTTTTCCGATTCGATAAAATTGCGCAATTCTTCGGCCTTCGAGCCCGGTTCAACGCTGGCGCGCCGATACTCCCGCACAGAGGGAAAGACGATCAGCCCCTGCTCGTCGTCCTCCACGCAGCTGAAGAAAATCATCTGGCTGCCGTCCGCTGTCAAGCAGGCGCAGGTATCGTCCGGCGCCAGCATATCCCACGGGTCCATTTGGGCGATGACCGTGATGCACTGCAGAAGGGCGTGCCAGTCTCGCCGGTTGTCGATCTCGCGCTGGTTCCGAGCCTTTTTGCGGGACGATTTCTTTTTCGCCATCTTATGAGCCTCCGTCAAAGTTGTTGCGATAGACCGCCGCGGTCAAATCGATTCCGCCTGCCGCTTACCGCCGAGCCACCTTTCCGGCTTTTGACCGAACACCGCGCCGGCGAGCAACAGGGCAGCGGGGTTGGTGGTGAGGTGGAAGCTCTGGCTTTCCATAAAGGCGTAGACGAGCATTGCGAGCAGGCAGAACACCAGCACCCGGTCGCCCCGGCGGGCGTAGCCCCACAGCGCCGCGATGAGCAGCGCGGCCAGCAGCACGGCCACGACCGGCCCGAATTGGTAAAGCGCATAGACAAAACTGCAATCGAGCGCGGGCCAGTCGGGCAGCATCTGGCCCGCAATCTTCACCGGCAGCAGCCGGTAAGCCAGCCATACCATCGAGAGCCGCCCGGTCAATAAATTGTCGAGCGCGGAGAGCCACGCCGGCCCAAAATCCGACCAGCCCGGCCCGTTTTTGTACATCCCGAGCGGCAAAAGAAAATTCGCCGCCGCCAGCGCCGGCACCGCCGCCGCGTACACCCGGGCCGCCGCGCGGGGAATGGCCGCCCCGGCGCGCAGCCGGCAGAAGGCGAGCCCGGCTGCCAGCGCCAGGCAAGCCAGCGCCGCCGTGCGGGAGGCTGGCCCTGCCCAAATCAGCACGCCGAGCACGGCGAGCACCGCCGCATCGCCCCAGCGCGGGCGGGCCGCGCGGCGCATCGCATAGCCGAGCCCCAGCCCGAAGGCCAGCCCGCCGAAGGTGTTGGGATGGCCGTAGCCAAGCGTCAGCCGGATTTCGGTCACGTTGCGCTCGCCGGCCAGATCGGGGGCCGGCGGCAGCAGATTGCCGGCGTTCAGCAGCATGACCAGCACGACCGTCGCCGTGCCGACGGCGAGAAACGCGTCAAGCGCGCGGCGCAAATCAAGGTCTTTGGCGGCCAGCACGGCCACGACCAGCCCGATCCAGAAGATGTTGTGGCTGTTGAAATGCACCCACCGCGCAATGAAGTAGAGCGCGCCGGCCACCGTCAGCTCCCGCCAGGTGTAGCGGGTGCCGAGCAGGATCTTGGCACCCCAGCAGAGGAAGGCCGCCCAGTCGAGCGCCGGGGCCAGCACCCCCTGCACCCAGGGCCAGGCGTCCCGCGCCATGCTGTTGCAGAAGGCGACGCTGACCTCGTAGCAGCAAAGGCCGACCGTGAACAGAACCTCCCCGGCGCGCAGCCGCGCCGCCGTGCCCCAGGGGCCGAACAGCAGGTGCGGCGTGCGCCAGAGCCCGGCCAGCGCGCGCCGGCAGCGGCCCCGGCCGGGCGCGGCCGCTCGCAGCGCCAGCGCCGCATCCACCCCCGCCGCCAGCACCAGCGCCAGCAGCAGAGCATTGGCAAAACCAAACATCGAAAACCTCCCCACGGGTGAAGCCGCCGCAGCGATAAGCCGCGCGGCGTTTTCTGAGATTTAGAGCTTTTTTAAAGCAATCATGATGAAGACTCCAAAATTATAGAGAATGTAGCGGCGCTTTGTGCGCCATAGCCGTTAGAAGCAAGGAAAGCCATAAAAGTTTGCAGCGGAGGGCGAACTCTTTCGCCTGCCTGCGGCGCACAAAGCGCCGCTACGGTTTCAACACGCAACTCTAAATTCCAAGCTCTATTATATCGCCCCCTGCCCTGATTTGACAAGCCTGGCAGCGGGTGGTATGCTGAAATGAAAAGCAGGGAAGGGGCGGACGCATGAAGACCGAACAGTACAACGCAATGCTCGGCTGGTTCCGGGCGCGGCCGGCGGCGCGGCGGGCGCTGCGCATCGCAAGCACCGGGGCGGTGGCGGCGGTGTACGTTTTGTACGCCGGGCTGCTCGGCTGGCTGTTCTGGCAGCGCAGTCCGCTTTTGCCCGGAGAAGTGCTGGTGCCGGCCGTCGTCTTTGTGGCGGGCAGCGTGCTGCGCAAGGCCATCAACCGCCCGCGGCCGTATGAGACGCTCGGCTTCGCGCCGCTCTTCCCGAAGGACACCCGCGGCCAGAGCTTCCCGAGCCGGCACTGCTTTTCGGCGGCCTGCATCGCGGTGGCGGCCTGGTTCGCCTGCCCGCTGCTGGCCGCCGTGCTCGGCGTGCTCGGCTGCGTGATCGCGGTCAGCCGGGTGCTCTCCGGCGTGCATTACCCTTCTGACGTGCTGGCCGGCCTTGCCTTCGGCGCGGTGGCGTCCGGGCTGGGGTTCGCTGTCTTTTTTGCGATATGCTGATGAAATAACCGCCCCGCAGCGGCCCGGAAAAGGGCGCCGCGGGGCGGTGTTTGCGGAAAATCAGCGGATGAAGTTGGTGCGGATCGGCGGTTCGCCGGCCGGCGGGTTGATGCCGGCGGCGCGGCCCGCCTCGATGCAGCGCAGAATCCAGGCCATGTTGTGGCCGACGCTGCGCATGATCTGCATCCCTTCTTCGTCCAGGGCGGCCTGCTCGGCGTTGCCGCCGTGCACCATCGGCCAGTAGGTGCCGCTGATGAGCGGCATTTCCAGAATCTGCGGCACTTTTTCCATCGCTTCCAGCGCGGTGGTCGTGCCGGCGCGGCGGGCGCTGGTTACCACAGCCGCCGGCTTGCGGCGCAGCACCCGGCCGCCCGCGCTGTAGGCCAGCCGGTGCAGAAAGCCCAGCATCCCGGCCGCCGCCGTCGCATAGTGCACCGGCGCGCCGAACACAAAGCCGTCGGCCTGCTCGGCCAGCGGCAGCACATCGGCCGGCGGGCCGCCGAACACGCAGCGCCCGGCCTTGGCGCAGCCGCCGCAGCCCACGCAGCCGCCCACCGGCTTGGGGCCGATGTGGTAGATCGTCGTCTCGATGCCGTCGGCATTCAGCGCACCGGCCACCTCGCGCAGCGCCGCGTCGGTGCAGCCATGCGCGTGCGGGCTGCCGTTAATCAGCAAAACGTTCATAACATTACCTCCGTTTGTTTCTGTTATATAGGCATCACCACACGGGTGATGTTGGCAAAAAGTTTGGTCGCCAGGTAAAACCGGACAGAAAGGAGAGCCGGATGAACACACAATTGAAACGGCATACGCTGCTCGGGCTGGCCGCCGGCGTGCTGGCCCTGACCATGACCGCCTGCGCAGCCCCCAAGGCAACCTCCGCCCCGACGCCGCAGCCCACAGCTGCCCCGACGCCGACCGCCGCACCGACGGCGACGCCGGCTGCAACCCCGACAGCCACGCCAATCTCCGACGCCGAAATGCTGGGCGAGCCGATCGTGGGCGCAACCACCCTGCCGATTGAGCCGGACGCCGGGCAGATCGCGATCTATGGCGAGGGGCACGGCTACAACTATTATTACGCAACCGAACTGGCGGTCTGGCAGGACTATTACGCGCAGGGAATGCGGGATTTGTTTCTGGAGTTCCCATATGCGTGGGCACAGACGCTGAACCTCTGGATGCAGGCGGAGGATGACGCGATTCTGGAAAGACTTTATGAAGTGAGCGCGGGGGCGGCCTGGCATACGCAGGATTCACTGGCGTTTTGCCGCCAAATCAAAGAAACCTGCCCCGAGACGGTGTTTCATGGATATGATATCAGCTTTGGCTATGATGCCATAACGGCGCAGTATGGCAATCTGCTGGAAGAAGAGGGAAAAACGGATTCGGAGGAATACGCCCTTTTCCAGAACAACAACGAACAGTACGAGGTCTTCCACAACGAAAACGACGTGGACGGGACAGCGCCCTATCGGGAAAACTGCATGGTGGAAAACTTTTCCCGTCAGTTTGAAGCGCTGGACGGCGCCAGCGTTATGGTGATCTGCGGCAGCTATCATGCGCAAAACGAGGCGTCCATATCCGACCCGAACACGCTGCGCTTTGCCGCACAGCTGATGCAGAAGTACGGCGACGCTGTGCAGATCGAGGACTTGAACTTTGGCGGCGACGGCAGCACGCTGTACCTGTTTGGGGTGGCGCCGTATATGGCCAATACGATCGGCACGGTGGAAAATCCGGGCCTGCCCGGCGTACAGGCGTTGCAGATTTACGAGATTTTTAACGCCTACGAAGATGTAAAAGAGCTGGAAACCAACGGCGTGTACCTGCCCTGTTCGGTTTTCCCGGTGGAAGTGAAACCGGGCAGCGTTTATAGAGTCGGCTATTTCATGGAGGACGGCAGCGAGGAATGGTATACATTCCGTGCGGACGGCGAAGTTCAAAACGGTGAATCGGTTGTGACCGCCGTCACCCTGCCGCCGCTGTAACCCGTCCACATCCAGTATACCACACCCCGCAACCCCGCCGCAAAGGTGGGGGAAACGGTGTACAGAGACCGTAGGGGCGGATTCCATATCCACCCCCGCGGGCGAGTGATGCTTGCCCCTACCAATCCCCCTTGAAAGGATCTTTTCATGCCCACAAAACAGACATATCCGGCGAAGGCGCCGCAGGAACCCCGCCGCTGCCCGTTACAGCGGCAGCGCTGCGGCGGCTGCCCGATGCTCGGCATGCCCTACCCGCAGCAGCTGGCGGAAAAACAGCGCCGGGCCGAGGAACTCTTCGCCCGGCTGGCCCCGGTTGCGCCGATTCTCGGCGCGGAAAACCCCTGGCATTACCGCAACAAGGCGATTGCAAGCTTCACGATGCAGCGCGGGCGGCTTGCGGCCGGCATCTATGCGGTCGGCACCCACCGGGTGCTGCCGTTGCCCGAAGCCGGCTGTCTGCTGCAGGCGCCGATCCTGGATAAAACCATCGCGGCGGTGGTGGCCGCGGCGCGCGCCGTGCGCTGGCCCGCCTATGACGAGGACCGCGGCACGGGGCTTTTGCGCCACATTCTGGTGCGGGTCGGGGTGCGCACGGGGCAGGTGATGGCGATCCTTGTCACGGCCAGCGACCGGCTGCCCGGCAGCCGGCAGTTTGTGGCGGCGCTGCGCCGCGAAGCCCCCTGGCTGACCACCCTCATCCACAACCACAACCCGCGCCGCACCAGCGCGGTGCTTGGGCGGGACGTGCGGGTGCTGTTCGGCCCCGGCAGCATCGAGGACGAGCTCTGCGGCCTGCGGTTTGCCATCACGCCGGGCAGCTTTTACCAGGTCAACCACGACCAGACCGAGCGGCTCTACCGCGCCGCGATTGCTGCGGCCGGGCTGACCGGCGGCGAGACAATACTTGACGCCTACTGCGGCATCGGCACGATCGGGCTTTGCGCGGCCGGGCAGGCCGGGCGGCTCATCGGGGTTGAGCAGACGCCGGCCGCCGTGCGGGCAGCCAAGGCGAACGCCACGGCCAACCGGGTGGCCAACGCGCAGTTTTTCTGCGCCGACGCGACAGCCTGGATGCGCCGCGCGGCCGCCGAGGGCCTGCGCCCCGACGTCGTCTTTCTCGACCCGCCGCGCGCCGGCAGCACGCCGGAGGCGATCGCCGCCATCGCCGCGATGGCCCCGCGGAAGGTAATCTACATCAGCTGCGGACCGGAAAGCCTGGCCCGCGACCTGCAAACCTTCGCCCGCCACGCCTACCGCCCCGCCCGCTTCCGGCCGGTCGATCTCTTCCCCCATACCGAACATGTGGAGACGGTTGTCTTGCTTTCCAAGGGAGAAATCGACTCGAAGAAAGTGCGTGTGGAGTTTTCTCTGGAGGACATGGATATGTCCGGGTTCCAGAAGGGTGCGACCTATGAGCAGATCAAAGCGTATGTGCTGAAACATACTGGCTTGAAGGTATCTTCTCTGTACATCTCCCAGGTCAAGCGGAAATGTGGGCTGGATGTTGGGCAGAACTATAATCTGTCAAAGAAAGAAGACGCGAAAGTGCCACAGTGCCCGCCGAAAAAGGAAGCGGCGATTATGGAGGCACTGAAGCATTTTCAAATGCTTGAATAGGGATCGTTTCTTGATTAAAGACCAACTGCTATGATGGCGGTCGGTCTTTAATTCAAGCCTGTATTGCTAGTAAAATAGTATGATTTTAGAATTGTTTGCGATTGATTCCCTTTGTTGACGGTCGCGCTCATCTAGGGTACAATTATACTGGGTTGTTATAATAAGTTGAAATGAGGTATTAGACTATGGCTAAGGCCACTAAAAAAGATAAAGAGATAACTTTGGAAACAGTTCTGTGGAACTGCCGCGTGGCCTTACGTGGTGTTGGTAGCATGGAGAAGAACAGGGATGCCGTGATTGGGTTGGCATTTTTGAAATTTGCTGGAGATAAATTCGACAAACGCCGTGCGGAGCTTTTAGCACAGTATGGCGATATTCCCGTGTTTCTAGAGAAGCCTTCTTTCTATAATGCGGTAAATGTATTTTATCTAAAAGATACAGCGCGTTGGTCCTACATTGTCAAGAATGCGGGGGCAAATGATATTGCCGTGATTTTGGATCAGGCAATGGCTGATATTGAGGAAGCCAACCCTTCTCTGAAAGGAGCGTTGCTGCAAAATTTCTATGCGACTTTAGGTGCCCCTAAGGAAAAAACGAAAGCATTGATCGATGAGGTTAATAAAATCTCAGAGACTCGATTTCATGAAGAAGATCTTATCGGTCGCGTTTATGAGTATTTTTTGCAGATTTATGCTGCCAGTGGCACCAAGGAAGATGGCGAATTCTATACGCCCGCTTGTGTGGTAAAGCTGATCGCAGAAATGATTGAGCCATTTAGCGGAACAGTCTATGATCCCTGCTGTGGTTCCGGCGGAATGTTTGTGCAATCGCATAAATTTATCGAACGCCATCAAGGGAATCGAACCAACATTTCTGTTATTGGTCAAGAAAGCGTACCGGACACCTGGCGACTCTGTAAGATGAATTTGGCGATTCGAGGAATTTCACATGATTTAGGCGAAAAGAACGCTTCTACATTTACGGACGATCAACACAAAGATCGAAAATTTGATTTTATCATGGCAAATCCACCCTTTAATCTCAAAGGGTGGCGTGGCGAAGACGAGCTGACGGATGATCCGCGTTGGCATGGCTACACAGTTCCCCGCACTTCCAATGCAAACTACGCTTGGATTCTTCATATTATTTCTAAATTGGATGTTAATCATGGTATCGCTGGTTTTCTGTTGGCAAATGGTGCATTAAACGATCCGGACGAATATGAGAATCGAAAACGTCTGTTAATGAACGATAAGATAGAAGCAATTATTGTCTTGCCGCGTGATATGTTTTACACTACCGATATTTCGGTGACGCTCTGGCTTGTGAACATGAATAAGAGAGCGAGGACCGTGAACGGCAGGCAGGTTCGTGACCGTAGCGGTGAAGTGCTCTTTGTGGATTTGCGCCGGTGGGACAGTAATGTTGAGGAAATAGTCATCGACAAGGGCAAGAAAAAGAAGAAGACGGTTCTGACCGACGAGCAAATAGCAGAAGTTAAGCGCGTCTATAATAGCTGGCAGTCCGTGGACACAACGCTTTATCAGGATGTGCCGGAATTCTGTAAGTCGGTCAAAGTGCTGAAGAAAGACAAGGTCAACCCGGAGGATGTTTCCATCGAGGATAAAGACTGGTCCTTGGCGCCCAGCAAGTATATCGAATTTATTGATCATGATCTGGACATCGACTACAAAAAAGAAATGGCTCGAATTCAGGATGAAATGCGTCTGCTGATGGCTTCAGAAGAACTCTCACAGTCCATGCTGAAAGATGCCTTCAGGGGGATTGGATATGGGATTAACTAAACTTGGCTTATACATAGAACAGTCTGATTTTAGGAACGCAGATTCCTTATATGGAGCAGATTCTGTAGTAGGTTTGTCTACGCAAAAACAGATTATAAATACAAAAGCGGACTTAGCTGGTGTTAATTTGTCTTCATATAAATTAATGCCACCGAAAGCATTTGCATATGTGCCGGACACATCGCGACGCGGTGATAAAGTATCATTGGCATATAATACATCGAATGAAACATACCTTGTTTCATCTATTTCCGTTGTGTTTTTTGTCCGCGATAATAGTGACTTGCTACCAGACTATCTCTATATGTATTTTAATCGCCCTGAGTTTGATCGGTATGCCCGTTACAATTCTTGGGGTTCTGCTCGAGAGACTTTCTCTTGGGAGGAAATGTGTGATATTGACATTGATCTTCCAGATATTGCTATACAGCAAAAATATGTTGACATCTACAATGCCATGCTGGAAAATCAGCGCTGCTATGAAAGTGCACTGGAGGATTTGAAATTAGTCTGTGATGCCTACATTGAAGAACTAAATAAAGATTACCAAAGTGTCACTATCGGACAATTTATTTTTCAGAGGGATCTGAGAAATGACGGTTCTTTAGGCGTATCCTCTGTTAGAGGAATTTCTACAGGCAAAGAATTTATTAATACAAAAGCTGATATGGAAGGAGTAGGACTTAATAATTATAAAGTTGTTGCTCCAGGTCAATTTGCATATGTTCCAGATACGTCAAGACGAGGAGATAAAATATCGTTAGCGTTGAATGCCTCAGAAAATACTTATCTGGTTTCCTCTATCTCGATTGTTTTTGACACACAAAAAGATGTACTTTTGCCTGAGTATCTGATGCTCTTCTTTGGGCGAAGTGAATTTGACCGTTATGCTCGCTTCCACTCATGGGGAAGCGCCAGAGAAACATTTGATTGGTCTGAAATGTGTGATGTTCAAATTCCCATTCCAGATATCAAAATTCAGCAGTATATTGTTAATATTTATACTGCCTATCTATTGCGCAAGGAAATTGACGAACAGCTTAAAGTGCAAGTCAAGAATGTATGCCCGATCCTAATTAAAGGTTCATTGGAGGAGGCTGAGAATGGATAAAATATCTGAAATCACAAGACGAGATATTGTAGATATTATTAAAAACGGTTTTTCAGTTGAACTAGATGAAGAGGAATATGATAGCAGTTCCGGAGAATATATTAACGAATGTACAGTGATAATGCCATATTCTGGACGGCTTGATACACTCGGATTTTTATCTAGGCTTTACAATTTGAAAGAATTGCCATCCCATGACAGTCGATACAGAACTGCATATGACGATATCAATTGTCATCTCAGATGGGGAGACTATGAAGAAGAGTGTTGGTTTTTTGAGGACGAGCGATTCAACTTACGTCCAGGCGATGGCGATGAGACATTACTACGGTTCATGTGTGAAATGCTTCATCCGGCAGTAAGAAATGAGAAAGCTCCATGGAAACAGTATCTCAAAAAATTTAATGATTTACTTCGAGTTGACGGCTATGAGTTGTATCCCGCACAGCACATATCAGGTCGTGATGTCTATGGAGCACGAGAATATGTTGAGCCGGACAG
>DSTMR04002__coassemble_737_pt1 | contig 43122 bp, 36 predicted proteins | sample DSTMR04002__metabat2_high_PE_039 | metagenome-assembled genome bin DSTMR04002 | reverse complement strand
GTCATGAATTTTGGGAATTCCCAAAAATCCAAGTATTTTTGGGAACGAACTATTGACGTTGCAGCGACGAAAAGCGAGGGATTTCCCAAAAATAGAGGGGGTGTCATGATTTTTGGAAATTGCGGGAAGGCCCGGCAAAATGGCGGTCGCCCTCTCACCCCGTTCCCCCGAACAAGCTGCCGAGGTTTGATAGCCAGCCGGAAATCCGCTCGGTTTGGGTTTGCAGGGCTTCGACCGAATCCATCACGCCGGGCAGCTTCTGCAGCACCTCGTTCAGCGCGTCCACATCGATCTGAGAAAGCTGATCGACCAGGTCGGGCAGCGTCTGCATCATCTCGTCGAGCTCGGCGCTGTCCAGCGTGGCCAGGCTACTTTGCAGGGTGGCGGCCAGCTCGTTGACCTGGGCGCTGGCCTGCAAAATCCGGTCGTAGGCGATCCGGCTGTAGTACAGCAGCACCCCCGCCAGCACAGCAAAGGCCGCCAGCACCACAATGTTCAGGATCAGCCTCTGCCGCTGGCTGCGCAAAAGCCGGCGGTTCTGGGCGTCCTGCAGTTCCAGCTGCGCCTCAATGCGGTCAAGCTGGCGCTTGAGGTCGGCGATATCCACCTTGCCGTCGCCGGTCTCGTCGTCGCCGGCCTGCAGCTGCTGTACCCGCGCCTGCAGCGCGCGGTCAGGGTCAGGGATTTGCATAGCGTCCTCCTTCGCGTATCCGGGTTATGGCGCCTGTGGGCCGGGCGCTTTTGCCTCAAACCAGAAGACCGAACCCTTGCCCACCTCGCTTTGCACGCCGAAGGCGAAGCCGTGCTGCTGCAAAATCGCCTTGGTGATCGAAAGGCCCAGGCCGGTGCCGGTCTTGCCGGCGTCCTTGCGGGAACGGTAGTACCTGTCAAAGATATACGGCAGATCCTCGGGCGAGATGCCGGGGCCGTGGTCTTCGACCTCCACCCGGCAGCCGCCTGCCTGCGGGATGCACCGCAGGATAAACACGCCGTCCTCCCCAATGTGGTGGGTCGCATTGCCAAGCAGGTTGTGCAGCACACGTTCCAGCATTGCGGGGTCGGCCCGCACGGGGCACTCGTGGTCGGCTTCGAGGCGCATCGTCCAGCCGTTCTGGTCGCAGACGGCGTCGTACCGGCCGGCCACCTCAAAGCAGAGCGCGCTCATATCAAAATCGACAAGGTTCGGCTTTTCGGCCCCGCTCTGCACTTTGCTGAGCTCCATCACGCTGTTGACCAGCGCCGAAAGCCGGTCGGTCTCGTCCACAATGATGTTGCACTGCTCGGTGCGGCGGGTTTCGTCGGCGCCGGTCAGGTCGCGCACCGTCTCGGCATAGCCTTTGATCAGGGTCAGCGGGGTGCGCAGGTCGTGGCTGACGTTGGCCAGCAGGTCTTTCTGCAATTTGGCCGAGCGCTGCACCTCGGTGGCCATGTGGTTGAACTCCTGCGCCAGCAGGCCAAGCTCGTCGTTGCGGCGCACATCCACCTGCACGTCATAGTTGCCGGCGGCCATCTGGCGCGCGCCGGCCGAAAGCTGCCGCATCGGCTGGGTGAACCACCGGCTGAACAGCAGCGCCGCGATCATATTCAGCCCAAACAGCAAAAGCGCAATCGGCGGCAGCACGCCGCGCAGCACGGCGGCGGCCGTATCGATCTGGGCCAAACTCGTCGAAACAATCACGGCATACTCGCCGTCGGCGGTCAGCCGGCCCACCACCATCTGCAGGTTCCCGCCGGAGGAAACCGTCTCCTCCACGCTGCCCTGCAAAAAGACCATGCCGCGCAGCCGCACAATCTCGGCGGTGTCCACATTCATTTTGCCCTCCCCGCCGAAGGCCAAAACACTCTCGTGCAGCACGCAGGGGTACAGGCTTTCCAGGTTGCGCACGCTGCGCAGCGTCGAATCGCTGATGTCCAGGCAGCAGTTTTCCAGGTCCAGCCGCCCGTCGGACACGGAGTTCAAAAAGTCGGCCCAGAAACTGTCGTTGAGGAACAGCCCCGTCAGCGTCCGCTGCGAAATGGGGGTGTCGCTTGCGTCAATCATCGCCACCACCCGCTCGGCCTTGGTCTCCAGGCTGGCGCGGATGTTGCGGTGGTACATCGGTTCCAGCCAGTAGGTGATCAGCGCCCAGACCAGCGTCAGCGTCAGCAGCGTGACCAGCCCCAAAAACGCAATCAGCTGCCTGCGCACCCCCATGCCGGACAGCCCGCGCCGGCGCCGCGCAGGGGCGCCGCGTGCCGGCAGGCTGCGCTCAGTGGACATCGGGGTCAAACTTGTACCCGATGCCCCAGACCGTCACGATATAGGCCCGGCAGGGCCCAAGATGGCCGCGCAGCATCTTGATGTGGGTATCCACGGTGCGGTCCTCGCCGTAATAGTCGTAGTTCCACACCTTCTGCAGGATCTTTTCACGCGAAAGGGCAATGCCCTTGTTCTGCACCAAAAAGACCAGCAGGTCAAACTCTTTCGGGGTCAGCGGGGCTTCCTGGCCGGCCACCCGCACGCTGTGGCTGGCGGTATCAATGACCAGTTCGCCAAAGGTATACATCCCGCCGGCTTCGCCCTGGGCCGGCATCGTGCGGGCCAGCACGGCCTTTACCCGGGCCACCAGCTCCCGCGGGGAGAACGGCTTGACCACATAGTCGTCGGCCCCGCCTTCCAGCCCGGCCAGCTTGTCATATTCCTCGCTGCGGGCGGTCAGCATAATGACAGGGGTGCTCAGCTTGCGGCTGCGCATCTCCCGCAGGCAGGTCATGCCGTCCATAAACGGCATCATAATGTCCAGGATGACAAGGTCCACGCCGCCCTTGGCCAGCACGGCCAGCGCCTGGGCGCCGTCGCCGGCTTCCTCACAGGTGTAGCCCGCATGCAGCAGATGCTCGCGGATCAAATCGCGAATGCGGGGTTCGTCGTCCACAATCAGGATTTTCGCCATGTTCACTACCTCCAAACCGGACGGCACGGCAGGCCGCGCCGCCTGTATGATACCATAATACCCCCCAAGCATGGGGGAATTGTGAAAGTTTTCTTAAAAATCCGCACAGAATCCCCGCAAAATACCGCCCCGCCCCGCGCTACTGACCCCCGCATACCCGCGCAGCCCCCCGCATATCCTTGCGTAGAGAAATAGCAGGGGAGGGGCTGCGCTATGTTTTTGTTTACCGTTTCAAAACCCAGGCTGCGCCAGGCGGGGGCGCTGGCGCTGTGCGCGGTGTGCCTGGCCGGCAGCGTGAGCGCCGCCGTGCATTTTGCCGCCGGCAGCGTGCCGGCCCAGGCCACGGCCACCCCGGCGGCCGGCACCGCCATCGCCACCACCCAGGATATCGCCACCTATTTTGCCGGTTTCGGCTTTGAGGTGGACCTTTCCAGTGCCGCCGTCGATGAGGTCAAGGTCCCCAGACAGTGGGACGACAGCTTTGCCGCCTTCAACCAGGTGCTCGGCGAAAGCGGGCTTTCCCTGGCCGATTACAAGGGCAAAACGGTGGAAAAGTGGACCGCGCTCTGCCCGGCGCTTTCGGACGGCGAAACCGACACCTACTGCGTGCTGCTGGTCTTCAAAACCCGGCCGGTGGGGGCCTATCTGCTTGAAAAACCCTCCGGCGCCGTGACCGGCCTGGTTTCGGCCGCCGAAGCCCGGGCCGAAGCCGCCGAAGCCGAAGCCGCCGCCGAAACCGCCGCGACCCTTGATGAAAGCGTTTTCCCAACCGAATAAGAATACAAAGCGCCTGCGGCGCGATCTGGAAAGATGGCCGGAAACCAACCGGTTTTCTTTCCCAATCGCGCCGCAGGCGCGCCTTATCTAAATTCTAAACTCTCAACTCACAAAAGCCCCTGCAGCAAAATCACCACAATCAGCACCGGCAGGAAGAACTGGAAGTAGGGCTTGAGCCAGCGCGGCAGCTTCGGGCCTTTGCCGGTGTTGGCTTCGGCCAGATAGTTGTCAAAGCCCCAGCCCCAGCGGGTCACGCAGAACAAAAGGTAGATCAGGCTGCCGATCGGCAGCAGCAGGTTGCTGACAAGGAAATCCTCGCCGTCCAGCACCGTGCTGCCCGCCCCCAGCGGCTGAAACGCCGACCAGACGTTGTACCCCAGCACGCAGGGCAGGCTGGCCACCAGCATGAACACCCCGCCCAGCAGCGTCGATTTGCGGCGGCTGAGGCGGAACTGGTCTTCCAGGCAGGCCAGGATGTTTTCAAACACCGCAATCACGGTGGTAAAGCTTGCAAAGGTCATGAACAGGAAGAACAGCGCCCCCCACAGCCGGCCGCCGGCCAGCCCGGCAAACACATTCGGCAGCGTGATGAAGATCAGGCTCGGGCCGCTGTCCGGGTTGACGCCGAAGGTGAAGCAGGCCGGGAAGATGATGAGCCCCGCGCTGATCGCCACAAAGGTATCCAGCACGCAGATACGGGCGGCTTCACCGGGCAGCGTGAAGTCCCGCTTCATATAGCTGCCGAAGATCTCCATCGCGCCGATGCCAAGGCTTAAGGTGAAAAAGCTCTGGTTCATCGCGTTCATAATCACCTGGCCAATGCCAACCTCCGCCGCGCGGGAAACATCCGGCAGCAGATAGAAGGCCAGCCCTTCTCCCGCGCCGGGCAGGGTCAGGCTGTGCACGGCCAGCACAATAATCAGCACAAGCAGCGCGCCCATCATCCATTTGCCAACCCGCTCCAGCCCGTTGCGCAGCCCGAAGCTCGTCACCACCAGGCCAAGTATCACGGTCAGGCAGGTCCAAAAGCCCATCTCAAGCGGATTGCTGAGCATCTCGTTGAAGGCGTTGCCGGCCGTCTCCGGCGTGGCCGAAGCAAACGCGCCGCTGATGTACTTGAAGCAGTAGTTCATCATCCAGCCGTTGACCGTCGTGTAGTACATCATCAGCAGACAGCAGCCGATCAGGCAGGCCCAGCCGTGCCAGTGCCATTTGCTGCCCTTGGGTTCCAGCGCTTCATACGCTTTGCCGGCGCTGCCCTGGCCGGCGCGGCCCACGGCCAGCTCCATCGTGAGCACCGGTATGCCCATGCAGATCAAAAACAGCAGGTAAAACACGACAAACAGCCCGCCGCCGCTCTCGCCCGCAAGGGTTGGGAACCGCCAGACATTGCCGATGCCGATGGCGCACCCCGCGCTGACCAGGATGAACCCCAGGCGCGAGGCAAAGGTATCTCGTTTCTCCACAAAAATTCCTCCTTATTGGGTTACACCATGCATAAGTATACGCCTGAACCGTCAGGAAGGCAAGACAAAAACCGGGCCTTTTCGAAAAACTTCGCAAAAATTCCCCGCCTTGACAGCCCGCCGTGGCCGGCACTATAATAGCTGCAATGACGAGAGTTTAGAGTTACGATATGATGGAGCGCGCTGCGCGCAAAAAAAGCGAAAGCCGCGCCCTCTGCTTCAAACACGCGCCGACAGGCGCGCCGCATCGAAACTCTCGACTCTAAACTCTCAAGTCTATCTGAAACTGAGGTGTCCGCCATGACAACCACCGTTTTTTCTGCCGCTTCCTACCTGTGTGCGCTGTTCAGCATGCTGGTGGTGCTGGGTGTGCCCTGCGTGCTCGGCACGCTGGTCTGCCGCCGGCACAAAGGCGCCGGCCATGCCATCGTGATCGGCATCTTCTGCTTCATCATCGGGGCGTATCTGCTCGAACAGATCTTCCACAGCCTTGTCTTCGGCCTGTTTGGCGAAGCGCTGCGGGCAAACCCGCTGCTGTACGCCGTGTACGGCGGTCTGGCCGCCGGCGTGTTTGAGGAAACCGCCCGGCTGCTCGGCCTGCGCAGCCTCTGCAAAAAGGACGCCGCCCCCGCCATCGGCTTTGCCTACGGCATCGGCCACGGCGGGTTTGAGGCCATCCTCATCACCGGCATGGGCCTTGTCAACAACCTGATTGTCATGACAATGGTCAACGCCGGCCGGGCCGACAGCCTGCTTGCCGGCTATGAGGGCGACACGCTGGCTCAGGCGCAGCAGCAGCTGGCCGAAATGGCCGCCCTGCCTGCAACCGATTGGCTTGCCGCCGGGTTTGAGCGCTGCGCCGCCATTGTGCTGCACCTTTCGCTCTCGATGCTGATCTGGATGGTGGTGACACGGCGGCTGCCGCGCTGGGGTTACCCGCTTTCCATTGCGCTGCACGCCGTGGCCAACCTGCCGGCCGGCTTCTACCAGACCGGCGCGCTGCCGCTGTGGCCGACCGAAGCGCTGATCGTGCTGCTTTCGGCCGGGGCGGCCGTGCTGGTCTGGCAGCTGTACCGCCGCAGCCCCGCGCCGCGCGGGGCCTGAGCCATGGCCTTCACCTCGCTGCCCTATGCGGTGTTCCTGGCCGCGGCGGTCGCGGTCTATTACCGGCTGCCGGCCCGCTGGCGGTGGCTGGGGCTGCTTGTGGGCAGCTACGCTTTTTACTTCAGCTGGGGCATGGGCTGGGTGCTCTTTGCGGTGACCGGCGTCTCCTACCTGGCCGGGCTGGGCCTGGGCCTGGCGCGGGGCGCGGCGCGCAAGGCGCTGCTGGCCGCCGGCGTGCTCGGCTGCCTTGCGCCGCTGCTGTTTTATAAATACTGGAACTTCGCGGCCGAAAACATCGCCGCGCTGCTGCGCCTGGGCGGCTGGGCGGGCGAAGCGCCGGCGTTCAGCCTGGCGCTGCCGGTCGGCATCAGCTTTTTCACCTTCCAGGCTGTCGGCTATCTTGTCGATGTCTACCGCGGCAAGCTGGCGGCGGTGCGGCATCTTGGGCATTTCGCGCTGTTTTTGGGCTTTTTCCCGCCGCTCGTCTCGGGGCCGATCCAGCGCGCCGCCGCGCTGCTGCCCCAGCTTACCGCGCCGCATCCGCTCCGGCTGGAAAACTGGACGGCCGGGCTGCAGCGCATCTGCATCGGGCTGTTCCAAAAGCTTGCCGTGGCCGATACCCTCGGCGTCTGGGTTGACAATGTCTATGACAACCTCTCGAACCAGGGCGGCTGGACGCTGCTGCTCGCGACGCTGCTTTTCACGGTTCAGATCTACGGCGATTTCGCCGGGTATTCCAACATCGCAATCGGCAGCGCGCGGCTGTTCGGCATCGAACTGAGCGAGAACTTCCAAAGCCCGTATACCGCCCGCAGCGTCAAGGAATTCTGGCGCCGCTGGCACATCAGTTTGAGCCGCTGGTTTTCGGAGTATGTCTACATTCCGCTCGGCGGCAGCCGCTGCAGCGCGCCGCGCCACCTGGCCAACCTTCTGCTGACCTTTCTGTGCAGCGGGCTGTGGCACGGCGCCAGCTGGACCTTTGTGCTCTGGGGGCTGTACCACGGGCTGTGGCTCTGCCTCGAGACAGTCACGCTGCCGAAAGCCGAAGCGCTGCAAACAAAGCTCGCCGCGTGCAACCCGCTGGCCGGCCGGCTGTTTGCGGCCGGGCGCACCGGGTTGACCTTCTGCGTCGTCAGCGCCGGGTGGGCGGTCTTCCGGGCCAATTCGCCGGCCGACCTCGGCTATCTGCTTACGAACTGGGCGCGCGGGCTCAACCCGCTGCGGCTGGGGGCCTATGCGGCGGCCGCCGGCATGGACGGCGCGGCGCTGGCGGCGGCTGCCCTGCTCAGCGCCGTGCTGCTTGGCTGGGACTGGTACGCCGCCCGCCGGCAGGACCCCTTTGCCGCGCTGGCCCGCGCCCCGCGCATCGCCCGGCTGGCCGTCTATTACGGTTTAAGCCTTGCGGCCCTCGCCGCCGCCTGCACCCGCCCGTTCGGGGCCACGGCGGATTTCATCTATTTTCAATTTTGATAAGAATACCCAACGCCTATGACCAACCCCACAACTTCCGCCGCTGCGCCGCGCGCGGTGCGGCGGTATCTTGGGCGGCTCGCAGCGTTTCTCTGCGCGCTCGCGCTGCCGTTTGCGCTGCTGATCGGCTTCATCGGCTTTGTGCCCGAAACCAGCCAGCAGAGCCTGCTCTACACCCTGCACTATAAGCTCGACCTGCTGCGCGACACCCGCGGCCAGGGCAACCGCATCCTGATCGCCGGCGGCTCGGCCAGCGAATACGGCGTAAACTGCGCCGCCATCGCCGAAGCCACCGCCCGGCCGACCTACTGCGTCGGGGTCACGGCCTACCTTGGGGTAGAGATGTACCTCAACATGCTCACCCGCTATGCCGAAGCAGGCGACACCGTGATCCTTATGCTCGAGCACCTGCTGCTGCGCGGCGCCGGGGTGGATTACCAGGTGCTCTGGCAGGCCTGCGGCACCGACCCTGACGCCTGGGCCTGCGTGCCGCCCACGCTCTACCTGGGGGCGGCGGCGAGCGCCGGGCAGTACCTGGCCAACCGCTGGCCGGCAAACTGGTCGCCCTGGCCGCCGGCAAACCTGCGCTGGACAAGCTACAGCTACCCGCCCGGTGAAACGCCGCACAGCGATGATTTCGGGCCGCTGGGCGATGTCACGCTTGTGCGGGAAAACATCCTTGAGCACGGCTACAACACCCAGGACCCCGTCACGCTGAACGCCGGCATCCTGGACGAAACGGCCGTGCACTCGATCCGCCGTTTTGCCGAAAAAATGGCCGACCGCGGTGTGACGGTGCTCTTCACCCACGCGCCGCTCAACGCGCTGTGCATCCAAAGCGGCGAGGCCGACAACCTCGCCTATGCTGCCGCCGCGCGGGAAGCGCTCGGCCTGCCGGTGCTGGTGGATTACCCGGCCGCTATTATGGAAGCCGAATGGTTTTATGATTCCAACAACCATCTCAACACCGCCGGCGCCGCGCGCTACACGGCCTGGCTGCTGGAAGCGCTGGACGGCCTGGAAATATAGCCGCAGTTTGCCTTTCTTGCACGGCGTGCCTGCCGGCCAAAACGCTCCAGCGCCGGATTTCGGCGTGCCCGCCCGGCGCGCCGGCGCAAAACGCCCCCGGAAAGCCGCAATTTTTGCAAGGCGAATTTTACCAAGATCCTGAAAATTGCACAAAGAAATTCCGCTCAGCGGAACACCCCGGCCGGCTCGCTCAAAGCCGGCGGCAGCGGGTTCCGCTGGGCGGAATGCTGTTTGTGCAAAAAAGGGCGGGAAGTTTTGTCAACTCCTGCAATGGCAAACACCGGTGAAACATGGTACACTGAAACTGACAAAATAAGCGCGGCCCGGGCGGGAATATGTGACCAAACCGACGGCACAGCGTCGGGCCGGCCATCTTTCAGGAGGGTACTTATGGCAAAAAATGCGATTGTGGGCCAGTCTGGCGGCCCGACATCGGTCATCAATGCAAGCCTGGCCGGCGTGTATGAAAGCTGCAAACGCCGCGGCGCGCCCAAGGTATACGGCATGATGCACGGCGTGGCCGGTCTGCTGGAACGCCGGATCTGCCTGCTGGATGAAAAACTGACCTGCGCGATGGATATTGAGCTGCTCAAGCGCACGCCGTCGAGCTATCTGGGCTCCTGCCGCTACAAGCTGCCCGATTGGCACACCCCCGAAGGCGAGGCTGTCTATGAAAAGCTGTTTGCCATCCTCAAAGAGCTTGACATCGGCTATTTCTTCTACATCGGCGGCAATGACAGCATGGATACCATCGGCAAATTGTCGGATTACGGCCAGCATGTCGGCAGCGAGATCCGGTTTATGGGCGTGCCCAAGACCATTGACAACGACCTCATGGTCACCGACCACACCCCCGGCTACGGCAGCGCGGCCAAGTACATCGGCGTCGTCATGAAGGAGCTCATCCGCGACGCAACGGTCTACGGCACCAAGTATGTGACGATTGTCGAAATCATGGGCCGCAACGCCGGCTGGCTGACCGCCGCGGCCGCCCTGGCCCGCGCCGAGGACTGCGAGGGCGTCGATATGATCTGCCTGCCCGAAATCCCGTTCAATGTTGACCGGTTTGTGCAAAAGGTTGCCCGCATGCAGGCCAAAAAGCCGAGCATCGTCATCGCGGTGTCCGAAGGCGTCAAGCTTGAGGATGGGCGCTATGTCTGCGAACTGGCCGACGACGTCCACGCCGTCGATGCGTTCGGCCACAAGAGCCTGACCGGCACGGCGCGGTTCCTTGCAAACACCGTCGCCCGGCGGCTCGATACCAAAACCCGCGCGATCGAACTTTCGACGCTGCAGCGCTGTGCCGGGCACATCACCTCCCGCACCGATATCACCGAGGCCTACCAGGTCGGCGGCGCGGCGGCCAAGGCCGCGTTTGAAGGCCACACCGGCGAGATGGTCGCGATCAAGCGGCTTTCGAACGCGCCCTACCAGTCCACAACCGAGCTGCACCCGATCAGCGAGGTCGCGAACCTCGAAAAGAAGGTCCCGCTCGAGTGGATCAACGCCGACCACACCGACATGATGCCGGAGTTCATCGCCTACGCGATGCCGCTGATCCAGGCCGAACTGACCCCGATCTACGTCGAAGGCCTGCCGCATCATATTTACCTGCCGGAATAAGCGGAAAAATCGGATAGAATAAGCCCCCAGCCCGCCGGAGAATGAAAAGCCGGCAGGCTGGGGGCTTTTGTGTGAGGTTTTTGGGGAAAACTGGGTTTGGCGCAGCCTGAACATCAACCGTAGGGGCGGCCATTGGCCGCCCGCAAACCCTTGCGGCATGGCGGCCGGATATAATTTGGCAAGCGGTTCCCCAATCCGTGGGGGCCGGCGTCCCCGGCGGCCCGCGGGGCCATGCGGCAGCCCGCCGCGTTCCGGGCAATCGCAAACACCCGCGGGCGGGCAATGCCCGCCCCCTACAATCTCTGCGTTTTCGCTTTACTCCACCCGCAGCCTTTCGACCAGCGTCTGTCTGCGCGCGGCGTGCAGGGCGATGGGCGGCAAAGCCGCGCCGAGCGCCGCAAAAAACGGCAGCGTGACGCAGAGCGGCAGCAGGCTGAACCGGTAGGTGAAGAACCACAGCGCGCCGCCGGCCAGCGTTTCAACCGCAGCCCCGCCCAAAAGGCATAAAACCAGAGAGACCCCCCCGGCCAGCGCGGCGTAGAGCAGCCCTTCGGCAATGAGCATCCCGTTGAGCTGGGCGTCGGTCATGCCGACGGCCTGCAGCACCGCGAACTCCCGCCGACGGGAGAGAATCGAGGTCAGCATCGCGTTGGCAAAGTTCAGCACCCCGACCAGCGCCACCACCGCCGAAAGCGCCCCGCCCAGCAGCAAAAACATCCCGCGTACCTGGGCGAACTCGCTTGCATACTGGTCGCGGCTTTCGTAGTCGAGCGCGGGGTTCCCATCGGCCGTGTAAGCGGCAAGGAACTCGCCCAATGCGGCCTGCTGCCCCTCGGCCGCGTCAAAGCAGGCGTTGAGCATAAGCGGCTCGCCGCCGCAGTCGGCGCGCAAGGTAGAAGAATTCAGCGCAAACTGCGGCCCGCTGTAGGAGCGGAAGCTCATCGGATGGGGCACCGCGATGCAGGCCACAACCTCGTACTCGATATCCTGCCAGGCTGCCGGCCGCTGGCTGACGAGCGACGGGTCAAGCGCGTCGGGGTCCTCAACCTTCTGGCCGGTCGCAGCGTTGTAGCTCTCCCATTCCGAGACATACCGCAGCGTGAGGACGTCCCCGACCCTGGCAAAGTTGTCTTCGGTGTTCAGGGTTCCGTCGTCCTCGAGCTCGTACACCGCGGCGACGGCCCGGCGGCCGGGCTCGGCCAGGGCGGACAGATCGCCTTCGAGCAGCTCGACCCGGCCCAGCGCCGTCGCGTCAAAGCCGTAGAGACTGGCACGGTATTCGACCCTGCCGTTTTCGTCCCGCGCGGCCGCGGTGATCGTTGCGTCTAAGGTTTCCGCGGCTACAAAATTGCCGAGGAAATCCCGCAGCATCGCCTCGGGCACGAAGCACTCGGCGCTGTACCAGCAGGTGGTTACCCCGATCTCTTCGGCCAGGCCGGTGGCCTCGACCGCCGCAATGTCGGCTTCGGTCAGATCGCCCCCGCCGCCGGCATGCTTAAAGTAGCCGGCGTCGGCCAGGACAAAATCGGTCAGCACATAGTTGGCAAGATATTTGTCCAGATCAAACCCCAGCGCCAGCGCGCAGGTGATCTGCAAAAGCCCGACCGCCAGCGCCAGCGAGGCAACGGCGAGCGCGGTCTTGCGCGGGGTGCGGCGCAGGTTGGCCGCCGCCATGCCGGCCGGGGCGCGGCGGGGCGCTTTGGCCTTGTGCGCGGCGCGGTACACCGGGCGCGGTGCGCGGGCGGCGCGTTTGCGGCGCGGGGCTTCGGCGTCGGTGTACCGCAGCGCCTCAATCGGGGAGACCCGCCCGGCCAGCCGCCCCGGCCGCGCGCAGGAGAGCAGCACCGTCCCGAGCGAGAAGGCCGCCGCGAGCAGGAAAATCCAGGGGCTTCGGCTGATGGAGAGGCGGTCATAGGAAAGAATCGCCTGGATGCTCGGGGCCAGCGCCGCGCCGAGCGCATACCCGAGCGCCAGGCCGACCGGGATGCCGCCGACCGAGAGGGCCAGCGCCTGCCACCGCACCAGCGCGCGGATCTGCTGCGGCGTCGTGCCGATCGTCTTGAGCAGGCCGTAGTGACGGATGTCGTTCGCAACCGAGATCTGGAAGATGTTGTAGATGACGAGATACCCGGTCAGCACCATGACAGCGAGCAGAAAGAGCACGGCGAAGGCGGTGATCGGGTCAAAGCTTTCGGCAAAACTCGTGCTCAGATACCCCCAGTTGACCCCGATGCCGATATAGTTCTCGCCGGCCGGGTCGTCGCACTGGTAGCCGTGGTCGGCGAGGATCGCCCGCAGATCGGCCTCGATCCGCGCGGCCGAGCGCAGGTTGAGGCTGACCGACCACAGCCCGGTCACATCGGTCGGGCCCTGGCGGGTGTAGTTTGCCAGCAGCGATTCGGCGTAGTCGCGCGGCACAATCGCCTGGCTGGCGCTGACGGCCGGGTCGTATTCCCACCAGCCGGTGAGGGTGAAGGTCTCGGTGACGAGCACCGGCGTGCCGGTGTTGGTGCCGAGTTCAAAGGTCAGGGCGACCGGCGCGCCGACGGCCGGTTCGACGCCGAGCAGCTCGAGCATCCGGGTATCGCAGGCAAGGCCGGGGGAATCAGGGCTGCCCTCGGCCGGCAGCGCGCCGGTGGTCGGGGTGCAGAAGCTCATCGCGGCGTAGGTCGCGTCCATATAGCTGACCTCGCCGTAGTCTTTGCGGAAGGCTTCGCCGGCCGCCGCGCCCAGCATCAGCCGGCCGCCGCTCTCGACGATGCGGTCGTCGGCGGTCAGCTCCTGCATCTGGGCTTCGGTCATGTTTTTCAGCCCGCCGTGCGCGTCGGTGCCCACCTGGCGGAAGGTCTCTTCCTCCACCGTATGCAGCAGGGTCAGCGCGATGGTAAAGAGCGCGCAGAACAGCGCGGTGGTCAGCGCAATCGCGGCCACGGCGATCAGGTTGCGGCTGCGCGCGGCCCGCAGGCTGCGCAGCGCCAGGCGGCGCACGGCCCGGCGGTTATCCACCCGGATCATCGCGCCACCTCCCGCGTTAATAGCCGCCCGTCCTCGATGCGCAGCAGCCGGTCGGCTGTCTGGGCGATCTCCTCATTGTGGGTAATCATCACAATCGTCTGGCCAAACCGCTGGGCGCTGACCTTCAGCAGCGCCATCACATCCTGGCTTGTGCGGCTGTCAAGGTTGCCGGTCGGCTCGTCGGCCAGCACAATCGCCGGCTTGGCGGCCAGCGCCCGGGCGATCGCCACCCGCTGCTGCTGCCCGCCCGAAAGCTCGTTCGGCCGCCGGTCAAGCTTATCGCCAAGGCCCAGTACCTCGACAACCTCGTTCCAGTAGCGCGCGTCGGGCCGGCGGCCGTCGAGCTCAAGCGGCAGGGCGATGTTTTCCCGCACCGTCAGCACCGGCACGAGGTTGTAGCTTTGAAAGACGAAGCCGATCTTGCGCCGGCGGAAGATGGTCAGCGCCTCCGGTTTGAGGGCGAAGATCGGCTGCCCGTCCACAAGGACCTCGCCGGATGTGGGCCGGTCAAGCCCGCCGAGCAGGTGCAGCAGCGTCGATTTGCCGCTGCCCGACGTGCCGACCACCGCGACAAACTCGCCGGTTTCGACCGCCAGGCTCACGCCGTCGAGCGCCCGCACCGCCGTCGCGCCCGCGCCGTAGACCTTGGTTAATTGGTGGGTGGATAGAATGGACATAGGGGCCTCCTGTCTTACAAACAAAATTCCCTCCGCCGAAGGGATTGTCTCCATTCTAGCAGAGGGATCTTTCAAGAGTCTTTCAGCCGCCGGTTTCTTTTGGCGGCAAATCTTTCGCCGGCGTAAGATTTGCCGGGCTTTTTTCCGGCGCGCCCTGCGGCCGCGGCAAAAAGAGCGAGAAGGTGCTGCCGGCCCCAGGGGTGCTTTGCAGCTTGAGATACCCGCCCTGTGCGGCTGCGATCTGCCGGGTCAGATACAGCCCGATGCCGACGCCCTCGGCCTCGCGGGCGTTCGGCGCGCGGTAAAACCGGCCGAAGATGCGGGGCTGCTCCTCCTCCGGGATGCCGGGGCCGGTATCGGTCACATCGATGCGGCAGAACAGTTCGTACGCGGTCACCCGCACCGATACTGTGCCGCCCGGCGGGGTGTACTTGACGGCGTTGTCCAGTAAATTGCCGACCGCCTCGGCCGTCCACTTGGGGTCCAGCACGGCCTGTGCGGGGCTTGGTTCGGCGGTCAGGCGCAGGCTTTTGGCTGCGGCAGCCGGGCGCACGCCGTCCAGCGCCTTGGCCACAGCCGGCCAGACCGGGCCCGCCGCCGGGCGCACGGCCAGCACGCCGGTTTCCAGCCGTGAAAGCTTGAGCAGCGCTTCCATCAGCCATTGCAGCTTTTCGGCCTGGGTTTGCAGCCGGCGGGCCAGCCGCAGCGGTTCGTCCGGGTCGGCGCTGGGCGCGCCTTGGGGCGTTTGCAGCCGCTCGCACAGAAGTTCGGCGTAGAGCAGCAGGTTCGCGATCGGGGTGCGGGTCTGGTGGGCGATATCGCCGATCCACCGGTGCAGCTTGTCCCGCTCCTGCGCCAGCGCGCCGCTCGCTTTGGCGTTGGCGGCCAGGTACTGGGCCAACCGGCTCTCGATGGCGCTCTCCATGCTCTCGGTAAAATCGCTTTCGCGGAAATCCCCGGCAATCGCGGCGTCCAGCATCGCGGTCAGCCGGGCCAGCCGGCGTTTTTCACGCCGCCGCATCAGGGCCCGAACGATCAGCCCGCCCAGAACAAGCCCCGCCCCCAGCCCGGCCGCAAACCAGAGCGGGCTCACGGCGCGGCCTCCCATCGGTAGCCGATGCCGTAGACGGTGCGCAGCCGCACAGGCCGGGCCGGGTCGTCCTCGAGCTTGTCCCGCAGCCGCTTGACCGCGACCGAAAGGGCGTTTTCCTCGACAAAATCATCCCCCCACACCCGGTCAAGCAGCAGCGCGCGGGGCAGGGTGTTGCCGGCGTTTGCGACAAGCAGGCGCAAAAGCGCTTGTTCGCGGCGGCTCAGTTCAATCGGTTTGCCGTTTTTCTCAAACCGGCCGGCCGTAAAATCCAGCCGCAGGCCGCCGGTTTCGTAGATTTCGCCGGCCGGCTTTCCCTCGCACCGGCGCAGCAGCGCCGTTACCCGGGCGCGCAGCACGGCCAGGCTGAACGGTTTGGTCACATAGTCGTCGGCCCCGGCCTCCAGCCCGTTGACGATGTCGATTTCCAGGTCGTTTGCGGTCAGCACCAGCACCGGCGTGCGGAAGCCGGCCGGGCGCTCACGCAGCAGGGCAAGCCCGCTGCCGTCGGGCAGGTTGATGTCCAGAATCATCAGGTCAAACCCGGCGTGCCCCAGCGCCTCGCGGGCTTCTGCCAGGGTGGGGCAGCGGCGCACAGTGCCTTGGGCGCGCAGCGCCAGCGCGATGCCCTCAGAGAGAGCGTCGTCATCCTCAACGAGCAGGATGTTCGGCATGGCCTGCCTCCTGCGGAGTTTTTTCGAGGTAGACGCTGGTCGAGGGGAAGGCGAACCCGCAGCCTTCACGCTCCATCAAGCCCATGATCTGCAGGTTGAGCCGCGTCTTCATCTCACGGAATTCGGCCAGGCCAAGCGCCGTGCAGTACAGCCGCACATCGATGTCAATGCTCGAAGCGTTGAAGGCGGCCACCGCGACATGGACGGTCTCGGGCCGCACGGCGGGGTCGGCCCTGCACAGTTCGGCCAGCCCGGCGCAGAGCGCTTCCAGCTGGGCGCGGGTGGTGTCGTAAGTCACCCCGATCACAAAGTTCCACAGCCGGCTGTCACGCTCGGTCGCGTTCTGGATGTACTCGGCGCAGACTTTCGAGTTTTCGACGGTAATCAGGCAGTTGTCCGGTGTGCGCAGCTGGGTTGAGCGCAAGCTGATCTGCTGCACCGTGCCCTCCAGCGTACCAAGGGTGACGTAATCTCCAATGCGGAACGGCCGCTCGATAACCAGCGTGATGCCGGCAATCAGGCTGGAGAGGGTGCTCTGCGCGGCAAGTGAGACAGCCAGGCCGGCGACGCCGGCGCCCGCCAGCAGGCCGGCAACCGGGATACCGAAGTTTTCGAGCACGGCCAGCGCGGCTACCCCCAAAATGACGGCGCGGTAAATTTTCTCAAAAAAGCGGACGATCGTTTTGTCGTCTTCATGGTCTAGCTTGCTCTGCGCGCTGCCCAGCAGCAGCCCGCAGAGCGCTTCGCTGCGCCAGAACCCCCAGGCCAGCAGCAGCAAAAGCGCCGCCCCGAAAAACGGCTGCACCAGCCGCAGCACTTCGGCCGTTGTAAGCGGCAGCGGGCAGGCCACCACGGCCAGGTAAAGCAGCCCGCACCGCAGCATCAGCACCATCGGTTCGGAAAAGCCGTTCAGCACAATGCCAAGCCAGGCCGGCATGTGCTTGCGCAGCCGGCCGAGCACCGCCCCGATCAGCTTGCGGTACAGCCGGGTGCCGAATACCGCGGCCAACGCCAGCACGGCGGTTACGCCCAGGCGCACCCAAAAATCATGCCGCAGCAAAAAGCGCAGAAAGTCAAGCCAAAGCTGTTGTGGTGTCATATATGGCTCCTTTGTTTACAGGGGAAAACCGCGCACGGTGGCGTTTACTTCGCGGCTTTGATCGTGCAGGTGGCCCCCCATTGCCCAAGGATTTCCACCGTGGAAAAACCTCCCGCCAGCAGGGCCTCGGTTTCATGCGGAACGGTCAGGGGGGTATCATAATGGTAAAATGTATCGTCCGTAATGCCCTGCAGCGCTTTCAGCCTGGCCAGCTCCTCGCGGTGCAGGCGCTCTTCTTCCTCCCCGGCGGAGAAATAGTCTGTGAGGATGAAGTACCCGCCCTCTTTCAGTGAGGCGCACAGCTTTTGGTACAGGCGGGTTTTTTCCTCCCTCGTAAAATGGTGCAGCGATTCCACCGACACCGCCGCATCATACTGTGCATGGCCCAGTGGAATGTCAAAGTAAGAACCCAGAATCAGTTCCAGATGTCGGTCGGCAAACTTTCTTTTCAGTTCGGCCAGCATGCCCTGCGCCAGGTCGATGCCGGTCACACGGGCGGTTGGGTTGCGCTTGAAATAGTAGGAAAGTTCCAGCCCGGTGCCGCACCCCAGGTCCAGGATGCTGGCGCCCGGCTGCGCCGGCAGGCAGCCCGCGGTAAACGGGTAAAAGATGCCGGCGGAATTGATGCAGGTCAGCTGATGCGCTTCATACCCATCCAAACGCCGGTCAAAGAATTCGCCCATTTTTTCCAGCATCGTATCACCCCCGTCATAAGCCCATCCGCGTCCCGGCGGCCAAAACGGCAACCGCTGCGCAAAAGCAGTATAATAGCCGTGTTTGCGGCTCTATTATACCATGAAGCGAAGCGGAATGGTATAATTGCGCATCCAGAGGCGGTTGCCGGGCTGGCGCAGCCAGAACGGCGAGCCGTTGCGCAAAAAGGTATAATAGCCGCGTTTGCGGCTATTATACCATACCCGCTTGCATTTTTCAAAACCTGTGCTATACTGGATGATAGAAAGTCTGTTTCAGGGCGGGGTGCAATTCCCCACCGGCGGTACAGCCCGCGACCGGCCGCGCCTTTGGCGCCGCCGCTGATTCGGTGAAACTCCGAAGCCGACGGTATAGTCCGGATGGAAGAAACGGAAAGCATGACGTATGCCTGGTTTTCGCCCTGCCACGCTTGTTTGGCAGGGCGTTTTCTGTTGGCATGGCACGCCTTTCAACCGGGAACGGAACTTTCCCCACACTATAACAGGGGGGAACCCCCCGGGAGGTAACTGCCATGCAAACCAAAAACCACATCCGTGAACTTACCGTCACCGCCATGCTTTCGGCTGTCGGCTTTGTGCTGATGATGATCGATTTCAGCCTGCCGATGTTCATCCCCTCCTTTGTCAAGATGGACATTTCCGAGCTGCCGGCCCTGCTGGCCTCTTTCAGCCTGGGGCCTGTTTACGGCGTGCTTGTCTGCCTTGTCAAAAACGTCCTGGCCGCAATCTTCCACGGTTCCACCGGCGGCATTGGCGAAGTGTGCAACTTCTTGATCGGCGCGGTCTTTGTCGGGGCCGCGGGGCTTGTGTACAAGCGGCACAAAACCCGCAGGACGGCGGTGCTCGGCGCGCTGATCGGCGCGGTTGCGATGGCTGCCGCCAGCGTGCCGGTCAACTACTTTATCTCTTACCCGGTTTACGCCGCAATGTTCGGCGGTATGGATGCGATCCTTGCCGCCTACGAGGCGCTCAACCCGAATGTTGACGGGCTTTTGGGCTGTTTGCTGCTCTTCAACATGCCGTTCACCCTTGTCAAAGGCTTGATTGACGCAGTGCTCTGCTTTTTGATCTACAAACCCCTCTCCCCGATTTTGCACGGCAAGCGCTGAGCACCCGGTTGACAGGGCAGGGGGGCTGTGCTATAATCCATTTCGTCACAACAGAATAGCAACTTATCAAGAGCGGCTGAGGGAACAGGCCCTGTGAAGCCCGGCAACCTGCGAAGGCAAGGTGCCAAATCCTGCGGGAAACCGAAAGATAAGCGAATGACGCGCGTTTCCCAAGGGCGAATGCCCAAAGGGAAGCGCGCGTTTTGGTTTTCGGCAAGTTGCCTTTCTGCACCCCACCCACCACGCCATAAGGAGGCAACCTATGTCCAAACTTCTGTTCACATCCGAATCCGTCACCGAGGGACATCCCGACAAAATCTGCGATCAGATTTCCGACGCCATCCTCGATGCAATCCTCGCCGCCGATCCCGGCGCCCGCGTCGCCTGCGAGACCGCCTGCTCCACCGGCCTTGTCCACATCATGGGCGAAATCACCACAAGCTGCTATGTCGATATTGCCGGCATTGCCCGCGGCGTGATCAAAGAGATCGGCTACGACCGCGCCAAATATGGCTTTGACTGCGATACCTGCGGCGTGATTACCAACATTGACGCCCAGAGCGCCGACATTGCGCTTGGCACCAACGACGAGGTGGCCGGCGCGGGCGACCAGGGCATGATGTTCGGCTTCGCCTGCGACGAAACGCCCGAACTGATGCCGCTGCCGATCAGCCTGGCCCACAAGCTTGCCAAGCGGCTGGCCGCCGTGCGCAAAAACGGCACGCTGCCCTATCTGCGGCCGGATGGAAAAAGCCAGGTTACGGTGGAATATAACGACGGCAAGCCCACCCGGGTTGACGCGGTTGTCCTTTCCAGCCAGCACAGCCCTGAAGTTGACAATGAAACGCTGCGCGCCGACATCGAGCGCGAGGTCATCCGCGCGGTGATCCCGGCCGAACTGCTTGATGAAAAGACCAAGCTTTACATCAACCCCACCGGCCGCTTCGTCATCGGCGGCCCGCAGGGGGATACCGGCCTGACCGGCCGCAAAATCATTGTCGATACCTACGGCGGCTATGCGCGCCACGGCGGCGGCGCGTTTTCGGGCAAAGACCCGAGCAAGGTGGACCGCTCGGCCGCCTATGCGGCGCGCTGGGTGGCCAAAAACATTGTGGCGGCCGGCCTGGCCCGCCAGTGTGAGGTGCAGCTCGCCTATGCGATCGGCGTGGCCGACCCGGTTTCGATCCTGGTCAACACCTTCGGCACCGGTACGGTGGCGGACGATGCGCTGGTGGAGGCTGTGCGCAAGGTCTTTGATCTGCGCCCTGCCGCCATTATCCGCGACCTCGGCCTGCGCCGGCCGATCTACCGCCCGCTGGCCGCTTACGGCCACATGGGCCGTGAGGATCTCGGCGTCGCCTGGGAGAAAACCGACCGCGCCGAGGCGCTGAAGGAAGCGGTTGAAAATCGGTAAACTGCGCCGCATACGGCAAGGCGACGGTTTTCAGGAGCTTAGACTTAACCAGAGGTTAGAGTTTAGCGTGTAGAGTTAAGATGTGGTGTGCCTTCGGCACGAATTTTATAAAAATGGCCGCAGCCCTTCCCAAGGCTGCGGCCATTTTTCAAACGCGCCATCAGGCGCACCTTATCTAAACTCTTGAAAAACCAAACGCCCCGATCCCCGGGTACACCGCCGCTTCGCCAAGCGCCTCCTCAATCCGCAGCAGCTGGTTGTATTTGGCAACCCGTTCACTGCGGCTGGGTGCGCCGGTTTTGATCTGGCAGGTGTTGAGCGCAACGGCCAGGTCGGCAATGGTTGTGTCTTCGGTTTCGCCTGACCGGTGGGAGGCGATCGCGGTGTAGCCGGCCTTGTGCGCCATCTTGATGGCGTCAAGCGTTTCGGACACAGAACCGATCTGGTTGAGCTTGATCAGGATCGAGTTTCCGCAGCCCTGCGCAATCCCCTTGGCCAGCCGTTCGGTGTTGGTCACAAACAGATCGTCGCCAACCAGCTGCACCTTGCCGCCCAGTTCCCGGGTCAGCAGCTGCCAGCCTTCCCAGTCTTCCTCGTCCAGGCCGTCTTCCAGTGAGTAGATCGGGTATTTTCCGGTCAGCTCTTTCCAGTGGGCGACCAGTTCGGCCGAAGTGAAAGTCTTGCCGCATTTGGGCAGCTTGTACTGCCCCTTTGCGCCGCCTTTCCACTCGCTCGCAGCGGCGTCCATCGCCAGCACAAAATCGGCGCCCGGCCGGTAACCGGCCTTTTCAATCGCCTCCAAAATGACCTGAATGGCTTCTTCATCGCTCGAAAGATCCGGCGCAAAGCCGCCTTCGTCGCCGACAGATGTCGCAAGCCCGCGGCTTTTGAGCAGCGCCTGCAGTGCGTGGAAAACTTCGGCGCATCCGCGCAGCCCTTCACGAAAGCTGGGCAGGCCGACCGGCATAATCATGAACTCCTGCACATCCACGGTGTTCGCCGCATGGGCGCCGCCGTTCAGGATGTTCATCATCGGCACCGGCAGCGTGTTGCCCTGCACGCCGCCGAGATACCGGTACAGCGGCACGCCGAGCGCTTTGGACGCCGCCCGCGCGCAGGCGATTGAAACAGCCAGGATCGCGTTTGCGCCAAGGTTGGATTTGTCCTTGGTGCCGTCGGCGGCCTTCATCGCGGCGTCCACGGCGTAGATGTCGGCGGCGTCCATGCCGGCCAGCGCTTCGTTGATGGCGGTGTTGATGTTGCGCACGGCTTTCTCAACGCCTTTGCCGCCATAGCGGGCTTTGTCGCCGTCGCGAAGTTCAAGCGCCTCAAACTCGCCGGTCGAAGCGCCGGACGGCGCGGCGCCGCGGCCGACGGTGCCGTCGGCAAGTACAACCTCGGCTTCTACGGTCGGGTTCCCGCGAGAGTCCAGGATCTCCCGCCCGGAAACCTTTTCAATTGTCAGTACGTTCCACATTGGGTTACTCCTTCCTGGCCGGCGCGGCCGGCCTGCACAATCTGCCGGGGCGCGCCCGGGCAGGGCTGCCCCGAAATCGGGGTGGGGGCAGGGGACATACTCCCTGCTTTTGCCCCGCGCATACCCGGTGCGGCGGCTTTGAGAAGAGACGGCTGCCCGGGCACGGTTAGTTATAACAAACTAACCGTGCCCTTATCATACCGCATCCGCGCCCCAAATGCAACCCCCGCAGATCAATTTTGGCCGGGAACAGCAGCAATCATGCACCCCGCACTGGAAAAAGGCCGCGGGCAATACACGCAAAACACCCCCAACCAAAAAAGGTTGGGGGTGTTGGAGGTTTGGCGGGGTGGATCAGTCGTCGATTTTGATCTCGGCGGCAGGGGCTCCGGCGGCGGGCTCTTCCTCTTCGGGGGCAAGCTCAATATCAAAGGCCGCGCCGCAGTTCGGGCAGACCAGCTCACGGTTGAGCAGCGTGTCCTCATCCACGGCGGTCACGGTGCCGCAGTTCGGGCAGGTGACTTCGTACTCGGCCTCGTCTTCGTCCTCGTCGGAATCAACGCCAAGGATCAGGTCGGTCAGATCGTCCATATCCTCATCAATGGCGTCAAGCTCGTCATACACCTGGTCGAGCGAATCATCATGCTCGGTCACGGTGGCGGCCATCTCCTCCAGCAGGTCCATCATCGCGGCGATGATGCGGCCGTTTTTGCTGTTGGGGTCAAATTCCATCCCATTCATCAGGCCGCGGATGTAGGCGGCCTTGGCATTCAAATCCATTGCCATAGTTTTCCTCCTCAGGGGGGTGTGGCCCTGTTGCGGGTCAAAGGCTCAGTTCACGCGCTCCATATATTCGCCGGTGCGGGTGTCAATGCGGATCTTGTCGCCTTCGTTGATGAACAGCGGCACGCGGATCTCGGCGCCGGTTTCCACCTTGGCGGGCTTGAGGGTGTTGGTGGCGGTGTTGCCCTTGAAGCCGGGCTCGGTCTCGGTCACTTCGAGCTCGATGAAGTTCGGCACTTCGACGCTGAAAACCTTGCCCTTGTAGGAGAGCAGCTTGCAGACTTCGTTCTCCTTGCAGAACTTGAAGTTGTCCGGCACGTCGGCGGCGTTGACCGGGATATCGTCGTAGGTTTCATTGTCCATGAAGTGGTACAGGCCGCCGTCTTCGTAGGAGTAGGTGACTTCCTTGCGCTCAATAAAGGCCTGGGGGAACTTGGCGGTGGGGTTGTAGCTGGTTTCGGTCACAGCGCCGGTGATGACGTTCTTGGTCTTGGTGCGCACAAACGCCGCGCCCTTGCCGGGCTTGACGTGCTGGAACTCCACGACCTGGAGAACCTGGCCGTCCTGTTCAAAGGTGACGCCGTTGCGGAATTCGCCTGCAGAGATCATAAAAGGATTCCTCCCGTAGAATAGTGTTGCGATACATTCGTCTTTGGCTTGTAAAGATTACCTATACATACCTGTTAACTATTTTACCCGAAATTGGCGGCCATTGCAAGGGGAAGAGGTTAGAAAATGCGGTTTTGCGGGTAAAAATTAAAAATGAAGGATGAAAAATGAAAAAAATTGTTCCGGCGGCCTTCATCCGCCCGTATATTCTCAACAATTTTCGGCGCGCGCCAGCGCCCCATACGCCCGCGCCAGTTCCGCCGCGTCCTCGGCCTGGGTACCGGCCGATTCGCAGATGATGGTTGGGGAAAGCCCGCGCTTGTGCAAAAGCGTGAGCAGCGGTTCATAAGGGGGGCCAAAGTCGCCGTCGGCAAAGGTCAGGTGGCATTTTTCGCCGCCCTTGGTGTAGGCAATGCGGGAAAAATGCGCGTGGAACCGCATGGCCCGCTCGTCGCCGAGCACCTCTTCCATCCGGTCGAGCAGGGCGGCGTAGCCGGGCTCATCCAGCAGCTCTGTCCCCAGGCTACGGGCGTACAGGTGGCCGAAATCAATGCAGGGGGTGATCCGCACATCGACCGCGCAGAGCGCAAGCACCTCGTCCAGCGTGCCGAGCTGGTTCACCTTGCCCATCGTCTCGGGGCAGAGCACACAGTCGCCAAAGCCGGCGGCGTCCACGGCATCTACGGCGCGGCGCATGGTGTCCAGCGCTTTTTCTAGCGCTTCCTCCCGGCTCTGCTTGCCGCAGCTGCCGGCGTGGAAGATCACCCGGCGGCCGCCCATCGCCTTGACGGCGGCGCAGCTTTCGAGCAGGTAGTCAACGCTGCGCAGCCGTTTTTCCTCCTCCAGGCTTGACATACTGATGTAGTAGGGCGCATGTACCGACAGCGCAATGTCCTTTTCGGCGCAGGCTTTGCCAAGCGCGGCGGCCCGCTCGGCCGAAATGCGCACGCCGCGGCCGCACTGGTATTCAAAGGCGTTCAGCCCAAAGCCGGCCGTATAGGCGGCGATCTGCGCAGGGCTGGAAACTTTCTGCGCGCGGGCAGAATCCGAAAGACCGGCCGTGCCGAACCGGGGCGCCGGGTTACTCATGCAGCGTACCTCCTTGGGCAAAGTAGCGGTTGATCCAGCGCGGCTCAAACCGGCGCTTGAAGCGCACGCTTGCGCTTTTTTCAATGGGGGAGCGCGGCAGCAAAAACAGGCAGCGGATGCCGAACAGCCCGGCCGCCAGCCTGTCGGAGAAGATCTGGTCGCCGACCATCGCCATCTGCCGGCGCTTGACGCCAAGCCGGCGGCGCGCCACAGCCAGGCCCACCGGCAGCGGTTTGCAGGCCAGCGCCACCCAGCGCAGACCGAGCTTTTCGGCAAACGGGCGCACCCGCCTGGCCGTGTTGTTTGAGACGATGGTCAGGCTGATGCCGGCGGCGCGCATCGCGTCGAGCCAGGCCGCGACCGAATCGTCAAGCTGCTGGCTGCCGTCGGCAGTCAGGGTGTTGTCAACATCCAGCACAAGCGCCGTGATGCCGTTTTTTTGCAGGTAGTCCGGGGTGATCGATTCTACCTGCTTGAAGATAATTTCAGGGGTAAGAAGCATGGGTGTCTCCTTGTTAGAAAAGCAAAGAGCAGGCCCAAAGGGCCTGCTCTGCCGTTCCTGTTGTAAACGCGGCTGCGGGGTAAGGCCCCGCGCGCCAGGTTTTACTTATACTTGCGCTTGCGGGCAGCCTCGGACTTCTTCTTGCGGCGCACAGAAGGCTTCTCATAAGCCTCGCGCTTGCGCACCTCGGCCAAAACCCCGCTGCGAGCCGTGCTGCGCTTGAAACGGCGCAGGGCGCTCTCCAAGGATTCGCCCTCCTTGACACGGATCTCCGACATCTTTATCCCTCCCTTGGCCTGTAGACAGGAGTTTGCCGGTCAAAAATTTTCAGGGTGCATCCGAGAAATCCTCCGCACTTTTCAATTCTACCAAAAAGCAGCGCCTGCTACGTTGCTCAACCTTGGAATACATCAAGTATTCCTGCGGTCTCGCGCCTTGCATCCGCTACTTTTTAGCGAATTGCTCAGCGCGTTTGATTTCTCGGACTCACCCTTATTAACCAGTACACAAAAGTATACTATAAAGCAAGTGCTTATGTCAACCTCGTTTTTGCCGCTCGGGGCAAATTCGCACAAAGTTTACAAATTTTGCGCCGGGAAAGCCCCGCTCAAAGCACGCCGACCGCCGTCAGCGCCAGCAGCGCGCCGTAGATGACCGGCTGGTGCAGCATATAGACGACCATCGTGTGCCGCCCTGCAAAGCAGAGCGGGCGCAGCGCGGCCGGCGGCGCGCCGGCCGCCGCCCGGACACGTTCGCGCCCGAGCAGCCTGGCCAGAAAGTACCCGCACCAGAACAAGAACAGCCAGGGGATCAGCGGGAAATAATCGGCCGAGGAAAACCGCCCAAGATCCGGCAGACCCAGCCAGAACCAGTTCGGGGCGTAGAGCGCTTCGGGCAGGCGGACAAGCCGCAGGCTTTCAAACCCGAGGTAGCCGTTTGGCAGCTGGTTGGTCAGCGCAAAGAGCACGGCGCAAACGGCCAGCCCGGCGGCGGGCGGCACAGCGGCCAGCGGGCGGCGCAGCACCCGGGTCAGCAGCAGCGCGCAGCCGATCAGATGCAGCACGCCGAACCAGATCGCCTGGCTGGGCATCGAGGCCACCGTGACCAGCGTGAGCACCGCCGCGCAGAATGCCGTGATCAGTCCATGCCGCAGCACCGAGCGGGACAGTGTGGCGCTGAACCCGGCCAGCAAGAGAAAGCTCCAGCAGATGTACTGCTGCCAGACATGGCAGCCCGGCGCCGTGATGTCATACCAGGGCACCGGCAGGCCGAAGATGTAGACCCAGTCGTACATTGCATGGTAAACAAGCATATTCAAAAGCGCCAGCCCCCGCAGCGCATCCAGCTGCCACAGGCGGGCGGGGAGGGGAGAGGTGGAGACATCCATTGGCGGAGCCTTCCTTTTGAAAGAATGAAGAATAATTATGGCAAGAAGCGGCTTGCGGCCGCCCACGCCCCATCAAAACCGATACACAATCCCCTTCTTCACCTGCTCCGACGCTTCGGGGCCGGCAAGGCGGGAAGCAAGCGCGAGTGCGAACGGGATCGCCGCGCCCAGTGCTTCGCCGGTCACGATGTTGCCGTCGATGCTCAGCGGCAGGCCGGTGTACTCGGCCCCGGCGGCGGAAAGCGGCGCATCCATGCCGGGGTAGACGGTCGCCCGTTTGGCCGAAAGCAGCCCGAATTCGGCCAGCGCGGTCGGGGCGGCGCAGATGGCGGCGACGATCTTGCCGGCGGCTGCGAACTCGCAGCAGACCTTGCGCACCGTGGCGTCGGCCTTGAGGTGGTCAACCCCCGGCAGGCCGCCGGGCAGGATGACGGCGTCAAAACCGCTGTAGTCGAGCTCCTCGGCCAGCGCGTCGGCGACGATGTTGACCTGCCGGGCCGAGCGGACGACTTTCTCGCCGCCGACCGCCGCGATGGTCACCTCGACCCCGGCGCGGCGCAGGATGTCAACGCAGAGCAGCCCTTCGCATTCCTCCAGTCCCTGCGCAAAAAAGATGACGGCTTTGCTCATGGTGTACCTCCTTGGTAAAAGAAATAAAGAAGAAAGAATACAATCGGCGGCCCGTGCGCGTGGCGGCGAACCACCATTTTTATTATTTTTTTGTTTGGCGAAACTCACTGTCCCGTATGGCTCATCATCGGCGGTCCCCCGGCGAGCTGTTCGGCGGTCAGGGGTTCGGGCCGGGCGGGGGCTTGCAGCCGCTCGCGGCCGACGGCCAGCATCAGTTTGATGCGGTTTTCCTGGTTGACGCGGGTCGCGCTCGGGTCGTAATCAACCGGCGTGATGTTTGCGTCAGGGTGCAGCGCGCGGATCTTGTTGATCATGCCCTTGCCGACGATGTGGTTCGGCAGGCAGCCGAACGGCTGGGCGCAGACGATGTTCGGGTAGCCGCCCTCCACCAGTTCAATCATCTCGGCGGTCAGCAGCCAGCCTTCGCCCATCTTCGCCCCGAGCGAGATAATCCCCTTCGGCTTTTCCATCAGCTCACGGAAGGACCCCGGCGCATAGAAGCCGGCCGCCCGCATCGCGCTGTTGCAGCGCATGCCGATCGAATCCAGCCAGTCGAGCAGCGCCGAAGCCCCGCCCGCCACAAGCTTGCTGCCGCCGTACAGGTCCACATCCAGCGTCTGGTTGGCAATGCAGTATTCCACAAAGCCCATCAGGCCGGGCAGATTGACCTCGCAGTCCTGGCTTTCGAGGAACTTTTCAAGGTCGTTGTTGCCAAGGGGGGAGTATTTGACATAGATTTCGCCCACAACCCCGACCTTGACTTTTGGGGTGACAGTGCGGGGAATTTTGGCGTAATCAGCCGCGATGACCGGGAACTGCTTCTTCATATCGTGGGCGCTGAAGTTCTTGCTTGTGCGCATCCAGTCCTGGATTGTCGCTATCCAGCGCTCGGTCGCGGCGTCGGCGTCGCCGGGGTGATCCTCATACGGTTTGACCTGGCTGCGCAGCGCGCAGAGCATATCGCCGTAGAAGATGCAGGCGATTACCTTGCGCAGCAGCGGCAGCGTGATCGGCAGCCCGCTGCCCTTTTCCAGCCCCGAAAAGTTCAGCGAAGCGACAGGGATGTTGCCATACCCCGATTTGACCAGCGCTTTGCGCAGCAGCTTGATATAGTTCGAAGCACGGCAGCCGCCGCCTGTCTGGGTGATAAGCAGGGCGGTGTGGTCAAGATCATACTTGCCGCTGTTCAGCGCGTCGATAAACTGCCCGATGACAAGCAGCGCCGGGTAGCAGGTATCGTTGTGGACATATTTCAGCCCAAGCTGGGCAACCTCGCTGCCACAGTTGCCAAGCACCTCAACGTTGTAGCCCTCGCACTCCAGCGCGGCAGCCATCAGCCGGAACTGGGTCACCGCCATATTCGGGATCAGGATCTTGTGGGTCTTGATCATGTCCTTGGTGAAATTGGGGGTCATGTATTCCATAGGGGAAAGCTCCTTGGTTGGTGAAACGATGAATCGCGCGCCTGGCGGCGCGCCCAAAATTGTTAAGATTGTAGGGGCCGATTCCCTATCGGCCTTTTGCGGCGTGATCTGCGCGGGCGGATAGGAAATCCGCCCCTACAGTCGCTATTTTTTGTGGCGGGCGCCGGTTTACCTCAGCTTTTCATTCCGCGGAGGCTTTGCCGCCGCGAAGTGCCGCTTCCTCTTTCCGCTCCTCGAGCGCGGCGAAGAGAGAGCGCAGCCGGATGTTGACGGCGCCGAGGTTGGTGATCTCGTCGATTTTAAGCTGGGTGTACAGCTTGTCGCCTTCCTGCAGGATTTCGCGGGTCTCGTCGGTCGTGATCGCGTCCAGCCCGCAGCCGAAGGACACCAGCTGCACCAGATCCATATCCGGCTGGGTCGTGCAATATTTGGCCGCTGCGTACAGCCGGCTGTGGTAGGTCCACTGGTTCAGCACCGAGGTCTGGAACTTCTCGACAAGGTGGCTGACGGCGTCTTCGGTCACGACGGCCGCGCCCTGCCGGACGATGAGCTTGTCGATGCCGTGGTTGACCTCAGGGTCAACATGGTAGGGCCGGCCGGCCAGCACGATGATGTGCCGGCCTTCCTTGCGGGCGCGGGCAATGATCTCGGCCCCTTTGGCGCGCACCTGTACCATGTGGCGCTCATACTCGGCGTAAGCCTCGTCGATCGCCTCGCGCACGGCTTTGGCCGGGATGCCGGGGAAGTATTTTTCAAGCACGGCGGGGAAACGCTTGGTAAAATCTTTGCGCCGGGCCAGGTTCAGATAATCGTAGATGAAGGTCGTGCCCTCCAGCTCGGGGCAGTTGCCCGCAAGCACCTCGGGGTAGTAGGCGACAACCGGGCAGTTGTAGTGGTTATCGCCCAGGTTTTCATCCACATTGTAGCTCATGCAGGGGTAGAAGATCGCATCCACCCCGAGCTTGACCAGCTCGGCAATATGCCCGTGGCTGAGCTTGGCCGGGAAGCAGGCCGTATCGCTCGGGATTGTGGCCTGGCCTTCCTGGTAAAGCGCGCGGGAGGAAACCGGGCTGGTCTTGACCGTGAAGCCGAGCTTGGTGAAGAGCTTGTGCCAGAACGGCAGCAGTTCGTACATATTCAGGCAGAGCGGCAGGCCGATCACACCGCGGCTGTTGCCCTCGTTTTCGGGCTTGTAATCCAGCAGCAGCTTGAGCTTGTAGGCGTACAGGTCAAGGTCCTCATCGGTGGCCTTGCCGGTCACCGGCTTGTCGCACCGGTTGCCCGAGATGAACCGCTTGCCGTCGGCAAAGACGTTGACGGTCAGCTGGCAGTGGTTGCCGCAGCCCTGGCAGGTCACGGTGCTGACCTTCTGGGTAAAGGCTTCGAGCTCCGCCTCACTCAGCACGGTGCTGCGCGCGCCGGGTTTCGCGTGGGCCTTGCCGTACAGCGCCGCGCCGAACGCGCCCATCAGGCCGGCGATGTCGGGGCGGATGACCTCGACCCCCATCTCCTTCTCGAACGCGCGGAGCACGGCCTCGTTATAGAACGTACCGCCCTGCACGACGATGTTGCGGCCGAGCTCCTCGGGGCTTGAAGCGCGGATGACCTTGTACAGCGCGTTCTTGACGACCGAGATCGAAAGCCCGGCGCTGATGTTTTCAATCGAAGCGCCGTCCTTCTGCGCCTGCTTGACGCTCGAATTCATAAAGACGGTGCACCGGCTGCCCAGATCGACCGGGCGGTCGGCAAACAGGCCGAGCGCGGCGAACTCTTTTACATCATAACCGAGCGCCTGCGCAAAGGTCTGCAAAAAGCTGCCGCAGCCCGAAGAGCAGGCTTCGTTTAAGAAGATATTGCTGATGGCGCCATCCTCAATTTTGAAGCACTTCATATCCTGGCCGCCGATGTCGATGATGAAATCGACGTTCGGCATAAAGTGCTTGGCCGCCGTAAAGTGGGCCACCGTCTCAACCAGGCCGCGGTCGCAGTGGAAGGCGTTTTTGACAAGCTCCTCGCCGTAGCCGGTCGTCGTCACGCTCGCAATCTCAAGCCCCGGGTGCTTTTTGTACAGACCCAGCAGCACCTCCCGCACGAGCGGGATCGGGTTGCCAAGGTTCGGCTGGTAGCTTGTGAACAGGATGTTGTCATTCTGGTCAATGACCGTGAGCTTGATCGTCGTCGAACCCGAGTCAATGCCGATGTGCACCGGCCCGCAGTCGGCCGCAAACGGCACGCAGGGCACCGAAGCCCTCATGTGGCGGGCGTGGAAGTCCTCATACTCCTGTTTGTTCGCAAAGAGCGGCGGCAGGCTGACATAGGTCGCGGTCGCGCTGTAGCGGCCCAGCCGGTCGATGACCTCGGCGATGTTGCTCTCGGCGTCGGCGTAGTAGGCCGCGCCCAAAGCAACGTAGAGCAGGCTGTTCTCGGGGCATCTGCCGTGCAGGTGCAGCGTTTCGTCAAACTTCTGCCGCAGCACGGTCGAAAAGGTCAGCGGCCCGCCAAGGTAGAGCACATTCCCCTGGATCGGCCGCCCCTGCGCCAGGCCCGCGATCGTCTGGTTGACGACGGCCTGGTAGATCGAGGCCGCGATGTCCCCGGCCTGCGCGCCCTGGTTGATCAGCGGCTGGATGTCGCTTTTGGCAAAGACGCCGCAGCGCGAGGCGATCGTGTAGGTGCGCTGGGCGGTCTGGGCGGCTTTGTCCATCTCGTCGGCGCTCATTTTCAGCAGCGTCGCCATCTGGTCGATGAAAGCGCCGGTGCCGCCGGCGCAGGAACCGTTCATCCGCACCTCGGTGCCGTGGGTCAAAAACAGGATCTTGGCATCCTCGCCCCCCAGCTCGATGATGCAGTCGGTGCCCGGGGCCAGGCGGTTGGCCGCCACCCGGGTGGCGAACACCTCCTGCACAAAGGGCACGCCGCAGCTGTCGGCCAGGCCCATGCCGGCCGAACCCGAAATGGCCAGCAGCGCCCGGCCGCCGGGCAGATACTCCTGCGCAACGCGGCGCAACAGCTCCTGCCCTTTCTCTAAAATATGGCTGTAATGCCGTTCGTAGGTGGAATAGACAATCTCTTCGGCGTCGTTGAGCACAACGCATTTGATGGTGGTGGAACCAATGTCCAGGCCGACTCTCATCCAGTAATACCTCCGTGGATCGGAAAAAGCGACGCGCCGCCGCTGCCGCAGGGGAAGGCGATCGCGCTCAGATAAAGGAATTGCGATAATCGGTTTATTATAGCGCAATTTCACACAATTTGCAAGTGCGAAGGGCGGGCGGTTGGACAGGGGCGGGAAGATGGGGAAAGTTGATTCCCCGCGGGTGCTGTGCGAGGGAGATGATGCAAAAACCGAACAGCAGCCCCGCACGGCGTTGGCCGGGGCTGCTGTTCGGTTTCATCAGGAGGCGTGAGAAGGGGGAAACGGCGGCGGATGGCGTCAGCCGGCACGGGCGCGAGGCGGGCGCTCACCGGCTCCAGAGGCGGATGCAGACCGTGACCACGAACACGATGGCGACGCCCCAGGCAAAGGCGGTTTGCCGGCGGGAATGGGAACCCGAAGCAAACAGGCGCGTGTACAAAAAATGAAACAGCGCGGGCAGAATCAGCAGACAGCTGAACGTCAGGTTTGAATAGGATTCCGCCGGGGCGAACAGCGCATACGCCCAGACCCCCAGAAAAGAGAACGAGCGCAGTACGGCCAGAATCTTTTTAAGCGGTCCCCGAAAACCTTTCATAACATCCCTTATTAAAACAGTACAATTATTTCTCCTTCTTTCAATATTCCAATGCAAAACGACGGTCTGTAAAGTCAGACCGTCGTTTTGCATTGGTATAAGTGTTTCATTCATTGGAACTGTTGGCTATTGCTTCTCCCTGAAGCATTTTACGGTACTCAGAAGGGGAAACACCTTTCTGCTTCTTGAAAATACGGCTGAAATAAAGAGGATTCTCATAACCGACAATAGTGGATATTTCTGTCACATTGTAGTCCGTGGTTTCCAGAAGGCTGACAGCGTTATTGATTCGAATGGCCAGTATGTACTGCATGGGAGATTTCATAGTCATTTTCTTGAAATTCCGTAGGAACCAACTGACACTCATTCCTCTGGACTGAGCATATTCCTCGATACTGATATCTTCGTTGTAATGCTCGTTAAAATACTTCCGGGCATAATCAATTTCTTCCTGCAGGTAAGAACTGACAGTGGGTTTCCGTTCTTCCCAGCTGCGCTGCACCAGCAGGAAAATCTGGCGCAGATACATTTCCAAAAGTTCCTGATATCCGGTCCGGCAGGTTTGCAGCTCATTGATCATTTCCTTGAACAAATAAGCATAGGTAGCAGAGGAACCGGAGTAGATTACATTGCGGTCGAGAGGAATATCATAATGTCTCAGGATGTTTCTAACATCAGAGCCGGTAAAGTGTACCCAATAAACTTCCGGGCGATCCACCGCAAAGTATTCATAATGCTGTTCCTGGCGGGGATGGAAAAGTATCATGTGTCCTGCGGCAATCTCTTTTGGTTCTCCATTAAAATAGAAGACAGTCTTACCGGAAGCCACATACAGTAACTGATAGTCCAAACGGCCTCTGGGACGCCAGGTGGGCAGTCGCTCTTTGGTGCGCAGGCGGTATGTACCGCAGCTGCCCACAATGAGAGGCTTGGATTTGTCCTTGAAAGGCAATCTGGAATTATTCAGGTAACCGGAGTTTATATACATTGTACAATCTTCCTATTCTGTTTTTGTACAATATGCTTGTGAGCATGGATATTGTTCGGAAAACATGGAAAAACAAGGGAAACTGAAAACTACACTTTTCTACATAGTATCATTTTGTGTAGGTTTTGTCCATTCTAGTTTATTCATTTTTTTGCAAATTATTTCTATAATACAGCCAGAAGTTAAAAAACGGCAAAACAAAAAACGGAGGAGAAATCTATGATCATTCCTGCATACTTCGAAGACCTGCATACCCATCATGTAGGCACAACTCCTAACCGCTCCTACTTCATCCCGGCATCTAAGAGAATGGATGATCTTGTGGAGAACCGGGAGAATTCTGACCGGTTCCAGCTGTTAAATGACAACTGGAAGTTCCGGTACTGCGCGTGCATCCACGACTTCGAAGATAAGTTCTACGAAGAAAACTACGATGCATCCGGCTGGGATATGATCCCCGTCCCCAGCGTCTGGCAGAACCACGGTTACGACCAGCACCAGTACACCAACATCCGCTATCCCTTCCCGGCAGACCCTCCCTATGTTCCTTATGAAAATCCCTGCGGTGCTTATCTGTACGATTTTGTCTATGAAGGCAATGCAGATGCCCCCAAGGCCTACCTGAACTTCGAGGGTGTTGACTCCTGCTTCTACGTCTGGCTCAACGGCACCTTCCTGGGCTACAGCGAAGTCTCCCACTCCACCTCCGAGTTTGACATCACCGAGACTGTCAAAGAAGGCAAGAACACTCTGGCAGTTCTGGTCCTGAAGTGGTGTGACGGCAGCTACCTGGAAGATCAGGACAAGTTCCGTACTTCCGGCATCTTCCGGGATGTGTACATCCTGAAGCGTCCTGAAAACTGCATTCGGGACTACTTCACCACCACGCTGCTGGATGAAGAGGAAGCCACCGTCCGTATCCGGTTTGCCTACAACGGTGAGTTCGTCCCCACCAAGGTAAAGCTGCTGAATGCGGCTGATAAGTCTGTCGGAACCGGTGTTGTTAAGGTGTTTGATGGCGGTGCCTACACCCATCAGGCAGTCTTCACGGTGAAGAATCCCACCCTCTGGAATCCCGAAAAGCCTTACCTGTACACCCTGATCCTGGAAACTCCCGACGAAGTCATCACCGACCGCATCGGCTTCCGGGCCATCCACATTGAGAACAACATGGTGTTCCTCAACGGCAGCCCCATCAAGTTCCGGGGTGTCAACCGGCACGACTCCGATCCCGTAACCGGCCCTGTGATCAGCGTCGAGCACATGAAGCGGGATCTGCGGATGATCAAGGAATACAACTTCAATGCAGTTCGCACCAGCCACTATCCCAACGCTCCCATGTTCTACCAGCTCTGCGACCAGTACGGCTTTATGGTCATCGACGAAGCTGACAACGAAAGCCACGGTGCTTCCGCTCTGTACTGTAAGGAGAACGACATCTGGGAGAACCACGTGGAAACCTGGAACGAGCCCTTCGCAGATAACCCCGACTTCCTGGAAGCAACTATGGACCGCACCCAGCGCTGCGTCCAGAGAGATAAGAACCGCCCCTCCGTTATCTGCTGGTCCATGGGTAATGAAAGTTCCTACGGCTGCTGCTTCGAGGCGGCGCTGGCCTGGACCAAGCACTTCGATCCTGCTCGCCTGACCCACTACGAAAGCTCCCAGTACCGCAGCCGCAAGCGCAAGTACGACTTCTCCAACATCGACCTGTACAGCGATATGTACCCCTCCATGGAGCGCCTGCAGCGCTACCTGGACTCCAACCCCGACAAGCCCTTCCTGATGTGTGAATATGCACACGCCATGGGTAACGGCCCCGGCGACCTGGAAGACTACTGGCAGTTCATCCAGGATCACGACATCATGTGCGGCGGCTTCGTCTGGGAGTGGTGTGACCACGCAATCTACGCAGGTGTAGCCGAGAACGGCAAGGCAAAGTATCTGTACGGCGGCGACAGCGGTGAGTGGCCTCACGACGGCAACTTCTGTGTCGACGGTCTGGTCTATCCCGACAGAACTCCCGGCACCGGCCTGATGGAATACAAGAATGTTCACCGTCCTGCCCGTGTTGAATCTTACGATGCCAAGTTTGGCCAGCTGACCGTCCACAACTACATGGACTTTGTCAGCCTGTCCGATTATGCCACCGCAACCTACGAAGTCAGCTGTGACGGTGTGATCGTGGCCAGCGGCAAGATCGAAAAGTTCCCCGCAGTTGCTCCTCACTGCGACGGCACCATCCCCCTGAGCATCGAGATCCCCGAAAAGGGCCGCTGCTACCTGAAGATCTCCTACAAGCTGAAAAATGCCACCGAGATCCTGCCCGAGGGCTTCGACCTGGGCTTCGACGAAGTCAAGCTGGAAAATGCAGATGACCGGAACCAGACTGCCCTGCAGATTTGGAAAACAAAGCCCGTCAGTGAGGAGTCCATCACCACCACCGAAGGCGACCGTTACATCACCATCAGCACCAAGACCTTTACTTACAAGTACGATAAGTTCACCGGTATGTTTGCCAAGATGACCTTCGACGGCAAGGAAGTCCTGGACAAGCCCATGAACTTCAACATCTGGAGAGCACCCACCGATAATGACCGCAAGCTGAAGCTGCACTGGATGGCTGCCTATTACGATCACATGGCTACCCGCTCCTACAGCACCCACTTTGTGGCTACCGAAAACGAAGTTAGAATCCACTCCAATGTATCCATCGCTGCTACCACCATTCAGAAGTTCATCAACATCGAGCTGGATTGGACCGTCAGCGTCACCGGTGCCATCACCGTAGACATCCTGGCAAAGCGGAACCCCGAATTCCCTGAGCTGCCCCGGTTCGGCCTGAGAATGTTCCTGCCTGAGCAGCTGGAAAATGTCACCTACTACGGTCTGGGCCCCATGGAGAACTATGTGGACAAGCGTAACGCCGCATGGCATGGCCTGTTCACCGATACTGTCACCGGTCTGCATGAAGATTACATCCGGCCCCAGGAGAACGGTGCCCACGGCGACTGCGACTACGCAGTTCTGGAAAGCGAAGACCTGCGTATGACCGTTGTCAGCACTGAAGGCTTCAGCTTCAACGCATCCCACTACACTCAGGAAGAGCTGACCAATAAGGGGCACAACTTCGAACTGGAGGAATCCGGCAGCACTGTCCTGTGCCTGGACTATAAGCACAATGGCATCGGCTCCAACAGCTGCGGTCCCGAGCTGATGGAAAAGTACCGCCTGACCGATGAAACCATCGACTTCAGCATCCGTCTCATCCCCGAATCCAAGTAAGAAATGTGGGTGGGGGAAACCCCACCCAAAATGAAACAAACAAAATATATTAAGGAGAATAATTATGAACGAAAAGAGATATCTGAAGTGGTATAACAAGATCGGCTACGGCTCCGGTGACATTGCAGGTAATGTGGTGTATGCGTTCCTGACCTTCTTCGTTATGATCTACCTGTCCGACACCATCGGACTGAACCCCGGCATTATCGGCACCCTGATGGCAGTTGCCAAGATCTTCGACGGCATCTCTGATGTGATTTTCGGCTCCCTGATCGATAAGACCCACACCAAAATGGGTAAGGCCCGTCCCTGGATGCTGTGGCCTTACCTGGGCTGCGGTGTCTGCTTGTTCGCAATCTTCGCCATTCCCACTTCCTGGGGCAAGACCGCACAGTACGCCTTCTTCTTCATCTTCTACGTGATGCTGAATGCCGGCTTCTACACCGCAAACAACATCGCTTACTCCGCACTGACCGCTCTGGTTACCAAGAATGAAAACGAGCGTGTTCAGCTGGGTTCCCTCCGCTTCGTCTTCGCATTCACCACCAGCACCATCATCCAGGCTGTTACCTTCGGTCTTGTTGCACACTTCGGTAATGATGCCGCCGCATGGCGAATCGTCGCTCTGATCTATGTCGTCATCGGTATCATCTCCAACACCATCTCTGTCCTGTCCCTGAAGGAGCTGCCCGAGGACGAAAACGAAACCAAGAAGGACACCTCCGCTCCCGCTGAGAAGTACACCCTGCGTGAGGCAGCCGGTCTGCTGGTCAAGAACAAGTTCTATCTGCTGATCCTGGGCGTTTATCTGCTGACTCAGCTGTACACCGCCTTTACCGGTGTTGGTACCTACTACATGACCTATGTTTTGAAAGATGCAAACCTGATGGGCAAGTTCGCCGCTGCACTGAACATCCCCATGATCATCGGCCTGCTGCTGGTGCCCACTTTGGTTGCAAAGCTGGGCGGCATGTACAAGATCAACTATAGCGGCTACGCTCTGGCTACCGTTGCAAGAATCCTGGTGATCGTGGCTGCTTACATGGGCAGTGTCCCCATGATGCTGGTTTTCACCGCTGTGGCTTCCCTGGGTATGTGCCCCCTGCAGGGCGACCTGAATGCGGTTATCGCTTCTGCTTCTGACTACACCTATCTGACCACTGGCAAGCGTATCGACGGCACCATGTACTCCTGCACCTCTCTGGGTGTTAAGATCGGCGGTGGCCTGGGTACCGCAATCTCCGGCTGGCTGCTGGCTGCCGCAGGATTCATTGAAGGCGGCGCCGCTGTTCAGCCTGACTCCGTGATTACCATGCTGAATGTTATGTACCTGTGGCTGCCCGCAATCTTCTGTGCACTGGTCACCTTCCTGCTGACCAAGCTGAATGTTGAAAAGGCAAAACAGGCTCTGCTGGCTTCCCGCAAGGCATAAGAAAAATCTTTCGAAAAGGAATTTAATCCTATGGAAAAACACTATGTATTCTCCGCTCCTGGCAGAACGGAAATCAGTGGAAACCATACCGATCACCAATGCGGCTGCGTTCTCGCAGCCGCGGTGAATCTGGAAACCGTGGCCGATGTCCGGCTGAATGGCGCCAACAATATCTGGGTCCAGTCTGAAGGCTATCCCACCATTAAAGTAAACCTGGATGACCTGTCCGTCCATGAGGAAGAAAAGAACACCACCGCCGCGCTGATCCGTGGTGTTGCTTCCAGCTTTGTCCAGAGAGGTGCCAAGCTGGAAGGCTTTGATGCGGTAGTAAACTCTACAGTCCTTCCCGGCAGCGGTCTCAGCTCCTCTGCAGCCTTTGAGGTTCTGTTCGGTACCATCCTGAATGAGCTGTTCTTCGACAAGAAGCTGACCGCTGTTGAAATCGCTCAAATTGGGCAGTATGCAGAAAATGTCTACTTCGGCAAACCCTGTGGCCTGATGGATCAGATGGCATCCAGCGTTGGCGGTCTGGTTTACATCGACTTCGAGAATCTTGAAAATCCTGTAATTGAGAAAATCAATTTTGACCTTGCCAAAGCTGGCTACGCCCTGTGCATCATCGACAGTGGCGCGGATCACGCAGACCTGACGGATGAATACGCTGCGATTCCCTACGAATTAAAAGAGGTCTGTGATTTCTTCGGCAAAGAAGTTCTCCGTCAGATCCCTGAAGAAGACTTCCTTGCAGCCCTTCCGAAACTGAGAAACCATGTTTCTGACCGGGCAATTCTCCGGGCAATCCATGTTTATCAGGAAAATAAGCGCGTAGAGGTTCAGGCTGCTGCCCTTCGCAATGAAGACCTGTACGCATTCTTCCATCTCGTTCGCCAGTCCGGACATAGCTCCTGGATGTATCTGCAGAACATCTATCCCTCCGGATCAATTATGAAGCAGGAAGTGGCTCTGGCTCTGGCGTTGTGCGATACACTCTTACAGGGTAAAGGCGCTTACCGTGTCCATGGCGGTGGCTTTGCCGGAACCGTCCAGGCATTTGTGCCTTTCGATCTGCTTCCTAAGTTCAAAGAGGGAATTGAAAATGTACTTGGTGAAGGAAAATGCCATGTACTGAATATCCGCAACGATGGCGGTATCCGAATCCAATAATTCGGAGCATATAACTACTTAGCATATCTGAATTTCACTAGATAAATAACACGATCCTCAGTCATTCCGGAACGAGTTGGAGGATGACTACTCCAACTCGTCCGGCCAACCCTTAGAATAAAGGAGTGTTTTTATACGAACATCAATGAGAATATTTCCGCTTTGGTGCAGTATGGCTTGGACAGGAAACTGATCGAGCCCTGCGACAAGGCGTTTATTATAAACCAGCTGCTTACTCCCCAGCAGCTGGATAGTTTTGAACCTGCAGAAGTCCGTCCCATGCCTCTGGAGCAGATCCTGAAGAATCTGACGGATGACGCAGTGAATAGAGGTATCATCTCCGATGATATCACCAGCCGGGATCTTTATGATACCAAACTGATGGGAATCCTGACCCCGCCTCCCAGAGAAGTGCGCAGCACCTTCGAAGCGCTGTATGAGGAAAATCCCAAGACTGCCACAGACTGGTTTTACAAGTTCTCTCAGGATACCGATTACATCCGCCGTTACCGGATCCAGAAGGATATGCGCTGGAAGACTGTGACGGATTACGGCACGCTGGATGTGACCATCAACCTGAGCAAGCCTGAAAAGGACCCCAAGGCTATTGCCGCAGCCAAGGCGGCACCTCAGTCCGGATATCCCAAGTGCCAGCTGTGCGCTGAGAACGAAGGCTATGCAGGCCGGATGAATCATCCCGCCCGGCAGAACCACCGGATCATTCCCATCACCATTGGCGGTAAACCCTGGTACTTGCAGTACAGCCCCTATGTCTATTACAACGAGCACTGCATTGCATTTAATGCGGAGCACACTCCTATGAAAATCGATAAGGCAGCCTTCGAGAAGCTGCTGGACTTCGTCACCATCTTCCCTCACTATTTCATCGGCAGTAATGCAGACCTGCCCATCGTGGGCGGCAGCATCCTGAGCCATGAGCATTTCCAGGGTGGATGCTATACCTTCCCCATGGAGAAGTCCCCCGTGGAGCGTAAGATCGTCTTCAATGGCTTTGAGGATGTGAAGGCAGGCATCGTGAAGTGGCCCATGAGTGTCATCCGTCTGACCTGCCCGGACAAGCAGCGGATCGCGGATCTGGCAGACCATATCCTGCAGTCCTGGCGCGGTTATTCTGATGCAGATGCCTTTATCTTCGCGGAAACCAACGGTGAACCCCATAATACCATCACGCCCATTGCCCGCCGCAGGGGAGAGGACTACGAGATGGATCTGGTCCTGCGTAACAACATTACCACGGAGGAACATCCTCTGGGCGTATTCCATCCCCATGCAGAGCTGCATCATATCAAGAAGGAGAATATCGGCCTGATCGAAGTGATGGGTCTGGCTGTGCTGCCCTCCAGACTGAAGCAGGAACTGGCAGACCTGGAAGAAGCCATTTTGATGGACAAGCCCATTACTGGCGAGCTGGAGAAGCACGCTAAGTGGGTTCAGCAGTTAAAGGAAACCCATACGTTTACAACGGACAATACCGCATGCATTCTGAAGCTGGAAGTTGGCAAGTTGTTTGCCAAGGTACTGGAGCATGCTGGTGTCTATAAGAGAAATATGGATGGCGAGGCAGCTTTTGACCGCTTCATCCGCTATGTAAATCGAGGTGAAAAAAGCCACAAACAAATCTGAACGAGGGAGGGAAGTGCTATGACATCTCCTTCCTACCATCGTATTTTCCTACTCCGATGCACAGACAGGGACGAATGAATACATTTCCGTTGTAATCGAGGACAACGGTGCGATCACCTACTACGGGCGCATTTTGCAACTGGACGGTACAACCAATGGCTCAAGCGGAACGACAAGTCTTATGATCGGCTTTCTGCCGCCCTGGAGCAGCCGGAGAGCGCAGATGGACAGAACCCAGAGCAATCCCATTATGAGGCTCTGAAAGCGCAAAACCCGGACTTTTTCGGGTGGATTTCCATAGTGAATCACGCAGAGAGAATGACATTGTTTTCCATATTTTTCCATAACTCGACAAGTTTTGCAAACAATATATAGTATGATTTAGTTATAAAGTAACACTATATATAGCTGTGTGGGTCAAAATAAACACGACTTGACGAGGAAGGAAGGGGAAGAATGGTTAAGGCAAGTAGCACAGCAACTTGTTCCTCTAGCGTGATGAGCTGAGCAGGGGGCATCTGAGAAATCAGATTGCCCCTTATTTCATTTCGACAACATTCTACGACCTCTTACAAAATACCACCAAATATCCCATAATTTTCCATTACGTTGGAATCGGGAAATGGTCGGTTTGTAAGAGGTCTTTTTTCTTTTTTATCTGGCCCAGGGCACCACCGGTTACCTCCGCATTTTGATGAAAGCCAAAATTGACGGAGGTGCCTATGAAAACCATTGATCTGAAAAAATACTACCGCAAACCTGAATTGTACGGCGAAAGCAATTTGGTGCTCGTCACGGATGAGGTGGCGGACGTACTGGAGCAATCCTTGCGAGATGAAAAAAGTTACTATATGCGGCGGCTGCGGGCCAAAGCGTTCTACTCGCTGGAATATGGCAATGGCATTGAGAACTATGTTGTTTTCCATGAGGAGTCGCCAGAAGAAATTTACGAGCGAAAATTAACTATGCAGCAGTTGAATGAGGCCCTTGCCAAACTCCCTATCAAACAAGGACAGCATATCTACTCCCGCTATTTCCTTGGTAAATCTTGTAAAGAAATTGCTTTGGCAGAGCACGTGACGCCTAGAACGATACAAATCACCCTTCAGCGTGGGTTGAAACGGCTAGGAAAATTGCTGAAAGAACTGTATTGAAACGTGTCTCGCTTTTTGTCCTTTTGCGTGCATATTAGTGAGAGGTAAATTTAGGCTTCCCCCAAAACCTCTCCTGCACCTTGAAAAAGCAAATATCCGACATTTCGGCTACATAAAGCCTGCCTGGCCGCAACCCACGGAGCGTCGGTCAGCACGGACGGGATTGCCGCCAAGATACCACGCCAAGGAGGAGGTGAATCTCCGGCGATGGTGGAGCGATCAGCATTTGCCGTCACGGTGAGGGTGGAATCTCACCAATGCGATGAAAGGGCAGGTAATCATGATACACCCCTCAGTGCTATCGCAAGACTGCAGAGGGACTGCAAAGTAAGCAGGAAGCGGGAGCGTCCCAACGCCGAGCCGAAACGTCGCCCAGCATCCGGGAAGTAGTGTCGAAAAGGATGCGAAATTGATCTTAGATACCACGGTGGTCAGTGTGCCGTTTTATACTGGCATCATTGGCCACCGTTCATGTGAGATCAATTTGCATTGATACAAGGATCTGAAAAGGAGGTGCCAGGATTCATGAAGTACGTCGAATCTTCTGCTGAAAAAACGCCGGAAACGGATATTGAGATTGAAAAAGTAGTGTTACCCCAGGTTGTCAGCATCAAGAAGGCAAGCGAAATTATGGGGTTGCCGCCCTACTATCTTCGCCGCCTTTGCAAAGAGGTTCCCGGTCTGGCTTTCCAGTCGGGAGTAAAGTGGTACATCAATCTTGGGCGTTTGGCCGCCTATTACAATGGCCAAAAGGAGGAAGAATAACACATTCATTCATGTGTGTCAAGGCTGTCGTTGGCTGAAACGACAGCCTACTTCTTTTGCCAGATAAGGGGTATAGTTGAGGCATCAAAAACAGTAGGAGGTAAGAAAATGGCATCTGTTAAATTGATGACCCCGCAGAACAAACCGCCGTATTTCAAACTGACGGCCAACATCTTGGTTGATGGCAAGGTAGAGCGGCGCTACTCCCGCTTTGATTTTGACCCCCAAAAACTGAGAACCTCAAAGACCAGGACCGCAGCGGCGACTGCCGCAGCAATGGAATTTGAAAAGCATGAGCAGGAACTTGTGTATCAGGCGAAAAGCGACGCCAATAAATCCTTTGCGGAAGTGGCAAAAGAATACATATTGGATAGTAAAGCGCGCCTAGCACCTTCCGCCAGACTCCGTGGGGACTTTGACAGCCGCAAAAATAAAGCCAATACGACCCGGACCAAAGAAAACTACCTCAACCGTATTATCATTGTATGCCCCTGGTTTGCCGACAAACCTGTTTCCCAAATCACCAAGGTCGATTACAAAAGGCTCATGGAGGAAATTGATAACGATGGCATCAGGGTACATGAAAAGGCATTTCTCCTTCCTGAAGCAAGGAAATACAAAACTAAGTCCTTTAACAAACTGGCAGTCGGCCATGACATAACCGCCTACACAATGGCAGAAGCCTTCCGTGGTAAACATGTTTCAAGACACTCAGCAGAAGAAATTTCCAAAGCGCTGGGTGTTCAGTTGGAACAGGCTTTCCGTATTGAAGGTACTGAAACGACATTGACCCGCAAAACCCTTCGAGAGTATGCTCTGTTTGCACGTCAGGTTTTACAGTTTGCCAGTGATCAATACGGTACGG